>Ga0207703_10000133_pt1 | contig 90055 bp, 98 predicted proteins | sample KBSSwiS12_FD_184304 | JGI IMG/M metagenome (GOLD analysis project Ga0207703, IMG submission 184304) | Switchgrass rhizosphere microbial communities from Kellogg Biological Station, Michigan, USA - KBS Switchgrass S1-2 (SPAdes) (version 2) | ecosystem: Host-associated > Plants > Roots >...
GTTTTGTGGACACGAGGCCTATCCCCACAGATCCCGCGCAACAATGGAGATGGGTATCTCCGAGCCCTCTCCCCGCTTGCGGGGAGAGGGTTGGGTGAGGGGACGGCTGGGCTTCGCCGCGCGAGCGGACAGTGGAGCGAGGATCCTGGCTGAACCTGCGCAGAGGACGCGATCGCCAGCGCCACCCCTCACCCCAACCCTCTCCCCGCTTGCGGGGAGAGGGGGCCGCGCCCGCCGTCGCCTCAGCGCGCCGCGAGCCGGGTGCTGTCGGCGAAATAGTCGTCGATGGCGGCCGCGACGCCATCGATCAGGTCGGCGCGCTGCTGCGGATCGCGCAGGCGCTGCTCGTCCTGGGGGTTGGAGAGGAAGCCCATCTCCAGCAGAACCGCCGGCACGTCGGGAGCGAGCAGGACCATGAAGCCGGCGCTGCGGTGGCTGCGGCGCAGCAGCGGCGCGTGGCCGTCGAGATCGCCGACCAGGGTCTCGGCGAAGGTGGCCGAGCGGTTCTTGGTGGCCCGCTGGGTGAGGTCGAAGAGGATGTCGCTGACGCCGGGATCGGAGGTCAGGCTGGCGCGCATGAACCAGTCGTCGGCCTTCACGAAGCGGGTCGCGCGGGCGAAGGCCTTGTCGGACAGGGTGTAGACACTGGCCCCGCGCAGGCCGGGCTCGGCCGCCGAATCGGAATGCAGCGAGATGAACAGGTCGGCGTCGGCGCGCTGGGCGACGCGCACCCGGTCCTCCAGCGGCACATAGACGTCAGCCTCGCGGGTCATCACCACCTTGTAGCGGCCGGTGCGCTCCAGGCGGGCCTTCAGCGCCACGGCCGTCGCCAGATTGACGTCCTTCTCCAGGCCGAGCGCGCCGCGCGCGCCGGGATCGTGGCCGCCATGGCCGGCGTCGATCACCACCACCTTCTTCAGCGGCAGGGGCGCGCGCAGCTTCACGGCCGGGCCGGCCGCGGCGGCCCGGGCCAGGCCCGCCCCGCCGGCGTCGAGCGGCCCCACGTCGACCACGTAGCGGTAGTGGTCGACCCCGTCAGCCGGCGGCAGCAGGAAGCGGCGCTTGACCTGCCCGTCGGCGGAAAGATCGATGCGCAGCCGCGCCCCGCCGCGGGTCTGGTCGGCGACCCAGGCCTTGACCAGGCCGACGCCAGCGCCCTGCGCGCCCTCGGTCGAGGCGCCCTGCAGCACCAGCACGACGCGCCGGTCGCCGGCGCCGTCGGCGATCACCTTGCCGGTGACCGCATGGTCGAGATCGACGACGATTCGCGTCTGGGCGGCGTCACCCCCGAGGCGGACCTTGAGCAGGCCGGCGCTGACGGTGGCGGCCTGCGAGGCGGCGACCGCGGCGAGGCCCAGCACCGCGGCGGCGGCGATCAGCAGACCGCGCCCTCTTCCGCCCACGATTGGCCTCATGCGCCACGACATCGCCGCAAACCTATTCCGGTCGCAGATGGATAGAAGACATCAGTTAGCCGCAGGAACCTAGCCAAGCGGTTAACAAGACCTTTCCGTCCTGCGTCGCTTCCGCCTTTCCGCCCGGTCCTTTGTCGGAACGCTTCCAATTTTCGGCTCAGTGTTGCACAGTCCGCCCGCGTGACACGCTGCCCCGGCTCCGAGCAGGGCGCGGCCACGCGAATAGCCAGCGTCGGCGCACGACCTTCGGTCACGACGCATCCTCCGTTCCGCGCCTGTTTCAGGCGCGCCAGGGAACACACCTGATGAGCTGCGCAGCTCAAGCCTTCGTCGGCCTAAACGCCGCCCGGGACGCTAAATTCGGCGTCGTCCGCGGCTCAGCGCGCGCTCGTCCCACAAGCCGGCTGCGCGGGGCTGCAACGCCCACCGCGCGCCGTGGAGATTCAGTTTATGACAAAGACGATGTTGATCGACGCTGCCCACGCGGAAGAGACGCGTGTGGTGGTGGTCGACGGGACCCGCGTTGAAGATTTCGATTTCGAAAGCCAGAACAGAAAGCAGCTCCGGGGCAATATCTATCTCGCCAAGGTGACGCGGGTCGAGCCGTCGCTGCAGGCCGCCTTCATCGAATACGGCGGCAACCGGCACGGCTTCCTGGCCTTCAACGAAATCCACCCGGACTACTACCAGATCCCGCTTGCCGACCGCGAAGCCCTGCTGCGCGAAGAGGCCGAGGACGACGACGACCATGAGCCGCGCGGCCGCGCGGCGCACGCCGACGACGACGATGACGACGAGGCCCACGCCGTCTCCGAGGACGACGACGACGTCATGGAGGAAGAGGTCGCCCGGCGTCGCCGGCGGCTGATGCGCAAGTACAAGATCCAGGAAGTGATCCGCCGCCGGCAGATCATGCTGGTGCAGGTCGTCAAGGAAGAGCGCGGCAACAAGGGCGCGGCGCTCACCACCTACCTCTCGCTCGCCGGCCGCTACGGCGTGCTGATGCCGAACACCGCCCGCGGCGGCGGCATCAGCCGCAAGATCACCGCGGTCACCGACCGCAAGCGGCTGAAGACCGTCGTCCAGAGCCTCGAGGTGCCGCAGGGCATGGGGCTGATCGTCCGCACCGCCGGCGCCAAGCGCACCAAGGCGGAGATCAAGCGCGACTACGAATACCTGCTGCGGCTGTGGGAAAACATCCGCGAGACCACCCTGCACTCGATCGCGCCGGCGCTGATCTACGAGGAGGAAGACCTCGTCAAGCGGGCGATCCGCGACCTCTACGACAAGGACATCGACAACGTCTTCGTCGAGGGCGACGCCGGCTTCCGGGAAGCGCGCGACTTCATGCGCATGCTGATGCCGAGCCAGGCCAAGAAGGTGCAGCTGTACCGCGAGGCCACGCCGCTCTTCGTCAAGCACAAGGTGGAAGACCACCTGTCGCAGATCTATTCGCCCGTCGTGCCGCTGCGCTCCGGCGGCTACCTGGTGATCAACCAGACCGAGGCGCTGGTCGCCGTCGACGTGAACTCCGGCCGCTCCACCCGCGAGCGCAACATCGAAGCCACGGCGCTGAAGACCAACATGGAGGCCGCCGAAGAAGCGGCCCGCCAGCTGCGCCTGCGCGATCTCGCCGGCCTGATCGTCATCGACTTCATCGACATGGATGAGGCGAAGAACAACCGGGCCGTCGAAAAGAAGCTGAAGGACTGCCTGAAGGACGATCGCGCCCGGGTGCAGATGGGCAAGATCAGCCCGTTCGGCCTGATGGAGATCAGCCGCCAGCGCCGCCGCACCGGCGTGCTGGAAGGCACCACCCACGTCTGCGAACATTGCGCCGGCACCGGCCGGGTGCGCTCGGTGGAGTCGAGCGCGCTCGCCGCCCTGCGGTCGATGGAGATCGAGGCGCTGAAGGGCGGCGGCGAAGCCACCCTCACCGCCCCGCGCGCCGTCGGCCTCTACATCCTGAACGAGAAGCGCGCCCACCTCGCCCGGCTGCACCAGAGCTTCGGCCTCTACGTGACCATCGTCATCGATGACGAGATGGCGCACGCCGACTGCCTGATCGAGCGCACTGCGACCGAGACCCGCGCCGAGCACGCCGCGCCGATCGTCGCCGCGGCCGCGGCGGTTCCCGCCCTGGAAGACGCCTATGACGACGAGGCGGACTTCGACGACGAGGAGGACGAGGACGAAGACGACGTCGAGGTCGAGGTCGAGGAGGAAGACGAGGACCGCGAGGACCGCGTCGACGCCGAGGCTCGCCCGCACGCGGAGCGCGCCGCGCCGCGTCCGCAGGGCGACGACGCCCGCGACGGCGAAGGCGGGCGCCGTGGCCGGCGTCGGCGTCGGCGTCGCCACGGCGAGGAGGGCCGCGACGTCCGCGAAGAGCGTGCGCAGGCTCCGGTCGACGCCCAACAGGACGACGAGGACGGCTTCGGCAGCCGGCGTCGCCGCCGCGGCCGCAGGGGCGGCCGACGGATGCGCGACGACGGGCGTCCGCAAGACGTCTACGCCTGGACGCGTCCGTGGGTGCCCTATGGCGAGGACCCGTTCGTCTGGTTCGATCCGGCCGAGGACCTGAAGCGCGCCGCCGCCCCCGCGCCAGCCAACGACGCGCGGCCGCCGCGCGCCGAGCCCGCCCCGCGGGCGGTCGCGGCCGAAGCGATCCAGGCGCCGGCCCCGGCGATCGCCCAGCTCGGATCGGTTTCCTCCGCAGCCGACGACGAGCACGAGATCTGGGTCGAACTGCCCGCCCTCGAAGAGAAGCCGAAGCGCGCCCGCCGCAGCCGCAGTCGCCGCGGCGAAGCCGTCGCCGAACCGGCGGCGATGGACGCGGTCGCGGAAGCCCTGCCGCAGCCCGAGGCCGAGCCCGCCGGGCCGGAACCGGTCGCGGCCGAAAGCGACGCCCCGCCCGCCAAGGCGCCGCGCAGCCGCAGCCGCGGCCGCAAGGCTGCGCCCGCGGTCGAAGCCGCCGCCTTCGACCCCGCGCCGCCCGAGACGGCTTTCGAGGCTCCGGTCGCCGAAACGCCGGCGCCCCAGGCTGAATCGGCGGGGCCTGAACCGGCGATGTCGGCGCCTGCGATGCTCGAGCCCGCGATGGCCGAGCCGGCGCCGGTCGCGCGCGAACCGGATCCGGCCGAGATCACCGCACCGCCGCCGGCCCCGCGCCGCGGTTGGTGGCGTCGCGGCTAACCGACCAAGCTGCTCCGGCCCGGGTGTTTCACCTGGGCCGGAATGGCTCTAGAGTTTCATCGGCTTTCGGGGGACGGCTACAGAGAGTTGCGCATGGTCGCCCCCGCCCGATCCGTCTCCCGCCTGGTTCTCGCGGCGCTGCTGACAGCGACCCTGGCCATCCGCCCCGGCGTCGCCGCCGCGCAGGACGACCGCGAGACGCTGATCCGCGACACCGAAATCGAAGAGATCCTGCACAAGGACGCCGACCCGATCCTCAGGGCGGCCGGCATCACGCCCTCGACGGTCCAGATCGCCCTCATCGGCTCCAAGGAGCTGAACGCCTTCGCCGCCCCGGGGGTGATGGGGATCAACACCGGCCTGATCCTGCAGACCAAGAACCCCAACCAGCTGCAAGGCGTGATGGCCCACGAGACCGGCCACCTGGCCGCCGGTCACAGCTTCCGCTCGGGCGAGATGAACCGCGCCGGCATGCGCCCCTTCCTGCTGACCATGGGCCTGGGCGTGCTGGCGGCGCTCGCCGGGTCCGGCGACGCGGCCGTGGGGCTGATGGGCAGCGCCGGCTACTTCGGCACGCTCGGGGCCATCGGCTACAGTCGCGAGCAGGAATCCCGCGCCGACCAGGCCGGCGCCACCCTGCTGGAGAAGGCCGGCCTGTCGGGCCGGGGCCTCGCCGACTTCTTCGACAACTTCCGCTACCAGGAGGTGTTCGATGAGGCGCGCCGCTACAAATACTTCCGCGACCACCCGCTGTCGTCCGACCGGATCGACGCGCTGAAGACCCGCGTCGAGCACCTGCCTCACTACAACGAGATCGACAGCCCCGAGGCCCTGGCCGAGCACGCCATCATGACGGCCAAGCTCGACGCCTTCCTCAATCCGCAGACGGCGATCGTCAAATACTCCGAAACCGACCGCAGCTATCCGAGCCGCTATGCCCGCGCCATCGCCTATTACCAGATGAAGGAGCCGGACAAGGCTCTGAAGCTCATCGACGCCCTGCTGCAGGAGCAGCCGAACAACCCCTACCTCTGGGAGTTGAAGGGCCAGATCCTGTTCGAGTTCAGCCGCGCCCCCGAGGCGGAGGCGCCGCAACGCCGCTCGGTGCAGCTCAAGCCGGACGCGCCGCTGCTGCACGTCAACCTCGGCCAGACGCTGATCGCGCTCGACGACAACGCCAAGGTCGACGAAGGCATCGCCGAGCTGAAGAAGGCGCTGACCGAGGAAAATGACAACGCCGAGGCCTGGCGGCTGCTGGCCCAGGGCTACGACAAGCGCGGCAAGGACGGGCTCGCCCGGCTGGCGACGGCGGAATACGAGTTCAACATCGGCGACATGACCCAGGCGCGCATCTTCGCCATGCGCGCCCGCGAGAAGCTGCCGAAGAACACCCCCGACTGGCGGCGCGCCACCGATATCGTGCTGGTCTCCAAGCCCAGCAAGGACGACCTCCAGGAGCTGGCGCGCGAAGGCGCCATTTCGCAGGCGCAGGTGCGCTGACCTGCGGAAGGGGGCTTGCAGGCTGGCCATCCGGCCAAGCACGGCCTATCTCAGTCCTATGAAGATCGCCCTCGGCGCCGCGCTGGCGCTCACCGCCGCCCTGGCCCTCGCCGGCTGCCGCAAGACCAACGACGATGCCTTCGGCCAGCGCGTGCACGCCTATCTGATGGAGCACCCGGAGGTGATCCGCGAGGCGGCCGACAAGCTGCAGGAGAAGGATCGGGCCGCCCTGGCCAAGGCCTCCACCGACGCGCTCGGCAAGTACCGCAGCCAGCTGGAGCGCGATCCGCGCGACTTCGTCGCCAATCCCGACGGCAAGCTCACCGTGGTCGAGTTCTTCGATTACCGCTGCAGCTACTGCAAGCTGGCGGCCCCCCAGGTGCTCCAGCTGATCAAGGACAACCCCGACGTCCGCTTCGTGTTCAAGGAGTTTCCGATCTTCGGAGACGTCTCCGACACCGCGGCCAAGCTCGCGCTCACCCCGCAGGTCAAGGCCAGGGGGCTGCAGGTCTATCAGGGCTGGATGGGCGAGAAGGCGCTGACCGAGGCGGCGCTCGACCGCCACCTGCAGGCCGCCGGCGTCGACCCTGCCGCCGCCCACAAGGCGGCCGACGACCCGGCCATCGCGCGCCAGATCCTCGACACCCGCGCCCTGGCCAGCGGGCTGAACCTGCAGGGCACGCCGGCCTTCATCATCGGCGACACCCTCGTCGCAGGCGCCGACCTGCCTGCGGTCCGCGCCGCCATCACCGTCGCCAAGGCTGGGAAGCTGAAGACCACCAGCTGACCGCCTCCCCTCACAAGAAGGCGCGCGGATGCCGCACGGCGACAGCCTTATCCTCACCCTGGTCGCCGCCTTCGTGCTGGCCTTCCTGTTCGGCCTCGCCGCGCTGCGGCTGAAGCTTTCGCCGCTGGTCGGCTACCTGGTCGCCGGGGTCGCCGTCGGACCCTTCACGCCGGGCGTCCTGGCCGACAGCCATCTGGCGGCCCAGCTGGCCGAGATCGGCGTCATCCTGCTGATGTTCGGCGTCGGCCTGCACTTCTCGCCGAAGGACCTCATCGCCGTGCGCCGTTCCGCGGTGCCGGGCGCCCTGATCCAGATCGGCCTCGGGACGGGCCTGGGCTGGGGACTCGGGCGCATGATCGGCCTGGCCGACGGCGAGGCCCTGCTGCTCGGCTTCGCCCTCGGCATCGCCTCCAGCGTCGTGGTCCTGCGCACCCTGGAGGAGCGGCACGAGCTGAAGACCGACGCCGGCCGCGTGGCGATCGGCTGGCTGGTGGTGCAGGACCTGGTGGCGGTGGTGGCGCTGGTGCTGCTGCCGCTGGTCGCCGGCGGCCATCACACCGACCTCGCCACCTCCGTAGGCCTGATCGGCTGGCGGCTGCTGTTGATCGCCCTGTTCATCGGGCTGATGTTCGTCGTCGGCGGGCGCGTGCTGCCGTGGCTGCTCGTCGGCCTGGCCCACACCCGCTCGCGCGAGCTCTTCACCCTGGGCGTGCTGGCGGTCGCCCTGGGCATCGCCTGGGTGGCCTATGCCGCCTTCGGAGCCTCGTTCGCGCTGGGCGCCTTCGTCGCCGGCCTGGTGCTGAACGGCTCCCCCCTGGGCCACAACGCCGCCGAGCGCTCGCTGCCGCTGCGCGACGCCTTCGCCGTTCTGTTCTTCGTCTCGGTCGGAATGCTGTTCGACCCGGTCATCCTGCTGCGCCAGCCGCTGGCGGTGGCCGGCGTGCTGGCGGTGGTGCTGATCGCCGGCCTGGCCGCCGCCCTGGTGCTCGGCCTCAGCGGCCAGATCGACCGGCCGCGCGCGGCCCTGCTGGCCGGCGCCCTGCCGCAGATCGGCGAGTTCTCGTTCCTGCTGGCCGGCCTCGCCGTCAACCTGGGGGCGATGACCTCCGCCTCGCAGAGCCTGATCGTCGGCGCCGCCATCCTGTCGATCGCCCTCAACCCGCTGATCGTCTGGGGCGCGAACAAGGCGGCGCTAAGACCGTCCCCCGCAAAGCGAGCTGTCGGCGAGGCCGACTGAGCGGGGGGATCCTCTCAGATCAACCCCGACAGCGGCGAGGAGGCGTCGGCGTACATCCGCTTGGCCATGCGCCCGGCGAGGTAGGATTCGCGGCCGGCGACGACCGCATGCTTCATCGCCCGGGCCATGCGGATCGGGTCGCGGGCCTCGGCGATCGCGGTGTTCATCAGCACCGCGTCGCAGCCGATCTCCATCGCCAGCACCGCGTCGGAGGCCGTGCCGACGCCGGCGTCGACCAGCACCGGGACGCTCGACTGCTCGATGATCAGCCCGAGGTTGAGGAAGTTCTGGATCCCCCGGCCGGAGCCGATCGGCGCGGCCGCCGGCATGATGGCCGCAGCCCCGGCGTCCTCCAGCTTGCTGGCGTAGACCGGGTCGTCCGAGCAATAGACCATCACCTGGAAGCCGTCGGCGACCAGCATCTTCAGCGCCCGCAGCGTCTCCTCCATGTCGGGCAGCAGGTGTTTGGTGTTGGACAGCACCTCCAGCTTCACCAGGTCCCAGCCGCCGGCCTCGCGCGCCAGCCTGAGCGTCCGCACCGCGTCCTCGCCGGTGAAACAGCCCGCCGTATTGGGAAGAAAGGTGAAGCGGTCGGGCTTCACGTAGTCGACCAGCATCGGCTGGCTGGGATCGGAGAGGTTCACCCGGCGAAGCGCCACGGTGACGATCTCGGCGCCGGCCGCCTCGGCGGCGGCGGCGTTCTGGGCGTAGTCCTTGTACTTGCCGGTGCCGACGATCAGTCGCGAGCGGAAGGTGCGGCCCGCGACCGACCAGGTGTCCTGCGGGTCCACGGACTCTGGGACCCGGGTGTCCGGGCTCTGGGATCCGTCCACGTCAGCCGCCTCCAATGAAATGCACAATCTCTATGCGGTCGCCGTCGTCCAGCGCCGTCCTCTCGTACGCCGAACGCGGAACGATCTCCAGGTTCCGCTCGACCGCCACCTTGCGTCCGTCCAGGCCGAGCGCCGCCACCAGGGCGGCGACATCGGTCACCCCCTCCAGGCTTCGGGTCTCTCCGTTCACGATCAATTGCATCGAACGGTCAAGTTCATGGGCACGATCTCCGGCGCGCTTGTGACCCCTGCCTGCGACCGGTACAAGACCGCGGAATCGACGGCGGAGCGGAATGTCGAAACCGATCTATGTGCTGAGCGGCCCCAACCTCAACCTCCTGGGGACGCGAGAGCCGGAGATTTATGGACGCGAAACGCTGGAGGACGTGCGCCTCCGGTGCGAAGCGCGCGCGCAATCCCTCGGGCGCGAGATCGTGTTCCGCCAATCGAACCACGAAGGCGAGCTGATCGACTGGATCCAGGAGGCCCGCCAGACGGCCTGCGCGATCGTCATCAACCCGGCCGGCTACGGCCACACCTCGGTGGCCATCCTCGACGCCCTGAAGGCCGCCGAGCTGCCGGTCGTGGAATGTCACCTGTCGAATCCGGCGCAGCGCGAGGACTTCCGCCGCCACACCTATGTCTCGCTCGCCGCCACGGGGGTCGTCTCCGGGTTCGGCGCGGCAAGCTATGAACTGGCTGTCGAGGCGGCCGCGGGCCTGGCTCGCTGACGGCTCCAGAAGAACGCAAGGACAAATCAATGGCTAACGGTCCCAAGGCTCCGGCCGACCCGATCGACTCGCGCCTGGTGCGCAAACTGGCCGACATCCTCACCGAGACCGGCCTGTCCGAAATCGAGGTCGAGCATGACGGGCTGAAGATCCGCGTCGCCAAGACCCTGACCGCCGCCCCGGCGCCCTATGCCGCGCCGCCGCCGCCCCTGGCCCTGGCCCCCGCCGCAGCGGCCCCCGCGATTTCGGCCGCGGCCGCGCCGGCGGCTCCCGCGCGCGCCGCCGGCGACACGGTCACCTCGCCGATGGTCGGCACCATCTACCTGCAGCCGGAGCCGGGCTCCGAGCCCTTCGTCAAGGTCGGCGACACCGTCGCCGCCGGCCAGACCCTGTTCATCGTCGAGGCCATGAAGACGATGAACCCGATCCCGGCGCCCAAGGGCGGCCGTATCGTCGAGATCCTGATCGCCGACGCCCAGCCCGTCGAATTCGGCGAGCCGCTCTGCATCATCGAGTAGGCCGGATGTTCGAGAAGATCCTGATCGCCAACCGCGGCGAGATCGCGCTGCGGGTGCACCGCGCCTGCAAGGAGATGGGCATCTCCACGGTGGCCGTGCACTCGGAGGCCGATTCCGGGGCCATGTGGGTTCGGCTGGCCGACGAGAGCGTCTGCATCGGGCCCGCGCCCGCGGCCAAGAGCTACCTGAACATCCCTTCGATCATCGCCGCGGCGGAGATCACCGGCGCCCAGGCCATCCACCCCGGCTACGGCTTCCTCTCGGAGAACGCCCGCTTCGCCGAGATCGTCGAGGCCCACGGCTTCACCTTCATCGGCCCGCGCCCCGAGCACATCAAGCTGATGGGCGACAAGATCACCGCCAAACAGGCGGTGAAGGACGCCGGCATTCCGGTGGTGCCGGGCTCCGACGGGGCGGTGACCACCGAGGACGAGGCGCTCGACGCCGCCCGGGCGATCGGCTTTCCGGTGCTGATCAAGGCGGCCGCCGGCGGCGGCGGCCGCGGCATGAAGGTGGCCAAGACCGCGGACGACCTGATCGAGGCGGTGCAGACCGCCCGCTCCGAGGCCAAGGCCGCCTTCGGCGACGACGCGGTCTATCTCGAACGCTACCTGCAGACGCCGCGGCACATCGAGCTGCAGGTGATCGCCGACAGCTTCGGCAACGTCTGCCACCTGGGCGAACGCGACTGCTCGCTGCAGCGCCGCCACCAGAAGGTGCTGGAGGAGGCCCCCTCGCCGGCCATCGACGCCGCCGCCCGCGCCCGGATCGGCAAGGTCGTGGTCGATGCGGTCAAGGCGATCGGCTATCTCGGCGTCGGCACCATCGAGTTCCTCTACGAGAACGGCGAGTTCTTCTTCATCGAGATGAACACCCGCCTGCAGGTGGAGCACCCGGTCACCGAAGCGATCACCGGCATCGATCTGGTGCGCGAGCAGATCCGCATCGCCGCCGGCCTGCCGCTGTCGTTCACCCAGGAGGAGGTGATCTTCGAAGGCCACGCCATCGAGTGCCGGATCAACGCCGAGAACGCCAAGACCTTCACGCCCTCGCCCGGCCTGGTGACCGACTTCCACGCCCCCGGCGGCCTGGGCGTGCGGCTCGATTCGGCGCTCTACGCCGGCTACACCATCCCGCCCTACTACGACAGCCTGGTCGGCAAGCTGATCGTCCACGGCCGCGACCGGGCCGAATGCATCGCCCGCATGAACCGCTGCCTGGGCGAGATCGTCGTCGCCGGCATCGACACCAACATCGCCCTGTTCCAAGAGCTGCTGGCCAACCCGGACATCGTCCGCGGCGACTACAACATCCACTGGCTGGAGACCTGGATGAAGGCGCAGGCGACTTAGGTCAGCCGCTCTGCGACGCCGGCTTCACGCGCGCTCCGGCCGCTGAGCGGCCACGGCTTTTCCCGCTAAGCCGCCTTGACCACCCGGTTGCGGCCGGCGGCCTTGGCTTCGTACATGGCGGTGTCGGCGCGCTTGAGCAGGCCGTCGACCTTGGTCTCGCCCGCGAGCGTGGTGGCGACGCCGATGGAGATGGTGACGTCGAGCGCCTCCTGGCCGCCACGGACCCGGAACGGCGAGCCGGCGACGTGCAGGCGGATGCGCTCGGCGATGCGGTGGGCGTCCTCGATCCGGGTGTCGGGCATCACCACCAGGAACTCCTCGCCGCCGTGGCGCACCGGGATGTCGATGGCGCGGACGTTGGAGGCCAGCCGCACGGCGAACTCGCACAGCACCTCGTCGCCGACGTCGTGGCCGAAGCCGTCGTTGATCTTCTTGAAATGGTCGATGTCGAGCGCCAGCAACGACACCGGCTCCCCACCCTTGGCCGCCCGCTCCACCAGGGCCTTCAGCTGGCTGGCCATGTAGCGGCGGTTGTGCAGCCCGGTCAGCTGGTCGGTGACCGCCAGCTCCAGCGACTGGTCGAGGTTGTTGCGCAGATAGTCGGTATAGCGCTTGCGACGGATCTGGGTGCGGACCCGGGCCGAAAGCTCGCCGGGATCGACGGGCCGCGCCAGCAGGTCGTTGACGCCGATCTCCAGCGCCTTGATCAGCCGCGGCCGCTGGTCGAAGTCCACCACCGCCAGCAGCGGCAGGTTGCGCGTGGTTTCGTCGGTGCGGATCTGGGCGGCGATGCGCAGGCCGTCGAAGCTCTTGGCCGCGGCGTTGACGATCAGCAGGTCGACCGGGCCGCGCGCCGCGATGAGCGCCTTCTCCGGATCGGCCTCGATCACCGGCCGGTGCTCGATGGCCAGCTCGGCGGCCAGCCGTTCGGCCTGCCGCGTGTTGTCGTCGATCACCAGGATTCGCCCGCCGGATCCGCCCAGCCGGGAGGCCGCCCCGGCGATCACCCCGATGCGGCGGCCCGAAGCCTCGCGCTCGCGCAGCTCGTCCATCACCGCCTTCAGCCGCGTCAGGCTGCGCACCCGGGCGAACAGCATGACGTCGTCGATCGGCTTGGTCAGGAAATCGTCGGCCCCGGCCTCCAGGCCCGCCACCCGGTCCCCGCGTCCGTCGAGGGCGGTGACCAGCACCACCGGAATGTGCCGCGTCGCCGCGTCTTCCTTCAGCGCGCGGCAGACCGCGAACCCGTCCATGCCGGGCATCATCACGTCGAGCAGGATGATGTCGGGGCTCTCTTCGGCCGCCTTGACGATGCCGGACGGCCCGTCACGAGCGGTCAGCACCTCGTAATATTCGGCCGAAAGCCGGGCTTCCAGCAGCCGGATGTTGGCCTCGAGGTCGTCGATGACCAAGATGCGCGCGGTCATCGGATCAGTCCAACAGCTTTCGGATGGTGTCCAGGAAGTGGGCGACGGAGATCGGCTTGGAGATATAGGCCTCGCAGCCGCCCTCGCGGATCCGCTCCTCGTCGCCCTTCATGGCGAAGGCGGTGACGGCGACCACGGGAATCGAGGCCAGCTCCTCGTCCTCCTTCAGCCATTTGGTGACCTCCAGGCCGGAGATCTCCGGCAGCTGGATGTCCATCAGGATCAGGTCCGGGTGGTGCTCCCGGGCGAGCGACAGCGCCTGCAGACCTTCGCGGGTCTCCAGGATATCGTAGCCTTGGGCTTCGAGCAGATCATGAAACAGCTTCATGTTCAGCTCGTTATCCTCGACAATGAGGACCTTCTTGGCCATCGCGGACCCGACGCTGTTCCAGGGGACGGCCGCGCGCAAGCGCCTCCTCCCCATCTGTGACGTCCAGATCACACGGCATATCCTTAAACTTCGTTAGTCGCAGCCCAGGAGCTCCCTTGCCCACGCGAACGGCGCCACCACAGCTCCTTCAGGCGCCGACCCTGGTCGCCCTGGGCATCTCGCCCGAGCGGCCGCTGGTCGTCGTCGATGTCGACGAGGTGCTTGGCCTGTTCATGCGCGGGTTCGGCCGCTTCCTCGCGCTTCACGGCCTGGAGCTGCGGTTCGAGCGCTACGGTCTGTTTCAGAACATCTTCCGGCCGAACGACACCGAGCCCTTCGACGAGGCTGCGAGCCGGAGCCTCTACGACGCCTACTTCCAGACCGACTGCGCCGAGATGGAGCCGGCCCCCGGCGCCGTCGCCGCGCTCCAGCGGCTGGGCCGCCGGGCCGAGATCGTCATCCTGTCGAACGCCCCGCCGCAGGCCGAGGCCCTGCGCGCCGGCTGGCTGAAAAAGCATGGCCTGCCGCACCGGCTGATCCTCAGCAGCGGGCCGAAGGGGCCGATCACCGCGGGCCTGGTGGGTCAGAGCCGCGGGCGGTCGGCCTTCGTCGACGACCTGCTGCAGAACCTCGATTCCGTGGCCGAGCACGCGCCGCAGACCGCCACCTTCCAACACGTCGCCGACGAGCGCCTGCGCCCGCTGGCGCCCCGCTCGCCGCGCCATCGCCGGATCGACGACTGGACGGAGCTCGGCCAGGCCATCGAAGACGCGGTGCTGGGCGAACGGTGAGGCCCGACGGGGACAGACGGCCGCCCGTCAGTCCCCGTCGGGCCTCGGCCCCTGCGGGGGCGCCGGCGGCAGGTCGTCGAGGGCGGCGACGCGGGCGTGCACCACGGCCCAGCGGTCGCTGTAGATCCGCCGCCAGCCGGGCTTGGCGTCCATCTGCCGCGACAGCGGTTCGCGCGGCTGCAGGATGGTCCAGTCGATGTGGTACTGGGCGGCGACCCTGTCGAACTCCGCAGCGTCGCCGCGCATCACCCGCATGTGCCGGCTGAAGAATTCGTCGCCGTACATGTCGGCCCGGCCGTCGATGAAGGGCTTGATCCCGCGGAACACCAGATAGCCGCCGAGGCTGTAGGTGTTGAGCACCGGATGCGCCTGCAGCGCCGTCGGCACATGGCTGAGCGCGGTCTGCGGCGTGGTCACCGCGTCGCGGCGCGCCACCGGGTCGGCGGCGCGCACGCCGATCATGACCAGCGCGCCCAGCGCGAACAGCGCGGCGGGAAGCAGCGGCCGGCCCAGCCGCCGCGGCGCCTGGCGGCCGAAGCTGCGGCCAATCGGCTCGGCCAGGAACAGCGGCGCGATCAGCGCCAGCACCAGCATGTGCCGCTGATGCTGCAGCGACATGTGCAGGATGAACAGCACCAGCACCGCGCGGAAGAAGGGCACGCGCACCCCGCGCCACAGGCAGACCAGCAGCGTCGCCAGCACCGCCGCCTGAAACTCCGACATCGTGCGGAAGTCCGGCGGCATCCATTCGACGATGCCGTTCAGCGTCTTCATCGACATGATCTGGAACGGATAGGTCAGGGCGTGCAGGCCGTTCGGCGTGAGCAGCACCGCCAAGAGGCAGGCCGCGGCGAAGAGCCCCCAGCTCTTGAACACCGGCCACGGGTCGAGCGGGGCCTCGAACAGCGCCTCCAGCGCCAGCGGCGCGGCCACCATGGCGCCGAACACGAAGCTGCCGTGCAGGTTGGCCCAGAGCACCAGCAGGGCTGCGAGCCACAGCGGCGGCGCGCGGCCCGCAGCGCGCGCGTCGAGCAGTTCGCCGGTCCATAACACCATGATCGGCAAGGCCAGCAGGTGCGGCCGGGTGAACAGGCCGACCCACATGCAGCCGACCACCAGCCAGGCGGTGACCGCCAGGGCGACCGGCCCCATCCAGCGGCCGAGCCGGCTCAGCAGCAGCCCCATGGACAGCGCCGTGGCGAAGCCGAACAGCACGACGATCCCGGTCCAGCCCGCCGCCCGGTAGACCAGCGTCATGATGATCTCGGACAGCCACTCGTGGGGCACCCAGGGCTGGCCGGCGTGGGTGAACGAGAACGGGTCGGTGTGCGGAACCTTCAGGTGGTCGAGCATCCAGCCGCCGGCGCCCAGGTGCCAGTAGGTGTCGCCGTCGTTCAGCGCCCGCGGGTTGAAGACGACGATCCAGAAGATCGACAGGCAGGCCGCCACCACGACGAGCTGGCGCAGCCCTGCGGAGAGACCCAGGCCCTGGGCGGGGCGGTCGAGGGGGGCGCTGTCGGTCGCAGGAATTGTGGCCATCGGGTGTGCGCCATAACCCCGAACGCGACCCGCGGAAAGCGGCGGCGGGCGAACGCCCCCTCAGCAGGGCGGAACAAATCAGGTATCAAGGCGCATGATCCGGATCGGCGTGGATTTCGGCGGCACCAAGATCGAGGCGGCGGCGCTGGACGCCGCCGGACGGTTCCAGGCGCGGGTGCGTGCGCCCTCGCCGCCCGACTATGACGGCGCCCTGCAGGCCGTGCGCGAGCTGGTCGCCGAGGCCGAGCGGCAGGCCGGAGCCCGCGCGCCGGCGATCGGGGTCGGCGGTCCCGGCTCGGTCTCGCCGGCCGACGGGCGAATGCGCAACGCCAACTCCACCCATCTGAACGGCCGCCGCTTTCCCGAGGACCTGGCGCAGGCGCTGGATCGGCCGGTGCGCTACGCCAACGACGCCGACTGCCTGGCGCTGTCCGAGGCCACCGACGGCGCGGCGGCCGGCGCAGAGGTCGTCTTCGGCGTGATCCTGGGCACCGGCTGCGGCGGCGGCGTGGTCGCCCATGGCCGGCTGCTGGCGGGGGCCAATCGCTTCGCCGGCGAGTGGGGCCACACGCCCCTGCCCTGGCCGACGGGCGACGAGCATCCCGGCCCGCGCTGCTGGTGCGGACGCCGGGGCTGCATGGAGCTGTGGGTCTCCGGCCCGGGGCTCGCCCGCGCCGCCGGGCGTCCCGCCGAGATCGTCGTCGCCGAGGCCCGCGCCGGCCGGCCCGAGGCGGCAGCCGAGCTCGACCGCTATGTCGACCGGCTGGCGCGGGGCCTGGCGGTGGTCTGCGACATTCTCGATCCGGACGTCATCGTGCTGGGCGGCGGCCTCTCCAAGGTGGACGAGCTCTACGCGCGCCTGCCGGCGGCGATCGGGCGCCATGTGTTCTCCGACTGTTTCGGCACGCCGGTGAAGCCGGCGAGCCACGGCGACTCCTCCGGGGTCCGCGGCGCCGCCTGGCTGTGGCCGGCGCACGGACCCGGGGACGCGCCGCCGTGACCGCCTTCTGCCGCGACTGCTTCTGGCGGGGCGACGCCGCGCCCCGACGCTGCCCGGCCTGCGGCTCGCCGCGGATCGTGGCGCACGCGGAGCTCGACCGGCTGGCCATCGCCCATATGGATTGCGACGCCTTCTACGCCTCGGTGGAGAAGCGCGACCGGCCGGAGCTGCGCGACGTGCCGGTGATCGTCGGCGGCGGCAAGCGCGGCGTGGTCACCACCTGCTGCTACATCGCCCGCATCTCCGGCGTCCGCTCGGCCATGCCGATGTTCAAGGCGCTGAAGGCCTGTCCACAGGCGGTGGTCGTCAAGCCCGACTTCTCCAAATACCGCGCCGAGAGCCGGCGGATTCTCGGCATGGCCGCCGAGCTCACGCCGCTGGTGCAGAACCTGTCGCTGGACGAGGCCTGGCTCGACCTCTCCGGCACCGAGCGGCTGCACGGCGCGCCCCCGGCCCTGACGCTCGCGCGGCTGCAGGCTCGGATCGAGGCGGAGACCGGCCTCACCGTCTCGATCGGGCTTTCGGCCAACAAGTTCCTGGCCAAGATCGCCTCGGACCTCGACAAGCCGCGGGGATTTTCGGTGATCGGCGCGGCCGAGGCCGAGAGCTTCCTGGCGCCCCGGCCGGTCGCCATCCTGCCCGGCGTCGGTCCGGCCATGGCGGCCGCGCTCGAGAGGGCCGGACTGCGCACGGTCGGCGCCCTGGCGCGGGCCGAGCCGCGCGACCTGATCGGCCGCTGGGGCGCCCACGGGCTGCGGCTGTCGCAGCTGGCCCGCGGCCAGGACGCCCGCCACGTCGAGCCCGATCAGGCGCGAAAAGGCATCAGCGCCGAGACCACCTTCGAGGTCGATCTGACCGCCCTCGGGGCGCTGGAGGACAGGCTGGCGCCCCTGTGCGACAAGGTGGCGCAGCAGGCCCGCAGCGCGGGCGTGGCGGGCCGCACGGTGACCCTCAAGCTGCGCGGCGTCGACTTCCGGATCGTCACCCGCCGGCGCACGCTGGCGGCGCCCACGCAGACCGCCAAGACGCTCTTCGCCGTCGGCCGCGAACTGCTTGGTCGGGAGGCGGGCGCCAGGCCGTGGCGGCTGATCGGCATCGGCCTGGCGGAGCTTGTCGAGGCGGAGGCGGGCGCCGACGACCTCTTCGCGGGCGACGAACGACGCGCGCGCGCGAATGAGCGGACCCTGGATGCGCTGAGACAACGCTTCGGGGCCGACGCCGTCACCTCCGGGAGGATTTTGCGTGCAAAAGCGGCGCCCAGGAGGGAATGATGCGTTCACCCGTCCCGAACGCCGCTTCGGGGAGGGCCTCGGCCGGTTGTGAGCGCTTTCGTGATGATTCCACCCTTCCAAATGGAACTGATTGCCATATCTAATTGCGTGAGGATGGCGGACCTGTCCCGTCAGGAGGTTCTGGCCATGGCCGAACGCAAGCAAGGTGATCACGACACCGGCGCTCGTTCGACCGTGATCACCCAGACCAAGCCTAAGACGCAGAAGCCCTCAATGTATCGGGTGCTTCTGCTGAACGACGACTACACGCCCATGGAATTCGTCGTTTACGTTCTTGAGCAGTTCTTCAACAAGTCGCGCGAAGATGCGACTCGGATCATGCTTCATGTGCACCAACATGGTGTTGGGGTCTGCGGCGTGTTCACATACGAAGTGGCGGAAACAAAAGTGGCCCAGGTCGTTGATACGGCACGGCGGCATCAACACCCGCTTCAGTGCACCATGGAAAAGGATTAGAGGCACTTGCCTTCATTCTCGCGCCAGCTCGAAGAGTCGCTTCATCGCGCGGTCGCCTACGCCAACCAGCGGAAGCACGAATACGCTACGCTCGAGCATCTGTTGCTCTCGCTGGTCGACGATGAAGACGCCGCCGGTGTTATGCGAGCCTGCGATGTCGACCTCGGGTCGCTTCGCAACACCCTCACAAACTATGTGGACAACGAGCTGCGCTCGCTTGTGGTCGACGACGGGGAGGACGCCAAGCCTACCGCCGGCTTCCAGCGGGTCATCCAGCGCGCGGTGATCCACGTGCAATCCTCCGGCCGCGAGGAGGTGACCGGCGCGAACGTCCTGGTCGCCATCTTCTCGGAGCGCGAGAGTCACGCCGCCTATTTCCTGCAGGAGCAGGACATGACGCGGTACGACGCGGTCAACTACATCGCCCACGGCATCGCCAAGAAGGCGGGCGCCTCGGAAAACAAGCCCGTGAAGGGGTCCTCGGACGACGAGGAGAAGCCCACCGTGAAAACCGGCGGCGAGGCGCTCGAGGCCTACTGCGTCAACCTCAACGACAAGGCCCGGCAGGGCAAGGTCGACCCGCTGATCGGCCGCGCGTCCGAGGTCGAGCGCGCCATCCAGGTGCTCTGCCGGCGGACCAAGAACAACCCGCTGCTGGTCGGCGACCCCGGCGTCGGCAAGACCGCCATCGCCGAGGGCCTGGCGCGCAAGATCGTCAACAAGCAGGTTCCGGAGGTGCTATCCGGCTCGACCATCTTCTCGCTCGACATGGGCGCGCTGTTGGCCGGCACCCGCTACCGCGGCGACTTCGAAGAGCGCGTGAAGCAGGTCGTCAAGGAGTTGGAAAACCACCCCGACGCCATCCTGTTCATCGACGAGATCCACACGGTGATCGGCGCCGGCGCCACCAGCGGCGGGGCGATGGACGCGTCCAACCTCCTGAAGCCGGCGCTGGCCTCCGGCTCGCTGCGCTGCATGGGCTCGACGACCTACAAGGAGTTCCGTCAGCACTTCGAGAAGGACCGCGCCCTGGTGCGGCGCTTCCAGAAGATCGACGTCAACGAGCCGACGATCGAGGACACGATCAAGATCCTCAAGGGCCTGAAGACCTACTACGAGGAGTTCCACAAGCTCCGCTACACCAACGACGCCATCAAGGCGGCGGTGGAACTGTCGGCCAAGTACATCACCGACCGCAAGCTGCCGGACAAGGCGATCGACATCATCGACGAAGCCGGCGCCAGCCAGATGCTGCTGCCGGAGACCCGGCGCAAGAAGGTCATCGGCCTGAAGGAGGTCGAAAGCGTCGTCGCCAAGATCGCCCGCATCCCGCCAAAGTCGGTGTCCAAGACCGACACCGAGGCGCTGAAGCAGCTGGAAAGCGACCTGAAGCGCGCCGTCTACGGCCAGGACGAGGCGATCGAACAGCTGTCCGCCGCCATGAAGATGGCCCGGGCGGGGCTGCGCGACGCCAACAAGCCGATCGGCTGCTACCTCTTCTCGGGCCCCACCGGCACCGGCAAGACGGAGACCGCACGGCAGTTGGCCGGCACCCTGGGCATCGAGCTCCTGCGCTTCGACATGAGCGAGTACATGGAGCGCCATACCGTGAGCCGCCTGATCGGCGCCCCTCCCGGCTATGTCGGCTTCGACCAGGGCGGCCTGCTGACCGACGCCGTCGACCAGCACCCGCACGCGGTGGTGCTGCTGGACGAGATCGAGAAGGCGCACCCGGACGTCTACAACATCCTCCTGCAGGTGATGGACCACGGGCAGCTGACCGACTCCAACGGCAAGAAGATCGACTTCCGCAACGTGGTCCTGATCATGACCACCAACGCGGGGGCCTCCGACGCCCAGCGCAACTCCATCGGCTTCGGCCGCGGCAAGGCCGATGACGAGGTCGACGAGGCGCTGAAGCGGACCTTCACGCCGGAGTTCCGCAACCGTCTCGACGCGGTGGTGCAGTTCCATTCGCTGACCCAGGAGATCATCCGCCAGGTGGTGCAGAAGTTCGTCATGCAGCTGGAAGCCCAGCTCGCGGATCGGCACGTCACCATCGAGACGGACGAGGAAGCGGCCGATTGGCTGGCCAAGAACGGCTTCGACGAGCTCTACGGCGCCCGCCCGCTGGGCCGCGTCATCCAGGAGCACATCAAGAAGCCGCTCGCCGACGAGATCCTGTTCGGCCGGCTGGTCAAGGGCGGCCATGTCCGCGTGGTGCTCAAGGACGGCAAGCTGGCCTTCGAGATCGAGGGCGGCGAACGCGAACGGGGCGCCCCGGTGATCGAGAAGCCCGCCGAAGATCCGACCCCGGAACTCGCCGGCTAGGCTTCGCGCCGCGAAGCAATCCCCCGCTCCCCGCGAGCGCGGGGAGCGGGGTGGCGCAGGCGATCGCGTCCTGTTGCGGAGGTTCAGCCGGGATCCTCGATCCACTGTCCGCTCGCGCGGCGAAGCCCGGCCGTCCCCTCACCCAACCCTCTCCCCGCGAGCGGGGAGAGGGCTCGCTCTCCTTCGCGAAGCGGTGGAGGGGAATCGGGACGCTAGCTGATCTTCGCGGCGATCTGTTCGGCGAGCGCCTTCAGGTCCGCCATGTCGGCCATCTGCCCGCCGCCGTGGCGGCCGAGCGGGCCGTCACCCTCCCAGCGCGGGAGGACGTGGAAGTGCAAATGGAAGACGGTCTGGCCGGACGGCGCGCCGTTGAGCTGGAAGATCATCACGCCATCGGGGTTGAGGGCCGCACGCACCGCGCGGGCGACCCGCTGCACGCCGAGGATCAGCTGCGAGAGCTTCTCCGGCTCCTCCTCCAGCAGGTTGCGCGCCCGGCTGTGCTTGGGGATCACCAGGGTGTGGCCCCTGCCCTGTGGGAAGGCGTCCATGAAGGCGTAGACGTGATCGTCCTCGAACACCCGGGCGGAGGGGATCTCGCCGCGCAGGATCTTGCTGAAGATGTTGTCGTGGTCGTAGACGCCGTCCAGGCTCATGGCGCGCTCCCGTTGGCTTTCGACGGTCGTAGCAAATCGGGTTCCCGGTTGGAACGGACGCGACGTGCGCCGCCACGCACGGCCGGGCCGCCGAATTTACGTCTCTGGGGCGAGATCAACCTATCTCTCCGAGCAATTGTCCGGCATGATCTCCATAGTTGAGCCTCTCGACCCGTTGCGGCGCTCGTCGCCGGGTTGAGCGCGCGCGCAGGCGTCCAAGGCGTTCGATCCCAAGCTTCAGACCACCCTTTCGACCCCCCTGTTTCCAGCCTCAAAGCTTCACAACAGCAGGAGCCATCCGATGCCGGACGCCAGACACGCCAAGGCAGGCCCCCTCCAGCGCTACGGGGTCGCGCCGGGCGGCAACTCCGTCTCCGGCCTCTCCTCCGGCGCCTTCATGACGGTGCAGCTGCAACTGGCTCATTCGGCCTCCTTCATCGGCGCGGGGGTGATCGCCGGCGGCCCATTCCGCAGCGTCGAGTCCTTCCGCGGCGCCTCGCTGCTGGCGGAAGACGCCTATATCCTCAACGCTGAATTCATCTGCATGGCGCCGCTGACGCCGGAGACGGGACCCGATGCGAGCCGCCTGGCGGCCCTGGCGCGGGCCACCGCCGCCGAGGGCCGGATCGACCCGCTGCACAATCTGAAGGATCACCGCGTCTACGTCTTCACCGGCTGGGAAGACAAGGTCGTGCACGCGAGCGTGGTCCGGGCGACGCGGGACTTTTACCGTGAGCTCGGCGTTCCCGAGGCGGCGATCCGCTTCGTCGACGACCAGCCCGCTGGCCACTCGATCCTGACCGACAACCCAGAAGACCTGCCGATCACGGCGAACCGGCCCCCCTACATCAATTTCGGCGGCTACATGCAGTCGCACAGGATCCTCGACCACATCTATGGCGACGAGAGCGTGCACGGGCCGCTGAACCCTGCGTCCGCCACCCTGTCCAGCCAGCTGGTGCGGTTCGACCAGACGGAGTTCTTCGCCGATTACGAGGCCCGCGCCAGCATGGGGCCGCTGGGCTTCATCTACGTTCCCGCCTCGGTGACGCCGGACAATCCGGCTCGCGGCGTCCACATCGTGCTGCACGGCTGCAAGCAGGGCTACAGCTACGTCGACTTCGTCAACGGCCGAGCCGACCTCGCCAACCGGGTGACCTACGGGAGCCGATACGTCACCAGCACCGGCTACAACCGCTGGGCCGACGCCAACAACCTCATCGTCCTCTACCCGCAGATCGAGGCGCGCGACGACACCGCCGTCCAGAACCCAGCCGGCTGCTGGGACTGGTGGGGCTACTCCAGCCTCGATCGCGATGCGCCCGACTACTATTCGAAAGACGCCATCCAGATCCGCGCCGTCCACGCCATGCTGGCGCGGATCTCCGGCGCCGACCAACCCGCACTCGGGAGGGTCACCGCGTGACCCGGTTTCCCCCGCCTGCACGGCCTTGAAGGAGCGCCACGATGATGACCTTTCCGGCTCGCCCGCGGCAGTCCAGGACCCATATCCCGTCCCTTGATCGTGCGGTGAAGGCGTCCATGCTGCAGGCCGCCCGGCTGCAGCGGCTGACGAGTGCGGCGACCGCCGCCACCCAGCTGTTCGCCTCCCCCGCCTATTCGACGGCCTGGGAAGAATGCTGGAATATCGGCGACGCCGCCCGACGCCGACTGGAGCGCCTGCAGAGCGGCTGGGTGTACAACTGGTTCACCTGGCTGGAGTACTGCTCGCAGATCGAAGGCGCCGGAACCGTCTCGAAGTTCAGCGAGCGCGAGGTCAACATCGTCAACCAGGCGCTGCAGCTGGTCAGCGAGCAGTCCGTCGACGTTCTCACCCTCGTGGAAAACCTTGAGATCGACGTCCTCTACTGGCTCAGCCGGCGCCCGCCCCCGCCGCCGCCGCCCGGCCCGACCGAGCCCGACGTCGAGTCGATCACGGCGATGCGGGCCGTGACGGCCTGAGCAACGACCCTGTTCATCCCGATTGGCTGGCTTCAAGCCAATCGGGACAAGGGACTAGCGCACCACTCCGCACGCCAGCCGCGCGCCGCCGCCGCCCAAAGGCGGCGTGTCGCTGTAGTTGTCGCCGCCGGCGTGGATCATCACCGCGTGGCCCTTGAACGCGTCGACCGACTTGATCCGCGGCGCCGTCAGGGTCTGGCGCGCCGTCCCGTCGGCGCCGACCTCGATCCGCGGCAGGTCGCCGAGGTGGCCGGCCGCGTCGGGTCCCATGTGCATCTTGGTCGCTGCGGGATCGAAGTGCGCCCCGGCCGCGCCGGCCGGCGTCACCTTGCCGTCCGCACCGGTCGCCGGGTCGCAGGACGGATTGGCGTGCAGATGGAAGCCGTGGGCGCCGGGCGGCAGCCCGTGCAGGTCCAGGGCGATGACCACGCCCTGCGGGCTGTCGCTGAGGGTCAATCCCCCTACCGAGGCACCCGGCCCGCTCGGCGTGGCGAGCGCCATCGGCACGGTGATGCCGGCGGCCAGGGCCGGCCCCGCCCCGAGCGATACGGCCGCCAGCCCAAGCGCCAGGGCCGCGCCGGAATGGCGCCAAGAGCTCTCAAGGGTCATCTCTGCCTCCTGCCAACTTCGATCGCGGTGCGGGGGCGCCCGCAGGACGCAACAATGGCGAAGGTCGGGCGCCTGGTCAGCGGGTTTCGTGCTTGAACGGCGAATATTCCTCGGCCAGCCATTCGATCTCGGCCTCGACACCGGCGCGCTCGCGCTCGACGAAGGCCTCGACCGGACCGCGCAGGGCCGGGTCGGCGATATAGTGGGCGGAATAGACCGGGCCCGGCAGATAGCCGCGGGCGATCTTGTGCTCGCCCTGAGCGCCGGCCTCGACGCGGGCCAGCCCCCGCCCGATCGCCCATTCAATCGCCTGATAGTAGCAGAGCTCGAAGTGGAGGAACGGCACGTCCTCGACGCAGCCCCAGTTGCGGCCGTAGAGGCAGTCGTCGCCGATCAGGTTCAGCGCGCCGGCGATCCAGCGCCCCCCGCGGCGGGCCATGATCAGCAGCACCCGCTCGGCCATCCGCTCGCCCAGCAGGGTGAAGAAGCGGCGGTTCAGGTACGGCCGACCCCATTTGCGCGAGCCGGTGTCCATGTAGAAGGCGAAGAAGGCGTCCCAGTGCTCCTCGGTCAGCTCCGCGCCGGTCAGCTGCAGGATCTGCACCCCCGCCTGCGCGTCGCGGCGCTCGCGGCGGATGGTCTTGCGCCGGCCGGAGGAGAGCGCGGCCAGGAAGTCCTCGAACTCGGCGTAGTCGCGGTTGCGCCAGTGATACTGCTGGCCCTCGCGCCGGGCGAGCCCCTGCCCGCCCATCCAGCGCCACTCCTCGGCGGTGGGGAAGTTCACGTGCAGAGACGAGGCGCCAAACTTTTCGCAGACGCTCAGCGCGCCGCCGAGCAGGATCGCCCGCGCCGCATCCGGATCGACGTCGGCGCGCGCCAAAAGCCGCGGGCCGGTCGCCGGCGTGAAGGGCGCCGCGCTGAGCAGCTTGGGATAGTAGCGCCCGCCGGCGCGCTCGTAGGCGTCGGCCCAGGCATGGTCGAAGATGTACTCCCCCTGGCTGTGGGACTTGAGATAGAGCGGCATGACCGCGGCGACGCGGCCGGCCTCGTCCTCCACGCTCAGATGCTGCGGTCCCCAGCCGGTGCGCTCGACCGCGCAGTCCGCCATCTCCAGGCTGTCCAGGAAGTCGAAGCGGATGAAGGGATTGCCGGCGTAGGCCGGATTGCCGGCGCAGGCGTCCCAGGCCTCCCGGCCGATGCCTGCGATGCGGCGGTGGAGCTTGACCGCCGGCGCCAGCTTCATGGACGGAAGCCCTCGAAGATCAGGTTGTCGCAAGCTTCGGCGACCGCCGTCCATTGGTCGGGCGCGCGCACCGTCCAGGCGATGACCGGCATGCCCTCGGCGCGCCGCCGGGCCGCCGCCGGGCTGGGCAGCATGTCGAGGCCGAGCGCCAGGAAGTGCGGGCGGGCGATCTCCACCTGCTCCAGCCGGGCGTAGGCCTCGCGTTCGGCCGGGGCCAGGTCCTTGGCGTCGCGATAGGAGTAGCTGTCGAGGCCGCGCAACACGCCGGGATGGCGCTCGGCGAACCAGGCGTGGGAATAGGGATTGAAGCCGATCACCGCCACCGGTCCCGCATGGTCGCTGACGACCTCGTGCACGCGCTGCTCCAGCGGCCCGACCGCGCCGGCGGCGGTCTTGATCTCGACCAGCACCAGGGCGCGGCGGCCGACCAGCGCCAGGGTCTCCACAAGCGTCGGGATCGGCTCTTCGGTTCCAGCCAGCTTCAGGGCGGCAAGTTCGGCGGCGGTGCGCTCGCACAGCCGGCCGTCGGCCTCGGTCAGCCGTTCCAGGGTCTCATCGTGGAAAACCATCGCCTCGCCGTCGGCCGAAAGCTGGACGTCGAGCTCGATGCCGTATCCCGCCGCGCAGGCGGCCTGGAAGGCGGCGAGCGAGTTTTCCGGCGCGCCCTCGGGGCTCCACAGGCCGCGGTGCGCCACCGGCGGGCCGGTCAACAGCTCCCAAGCCTCGCCGAAGCGGCGGTTCACGGCTTGAGCGCCACCACCGCGTCCACTTCCACCGCGAAGTTGAGCGGCAGGCGATAGACGCCCACCGCCGAACGGGCGTGACGGCCGGCGTCGCCGAAGGCCTCGACCATCAGGTCGGAGGCGCCGTTGACCACCTGCGGAATCTCGAAGAAGCCCGGTCCGGCCTGGACGAAGCCGCCCAGCTTGACGACGCGGGCGACGCGCTCGAGGTCGCCGTCGCAGGCCGCCTTCATCTGAGCGATGAGATTGATCCCGCAAAGCCGCGCGGCGCGCCTGGCCGTCTCGGCGTCGACCTCTTCGCCGACCACCCCCTTGATCCCGCCCGAGGCGTCGATCGACACCTGTCCGGAGATGTGCAGCAGGTTGCCCTGGCGGACGAAGGGCACATAGTTGGCGACGGGGGCGTTCGGCTGCGGAAGCGTGATGCCCAGGGCGGCGAGGCGGTCTTCGATCTGCGACATGCGCTGACCTCTATCGCCGCCGAGGGCTTCGGGGAAGGCCCGCCTGGAAAAGGCCCGGACCATGGGTCCGGGCCTTCCAAAACAACGGCGCCGCAGGTACGCGCGACGCCGGGTACGAAAGCGTATTAGGCGCTTAGCGCGCGGCCTGAATCTTCTCGACCAGGTCGGTGACGCGCTCGTTCAGCGGCTTCAGGCTGTCCTTGACCGAGCTCGACACGGCTTCGGTCAGCTTGCCGACTTCGGCCAAGTAGGATTCCAGGAAGCTGCGGGCGAGGCCGGTCTGCAGCTCGACCACTTCCTGCACGCTCTTGGCGCTGGCCAGCGAGCGGGCGGCGGCGACCTGGTCGTCGAAGGTCTTCTTGGAGAAGGCCACCGCTTGCGCGCCGACCGACTCGGCGCCCTTGGTGGCGGCGGTCACCGAGGCCACGACGGCCTCCAGGTTCTTCTTCGATTGGGCGTTGGCTTCGTTGATCGCGGCGAGGGTCTTCTCGACGCCGTCCTTGAAGGCCGTGTTGGACGCGGTGGTGAACTGTTCGACGGTCGACTTGGTGGCCTCAGCGACGGACATGGAGCTCTCCTTGTTGCGGGACGGCAGGGGATTCGCCGCGGGGGCAAATGGGCAGAAATCGTTGAGTTCGCTTGTGCTTATGAGACAGAACGGAACTGGCGTCAAGGATTTTTGTGCAGTGCACCATGCCAGTTTCGCTGCACCGCATCACGCGAAAGTGAACCCCCGCCGGGAGCGCGACAATCGGCGCCTGATCAAGTGATGTTTACAGGTGAGCAACCCTAAGCGTGGCATGCTAGTTGAGATTCAGTCGCGGCGATGCCCGCCCAACCCTTTGATTCGACGGACGAAGCATGTTGCGAAACGCCCGGCGCCTGTTTGTTTCCCTTGGCCTGGCCGCTGCGACCCTGCTCGCAACCGCGGCTGCGCCGCCGGCTCAGGCGCAAGTTCCCTATTTCCGGAGCCTGCTGGCCGCCTCCGAGAGCAAGTACGCCGCCATCGTCGTCGACGCGAAATCGGGCGAGGTGCTCTACTCCAACCACGGCGACAGCCCGCGCTACCCGGCATCGCTGACCAAGATGATGACGCTGTACCTGACCTTCGAGGCGATCTCGTCGGGCAAGCTGCATCTGGACGATCGGGTGGAGTTCTCGCCGCGCGCGGCGGCCCAGGCGCCGACCAAGCTTGGCGTGTCCGCCGGAGATTCCATCACCGTCGCCCAGGCGATCCAGGGCATGGCCATCCTGTCGGCGAATGACGCCGCCATGGCGATGGCCGAGAGGATCGGCGGCAGCGAAGGCCGCTTCACCGCCCTGATGACGCTGCGAGCCCAGGAGCTGGGCATGCAGAACACCCGTTTCGTCAACCCGAACGGCCTGCCCGACACCCGCCAGATCTCCAGCGCCCGCGACATGGCGATCCTGTCGCGCGCCCTGATGCGCGATTATCCGCAGTATTATCATTACTTCAGCCAGGCCGGCTTCGAGTTCCGGGGCCGCTACGTCAAGGGTCACAACCACCTGCTGGGCGGCGCCATCGATGGGCTGAAGACCGGCTACACCCGCACTTCGGGCTTCAACATCGCCATCTCCGGCGTGCGCGACAACCGCCGCCTGGTGGTGGTGGTGATGGGCGGCCCGAGCGTCGCCGCGCGGGACCAGAACGCCGAGGACCTGCTGTTGACCGGCTTCGACGTGCTCTCGCGCCGGGCCCGCGGCGAACAGGTCACGGTGGCGCAGAACCTCTCCGAGCCGCTGGCCGACGGCCCGCTGCAGCGTCCGCCGAGCGAACAGGGCGACGGCGACCAGGACAACCTGCAGATCGTGCTGGCCGAGGCGACGCCGCCGGCGCGCTCCACCCGGCTGCGGATCGCCGAACCCCGCCGCCCGGCGGCGGTCGAGCGTGCGACGGCCCAGCGCCGCGAGGCCAAGCCCGGCTATTCGGTGCAGGTCGGCGCCTTCCGCTCGAAGGCCGACGCCCGGCGCCAGATCGCCTTCGTCGAGAACCGCTTCGGCAAGCATCTCGGCGACGCCACCGGCGGCGCCGACCGCCAGGCCGGCCGCTATCGCACGGTCTTCAACGGCCTGTCGGAACGCGAAGCCCGCGCGACCTGCCGGGCCATGCGGGCCAAGCGCCTCGCCTGCGAAGTGATCGGCGACTGAGCTTCGGCCCCAGGCCCGAAATTGCGGAGCCCCGGGCGCGAGCCCGGGGCTTTTCCGTGCAGCCTGCCCGAAGGTCGCTCAGTGGAGCCCGAGCGCGCGCGAGGCCGTGAAGATGGCCAGGCCGACGAGGCCGCCGACCAGGGTCCCGTTGACGCGGATGTACTGCAGATCCTTGCCGACCTGCAGCTCCAGCGTGTCGACGACCTTTCGCGTGTCCCACCCGGCGACCACCTGGGCCACGAAGCCGCCGATCTGGTGGCGGCGCGGGGCGAGCACGCCGGTGGCCAGGCTGCGGCCCAAGGCGTTCAGCCGCGCCTGGGCGACGGCGTCGCTGGCCAGCCAGACGCCGAGCGCCTCGATCGTCCGCTGCAGCTGGTCGGTCAGGCCGCGGCGGTCGGCGGCGAGCTCCGCGCCGAGACGCGCCTCGATCCCGGCCCAGAGCTCAGACGCCTGCAGCTGTAGCCGCGGGTCGGCGAGCAGCCGCAGCTTCATCGCCTCGACCTGGGCCTGCAGATGCGGATCGCTGCGCAGCCGCTCGATGAAGCCGGCGAGCGCACGGTTCAACTCCTCGCGCCAGGGGTGGCCGGGATCGCGCATTTCATGCAGCGTGCGCAGCAGGCCATCGCTGACCTTGGCCGCCAGCACCCGATCCACCCACTTCGGCAGCCATATCGGCGACTGCTCGGCCACCTTGTCACGGATCACCGCATCGTGGCCGGCGATGAAGGTCGTCAGCATCTCGACCCCGGCCTCGGCGAGCGCCTGGGCGCGGCCCTCGTTCCACAGCGCGTTGAGAACCCCGGCCACGACCGGCGCCGCCGGCGCCGCGCGCACCGCGGCCATGCCGGCGGACCCCGCCAGCCCGGCGACGGCCCCGGGCGGCGCCGCGGCCAGCACCTCCGGCAGCAGCAAGGCCAGGCGTCGGGCGAGCCGGCGAGCGTTCTGCGGCCGGCTCAGCCAGCCGCCGCCCCAGCGCGCCACCTCCAGCTGCCGCAGCCTGTCGGCCAGCACGGCCTCGGTGAGGAAGTTGTCGGCGATGAAACCGCCCAGCGCGGCGCCGATCCGCGTCTTGTTGCGCGGGATGATGCCGGTGTGCGGAATCGGCAGGCCGAGCGGCCGGCGAAACAGCGCCGTGACCGCGAACCAGTCGGCGCAGCCGCCGACCATGCCGGCCTCGGCGAAGGCCCGCAGATAGGCGAGCCCCGGCCACCGCTCGGCGCCGAGACCGGCCAGGACGAAGATCACCGCCATCAGGACCAGCAGCCCGGTGGCGATGATCCGCATCCTGGCCAACTCGCCGGCGCGCCGGGCGTCGGCGGGCGGCTGGGTGAGGTCGTTCACCGGCTCAGCCTCACCGGGGCTCAGAGCTGCGAGGCTGCATCCTCGGGCTTTGACGCCCCGCGCGCTTCGGCTTCGCGGCGGCGCGCCATGGCGGCCGACACGCTGTCGGCGGCCTTGCGGATGGTCTCGGTCACCCGGTCGTCGAACTCCGCCATGCTGCGGCTGAAGGCCGACTCCGGCCCCAGGTTGTCGTTGATCTTGCGGCCGACCGCAGTGAGCTCGTCCTGCAGCCGCCGGGCGGCGCCTTCGAAGTCCGGCGTCACCGCGCGCCGCTCGCCGAGCTGCGTCCGCACGGCCTGGGCGATGAAGCCGGAGCGGGTCGCGCCGCTGGCGGTCGCCGCCGCGTCCAGTCGCCGGAGCAGCTGTTCGCCGAGCGAGATGTTCACCCGCACCGGGGTGTCCTCCACCTCGACGTCCACCAGCAGCGCAAATTCCGGCGGCTGGGCCTGCACCTGCTCCACCGGGGTGGCGGCCGGCCATTCGTCTCCGGCGTCGGCGAGCACCTGCAGTCGCGCCCCGACGGCCGCGCGGGCGTTGGCGATGAGCTCCGCCGGATCCGCGCCTGCGGCGGAACACTCGGGGAGATCGGGAAACCGCGCCCGATAACCTGCGCTCCGGTCGCCCTGGGCGAGCGCGACATAGAAGACGGTGTTCATGCGTAAGCTCCTTGGCTTGCTCGGCCCTAGATGTGTGTAGTTTTGCGCAACAACAAGCGGAGCCTTATACCCGGCCGGCATTCACAGATCTGTCTGCGCGGCGCCGCCCTTCGAGCCCTCTCCCCGCTTGCGGGGAGAGGGTTGGGTGAGGGGACGGCTGGGCTTCGCCGTGCGACCGGACAGTGGAGCGAGGATCCTGGCTGAACCTGCGCAGAGGACGCGATCGCCTGCGCCACCCCTCACCCCAACCCTCTCCCCGCTTGCGGGGAGAGGGGGCAGACCTGGGGAGGGTTTTGTGGACACGAGGCCTATCCCACAGATCCCGCGCAACAATGGAGATAGGTATCATCGAGCCCTCTCCCCGCTCGCGGGGAGAGGGTTGGGTGAGGGGACGGCTGGGCTTCGCCGCGCGACCGGACAGTGGATCGAGGATCCTGGCTGAACCTGCGCAGAGGACGCGATCGCCTGCGCCACCCCTCACCCCTACCCTCTCCCCGCTCGCGGGGAGAGGGGGCGGACCGGGGAGGGTTTCGCGGACACGCGGCCTATCCCCACAGATCCCGCGCAACAAGCTCTCTCCCCGCTTGCGGGGAGAGGGTTGGGTGAGGGGACGGCTGGGCTTCGCCGCGCGACCGGACAGTGGATCGAGGATCCTGGCTGAACCTGTGCAGAGGACGCGATCGCCTGCGCCACCCCTCACCCCAACCCTCTCCCCGCTTGCGGGGAGAGGGGGCAGATCTGGGAGGGTTTCGCGGACACGCGGCCTATCCCCACAGATCCCGCGCAACAAGCTCTCTCCCCGCTTGCGGGGAGAGGGTTGGGTGAGGGGACGGCTGGGCTTCGCCGCGCGAGCGGACAGGGGAGCGAGGATCCTGGCTGAACCTGCGCAGAGGACGCGATCGCCTGCGCCACCCCTCACCCCAACCTCTCCCCGCTTGCGGGGAGAGGGCTCGCGGCCCTAGCCGCGCAGCAGCCGGTCTCGCGCGGCGTTGAGTTGGGCGGCCAGGCCCGAGGTGCCGCCCTTGTCGGGATGGACGCTGCGCATCAGGCGCGTGTAGGCGGCCTTGATCTCCTCGGGACTGGCGCCGGCCGGAACCCCCAATATGGAGCGGGCCGCCTCGGCGCTCATGCGATCGGGACGCGGCCGCTCGGCGGCTGCGCCGGGCGGGCGACGGGTCGACAGCGCCAGCCAGCCGCCCATCATCAGCAGCACCGCCGCCGGCGCCCAGGCCTCGCGCAGGCCGGCGAAGGCGGCGCCCGCCAGGGCGACGATGGCGAAGCCGCCGGTCAGGAAGCGCCACTCCCGGCGCTTGAGGATCGGCTTGCCGCTCGTCCTGAGGATCAGCCAGAGCGCCAGGGCGCCCAGCAGGAGGTAGAGCAGCATCGGTGCGCGCGGGCGCCTATTCGGCCGCCAGTATCTCGCCGTCGAGGCCGCTGATGCCGAGGGCCGTCATCACCGCGCGCAGCTCCTGGCGCGCAGCCACGTGCTGCAGCGACATGGCCACCGGACGGATCCCCGGCGAGAGGTCGGCGACCGTGAGGCCAAACGGGAACAGCTCGCGATAGATCACCCGATCGCGCAGGCCGGGGCCGACCCGGAAGCCGACCTTGCGCGACAGCGCCTGCACCCGCTCGTCCAGCCGCTTGCGGTTGCGCGCCTCGGTCGGCGCAAGGCGGTTCCGCAGCACCACCCAGTCGATCATCTTGCGGTCCTTGGCCGCGCGCGCCTTGCGGCTGTTCCACACCGTCTCGGAATAGAGGCTGTGGCGGACCAGCTCGAGTGTCACCGGATCGACCACGCCCAGCATGTCGAAGTCGACGAAGCTGTCGTTCATCGGGGTGACGATCAGGTCGGCCAGGCCGTGGGCCATGCGGCTGATGGCCGTGTCGGCGCCGGGGGTGTCGATCAGCACGAAGTCGACGCCCCGGCTGGACTCGGCGAAGGCCTCCCCGAAGCGCGCCTCCGCCTCCGCTTCCGGGGCCGCAGCCAGTGCGGCTCCGTCGGAGCTCACCGGATGTTCGATGGGCATCGGGGCCGCAGCGTCGTTGGCGTCGAGCCAGGCGCGGCGATTGGCGAAGAAGTGGCCCAGGGTCTGCTGACGCAGGTCGAGGTCCAGCACGGCGACCTTGGCGCCGGCGTGCAGCAGGGCGACGGCGGTGTGGATGGCGATGGTCGACTTGCCCGCCCCGCCCTTCTCGTTGCCGATCACGATGACGCTGGCTTGCGACATGCGCTGTTCCCCTAGCCCGTCGGCGCGGCGCACCGACTCACAGCCCCCGATAGCTGAGCCTGCGCCAGTATAGCCCGTCAACGCGCCGAACGCCGCTGTCTGCTGATTTACGCCGCCAGGCGCCTCGGCCATAAGCGATACCGCCTATTTGGAGCCGCCAGATGTCCCAGCCTCCCCTGCCCATCGTCCGCACCGTGGCGGCGCTGCGCGCGCAGGTGCGGGCCTGGCGCGCCGCCGGCGCGCGGGTCGGCTTCGCCCCGACCATGGGCGCGCTGCACGAGGGCCACCTCTCCCTGGTGCAGCTCGCGCGGCGGCATGCGGAAAAGGTGGTGGTCAGCGTCTTCGTCAATCCTACGCAGTTCGCGCCGCACGAGGACTTCGACGCCTACCCGCGCAGCGAGGCGCGCGACGCCGAACTGCTGGCCGGCGTCGGCTGCGACCTGCTGTTCGCCCCCGCCGTGGGCGAGATGTATCCCCCGGGCTTCGCCACCACCGTGACCGTCAGCGGCGTCACCGAGCCCCTCGACGGGGCCGCCCGCCCCGGCCATTTCGCCGGCGTCGCCACCGTGGTCAGCAAGCTCCTGAACCAGTGCGGTCCCGACGTCGCCGTGTTCGGCGAGAAGGACTACCAGCAGCTGCAGGTGATCCGACGGATGGTGCGCGACCTCGATGTGCCGGTGGAGATCATCGGCGCGCCGACGGCGCGCGCGCCGGACGGCCTGGCCCTGTCCTCGCGCAACGCCTACCTGACGTCCGCCGAGCGGGCGGTCGCGCCGACCCTGGCCCGCACCCTCGCCGAGGCCTGCGCTCGGCTACAGACCGGCGCCTCCGTCGCCGAGACCGAGAGCCAGGCGATCGCCGCCCTGGGCGCCGCGGGCTTCCGCAAGGTCGACTATGTCGAGGTCCGCACGCCTGAGGACCTCTCCCGACTCGGTCCCGGACCGATCACCGGCCCAGCGCGCATCCTGGCCGCCGCCTTTCTCGGAAGCACCCGGCTCATCGACAATATGGCGGTCTGAGACGGCGGGCCTGGAGGCCGCTCACCGGGCGCGCGAACAGGGGCGCATCGTCGCACAGCAGAGCTGTGGCACGACGTCACAGCGGCTCCGCTTGATTGTTAAATATTAAGATTAATCCGGCGAAGCAATTAGAAGCTCCGGGCGAGAAATCGTCAGTGAAGACAACGCTTTCCAAACAAGCTTGGCCGTCAAAACCAAGCATTGCGACTCTTCGTCACGCAAGGTCTTCAGCAACTCCAGGCATGCTTCAGTTGATGCGTGCGACATCCCGCACCTTAGGCGCGCATTCGACACCCGACTAACTTCCCCGCCGACGCCGCCCCTGAGGGCCGTCTTTGTCCCCGGGGGAGCTCGCCATGTCATTCCTGAAGTTCGACGGCACTTTGGCCGCCGAAACGCCGACCGCCACCTTCAGCAACTATGGCACGAGCGCCGGAGGCGAGACCCTGGTCGGCGGCGCCGGCGCGGACGCGCTGTGGGGGCAAGGCGCCGGCGACCTGCTGATCGGCGGCGGCGGCGGCGACAGCTTCTACCAAGGCGGCGGCGCGAAGATCCAGGAGATCGCCGGCGGCGCGGCCAACCAGATCGTCAGCTGGGCCAGCACCAAGCTCACCGCCTACGCCAACATCCAGAACCTGCAGGTCGGCGGCGACCACACCTACGCGGCGGGCGACGGCCAGAACAACATCATCATGGCCACGGGCACGAACCAGCAGCTCTACGGCGGCGCGGGCCAGGACGTGCTGGTCGGCGACGGCAAGTCGGACACCTTCATCATCGTCAAGGGCGAAGGCGCCGACGCCATCTATGGCTTCAACGCGGCTTCCGACGTGGTCCGCCTGACCTCCGGTTACACCAGCTTCGCCCAGGTGCAGTCGCACATGAGCCAGGTCGGCGCCGACGTGAAGATCGACATGGGCGGCGCCGACGCGGTCGTGCTGCGCAACATCAGCGTCAGCCAACTGGGCGCGGCCAACTTCCAGCTCCAGCTGGACACCGCCAAGCTGGGGGCCGCGACCTTCGCCGACGAGTTCAACTCCCTGAACCTGTGGAAGAGCGGCAGCGGAACCTGGGCGACGACCTTCTGGTACCAGGACGCCGCCGGAAACGGCGGCACGCTCGCCAGCAACAACGAGCAGCAGTGGTATGTGAACGCCAACTACGCCGGAACCTCGTCGGTCACGCCCTGGACCGTCAACGGCGGCCTGCTGACGCTGACGGCCGCGCCGGCCACCAGCACGATCTCGTCGCAGATCGACGGCTACCACTACACCTCCGGCGAGCTCAACACCTTCCCCTCCTTCGCCCAGACCTACGGCTATTTCGAGATGAAGGCCCAGCTGCCGCAGACGGCGGGCGCCTGGCCGGCCTTCTGGCTGATGCCGACCGACGGCTCCTGGCCGCCGGAACTGGACGTGATGGAGACCCTGACCCAGGACCCCAACGGCGACTGGACGACGGCCCACTCGGGCGCGAGCGGCGCCCACACCATGAGCCAGGGCCTGGCCTTCATCCCGAACACGGCGAGCGGCTTCCACACCTACGGCGTGCTTTGGACCAAGACCGACCTCAGCTGGTACGTCGACGGCGTCGAGGTCTTCCACACCGCCACCCCGGCGGACATGAACAAGCCGATGTACATGATCGCCAACCTGGCCCTGGGCGGCTGGGGCGGGACGATCGACAACGGCCAGCTGCCGGCGCAGATGAACGTGGACTACATCCACGCCTATGCGCTGGCGGACGGCTCCAGCACGGTGGTGACCCAGCTGCCGGCGCCGACGCAGCCCCCTGCCCCCACGCCGCCTCCCGTCGGCCAGGTGTTGACCGCCGCCAGCGGCGGGATCCTGACCGGCGGCGCCGGGGCCGACACCCTGAACGCCAACACCGCCGGCTGCACCCTCACCGGCGGCGCGGGCGCCGACCTCTTCGCCTTCGCCAAGTCGCCCTCGAAGATGGCCCACATCACCGACTTCCAGGCCGGGGTCGACCGCATCGACGTCTCCAAGATCCTGATCGCCTACACGGGCTCCGATCCGGTCGCCGACAAATATGTCAGCTTCGTTTCCGACGGCCACGGCGGAACCAAGGTGATGGTCGACCGCGACGGCGCCGGGACCCTGTACAGGCCCGCCGCCGTCGTCGCCTTCGACAATGTGGCGCCCAGCAGCCTGACCAGCGCCAAGGTGTTCGGCGCCGCGGCCGCCACGCCCACCCCGCCGACCACCACCACGGGCCAGGTTCTGACCTCGACCGCTCCCGGCAGCGTGCTCACCGGCGGTGCGGGCGCCGACACCCTGACCGCCAGCGACGGGCTCGACACCCTCACCGGCGGCGCCGGCGCCGACCGCTTCGTCTTCGGCAGGGAGCCCTGGGCGCCGGTGCACATCACCGACTTCAAGGTCGGGACCGACGCCCTCGACCTCTCGGCCCTGTTCAAGACGGCGGGCTACACCGGGAGCAACCCGGTCGCCGACCACTACGTCTTCTTCGAGAGCGACGGCGCCGGCGGCACCGTGATCCGCTTCGACCACGACGGGACCGGCGCCAATCCGGTCTGGCCGAACACCATCATCGACCTGGAGCACGTCTCGCCGACCGGCCTGACCTGGGCCCAGCTCGCCGGCGGCGCGACGGCCGCGACCACCACGACCGCGATAACCGCGGCAACGGCGCCGGTCGTGGCCGGCCAGGTGCTGACCTCGACCGCCGCCGGCAGCGTACTCACCGGCGGCGCGGGCGCCGACACCCTGACCGCCAGCGACGGGCTCGACACCTTGACCGGCGGCGCCGGCGCCGACCACTTCGTCTTCGGCAAGGAGCCCTGGGCGCCGGTGCACATCGCCGACTTCCAGCTCGGGACCGACGTCCTCGACCTCTCGGCCCTGTTCAAGACGGCAGGCTACACCGGGACCAACCCGGTCGCCGACCACTACGTCTTCTTCGAGAGCGACGGCGCCGGCGGGACGCTGATCCGCTTCGACCACGACGGGACCGGCGCCAATCCGGTCTGGCCGAACACCATCATCGACCTGGAGCACGTTTCGCCGACGGGGCTGACCTGGTCGCAGCTGGAGGCCGGCTGGATCGGCCACTAGCCAGGGGACGGGCGACCGCAGGACTGGCGAGAGCCGGCGCGGCCTTGCCGAGTTGCGCAAGGCCGCGGCGCGCCAAGGCGGTCAGCGGCAGCTCGAGCCGGCGGTGCGTCGCGATCCCGGCCGCCGCCACCAGCAGGAAGGCGGCCGGGAACAGCGCCATGGCCAGAACGGGTCCCGCGTGCAGCTTCTGCGCCGCCATGACCACCAGCTGGGTGCAGAAGAAGTGGGTCAGGTAGATCGAATAGGAGGCCGCCCCCAGGAGCTGCACCCAGCCCGCGCGTGCGGCCAGCCCTGAGCGTTCGGCGATCACCGCGCAGGCGACGATCACCGCGGCCGGGACCCCGAAGATCAGGGCGCGGTCGAGCTGCGGCCACAGCCAGCCGCCCGCCAGCATGACGACGAAGGCCAGGCCGCCGAGCGCCGCCGCCGGCCAGCGCCAGGCCGGGACCGCCGGCAGGCGCGGCAGCAGCGCGCCCAGCGCCATGCCGGCCGCGAACTCCAGGATCACCGGCTGGACGTAGAAGCGCAGGACCGGGTCGTGCGGCTTCAGCAGCAGGCCCGCGAACACGGCGACGATCAGGATCACGCCGGTCAGGGCCAGGCCGAGATAGCGGCCCGGCAGCATCATCCCGGCGGCGAACAGGAGGTAGAACATCATCTCGTAGTTCAGCGTCCAACCGACGAACACCGTCGGATGCATCCAGCCGTCGGCGCGCTGGAAGGGGATGAAGGCCAGCGACTTCGCCAGCTGCACCGGATCGGCGGTCGTCGACTGCATGAGCGACGGCGCCAGCACGGCGACGGCGAACACCGCCAGGGTGATGGTCCAGTAGAGCGGCGCGACCCGGCTCAACCGGTTGCGCAGGAAGCCCGCCGGCGTCTGGCGCCCGCCGTCGGTGGTCATCACCATGATCATGCCGCTGATGACGAAGAACAGGTCGACGCCGCTGTTGCCGAAGAAGGTCGAACCGTCCGGCAGCCCGGCCAGCCGCGCCAGCAGCTGCAGGTGTACGAAGACCACCAGAAACGCGGCGACGCCACGCAGCACCTGCACGTTGAGCAGCATCGCACCCCCTTCGCGCCACCGCCTCCTGCGGAGCCCGCGCCTTAGGCGATAACTGTCAGGCTCCAGGATGGTTCATCGGCGCGGGCGCCTCACCACGCGCCCAACTCGCGCAGCTGCCTGGCGAGGTCGGCGGGGATCTCGCCGGCGAGATCCTGGGCGAGGTCGTCCGGCGCGTCCTTCGGCTCTAGGTAGCGCCAACCCTGGAAGGCGCGCCGCGGGGTCGGCGCGACGCGGACGATCTGGGGATCCAGGGTCACCTCGCAACGGGCGTCCATCCCCTGGCCGACGGTGGCGATGTCGACGATCCGCTGGCGGCAGAGGATCACCCCCTTGAACACCCGAAACAGCGAGCCGCCGGCGATCATCTCCGCCGCCCGCTTCGGCGTCTGGCGGGTGTGCATCGTCCAGGGCCGGCCGCCCTGCAGATCCGCGGCGTGCCAGTCGACGAGCTGTTCGACCGTGTCGCAACCGACGCAGAGCTTGATCATGTGCAGGGGCATGGAAGACCGGAAATCACGCGGGACGCAGAGTCTCTAGCAGACCTCGCCCCGGCGCCAACCGCCGGCCTTGTCTCGCCGCGGCCGCGCCGCCGCCCCCAAAGCTCGGGGGACGGCGGGTCGGCGTCAGAGCGGCCTATTCTGCCGGCTCGAGGACCATGGCGACGCTGCGCTTGCCGAACAGCTTCCAGAGCAGGAAGGCGACCGCCAGCATGGCGACGAAGATGCCGAACAGCAGCAGGTTGAAGTAGATCATCGTCGCCATGCAACCGAGCGACAGCACCAGGGCGATGGCCGGGACCACCGGATAGCCGGGGGCCATGAAGCTGCGGGCGAGGTTCGGCTCGCCGACCCGCAGTTTGAACAGCGCCGCCATCGAGACGATGTAGAGCAGGATGGCGCCGAACACCGAGAGGGTGACGATGTTGGCCGTCAGGCCGAGGCCGCCCAGCTTGATCAGGCTGTCCGAGAAGATGGCGGCGATGCCGACCACGCCGCCGGCCAGGATGGCCCAGTGCGGGGTGCCGAACTTCGGATGCACCTTGGCCAGCACCGCCGGCAGGTAGCCCGCCCGGCCGAGCGCGAAGATCTGCCGCGAATAGCCGACGATGATGCCGTGGAACGAGGCGATCAGGCCGAACAGGCCGATCGCCACCATCATGTGCAGCCAGCCGGAGTTGTCGCCGACCACCAGCTTCATCGCCTGCGGCAACGGATCGTTGACAGTGGCGAGCTTGCTCCAATCGCCGACGCCGCCGGTGAAGATCATCGCCCCGAAGGCCAGGAAGACCAGGGTCAGGATGCCGGCGATATAGGCGATCGGCACCACCTTCTTCGGCTCCTTGGTCTCTTCCGCCGCCATGGCCGCGCCCTCGATGGCGAGGAAGAACCAGATGGCGAAGGGGATGGCGGCGAAGATGCCGCTGATCGCCTTCGGGCCGAACGCGGAGGATCCGGCCCAGCCGTTGATGGCGAAGCGGGCGAAGGAGAAGCCCGGCGCGACGACGCCCATGAAGACCAGCAGTTCGACGATGGCCAGCAGGGTGACGACCAGTTCGAAGGTCGCCGCGATGGTCACGCCGACGATGTTCAGCCCCATGAAGACGACATAGGCGCCGACCGCCGCCAGCTTCGGGTCGAGCGCCGGAAACTGCACGTTGAGATAGGCGCCGATGGCGAGCGCGATCGCGGGCGGGGCGAACACGAACTCGATCAGCGTCGCGAAGCCGCCGAGAAAGCCGCCGACCGGACCGAAGGCGCGCAGGCCATAGGCGAACGGCCCGCCCGCGTGGGGGATGGCCGTGGTCAGCTCGGTGTAGGAGAAGATGAAGGTCGTATACATGACCGCCACCAGGATGGTGGTGACCAGGAAGCCCAGGGTGCCGGCGCTTCCCCAGCCGAAGTTCCAGCCGAAATACTCGCCGGAGATCACCAGGCCGACGGCTATCCCCCACAGGTGCAGGCCGGATAGCTGCTTCTTCAGTCCCGTCTCAGTCATCAGAACACCCCTTTTTCCCACACACACATCGGTTGACTCATTCGGCTCGCGGCGCGGCCACAAGCGCGGCGCCGCCGGCGTTCTCCTTCAGGCCGACGCCGCTCAGGCCGAGCCGGAAGGCCTCGCGCAGCAGCCAGGCGATCTTGTCGGCGGCCGCCTCGTAGGACAGGCCGTCGAGGTGGATGTTGGAGACGCAGTTGCGCTCGCTATCCATCCGGCCGAGACGCGGCGCGTGGGTGACGTAGGCGCCCAGGCTGTCAGGCGCCGAGAGCCCCGGCCGCTCGCCGATCAGCACGACGATGGCCCGGGCTTTCAGCGCGTCGCCGATCTCGTCGCCAAGCGCGACGCGAGCCTGTTCGGCCAGCACGACGGGTCCGACGCTGAGGTCGCCGAGCCGGTTGAGGCAGGCGCCCAGGGCCGCCTCGGCATGGTGCTCGACGGCCGCCGCCGACAGGCCGTCGGCGATGACGAAAACGACGTCGGACGGCTCGCCCTGCAGCTTCGCGAGATCCGCCGGATCCAGGCGGCGGCCGAGGTCCGGCCGCGCCAGATACTGGGTGCGGCCGTCACAGCGCGAGCGGACCCGCACGCTCGGGCGCGGCGCCAGCCGCTCGGCCATGGCGGCGAAGTCGACGGCGCCGTGCACGGCGTCGCGGGCCCGGGCATGGGCCAGCTGCAGCTCGAGGTTGGCTCGGGTGGGAATGCCGTCGCCGCAGCGGCCGAGCCCGATGCGGGCGCGGGTGGTCAGGCGAAAGCGCGCGAAGGGGTCGAGTTCGACGACGCTCACGGCGCCGCCCCGTACTCGAGCAGCCGCCGGGCGTGCGGCGCGCCGTGGCCGACGGGCGCCAGCCGGCCGGCCGCGTCGAGCATGCCCATCCGATTCAGCCAGGCTTCGAATTCGGGGGCGGGCGGCTTGTCGAACAGGTGCCGGAGGCTGACCACGTCGTGGTACGACAGGCTCTGGTAGTTGAGCATGACGTCGTCGGCGCCAGGCACGGCGATCAGGAAGTTGCACCCCGCCGTGGTCAGCAGCACCGCCAGGCTGTCCATGTCGTCCTGGTCGGCCTCGGCGTGGTTGGTGTAGCAGACGTCGACGCCCATCGGCACGCCGAGCAGCTTGCCGCAGAAGTGGTCCTCGAGGCCGGCGCGGATGATCTGCTTGGCGTCGTAGAGATATTCCGGGCCGATGAAGCCGACGACCGTGTTGACCAAGAGCGGCTTCAGCTCGCGGCAGACGGCGTAGGCGCGCACCTCCAGGGTCTGCTGGTCGACGCCGTGATGGGCCCCCGCCGACAGCGCGCTGCCCTGCCCGGTCTCCAGGTAGACGACGTTGTCGCCCACCGTCCCGCGCTTCAGCGACAGCGCGGCTTGGCGACCTTCGCGCAGCACCGCCAGGTCGACGCCGAAGCCGGCGTTGGCGGCTTGCGTGCCGGCCACGGACTGGAACACCAGGTCCAGCGGCGCGCCGCGCTCGATCGCCTCGATGGAGTTGGTGATATGCGTCAGCACGCACGATTGGGTGGGGATTTCGAACCGCTCGCGCAGCCGGTCGAGCAGGCTCAGAAGCGTGATGCAGGCGTCGACGTTGTCGGTGGCCGGATTGATGCCGATGACCGCGTCGCCGACGCCGTAGAGCAGGCCGTCGAGGGTCGAGCCGGCGATGCCGATCGGATCGTCGGTCGGATGGTTGGGCTGCAGCCGGCTGGCCAGCCGCCCCGGCAGGCCCAGGGTGTTGCGGAAGGCGGTGACGACCTGGATCTTTGCGCCGACCGCGATCAGGTCGTGGTTGCGCATGATCTTGGAGACCGCGGCCACCATCTCCGGCGTCAAGCCCGGCGCGAGCGCGCTCAGCGCCTCGGTGGTCGCCTCATAGGACAGCAGCCATTCGCGGAACTGGCCGACGGTCATGTGGCTGACCGGGAGGAAGGCCGCCGCATCGTGGCTATCGATGATCAGCCGGGTGACCTCGTCGTCCTCGTAGGGGATCACCAGGTCCTGCAGGAAGACCTTCAGCGGCAGGTCGGCGAGGACGTAACGCGCGGCGATCGACCGCTCGTTGCTCTCGGCCGCGACCCCCGCCAGCCGGTCGCCGGACCGCAGCGGACTGGCGCAGGCCAGCACGTCCTTCAAATCCCGGAAGCTGTGCGTCTCACCGCCAAGGCGAACCGAATATGTCGCCACGACGCCCGTCCGCTACGAGACGCCGATGGCGGCAAGCCGCCAGTCCGCCGGGCGGCGCGCGCCCGGAAAGTCGATCGATCGGGTCTCTTGCAGACCTGGGCGCATTCGCAAGGTGTCCGCCGCAACGCAGTCAGTCGTGACAGACCCATTGAGGCGCGGCCTATCGCCGCCGTGCCATGCGCAGCCGCGTTCCGGCCGGACGCCGCGCCTCCGATGCCTGGAGTTTAGGCAGCGACGCACCGCAACGTCTGCGCGAAGGTCAGACGGGGCCTTCGGCGTCTAGCCCGGCCAGCAGGGCGCGCGCCGCGGCCACGCAGGCGCCCGCGCTGATAGTCTCGCAGCCGAGGTCGGCGGCGAGGCGGGCGAACTCCGCCGGCGGCGCGGGCCGCAGTTTCGAGGTCCGGCCGAAATCCCGGCTGCCTGAGCAGCCTCAGCCCGGCGCGCCGCCGTCGTCGGCCCAGCGCGGCGGCCGACGTTCGAGGAAGGCGCGGACGCCCTCCTGGCCCTCGTCGCCGGCGCGGGCGGCGGCGCTGCGGCGGGCGGTCAGCTCCATCAGCTCGTGGTCGATCTCGCGCCCGGCGACATCGGCGACCATCCGCTTGGCGCCGGCCAACGCCCCGGGCGCGCAGGCGAGGACCTCGCCAACGATGTGATCGTGCGCGGCGTCGAGCGCGCCGGCGTCGACGCAGACCTCGGTGATCAGGCCGATGCGCTGGGCGTAATCGGCGTCGAAGGTGTCGCCTGTGGCGAACAGGGCGCGGGCCTGCCTTGGCCCGATCGCCTGCACGACGTAGGGGGCGATGGTCGCCGGGACCAGGCCCAGCCGGACTTCGCAGAAGGCGAACCGGGCGTCCGCCGTCGCCACCGCCAGGTCGCACGCCGCCACCAGGCCGGCCCCGCCGCCGAAGGCTGCGCCCTCGACCAGGGCGACGGTGAGCTGCGGCAGGTCCCAGAGCTGCTTGAGCATGCGGGCCAGCGCGAAGGCGTCATCACGATTGTCGTCCTCGGCGCGATCGGCGGCCTGGCGCATCCATTCGAGGTCGGCGCCGGCGCAGAAGGTCCCGCCGGCGCCCCGCAGGAACACCACCCGCACCCCCTCGGCGCCGGATATCGTCCGAAAGGCCTCCTCCAGCGCCGAGACCAGGTCAGCGTCGAAGGCGTTGCGCCGCGCCGGCCGGTCCAGCACCACGGTGACGGCGCCCTCGACGGTGGCCTCGATGCGCACCCGGTCCGAGGTCGGGCTCGTGTCGACCACCTCCACCAGCGGATCGACGATGGGATTGGTCATGCTGATGCTCCCGGGCTTTTCAGGCGAAACGCCGGACCGATGCGAAAGGTCGCGCCCCGGCGGCGGGCCGCCTCGACCTATCCGATGGCGGCCGGGCTTGGCTGCGGCTACCCTCGCCCGGTGGGCAGACTTCCAGAGATCCCCGCCGATTCGGCGCTCGCACGCCTCTTTCGCCAGCCGAAGATGCAGGAGGAGATCGCCTGGTTTTCGTTGCCCGGAGGCCAGCCCCTCTACGGGCCCGGCGATCCGGCCGACCAGCTCTACCTGCTGCGTACCGGCCGGCTCGGCGTCTTCCGCCGCGAACCAGGTCGCGAACCGGAGTTCCTGGGCGTCATCCGCCCGGGCGAGCCGGTCGGCGAAATGTCGCTGCTGGCCCAGGCGCCGCATTCCGCCGACGTGGTGGCGCTGCGGGATTCCGAGCTCTTCGCCCTGCCCGCCGAGGTCTTCTTCGCCGCCTGCGAGCGCGACGCTTCGGTGATGACCGAGCTCGCCCGGCTGATGATCCTGCGGACCCGCGACGAGGCCGCCCACCGCAGCGCCGGCGAGCCTTCGGTCTTCGGCTTCACGCCCTTGGGCCAGCCGGGTCCGTTGCGGCCGCTGGTCGAGCGGCTGGCCCTGGAGGTCACACGGCTCGGCTACACGGTCACCGTCGTCGGCGGGGAAGCCGCCAGCGCGCCGACCGAATGGCATTCCGAGGTCGAGCGCACCCACGACTTCGTCCTCTACGTGGCCGAGGCCGCCGACGCCGGCTGGCGCCAGTGGGTGACCCGCCAGGTCGACCGGTTATTCCGCGTCGCGCGCGGCGACCACGCCGCGGCGAAGGCGGCGCCGAACGCCTATTTCGCCGCCCCGCTGCAGGCCCAGCAGCTGGTCGACCTCGTCCTGCTGCAGCCGCCCGGCATCCGGTTTCCGAGCGGCTCGGAGGCCTGGGCCGATGTCGCCCAGCCGGCGCGCCTGTTCCACCTGCGGCGCGACGACCTTTCCGACATCCAGCGGCTGGCGCGGGTGCTGACCGGCCAGTCGGTGGGCGTCGTGCTCTCCGGCGGCGGCGCGCGGGCCTACGCCCATGTCGGCGCGATCCGGGCCCTGCGCGAGCGCAAGGTTCCGCTGGATTTTCTCTGCGGCGTCTCGATGGGCGGGATCGTCGCGGCGGGCGTGGCGATGGGTTGGGACGACGCCGAGCTCGACCGGCGCATCCGCGCCGCCTTCGTGGACTCCAGCCCGCTCGACGACATCGCCTTTCCGATCCTGGCGATGACGCGGGGAACCAAGGTCACCGAGCGGCTCCGCGAGCACTTCGGCGAAGCCGAGATCGCCGATCTCTGGCGCCCCTACTTCTGCCTCTCGGCCAACCTGACCACCGGCGCCTACCACCTGCACAAGCGCGGCCTGGTCTGGCAGGCGCTCAGGGCCAGCGTCGCCCTGCCAGGCGTGATGCCACCCGCCACCGACGGCGACGACGTGCTGGTGGACGGCGCGGTGCTGAAGAACTTCCCCGCCGACGTCATGCGCGCCGCTCAGCTCGGCCCGATCGTCGGCGTCGACGTCAGCGGCGATCGCAACATCACCGCCGACGACGTGGCGCGCCCTAAGTCCGCCTGGCGCTGGATCCTCTCCGGTCAGTGGCGCAAGGGCCCGCCGATCGTTTCGCTGCTGATGCGGGCGGCCACCGTCTCGACCGGCCGCGACCTGGCCGCGGCCCGCGCGGCGACCGACGTCCTCGTCCAGCCGCGCACCGGCCGGATCGAAATCCGCGACTGGAGCGCCTACGCGCCCGCCGTCGCCGAGGGCTATAAGGCGACGATCGAGGCGCTCGACCGGCTCGAGCAGCCTGTCGAGACGCTCAGGCGCCGCATCAGCCTGCAGGAACGCGCCCGAATTAGCGCCAATGCGCCGCCGCGCGCGGTGGCGCGGCAAATCCCCTAAGGCCGAGTTTGCGCTTGGCCGCGGGCGCCCCATATTCGCTGTCCCTGTTCAACAGCTGAAAGGAGGTGATCCAGTGTCTCATAGTGAAAGCCGTAGCTCGGTGACCGTGACCTGGACCTCCGCTAGTGGGGTCTGCGCCTAAGCCTCTGATTAGGCTAAGGTCGTAAGCCGCTCTGCGGTCCGACTATGGAAAGGCCGCCCCGACAACGGGCGGCCTTTCGCATTTCAGCACACAGATCTCCGTCGGCGCTCGGGCGTCAAGGCTTCCAATGGCCGTCGCGGGCCGCGCGTTCTGCGGCCGCGTCGAGCGGCGCGCCGGCGATCAGGTCGTCGACCGCGGCCAGGACCGGGGCCGGCGTCTCGCTGCCGGCGGTGCGGTAGGCGCCCTGCGGCTGCGGCGACCAGGCGGCGAGCGCCCGGGCCGTCCAGCCCTGCGGCTCGCGACAGGCGACGCCGGCCAGCTTGTCGGCCGTGCTCTGGAAGGTGCGGCAATAGCGGCCGTCGTTGCTGCGGAAGCTGAAGCCCACGCGAACGGCGCCGCCCTCGGCGGCGAGCCGCTGGTCCAGCGCCTGGGCCAGCTCGCCGCGGGCGACCAGCGCCCCGTCGCGGGCGGCGAGCGGGCCGCGGTCCGGCAGGGCGGCGCGGCCGACGATCACCCCCAGCGCCAGGCAGGCGGCCATCGCCGCCCACTGCGGCGCGCGCCAGCCGCGGCTCGGCGCATTGGCGGCCTGCGCCGCCAGGATCAGGCGCAGCGGCGCGGGCTCGTCGAGCACCGGATCGAAGGCGGCCGAGAGCCGGCGGCGCAGGTCCCGCTGGCGCGCGACCTCGCCTTGCAGGCCCGGGTCGGCCGCCAGCTCCCGTTCGAAGGCGGCGCGGTCGGCCTCGGCGAGTTCGCCGTCGACATAGGCCGCCAGCCGTTCGTCCTGGTCCATCACGCCCCCTCCAACTGCGCCAACAGCGCCTGGCGCCCGCGCACCAGGCGACTGGTCAGCGTGCCCTGCGGCACCTCCAGCACCTCGGCCGCCTCCTTGTAGGAGAGGCCGTCGACCAGCACGAGGGCGACAGCCAGCCGCTGCTCCTCGGGCAGGCGGGCGATGGCGCGCTCGACCTCGGCGGCCTCGAGCCGGGCCTCGACGGTGCGGGCGCCGGCGTCGCCGACGTTCTCGCCCGCCTCCTCCGGGGCAAGCACGGCGCTTCGCCGCTTGCGGGCGCGGGTCTCGTCGATCCAGGCGTTTTTCATGATGCGGAATATCCAGCTGTCGAGCTGCGTCCCGGGTCGCCACTGGCCGCGGGCCGCGAGCGCCCGCTCGACGGTCAGCTGCACCAGGTCGTCGGCGTCCGCCGGCTGGCGGGCAAGCACGCGCGCCAGCCGCCGCAGGCGCGGCAAAAGCTCGACGATCTGTTGCTGCAGTGGATCCAAGATCAGGCTCTGTCTGTGGAATGAAACGACGCCGGCCGGGCGTTTCATCCCTTAGAAGACGATGAAACGACGCCTGCGAAGGTCAACGCATGAAAAAACCACCCTGGCAGCGGCGACGCTGGCCCGCCAGTCTCGCCTCAGCCCTCGCCGCCGCCCTCGCGGTCGCGAGCCCGGCGGGCGCGCAACTGCTCGGCGGCCGGTTGGGCGGGGCGCTTGGCGGCGTGACCGACGCGCTGCCCGAGCGCCTGCCGGGGCCCCGCGACCTGACGCAGACCCTTGAGGCGGCGACCGGCGAGGCGCGCAGGCTGGCCGCCCAGCGGCTGATCCGCCAGCATCCGGAGGCGGTCGAGGCGGACGATCACGGCGCCCCGGTGGTGCGCGGCGAGGTGCTGGCGCTTTCGCCCTCGCCCGACGCGCTGGCCGCGGCGCAGCGCGCCGGCTTTGCCGTGCGCGGGCGGATTTCCGCCCCCGAGCTCGGCGTCGACAGCGTCACCCTCGCCGCGCCTGCCGGCGTCTCGGTCCGCGAGGCGGTTCGCCGGCTGCGCGCCCTCGACCCTAAGGGCCAGTACGACTTCGACCACCTCTACCAGCCCAGCGGCGGGACGGCGGAACGCGGCGCAGGCCTCGTCGCCCCTGGGCGAGCCGGCATCCGCGTCGGCCTGGTCGACGGATCGGTCGCCGCCGACCATCCGGCCCTGCACGGCGTCCGCCTCACGCAGCGGGCCTTTGCGCCCGGCGGGGCGAAGGTCACCGCGCATGCGACGGCCGTGGCCTCGCTGCTGGCCGGATCGCCGGGCGGCGTGCCCAGGGCGGCGTCCGGCGCAGAGGTGCTGGTGGCGGACGTCTATGGCCCAGGCCCGGCCGGCGGCTCGGCGGCGGCGATCGCCCAAGGGCTGGCCTGGCTGACGCAGAGCCGGGTGGGCGTCGTCAACATCAGCCTGGTCGGCCCGCCCAACCTGCTGCTGGGCGCCGCCGTGCGGGGTCTGGCGGCGCGCGGCGTCTTGCTGGTGGCCGCGGTCGGCAACGATGGGCCCGCCGCGCCGCCGCTCTATCCCGCCGCCTATCCCGGCGTGGTGGCGGTCACCGGCGTCGACGCGCGTCGCCGCGTTCTGCCGGAGGCGGGCCGCGGCGCCTATGTGGCCTTCGCCGCGCCCGGCGCGCAGATGGCGGCCGCGGCCCCCGGCGGCGGCTATTCCACCGTGCGCGGGACCTCGTTCGCTGCGCCGATCGTCGCCGCTGAGCTCGCCGCCGAGCTGCCGAGCGCCGACCCGGCGGCGGCCGCAACGAGCTTGCGGCGGCTGGCGGCGCAGGCCCAGGATCTCGGCGCGCCAGGTCGCGACCCGGTCTTCGGCTTCGGCCTCGTCGGCTTCGACCGGCGGGTGGACCCGGCGCGGGTCGCGGCCCGGCCCTAAAAAAAATCGCCGCCCGCGGGATGAAACGGTGAAGGCGCGTCGTTGGACCTGCTGTGAAGCCCAAGCTGTGGGCCCTCAGGAGACGACACGATGCACAGGACCTCGCTCATGATCGGCGCCGCGACCGCGGCCACCCTGTTCTTCGCCGGCGCCGCCAACGCCCAGCTGCTGGGCGGCGGACTCGGCGGCGGCCTCACTGGCGGCCTGGGAGGCGGCCTAGGGGGCGGACTGGGCCTCGGCGGCCTGACCGGCTCGCTGAACGGCGCCGGAAGCGCGGCGGGCCAGTTCGGCGCCGACGCCAGCGGCCTGACCTCCCAGGTCCACGGCGCCGCGGCCCACGCCCGCGGCGCGGCCCAGACTGGCGTCGGCGCCGCCCGCTCGGCGACCGGCCAGGCCCGCAACGCTGCGGCGACGGGCGCCGGCCAGGCGCAAGGCGCGCTCTCCGGCGCACTCCAGCAGGGACAGTCGGCCGCCAACTCCGCGCCGACGGCGTCGAGCAACAGCGACGCCGCGGGCTCCGGCGGCTTCGACGCCGGTTCGGGCCAGGCTTCGGGCCAGGGGCAGGCCTCGGGCGGGGCGAGCCTGAGCCTCGGCGGCCAGGCCTCGGCCGGCGCCCAGGCGTCGGGCGGAGCCTCAGGCAGCGCTCAGGCTCGTTAGGGTCAGGCGGCTGCGCGCCGGCGATCTGGAGAGGCTCGATCGGATCGAGTTCGCCGGGCGCGCGCCCCGGCAGGGGCCGTCGGACCACCGGCGGCCCTTCGCATGTCTGTCTCAGAACGAGACGCAGGCCGCCTGGGTGACCAGCAGGACGGAGTTCCGCTTGAAGCGGGTCTTGTAGGCGTTGCGGACCGCCTCCAGCCGCGGGGCGACCTTGCCGTCGCCCGGCAGCACGATCAGCACGATCTTCGCCGCCTCGCGGATCAGCTTGTTCTCCGGCCCGCGCCACTGGCTGCCGCCGTCGAGGACGGTCAGCCCATCGGGGAAGCGGGGCGTCATCTCCTCGTCGACGAACTTGGCGAAGGCCGCATCGCCGACGTCGGGTTTGCCGTCCACGTCCCGCCCAAAGAAAAGCTGCGCCGTGCGCAGCCGCTGCTGGCCCTGCGGACAGCTGGGCGGCGGCGGCGTGGTGGCGCAGGCCGCAAGGCTGAGAGACACCATGACGCCAGCTGCGAGACGCAGAGGAGAAAGCATGGGGCGTAGAGCTAACATGCGTGACCCCGATCGGCGAGGCTGCGCCGAATCTGGCCTGTGGACGCCTTGAAGGCGCCGCAATCGCTAGCGTCGTTCCGCCGCACGGGTCACGCGCTGCAGCAGCATGAAGACCGCAACGGCGACGAAGCCCACTCCGGCGACCCCCGCCAGCCAGCCGACCAACATCGGGGTGAGGATCACGCCAGGGCGGGGCTCCGAAGGCGCGTTGAGCGCCCAGAAGAGGCCGCCGGCGAAGAAGGCCAGGCCGAGTACGATCAAACTGACGATCGCCAGCACGCTGTCGCCGCCGCGGACCTCGATCGACTGCACCGGCGGCGGCACGAACTCGAAGGGCGAGGTGTCGTCGATCACCACCCGCTGCGGCTCCGTTGCAGGTTCAGGCTCCGGAGCGGCGGCGGCCTCGGTCTCGATAGGCTCGTCGGGTGAAAGCGCAGGCTCCGGCGGTTCATCGAGCGCAGCCGGGACGAGAGGTTCAGCGTCGGGTTCAGGCTCGAGCTCGAGCTCGACGGCGGCCTCGGGAGCCGCCACCGGCGGGGTCTCCGGCGGCTCGGCGAACAGCGCCTGCAGCCGCGCGGTCACCGCCTCGGCGGCGGCGCGCACCGGGCTCTCGGGCTCGACCGGCTGGGGGGGCTCGCGGACCACGGCCACCGCTTCGCCCTCCAACGAGGCGACGACCTGGACGGGGACGCCGCGTGGGGCGGTGTCAGGGGCGGCCTCGTCCAGCAACGGCTTCAGCACGGCGGCGGGCACGGCGCGCCAGGCCCCGTTCGGCGGCGTCAGGAACAAGAGCTTCTCGGCCGCCCGGCGGCGCACCAGGGCGTCGATGACGATCGGCTCGCCCTCGAACTCCGCCTTGCGCCACAGCTCCATCGCAAACGCTGCCTGGGTGAAGGCGCCCTCGTTGAGCCGCTTCAGCACCTCGCATCCGCGAAACGCCTCGACGCCGATGCCGAAGGCGAAGGCGCAGAGCGCGTCGAACTGGTTCTGGGTGACGTCGGCGTAGGTCAGCTCGTCGACGACATGAGCCACGCCGATCAGGTCGTAGAGCAGCAGCGCCTCGGCGTCGGCCTCCGAGACCTCCGCCCCTTCCCGCGCGGTCAGGGTGTGGCCATAGCCGATCGTCCAGCGTCCGTCGGACAGCTGGGCGGCCTTGCGGCGATAGCCTTCGAACCGCTTGATCAGCTCGATCGCGGCCCGGGAGACCTGGTGGCGGGGCGTCATGCACCTGTCCCGGTTTGACACAGACGCGCGGAGCGTCTCGCCCATCCGGGCAAGATGCGCGCCGTACGCCTGCTAAGCTTTACAACAGGATCAGCGCCGCGATGCCAAGCAGTGCGAGGAAGCCGAAGAAATCCGTCATGAACGTCACCACGACGGACGAGGAGACGGCCGGATCGCGCCCCGCCCGCTCGAGGACGATGGGCGCCAGGATGCCGCCCAAGGCGGCGACGAAGAAGTTGGCCATGATCGCCAGCGCCACCACCAGGCTGAGCCGCGGGTCGCGCCACAGGAAGTAGCTGCCGACGCCCAGCAGGATCCCCATCGCGGCGCCGTTGAACAGGCCCACCGCGACCTCGCGCAGGATCACCCTGAAGGCGTTGGCCGGGCTGAGCTCACGGCTGGCGATCGCCCGCACCGCAACCGTCAACGCCTGGGTGCCGGCGTTGCCGCCCAGCGAGGAGACGATCGGCATCAGCATGATCAGGGCGACGAACTTGGCGACCATCTCCTGAAACGGCGCGATGACGGTGACGGCGATGGCCTCGGTGATCAGGTTGACCACCAGCCAGGGCAGCCGCGACTGGACGATGCCGAAGATGCCGGCGTCGCGGCCGGCGTCGGAGACCCCGGCCAGGGCCAGGATGTCCTCTTCACTTTCCTCGCGGATGACGCCGACGATGTCGTCGACCGTGATCTGGCCGACCAGCCGTCCGCCCGGCTCCACCACCGGCGCGGAGATCAGGTGGTACTTGTTGAAGATGTAGGCGACTTCTTCCTGGTCGAGGTCGACCGGGATCTCGGTCACCGGCTCCATGATCTGGGCCAGCGGCACGTCGCGCTTCGAGCGCAGCAGGTGGCTGACCGGCGCGGCTCCCACCGGCTTGTAGGCCGGGTCGACGACGTAGACGTCGAAGAACAGCTCCGGCAGCTCATCGCTTTCGCGCCGCAGGTGATCGATGGTCTGGCCGACGGTCCAGAACTGCGGCGCCGCGACCACCTCGCGCTGCATCAGCCGGCCGGCGGTCTCGTCGGCGTAGCCCAGCGAGCTTTCGATCGCCGCCCGTTCGACGTCGGGCATGGCGGCCAGCACCTGGGCGCGCTTGTCGGCCTCCAGGTCGTCGACGACGTCGGCGGCGTCGTCGGAATCCATCTCGCCCAGCGCCTTGGCCAGGGTCGCCGGCGGCAGATGCTCCAGCACATCCTCGCGGATGTCGGTGTCCAGCTCCGAGAGGATTTCGGGCAGCGCCTCGGGATCGAGGTGCGGAACCAGCTCCTCGCGGTCTTCCGCCGAGAGGAAGCCCATCAGGTCGGCGATGTCGGCCGGATGCAGGGCGCCCAGCAGCTCGCGCAGGCGCTCGGCGTCGCCCCGGTCGAGGGCATCGGCGACCATCGGGACGAATTCGGGATTTAGCGCGTAGTCCTCGCCAAGGGCGAGGTCTTCAAGGTCTTCCTCGGTCTCGGGCGTTTCCGTCCTCGCCAAGTCCGCCTTCGCCAGATCCATGAGGTCGTCCGATTCACGGCTCATGCGGACCTCCTATGGCTGAAGACGACGGTTGGTTTCCTGCCCGGTTTGATGACCTTGATTCACAGGTGCGGTCGAGAGGCTCGGTCCGCACAGCTCACCGGGCCTCATATGGCCCATGCGGAATGAGCGCAAGAGGCCGGAGAGGCAAGTGACCTGCTCATGGTGACCATACAGCTTCACCACAGCGCACGTTCAGAGGTGGACTAAAAGGTGGACCGGGAAACGAGAAGGACGCCCCTTTCGGAGCGCCCTTCCGCTTAGTGCAGTCCGGCCAGGACGGTGATCAGCGAAGCCAACGGGAGGAAGAACTTCCACCCAAGGGCCATGCGGAACATCGTTCCGTCCGGCTTGCTGGCTTCGATAGTGAGGAACATGGGCAAGCCAGGTTCTCCTTCTACCGCGCCCCGTACCCTTCCAGTAGCCGAGAAAGGGGCGTTAGGCCAGCACGCGACAATTTGGTTCTTCAGGGACTTAACCCATGGAGCTCACCAAGCCTATCGCACGCTTCGGCTCCAGACCCTCAGATGGCGAGCCCACAGCGACGGTTCAAGAGGGGCCTGTTCAGTCCGTCCAGGTTGCGCCCTTCACAGCCCACATCTGCGCACCCTGCGCCTCCGTGATGGCGACGGACAGGAGGCGACCCGCCTCCCCTTTGCCTGCGTTTTCGCGAAGAATGTTCAGGCGGTCGATTATCGCGGCAAACTCGCGCTTGATCTCATGCACCTGCGGGTCGCCGGCCGGATTGAAATTGAAGCCAACGGCCTTCTCACCGAACGTAAGTTCTCGGTCCATATCATGATGGTTATGAATACCACTCCATCCTACCACCCCGATCCGGACGCCATCAGGTACGTGTGGATAGGGGTTTCGGCTCCCTCCAAACGCAAAGAACCTGTCGATCGCGATAGACCACCGGCGCGTTCCGAACGAGATCCGCTATCGGGTCATTGTTCTCAAGAATCCGGAGCGGACCAGGTAGCTGGGCATTGATGGATCGAAAGAGATCCTCGTTGATCGACGACCACCACGTCACATCGCAGGCCATTGGGTTGCGCCCAGGAGCAATCACTACATCAACATCGCTATCGGGCCTGTGGTCACCGCGAACGCGGCTCCCGAAAAGATAGATCGTAAAATCCGGTGCTGGTGCGACCCACTCGGCAAGAATGCGGGCTAACTCCGTGAGATCGTTACTCGGGGTCATTGGCGTTCTTCAAACTGCACCAATCCTACCATCCCAATATTCCCGCCCTCGAGAGGCTGCGAACACAGCGATTTGATCGGGGGACTAAAAGGGGGACTGGAGTTTTGCCTCGCGCGGGCATGAAAACATGGATTTCTCCAATGTTTTCAGCCACTTATCGCGATTTTCACTTGGTGCGGTCGAGAAGACTCGAACTTCCACGGGTTGCCCCACAGCGACCTCAACGCTGCGCGTCTACCAATTCCGCCACGACCGCTCGTGGTGAGGCGCGGCAGGTAGCAAACGCCGGCGCCTTTGTGAAGCACCTTGGCGTCGATTAGGCGGCGCCGGCCATATAGTCGTAGACGTTCGCCGCGCCGGTCACGGCGATGGCGATGCGATCTTCGTTGATCTGGATTTCGCCGCGGGCGATCGGATGGTTGTTGGCGAGAATCCAGACCTCATCGTTGACGCTGGCGTCCAGCGGGATCACCGCGCCGCGGCCCATGCGCAGAAGCTGGGCCATCGGCAAGGTGGCGCGGCCGAGTACGATCTGGATCTCGACACTGACCGCCTTAACCTGCGCCACGCTGCAAAGCCCCGCTCACCGAATCGCTTGCCGACTTTGCGTCAGACGCGCCGGAGACCCATGTTGAGAGCCAGATGCTTGACCGCGCGTTAAACTCCGACCTCGAACGGCCGGCTTTCGGCCGCGCCGACCAGGCGCCGGCCGGCTGGGCGGTCTCTTCGGGCTACGTCGCCTACCCCGCCGCGGTCGAGGCGATGGAGGCGCGCGCGAGCGCCATCGCCGAGGGCCGGGCCGGCGAACTGGTCTGGCTGCTGGAGCATCCCCCGCTCTACACCGCCGGCGTCTCGGCCAAGCCGGGCGACCTGCTGGACCCGCAGCGCTTCCCGGTGTTCCGCAGCGGCCGTGGCGGCCAGTTCACCTATCACGGGCCCGGCCAGCGGGTGGCCTATGTGATGCTGGACCTCAACCGCCGCCGGCGCGACGTGCACGACTTCGTGGCGTCGCTGGAGGCCTGGATCATCGGCGCCCTGGCCCGCTTCAACGTCGAGGGCGAGCTGCGCGAGGGCCGGGTCGGCGTCTGGGTCGAGCGCAAGAGCCCCGGCGTCCCGCCGCGCGAGGACAAGATCGCCGCCATCGGCGTGAAGCTGCGCCGCTGGGTATCCTTCCATGGCATCGCGCTCAACGTCGAGCCGGACCTCGGCCATTTCAGCGGCATCATCCCCTGCGGCCAGGTCGAGCACGGCGTCACCAGCCTGGTCGACCTCGGCCATCCGGTGTCGCTGGACGACGCCGACGAGGCGCTGCGGGCAAGCTTCGTGGAGGTGTTCGGGCCGGTGGAGCGGGCTGAGCCGCCGATCTAGGGAACCACGGAAGGCACGGAATACACGGAAGAGGATTTGTCCATTAACCACACGAACGGAGGTTCATGAATCGGAGATGGCTCATTTGACCAGCCGACGGCCGGTCGTCTCTCATCAAAGCCCACGTTTCTCCTGACATCCGTCTCAGCGCGGCGCTTCCGTGTCTTCGGTGATTTCCGTGGTTCGAACCATCTTGTTCGTGTGGTTCGTGGGCAAAATGATTCGCCCTCCGATCTCCCAGAAAGACCGGATCGCAGCTCACGGCGTTGGGCTTTCGCACCCCGCCCCTCGCGCCTAGATTACCCGCATGACCCAGCTCTCCCCCGCCGGCTTCGACCTCACCCCGCCTTCGGAGGCGGAACGCGCCAGGCTGGAGGCGACGCTGAGCCGCGAGGAGGCCGACGTCCTGCTGCATCATGGGACCGAAGCGCCGTTCTGCGGCGGGCTGCTCGACCAGAAGGACGACGGGGTCTACTGCTGTCGGCTCTGCGGCCTGCCGCTGTTCCGCCACCAGACCAAGTTCGAGAGCGGCACCGGCTGGCCTTCCTTCTGGGCCCCGTTCGAGGAGAGCCACGTGAGGGCGGTGCGCGACAGTTCCTACGGCATGGTGCGCATCGAGACCCGCTGCGCGCGGTGCGACAGCCACCAGGGCCACGTCTTCCCGGACGGACCGCCGCCGACGCGGCTACGCTACTGCATCAATTCGGTCTCGCTGCAGTTCGTGGCGACCGGCGAGCCGCTGCCCGATCCCTTGCATCGCGGTGACCGCCTGCCCGAACCTGCCTAGCCGGCGTCGCGGTCGCGCATGCGACGATCCGCCTGCAAAGCGTGGCCGCGGCCGCCGGGGTAATCTTTCGCTGCCGCCCACGAAGAGCGCCGCCGATGAGACTCACCCCCGCCGAAGCCCGGGCCTGCGCCGACGAGGTCCGCCAGACCAGCGCCACCGTCCTGCGCGGCCTGATCCCCACCGCCACCATCGACGCCTGGAACCAGGCGTTCCAGCCGCTGCTGGCCGCGGCGATCGCCCGCGAGGGCGACGACCCGAACCGCGGCGCCAAGCGCTACTACGTCACCCTGCCCTTCCAGGATCTCTGGGCCGATCCTGCGATCATCGACAACGATGCGGTGATGGCCGTGGTCGAAGACCTGGTCGGCGCCGACGGCGTCATGTGCCAGCTGGCCAGCGATACGCCGCTGCTCGGGTCCGAGCACCAGCAGCTGCACCGCGACACCCAGCTGCTGTTTCCCGAAAGCGGCGTCGAGACCCCACCCTACCAGCTGGCGGTCAATTTCCCGCTGGTCGACGTCACCGACGAGACCGGGCCGATGGAGTACGCGCCCGGCACCCACATGCTGTCGAAGGCCGAGGGCATGGCGCGGATCGCCAACGGCGAGATCCCGCTGGTGCGCGCCTACATGCAGCGCGGCGACGTGATGATCCGTGACGTGCGCCACATCCACCGCGGCACCCCCAACCGCAGCGCCACGCCGCGGCCGATGGTGGTGATCGGCTACTCCCGCCGCTGGCTGTTCCGCCCCGAGGTCAACATCCGCCTCCCCGCCGAAGTGCTCGAAGCCCTGCCCGAACGCGCCCGCCGCTGGCTGCGGTTCAACCCGGTGTTCACGACCAAGGCCGAAGCCGCCGAGCTGCACGAAACCTACCGGGCGTTCGCCTATTGAGCCCAGGCGCCGCCTCGCTCCGCCGTCTCGCTGCGGGCGTCGCGAAGCGACTTAAGGGGGCCTAGTTCCGCTTCATGCCGGTCTTCGGATCGACCGATGTCTCCGTCGCGCCATAGCCGCCAAGGTCCCCGCCCTGGGCGTTGCGCCGCATCTCCGCTTCCAGCGCGCTGGAGCCGAAGCCGCGGCCCGATCCGGTGAGGCCCGAGGGCTCGACCCGCAGGTTGTTCTGCACGTGGCGCACCCCGGTGAGGTCCTCGACCAGCCGCTCGGCGCGGTGCTTGGCCTCGCGGTTCTCGACGTGGCCGGAAAGCGTCACCTCCCCGCCCTTGACCTGGACCTCGATGTTGGACGCGTCCAGCCAGGGGTCTTCGGTGAGGCGGTCGTGCACCTCGTCGTTGATCCGCTCGTCGGAGCGCTGGTAGCCCTTCGGGCCACGGCCGCGATGGCCGCGCTCGCCCTCCTCGCGGTCGCCGCGGAACCAGGAGCTGATCCGCTCGCCGGCCCGCTGCAGGAAGTCGCCCGGGCGGTTGTCGTCCCGGCGCCGCTCGTCGCGATCCTCCCAGGCCTGGCGGCGCTCGAAATCCCGGGTCCCGCCGCGATCGGGATCGCTGTCCCAGCGCTCACGGCGGGGGCCGGCGTCCTCTTCGGCCCAGCGACGGGCGCCCCGGCCGGTGTAGTCCTGGGCTTCGAAGCGCGGCGCCCACCCGCGGTCGCGGCTCTCGCCCTGGCCCGATGAATAGGCCTGGTCGCGACCACCGCCATAGCCGCCGCCCATCGCGCCGGAGCCCACGCCCGAGCGCGGTCCATAGCCCCACTCGTCGTCGCCGTAGGCCGAGCGCCGACGGCCGAAAGCGCGCTCGTCGCGCTGATCCTCGTCCTCCATTCGCGGCCAGCTGCGGTCCTCGTGGTAAGGCGCTGCGCGGCGGTCCTCGCGGTCCCGCCACTCGCGCTCGCGCCAGTTACGGTCGCGCCAGCTCGCGTCGCGCTCCTGATCTCGCCAGCCCCGCTCAGGCCGGTCCGTCCATTTGTCCGCCATGGCGCATCCTCCGCATCTTCTCGGCGCTCACGCGCCGTCAAGCGCGAGAACACGGTGAGGCGCCGGTTGTTCCAGCTCGATCGAGCCGCATGCGCCAGCGACTTGCCGCGGGTCAATGTCGCGCCCGGCGCGCCATGCTAGATCCCGCCCATGGTGGAAGCGCGGACCATCAAAGCCGGGTTCATCTATTGCCTGCTGGTGATGGCCGCGGTGTTCGTGCTGGGCGTGGTGCGCAATCTCTGCGTCGCGCCGCTGGCCGGCCCGTTCGTGGCGGTAGGGCTGGAGACGCCGATCCTGCTGGCGATCGCCTGGAACGCCTGCGGCTGGGTGGCCGAGCGGATGGACGTCTCGCACCACGCCATCGATCGGCTGGCGATGGGCGGCCTGGCGCTGGCCACGCTGCTCGCCGGAGAACTGGTCATCGCACTGGTCGCCGACGGACGTTCGGCGGAGGACTACCTCGGACACTACGCCCCAAGCGCGATCCTCCTTGGCCTGGTGGCGCAGCTCGCCTTCGCCCTCATCCCCCTGGCCCGCCGCCGTCGCGGCGGCTGAGGGCTGACGCCGGACGGGGCGCCTAGACCAGCGCCCGGAACCAGCGCTCGAGCATGTCGGCCTCGGTCCGCAGGCGCGCGGTGCGCTCGGCCGCCTCCTCGTCGACGCCCCAGCGCTCTTCCTGCCAAGCCTCGTCCAGCCGCGACAGCTCGAAGGCCTGTACGCCGGTGAGCCAGCCGCGCTGCACGCCGAGCGCCAGCACCGCCGAGCCGAACAGCGCCGCGGCGAAGGCCAGGCCGGCCAGGGCGAAGTCGTCGTGTTCCAAGGCGATGCGCCGCAGCTCGTCCAGGCTCTCCTGCGGCTGGGCCTGATGGACGATGCCCGAGGCCCGCACGAAGGAGAGCCGCGCCTCCCGCTCGGCCCGGTCGAGCAGCGGCCCCCACAGCTCCGTCTGGCGCCGGACCAGCGCCTCCGGCTCCTCGGCGAAATAGAGCAGCAGGTCCGCGCCGGCGTAGTGGACGATCTGGTCGGCCGTGGCTTCGCGCGCGCCGGCGATGGAATCGATCGCCGTATTGGCCAGCCGTGTGGCGTGCATCTGCGCAAGCTCGATGGTGGCGACCTGCGCCGTCCATTCGGCGGCGATCAGTTCCGCCAGCGCACGGCGCGGCGCCACGAGCCGCTTCCCGCCCGGGGTGCGCAGCCCGCGGCCGTCGAGCAGGACGACGAAGCCGCCCTCGGCCTCGGCGACCTCCACGACCTTGTAGAAGCGGCGCGGCTTTTCGACCGGTTCGTGGAATCCCTTGCGCAAAATATCCTCTGGCCTGGCGACGGAGACGGTGTGCCCCTGGAATGGGGCCGAAGGGGCGCTGGCGCAAGGCGGCGCGCGCACGTTGGCCACGTCAGGCCGCAGCGCCGCCTATCGCCGCCGCTTGGCGAACGGCTCTGGATCGGCCTCGTGCTCCTGGAATCCGAAGCGCTCGAAGCCGGCGCGCATCTCCGGGCTCAGCGGGGCTTCCAGCAACAGCGTCCCGCGCGAGGGGTGCGGCAGGACCAGCCGCCTGGCGTGAAGCTGCAGCTTGAGACCCGCGGAGAGGGCGACGGAGGCCTCGTTGCGGTACTTGGGGTCGCCGAGGATCGGGTGGCCGAGCGCCAGCGTGTGGGCGCGCAGCTGGTGGGTGCGGCCGGTGTGCGGCCATAGCGCCATCCAGGCGACTTCGCGTCCGGCGTTCGACAGCGTGACGAACTCGGTCTCGGCGCTCTCGGCGTCGGGGTCTTTGGGATCGGCCGGCGCCACCATCTCGCGGTCGCCGACGCCGCGCTTGGCGAGCGGCAGCTCCAGCACGCCCTCCGGCGGCTTCGGCAGCCCGGCCACCAGGGCCCAGTAGATCTTCTGCGTGCGGCGCTTGGCGAAGGCGCCGGCCAGCTTGGCCGCCGCGCCGGGCGTCTTGCCCAGCACCAGCACCCCGGAGGTGTCACGGTCCAGCCGGTGGACCAGCCGCGGCCGGTCCAGCCCCTCGCCCCAGGCCGACAGCAGCCGGTCGACGTGCTTGACGGTCTTGGTGCCGCCCTGGACGGCGAGTCCGCAGGGCTTGTTCAGCGCCAGCACCTCCTCGTCCTCGTAAATCACCAGCGAACGCGCGTAGGCCGCGTCGCGGGGGTCGAGCCGCTTGACCTCGTCCGGCGTCGGCGCGTCGGGCAGTGGCGGCACGCGCACCTGGGCGCCGGCCGCGAGCCGAGTGTCCGGCCTGGCCCGGGCGCCGTCGACCCGGATCTGGCCCGAGCGGGTCAGCTTCTGCAGCTGGATGTGGTTGAGGTGCGGCCAGCGGCGCTTGAACCAGCGGTCCAGGCGCACGCCGTCCTCGCCCGGGTCGACACTGAGGGTGCGGACCTCTCTCACGCGAACAACTTTCGGGCGATCAGCAGGCCAGCGAACAGGGCGGTGATCGACAGGCCCACCGAGGCGGCGCCGTAGAGCGCCGCGCCCGCGAGCTGTCGGCGCTCGATCATCAGCGCCGTCTCGAGCGAGAAGGAGGAGAAGGTGGTGAAGCCGCCCAGGACGCCCACGGCCAGCAACAACCGCCAGCGCTCCTGGTCAGCGCCGCCGCGGTGGGCGAGCGTGGAAATCAACAGTCCCATGCAAAGTCCGCCGAGCACATTGGCGATGAAGGTGCCGTAGGGCCAGCCGAACCCAAACGTCCGCGTCGCCAGGACGCCCACGACATAGCGGGCGATGGAGCCCATGGCCCCGCCCAGGCCCACCAAAAGATAGTTCAGCATCCGGCCCTTATGCGACGACCGCCGCCGTCGCGCAAAGGCTCAGGCAGGACGACCGAGGGTGCGGCGCACCGCGTGAGCGTCATAGACGTCCACTCCCGGAGGCCGGGGGCCGCGGCCCATAAAGACCTCGATAGTCGCCGCCGCAGCGCCCCCGCCATAACCGCCGCCGCCCAGGTCGAAACCGCTGCCGACGCCGACTCCCACGGCGCTGTGCCGGCCGAAGCTCGCTCCGCCGACGCCGAGGCTGAGCCGCGGGCCGTTGCTGCCGCCGGTGGCCCGCATGAAGCGGTCGGAGATCCGGAACCAGTCGTAGCCGTCGGCGAGCGCCAGGTCGGCGGCGCGCATGATGGCGAAGTCCATCACCTGTTCCGGCGGCGCGCTCGGGCCGCCCTGGAAGGTGATGCGATAGCGGCCCGGCTCGATCCGATAGTCGGAATAGCCGATGGCGTTGGGGCCCGTCGCCGGCTGGTAGACGGTGGGGGCGGAGGCGCAGGCAGCCAGACTGAGGGCGGCTAGCGCAGCGAGGACGGGGCGTTTCATCTGTGACTTCACTCTAAGGCGAAAACGTCTGTACGTTCCGCGACTTCGCAGAATGAACGAGCCAGCCTGCGCCGCCGTTCCGGCTTAGTCCAGCTCAAGCCTCGCCAGCAGCCCGGCCATGTCCGGCGGCGTCGGCGCCTCCAGCCGTTTCAGGCCGCCGCCGGGGTGCGGGAAGATCAGCGCCGCGGCGTGCAGCATCAGCCGCGGGACCGCGTGGCCCTCCACCGCCAGCGCACCGCCGTAGCGCGCGTCGCCGGCGATCGGCCGGCCGATCGAGGCCAGGTGCACGCGGATCTGGTGCATCCGCCCGGTCTCCGGCTCCGCCTCCAGCAGCGCCGCGGTCGCGCTGGCCTTCAGCGTCCGGTAGCGGGTCCGGGCGCTCTCGGCGTCGGGGTGATCCGGTGGGCAGACGCGCATATAGGCCTCGCGGCCGATCTCCTCGCGCCGCAGCGCCGCCTCGACCACGCCCTGCTCCGGCTGTGGCGCGCCGGGGGTGACGATCGCCCGGTAGGTCTTGGCGAACTTGCGCGCCATCATCGCCTTGCCGAGAAAGCCCGCGGCCGGCTTGGTCTTCGCCGTCAGGATGACGCCGGAGGTGTCGCGGTCCAGCCGGTGGATCAGCCGCGGCCGCGGCTTGCCGGGCCTGGCGAAGGCCCACAGCAGTTCGTCCAGGGTGTTCACCTGCCCCCGGCCGCCCTGGCTCGACAGGCCGAACGGCTTGTTCAGGGCCAGCAGCGCCTCATCCTCATAGATCACCAGGCCGCGAACGAAGGCGACCTCGTCGGCGGTGAGCTTGATCGGCGCGGGCTCGGGGCGGGTCTTGTGCTTCAGGCGGGTGGTCATGCGCGGCCGGGGCCCGGGGGAGCCCCCTCCACCGCTCCGCGGTCCCCCTCCCCCAGAGGGGGAGGAGAGTCGAAGCTGCACGGCCCCTCTCCTCCCGCCTGGGGCGAGGGGGACCGCGGAGCGGTGGAGGGGGCGTCGCGGCGCTTCAAGACTTCCGCTGCGCCCGCAGCGCCGCCCAGCGTTCCAGCCGCTCCTTGATGCGGACCTCGTTTCCGGAGTCGCGCGGCTGGTAGAAGCTGCGGCGGCCCATCTCCTCGGGGAAATAGTCCTGGCCGGAGAAGCCGCCCTCGGCGTCATGGTCGTAGGCGTAGCCCTTGCCGTAGCCGAGGTCCTTCATCATCCGCGTCGGCGCGTTGAGGATGTGCTTGGGCGGCATCAGCGAGCCGGTCTCCTTGGCCGCCTTCATCGCCTGGTTGAAGGCGACATAGACCGCGTTCGACTTCGGCGCGCAGGCCATGTGCACGACCAGCTGGGCGAGGGCGATCTCGCCTTCCGGAGAGCCCAGGAAGTCGTAGGTGTCCTTGGCCGCATTGGCCAGCACCAGGGACATCGGATCGGCCTCGCCGATGTCCTCGGCGGCCGCGCGGATCAGCCGCCGGGCGATGAACAGCGGGTTCTCGCCGCCCTGCAGCATGCGCGCCAGCCAGTAGAGCGCCGCGTCGGGGTCGGAGCCGCGGATCGACTTATGCAGGGCCGAGACGAGGTTGTAGTGTTCCTCGCGATCCTTGTCGTAGGCCGGACTGCGCTTCTGCAGCACCTGGCCCAACGCCTTGGTGTCGAGCGGCGTGGCCGAGCCGATGTTGAACAGGGTTTCTGCGAGCGTCAGCAGATAGCGGCCGTCTCCGTCAGCCATGGCCATCAGCGCCTCGCGCGCGGGGGGCGCCAGCGGCAGCGGCCGGCCTTCGAAGGCTTCGGCCTTGGCCAGCAGGATCTCCAGGGCCTCGTCGTCGAGGCGCTTGAGCACGAACACCTGGCAGCGCGAAAGCAGCGCCCCGTTCAGCTCGAACGAAGGGTTCTCGGTGGTGGCGCCGACCAGGGTGACGACGCCCTCCTCGACGAAGGGCAGGAAGCCGTCCTGCTGGGCGCGGTTGAAGCGGTGGATCTCGTCGACGAACAGCAGGGTCGACTGGCCGGCGGCGCGGCGGGCGCGGGCGGCCTCGAACGCCTTCTTCAGGTCGGCGACGCCGGAAAACACCGCCGACAGCTGCTGGAATTCGTAGCCGGCCTCCTTGGCCAGCAGCCGGGCGATGGTGGTCTTGCCGGTCCCGGGCGGACCCCAGAGGATCATCGAGGACAGCCGGCCGGCCTCGGCCATCCGCCGGATCGGCCCGCCCTCGCCCAGCAGATGGTCCTGGCCCACCACCTCGTCGAGGCGCTGGGGCCGCAGTCGCTCGGCGAGCGGCGACGGGGCCTGCGGCGTGAGGCCCGCGGCTTCGAACAGGTCGGCCATCGCCGCGCTCTAGCACACCTCCTACTGGAAGGTCGCCGTGATCTGCTGGCCGCCGCGCTCGATGGTCACCTGCCAGCTGCCGGCCGGCCGAGCGGTGGCGGCGACCAGGTCGCCGACGCTCTGGATGCGGCGGCCGTTGACCGAGCGGACGATGTCGCCGGGCTGCAGCCCGACCGCCGCGGCCGGTCCACCGGCGATCTTGGTCACCATCACGCCCTGGCCGAAGGCGTCGACGCCGAGCTCGTCGGCGACCGCGGGCGAGAGGTTGACCACCGTCGCCCCGGCGAAGGGATTGCGGCCGTCGATCGTCCGTTCGTCGCGCGCGGGGGTGGTCGGCGCGGCCTCGGCGCGCAGGGTGACGGTCTGGTCGCGGCCATCGCGGCGCAAGCCGATGCGGACGGCGTCGCCCACCCGGTGGGTGCCGATCGCATAGCCGACGCTGCCCGCATCGACCACGGGCCGCCCATCGACGGAGGTCACCACGTCGCCCTGGCGCACGCCCGCGCGCGCCGCCGCGCCACCCGGCCAGAGGTCGGCGACGAGCGCGCCGGACGGCGTGGCCAGGCCGAGGCTGCGGGCCATCTCCGGCGTCACGCTCTGCAGCCGGGCGCCGAACCAGGGCCGCACCAGGGTGTGGCCGCCGCCGACCGCGGTCTCGACCACCCGGCGAACCAGGGCGCCGGGAATGGCGAAGCCGACGCCCGAGGAGGTGCCGGACTGTGAAAGGATGAAGCTGTTGATGCCGATCAGGTCGCCGTTCATGTCGACCAGGGCGCCGCCGGAGTTGCCCGGGTTGATGGCCGCGTCGGTCTGGATATAGGACGAGGCCGCGTCCCCGGACGGGTCGGCCGTGCGGTTCAGCGCCGAGACGATGCCGTTGGTCACCGTCTGGCCGACGCCGAACGGATCGCCGATCGCCAGCACCAGGTCGCCGACCTCGGCGTCGCCGGTGTCGTTGATCGCCAGCGTCGGCAGGCCGGCGACGTCGATCTTCAGCACGGCGAGGTCGGTGCGCGGGTCGGCCAGCAGCACGCGGGCGGGGTATTCGCGGCGATCGGCGAGCGCGACGGTGATCTGCTGGCCGCCCTCGACCACATGGTTGTTGGTGACGATCACCCCGTCGGGCCGAACGATCACGCCCGAGCCCAGCGAGCCCTCGATCCGGTTGCGCGGCGCGCCCAGGCCGAACATCTCCCAGAACGGATCCACCTGCTGGCGCACCAGCCGCTTCGACGAGATGTTCACCACCGCCGGCGCCGCCTTCTTGACGACCGGCGCGAAGGACATCCGCATGGCCGCCGCGCTCGCCGGCGGCGTGCGGCTCGGTTGCGGCAGCGTGGTCTGGGCCTGGGTGTTCCCCGAGGGCGAGCAGGCCGCCAGGAAAATGAAGGCGAGGATCAGGACGCGGTATTCGCGCATGGGCTCTCCGGGTCGCCCGGACGGCGCAGGCGCGGCGGGCTTTCTAGCAACGGCGGAACTCAGCCGAGGTTTCGGGCGCAAGTTGGGCGCTCGCGGCGTCACCGTCCAGAGCTTGCGAAAGGCGAACCGCCGACGGAAATCTCAGGCCGCCTGCGTCTCGCCATGCGGCGCGACGCGGGCCGCGGCGATCGCGGCGCCGAGCGCCAGCAGGCCGGCGGCGATCAGGAAGGCTGCGCCGCTCAGCGCAGGCGCGCGGCCCGGCCCGACCGACCAGGCGTAGAGATAGCCGAACGCCGCCGGGGCGAGCATGCTGGTCAGGCCGGCGATGCTGCTGTTGGCTCCCTGCAGTCGCCCCTGTTCGCTGACGCCCGCCCGGCGGGTGGCGATGGCCTGGAAGCCCGGGCCGAACAGGCCCAGCAAGGCGCCGACCGGGGCGCCCAACAGGAAGACCCAGCCGCTCGGCGCCAGGCCGTAGATCGCCAGCCCCAGGGCGCCCGCCAGCAGTCCGGCGATCAGCGCCCGCAACTCGCCGATCCAGGCGACCACCCGCGGCACCAGCCCCACCTGGACGATCAGGCTGCAGACTCCGGTCAGGGCGAGCACCGGCCCGGTCACCCGCAGCGACCAGCCGTAGCGGTTGCCGGCGTAGAGGATGAACAGGGTCGGCAGCACCGCGTGGGCGAACTGCATGAGGAAGTTGACCACGGAAAGCCAAAGCAGCTCCGGATGGGAGGCGAGGAAGCCCAGCGAGGCCACGGGATTGGCCTTGCGCCAGCGGAACGCGGCCCGGTGCTCGGCCGCCAGGGATTCCGGCAGCACCAGCAGACCGTAGACGGCGGCGACCAGGGTCACCCCGGCGGCGACGAAGAACGGCAGGCGCAGGGCGACGGCGCCCAGCATCCCGCCCAGGGCGGGGCCGACGATGAAGCTGGCGCTCCAGATCGCCCCGGTCAGGCCGAACCGCGCCGCGCGCTGCTCCGGCGGGGTGACGTCGGCGATATAGGCCGTGGCCACCGAGAAGCTGGAGGCCGTGAAGCCGGACAGCACGCGCCCGAGGAACAGCCAGCCCAGGTTCGGCGCGAAGCCCATCAGCAGGTAGTCCAGCCCGAGGCCGAGGATCGAGGCCAGCAGCACCGGGCGGCGGCCGAACCGGTCCGACAACGCCCCCATGATCGGCGCCCCGAAGAACTGGGCCACCGCCCAGGCGGCGGTGAGGATGCCGAGCAGCCGGCCCGCGGCGGCCGCATCGCCGTGCTGGAAATACTGGATCAACGGCGGAAACACCGGGATCAGCAGTCCCATCGACAGGGTGTCGAGACCCAGGCTGACCAGGATGAAGGGCACGGCCGCACGGGCGCGGGGCGCGCCGGCGCGGGGCGTCCCGGCGCGGGTTGGGTCGGTGCGGGACGCGTCCATCCCCGCTTCCATCGGGAGATCCGGCGGGTTTGGCAAGGGTCGGGTCAGGGCGGCTCGGCCAGGCGCCAGGGCGTGGTTGGCGCGCCCGCTACGTCCGCCAGAGCGATGAATTCTTTCAGGGAATTGGCGGCCTCGCCGCGCACCCATGAGGCGAAGCGGCGCTCCTGAACGGTGAGCGGCGCGCGCCGCGCGACCCGGCAAAGATAATAGGCTTCGCCCAGCGAAACCCGCTGACCGCAGGGCACGAGCTTGCCGGCGCGCAGGAAGGGCTCGGCGGTGAGCGGCGCGGCGAGGCAGACGCCGAGCCCGGCCGCAGCCGCCTCATAGGTCAGGTGCAGCATGTCGAAATGGCGCAGCTGTAGCGAGTTGGGGTCGCAGCCGGCCTTGGCGAACCAGCGCTCCCAGGTCCGCGCCGGGGTGCGGACCTCGAGCAAGGGGTAGGCCTGAAGGTCCGCCGCACAGCCCGGTCGCGCCCCGGCCTCGAGCAGGGAGGGCGCGCAGACCGGGAACAGGGGCGCCACGCAGATCTGCTCGGCGGCGAAGTCGGACGGCGGATCGACCGCGCCCCAGATCGCCAGCTGCGCTTCGCCCGAACGCAGCACGTTTAGCTCGCGCGTGGCGATCACTTCCACCTCCAGGCCGAGGGCGCGGCGCAGCTCGGCGAGCCGCGGCAGCAGCCAGGTGGCGCTGAGGCTGTGGGACGCGGCGACGCGCAGCGGCCCCACGGGCTCGACCAGGGCCGCGCCCGCCCGCTTGATGGCCGCGATGGCGGGCTCGACCATGGCGAAATAGCGCTCCCCCGCCACACTGAGGGTGCAGGTCTGGCGGTCGCGCTCGAACAGCTTGATGTCGAGGAAGTCCTCCAGGGCCGCGATCCGCCGGCTGACGGCTGAGGGGCTGAGCGCGAGCTCACGCGCGACGGCGCGGAAGCTGCCGCCCTGGGCGGCGGCCACAAAGGTCTCCACGGCTTCGAGAGGCGGAGCCTGGCGCAGCATCGTGACTGCCTAGCGTCCGCATGTTGCAGACTTGCGACACGACCGGTTGCGCGCCGCAACTCAGGCCGGCATGCCGCCGGGGTGTCCGTCGGCGACCACGAAACGGGCAAGGCTGAACGACGGGCCCTGGGGGGCGGTCAGGTCGCGGACGGCGCGCAGGTCCACGTCGAGCCGCGCAGGGCCGAGCTCGATCAGGGCGTAGCCCGCATGTCGGTTGTCGACAAAGCGCACGTGCGGATTGAGGCGCGCGGCCGGTCCGAAGAGCGCGTCGGGGCCGTTGCGCGAGGCCAGGCAGGTGGTGACGATCTCCGTGGCCAGCGTCGGCGACGATCGCTCGAAGTCACGCTTGACATCATTGATCCAGAAGGAATGAACATCGCCCCCCAGTACCACGGCGTTGCGGACCGCCGGCGCCTGCAAGGCCCCGAGCAGCCGCCCCCGGTTGGCGTCGTAGCCGTCCCAGAGGTCGGTGTGGCGCGCCCGCGGGCCTTGCGGCAGGAACAGACGCGCGAAGAGCGTCTGCTGGACGATCAGGCTCCAGCGCGCCCGCTCACCCCGCAGGCCCGAGGCGAGCCATGTCTCCTGGGCGGTCCCCATCATCGTCCGCCCGGAGGCGAGCGCCGCCTCGCAGTCCGCCACCACCTGCCCGCCCCGGACCTCGGGCGTGGCGCAGGCGTGCGGCGACCGGTACTGGCGCGTGTCGAGCACATGCAGGGTAGCCAGGTCGCCGAGCTGCAGCCGGCGATAGAGACGCACCTCCCCGTCGGGCCGCAGCGTGGAGGGCCGCAGCGGCATGTGCTCGAGATAGGCCTGGTAGGCGGCGGCGCGGCGGCGGATGAAGGCGCCCGGATCGGCGGTGGCGACGCCGTCGACGCCGGCGTAGTCGTTCTCCACTTCATGGTCGTCCCAGGTGACGACGAACGGGAACGCCGCGTGGGCCGCCGCCAGGTCGGAGTCGGTCCGATAGAGCGCGTGGCGGGCACGGTAGTCCTCCAGCGTGATCGGCGGCGGCGCGCCGAACGCGCGCACCTCGGGCCCCTCGCCGAATGACGTCTCGTAGATGTAGTCGCCGACCTGCAGAGCAATGTCCGGCGCTTGGGCGAGCATGTCGCGGTAGGCGTTGAACCAACCCTGCTCCCAGTGCTGACACGAGCTGAGCGCCAGGCGCAGGCGCTGCGGCCGGAGCGGGATGGTCGCGGCGCGGCCGACGCGGCTGGTCGCCCCGCCCAAGTGGAAGCGGTACCAATAGGGGCGGCCGGGCTCCAGTCCGGCCAGCTCCAGGTGCGTCGCCCCGGCGCGCGCCCGGCGCGCCACGGCCCGCCCGCTGCGCACGATGCGCCGGAAGCCCTCGTCCGCCGCCACTTCGAAACCGATCTCCGCGTCCGCCTCCAGCCCGACCGCTCGGGTCCAGAGCACGAAGCCGTCTGCGCTCGGATCGCCCGAGGCCACCCCAAGCGCGAAGGGGTCCTGGCGCAGCCGGACCGGCGCGTGCGCCGAAGCCGCCTGGGCCGCCGCGACGAAGCGCGTCGCCGCCAGCGCGGCGGCGGCGCGCAGCAGCTGACGCCGGCCGAGCATCAGAATTCGGCCCCCACGCGCAGGTAGTAGCTACGCCCGTTGACCCCGATCGGCGTCTCCTCCCCGGTCGGGAAGCTGCCGCCCGTCAAGGCGATCGCCGTGACCTGATCGTTGATCCGATCCGGCATGGCGTCGAACAGGTTCTGCACGCCCAGGGTCAGGCGTAGCGACCGGTTGACCCGATAGGTGGCGGCGAGATCGACGGTCGTCCCGCCGTCGAAGCTTTGGGCGGCCACCAAGGGCGCGGAGTTGTAATGGCCGAAGTCGGTCAGGTTGAGCCCAAGCTCCAAGGGCCCGCGGCTCAGCATCGCCTGGAGCGTCAGCTTGCTCTTGGGTTGAGCGTCGGTGACGAACAGCTGGGATTTCAGGCTGAGCAGCGGCAGGGTCGGGATGGCCGGGTTCGGCCGCAGCTGATCGATATGACTCTCGAAGCGACCGTATCCGGCCCTGAGCGAGAGGTCGGTCCCGGCGGCGAGGCGCGTCTGCCAGCGGAGAGCGATTTCGTAGCCATTGGTCGTGGTGTCGATGGCGTTGGTGAAGAAGCGCACCTGCTGGAAGTTGGCGACGCCGGCCGCGGCCAGGATCGCGGTGACCGCCGGCCCGCCGAGCTGTTCGGTTAGGGCGATGCGATCGTCGATGGCGATATGGAAGTAATCGGCGGTGAGCGAAAACCCGTCGAAGGGGCCGACCACCAGCCCCGCGGAGACATTGCGCGAGCGCTCCGGCTTCAGCGGTCGCGCGCCGAGCGCCTGGGCCACCGGGTCGGAGACCGGCAGGGTGGCCACGGTGACGAGCCGCCCGGCGCTGAGGGCGCCTTGCACAGCGCTGAAGTATTGCTGCTGCAAGGACGGCGCCCGGAAGCCCGTGCCGACGCTGGCGCGCAGCGCCACCCCGGGCCGCAGCTCCCAGCGCGCTGCGCCGCGCCAGGTCGCCCGGCCGCCGAAATCGTCATAATGATCGTAGCGCGCCGCCGCGGTGAGGAGCAGCGCGCGGACGGGCCGGGCTTCCAGGTCGACGAAAGCGGCGAAGGCGTCGCGGTTGACGTCGGTCGGCGTGGCCGGGTTGAAGCCCGCGAAGCCGTCGGCGCCCGCGCCGGCGTAGGCGAGCGGCTCGCCCGGGCGAATCCTGTAGCCCTCGTGTCGATACTGGGCGCCGAGCGCCAGATTGCCGCCGGCGAGCAGGCGCTCGAGGGGCCGCGACAGCGTCAGGTCGGTGACCGCCTGCCGATAGGTGACGCCGCCGGAATCGAAGCGCGTGGGGCTCGCCAGCCCGAGCGTCGGATTGGCGGTGTCGCGGACCTGGAAGTTGGCGCGGTCGTAGCCGAAGGTCTCGCTGAGGTCCGCTTCAAAGCCGGCGATGGGGCCGCGAACGCCCGCCGCGGCGCCCACGTCCAGGATGTGTGGCTCGATGATCGGCAGGAAGCCGTTCGGGTAGAGGGGCGAGAACCCCGGGACACGGAAGCCGGCGGCGTTGTTCGACCGCTTCGTCGTGACGGTCCCGAAGCCATAGGCCGTCCAGCTTCCCACCGGCTTGGCGGCGTCCAGCGCCAGGCTCGCCACGCTCGCCTCCGGATCGCCGATCCGATAGGTGACGCGGCCGAAACGCTGGTCAAGGAGGGCGCGGTTGGTCGCTTCCTGATGCCGGGCCAGCGCCGTCAGGGTGAGGTGGCCGCCCTCGCCGAGCGGCAGTCCCTGCGTGACGGTGGCCATGGCGTTCTGGCCGTCCCCCTGCTCGGTCGCTCCGCCCTGCACGGCGACCGAAGCGCCCTCGGCCGCGGACTTCAGGATGATGTTGATGACCCCGGCGATGGCGTCGGAGCCGTACTGTGCGGCGGCGCCGTCGCGCAGCACTTCGATGTGGTCGATGGCGCTTTCGGGAATGGTGTCGAGGTCGACCGCCGCCGACCCCCGGCCGATGCTGTTGTTGACGTTGAGGATGGCGTTGGCGTGACGCCGCTTGCCGTTCACAAGCACCAGCGTCTGGTCAGGCGCGAGGCCGCGGAGGGTCACCGGCTTGGTGTTCGCCGCCGTGGCGGTGGTCGCCGCCCGAGCGAAGTTGACGGACGGCTCGAGGAAGTTGAGCGCCCGCCCGAGGTCGGGATAGCCGCTCGCCTCGAGACGCGCGGCGGGGATCACGTCGACGGGCGCCACGGAGCTGAGCGCCGTGCGGTCGGCGGCGCGCGTGCCGGTGACCACGACCTCGTCCACGGCGCCCGGCGCGACGCCCTGGGCGCACGCCTCACCCGCCAGCGCCAGCGCGCCTGCGAACACCGCCGTCCTGATCATCTGCACCCCCCGTGGACCTGGCCGGGTGGTTAGCCGAGCGAAGCGGGCCGCGGTTATCGACGAAAGCGAGACAGCTGTTGCGCCTCACGCAACGGCTCCCCCGCCGCCGCTCACACCCAACCGGTGATCTTCAGGCCGCTCGCCTGCTCGGCCTCCTCGCGCGACACCTGGCGGACGGTCTGGGAGATCGTCCACATGTGGCCCTCGGGGTCGCGGCAGCGGTAGGTCCGCGCGCCGTAGAACTGGTCCTGCGGCTCCATCAGGATCTCGGCCCCCGCCGCGCGGGCCTGGGCGCAGTGGGGGTCGATGTCGGCGTCGATCTGGACATGGACCGTCTGGGTGTTCTTGCCGCCGATCGAGGCCGGGCTGCGGTGGTCCAAGGTCCACTCGTTGCCGATCATGATCAGCGCCGGGCCGTGGCGCATCTCCGCATGGGCGAGATCGCCCTGGGCGTCCTCGATCAGCATGGCCACCTCGAAGCCGAACGCCCGCTCCAGCCAGGCCAGGGCCGCGCGCGGATCTCGGTAGCAGACGGCGGGGGTCAACGATCGGGTCTCGGCCATGACGATCTCCTGGCGAGTGCGTCTGTCGATCATACCTTGTCCGGATACACCGGGGCGATGTCGACCGGGATGTCGCCCAGGGTGGCGTTGACGGCGCGGACGTCGTCGTCGAGGTGGGCGTATCTGTCGAAGAAGGCGACCATGCCGGCGTAGTCGCCGTCGCCCTGCCGGCGGACGATCTCGCCGACCAGATCGCGGATGCCGGCGGCCATCGCCGCGTCGTCGACCCGGAAGCGCTTTTGCGCGGCGTCCCAGTTGAACGCGCCCTTGCTCTTCAGGTAGCCGTACTGCAGGGCCGCGCCGCGTCCGTGGGCGTCGCCGTCGCCCCAGCGGGCCGCCCGCAGCAGGCCGGCGAAATAGGTGGCCAGCATCTTCGGCCGGTCGGCCGCCGGGATCAGGCCCTTCTGCATCATGAAGAGGACGTTGTAGGCGCCCATGACGTCGGCCTTGGCCTCTTCCGCCGTGCCGTGGATGTCCTTCAGCTCCGCCTGCACGGTGGTGGCGCGGCCGCCGACGGTGATCGAGCCCGGACCAAGGCTGTGCGACAGCTCGTGGAACAGGGTCTCGTAGACCATGTACTGGCGGGTCACCAGCGGGACCTGCTCGGCGACCAGGGCGCGGGCGGCGATCGGGTGCAGGATCTTGTCGTACTTGGCCCCCAGCACGTTGGCGAGGATCACCTTCTTGGCGCCCTTGGCCTCGCGCACCCGCTCGTCGTTGGGCAGGTTGAAGGCGATGGTCTGCGGCCCATGCAGGTTGTCGCCGCCGCCGTGCACCTGGTCGGCCACGGCGATCGGCGAGGCCCCGCCGCGCTTGAAGTTCTTGTAGCGGTCGGCGACCGGCAGGTTGGCTTCCATGTCGCGCAGCTGGCTCTTGAAGACGGCCAGCCTGGCGCTCTCCTTGGGATCCTTGACCGTGACGAAGGCCTCGAAGGCGGTCTTCTGGCCGTAGAGCTCGTCGGTGTAGGTCTCGTAGGGCCCGATCGCCACCTCGATCGGCGTGCCGGCGACGTCCATCCAGGCCATCTCCGAGGCGAAGTAGTCGTTGCTGCGGAAGGCCCGGGCGCGCAGCGTCAGGAACCGCTTGAGGCTGGGGTTGGCGCTCGCCTGGGCCGCCGCCTCCAGCAGGGCCGCGGCGCGGGTCAGCTGCGGCTTGTAGGCGAGCGAATAGGGGACGGTGACCAGGCGGTCCCCCTGGCGGCGGACCACCGTGTAGCCGTCCAGCAGGGCCGCGCGCTCGGCCGGATGGGCGGCGATATAGGCGTCGAGGCCGGCCTTGCTCAGGTCGGCGGGGTAGAAGCCGTGCCCGGGCCCCTGCCCCGCCGCCTGCTTGTCGTAAACGGCGCTCATCACCTCGGCGGCCTGGATCAGCAGGTTCACCACCTTGCGATCCTGCGGCGTCAGGAAGGCGGTGTTCGGCCGCATCACCACCCGGGCGTACCCCGCCTGCGCCTCGGCCGCCGCGGGCGCAGCCGGGGCGAGCGTCGGCCCGGCGGAGACGGCCAGAGCCAGGAGAAGCGGAACGAGCGGACGCATGGTGGGGCTCCTGGAGATTCCGCCCCTGGCTTATCCTGTTACATCGAATGTGACGAGGGGATCCGCCGCCGGCGGCGGCCACGACGAAGCGGCTCGAGCTACGCCGCACGGCCGGCTCGTGCTAAGCGGGCCGCCTGCTTCCGGAGCCTGCCTTGAAACGCCTTCTGCCCCTGACGATCATCGCCGTCCTCGCCGCCGCCGGCGCCGCCGAAGCGCAAACCTCGACGGGCGCGGCCGCGCCCGCGACCTCGGCCAACGAGACCTTCCTGGCGAAGAACGCCACCGCCCCCGGCGTCAAGACGCTGGCCTCCGGCCTGCAGTACAAGGTCGTCCAGTCAGGGCCAGCGGGCCCTTCGCCCAAGCCCGGCGACATCATCAAGGTGCATTACGAAGGCTCGCTGACCTCGGGCGAGGTCTTCGACTCTTCGTTCGCGCGCGGAAAGCCCGCGCTGATGCCGCTCGCCGACCTGGTTCCAGCCTGGATGGAGGCCCTGCCGCTGATGCACGTCGGCGACGAGTGGATCCTCTATGCGCCGCCGTCGCTCGGCTACGGCGCGGAGGCCACCGGGCCGATCCCGCCGAACAGCGTGCTGATCTTCCGCATCAAGCTGCTCGGCATGCTGTCCCCGGACTGAGCTGGAAGACGTCATGGGCGCGGCGCGCGCCGCCAGCTGAATGACCGAGGGCAGCCCAGGAGATGGCACGCGCCGGCAGCTGGTGGCCATCCGGCAGGGCGGTCAGTTGCGGGAAGCGGACATCGGGAATGGGAGAGTGGAGGGTCGGGCTCGAAGGCGGAAAATAAGTACGGCCGGACCTTGCAGGCGGTCGCGACAGTTGTCACGTTGAAAGCGGACAGATGACGTGGTGAGGCGATAGTGGCGGACGCGGAACCCAAGGGTCGGAGCAAGGCGGCGAAGGCGAAGGTGGTCGCTGGAGGCGTCAAAATGCATCCGGGCCGCCCTAAGGGCTTCTCAGGTTTTCGCCCCGGCACGCCGTCGAAGCGGACGGTAGAGGAGATTCTCGGCGGCTCGACGGTGCTTCACCATCGGCTTGAGCGGCCGATGGATGCGCACAAGCTGCTGAAGGATGGGATCCCGGCCAACGCGCTGCGCTTCATGGTCAGTCACGTAAACCTGTTGCAGAACGAAAAGAACTTCACAATCGCGCTGGGGATGAGCGCGCGAACCTTCCAGCGCAAGAAGAGCGATGACGCGAAGAAGCTCAGTCGCGAGCAGAGCGGGCGTGCTTGGAAGTTCGCGGAAGTGCTGGCGAAGGCGATTGAGGTGTTCGGCTCCCAGGACGATGCGGAGGAGTGGCTGCAGAAGCCGGCGCTTGCGCTTGATGGGCGCACACCGGTGGAGCTGTTGGACACGACGGCCGGTGCTGAGATGGTCGAGACGTTGCTCACGCGGATCGACTACGGGGTCTACACTTGACGCCACTGCCGTCCGCCCTCGGCGGGGGCGGCGAAGTCGTCGTTTGGCGGCTGGACAAGGAGATTTACGCGCCAACCTGGCAGACGGGTGAAGGCGCTTACCGGGCTGGCGGGCGCTGGAGCACCGCGGGTCATCGGGTGGTCTATTGCGCCTTAGATCCCGCGACCGCGATCCTTGAGGTAGCGGTTCATGCTGGATTTAAGGTGCTCGATACCGTTGCGCACAACATGGTCCGGGCGACAGTCCCCGACCTGACCAGCGTGCACCGGGTTAAACCGGAGGACGTCCCGAATCCGAATTGGCTTCGACCGGGGGACCCTTCGGTCTACCAGCAAGGGTTTGGAGACGACCTGCTGAAGAAGCACGGTGTCGTTGTGATACCGAGCGTCGTGTCCACGAATAGCTGGAATATGATTTTCACGGATACCGAGGCCGCTAAGCTTATTGACATAAAACAGGAGCGCTTTGCACTCGACACCCGCTTCGTAAAGCGGCCCTAATTTGGCAACACCGCTGTTCCGTTGCGTCGCGGCGGGGGCAAGCCCTCCGATAGGCGGCGGTGCGCGCCGAGCAGTTCTCAAGAGCCGCAACGCCCAAAGCAAAAAAGCCCCGGACGTCGCCGTCCGGGGCCCCGCGTGTTCAGCCTGGAGAGCTGAGCCTAGTCTTCGCCGTAGGCGGCTTGCGCCACCGGGCCGGAGTCCTTGCCCTTTTCGGACGGATCGCGGTCGACGAACTCGATCACCGCCATGGCGGCGTTGTCGCCGTGGCGATAGCCGGCCTTCAGCACCCGGATGTAGCCGCCGTTGCGGCCGGCGTAGCGCGGGCCGAGCACCGAGAACAGCTTACCGACCTGGTCGACGTCGCGGACCTGGCTGATCGCCTGGCGGCGCGCATGCAGGTCGCCGCGCTTGGCCAGGGTCACCAGCTTCTCGACGAAGGGGCGAAGCTCCTTGGCCTTCGGCAGGGTAGTGACGATCTGCTCGTGCTTGATCAGGCTCGCCGACATGTTGGCGAACATGGCCGTGCGGTGGCTGGTGGTGCGGCCCAGCTTGCGGTGGGCTTTTCCGTGACGCATCTCGATATCTCCTGGGCCACCTGGCCCGCTGGACGCTCCCGATTTCACGGGAAGCTGTCCGACCTAACCAAATCCCAGCCTGCTCCCGCCTGGGTCAACACGATGCGCCGGGGCCCTCCGCCGATCTTGCGGCTTCACCGGGCCCGGGCCGTCGAAACGGCCCGGAGTTGGCGCGAAGAGCAGATTACATCTGGTCTTCAAACTTCTTGGCGAGCTCTTCGATGTTCTCCGGCGGCCAGTTCGGCACGTCCATGCCGAGGTGCAGCCCCATGCCGGCGAGCACTTCCTTGATCTCGTTGAGCGACTTGCGGCCGAAGTTCGGGGTGCGCAGCATCTCGGCTTCGGTCTTCTGGATCAGGTCGCCGATGTAGACGATGTTGTCGTTCTTCAGGCAGTTGGCCGAACGGACCGAGAGCTCGAGCTCGTCGACCTTCTTCAGCAGGGCCGGGTTGAACGGCAGTTCCGGCTTGGCCTCGCCTTCGACCTTCTTCTTCGGCTCTTCGAAGGTGATGAAGATCTGCAGCTGGTCCTGGAGGATACGCGCGGCGTAGGCCACGGCGTCGACCGGGCTGACCGCGCCGTTGGTCTCCACTTCCATGATCAGCTTGTCGTAATCCAGGCTTTGCCCTTGACGCGTGGGTTCGACCCGATAGGCGACGCGCTTGACCGGGGAATAGAGGGCGTCGACGGCGATCAGGCCGATCGGCGCGTCTTCCGGCCGGTTCATCTCGGCGGGGACATAGCCCTTGCCGGTCTGCACCACGAACTCCATGCGCACGTTCGCGCCCTCGTCGAGGGTGCACAGCACATGGTCGCCGTTGAGGATCTCGATGTCGGCCGGAGCGTCGATCTGGCCGGCGGTCACCGGGCCGGGGCCGGTGGCGCGCAGCGTCATCCGCTTCGGCCCTTCGGAGTGCATGCGCACGGCGAGCTGCTTAATGTTCAGGACGATGTCGACGACGTCTTCACGCACGCCTTCCATCGACGAGAATTCGTGCACCACGCCGTCGATCTGGACGGCGGTCACGGCGGCGCCCTGCAGCGACGAAAGCAGCACGCGCCGCAGGCTGTTGCCCAGCGTCACGCCAAAGCCGCGCTCGAGCGGCTCGGCCACCAGACGCGCCTTGCGGCTGGCGTCGGCGCCGGTCTCGATGAGCGGCTTCTCGGGACGGATGAGCTCGTTCCAGTTTCTTTCGATCACGGATGGTGTCCCTCGAAACGCAGGATCGCCGGCCGCATCCGCGGTCCGGCGCCCTCAGAATTGCAGTACTTAACGACTTAGACGCGCCGGCGCTTGGGCGGCCGGCAGCCGTTGTGCGGGATGGGGGTCACGTCGCGAATGGTGGTGATCGTCATGCCCACGGACTGCAGGGCCCGGAGCGCCGATTCACGTCCCGAGCCGGGGCCCGACACGTTCACTTCCAGGGTCTTCACGCCATGCTCGGCGGCCTTGCGGCCCGCATCCTCGGCCGCCATCTGGGCGGCGTAAGGGGTCGACTTGCGCGAACCCTTGAAGCCCATCATGCCCGCAGACGACCAGGAGATGGTGTTCCCCTGGGCATCCGTGATGGTGATCATGGTGTTGTTGAACGAGGCGTTCACGTGCGCCACGCCCGAGGTGATGTTCTTACGCTCGCGGCGTTTGACGCGCGCCGGTTCCTTAGCCATCGATCAGCTCTCTTACTTCTTCTTGCCGGCGATCGGCTTGGCCGGGCCCTTGCGGGTCCGGGCGTTGGTGTGGGTGCGCTGACCGCGGACCGGCAGGCCCTTGCGGTGGCGCAGGCCGCGGTAGCAGGCCAGGTCCATCAGCCGCTTGATGTTGACGGCAGTCTCACGGCGCAGGTCGCCTTCGACCGTGAAGTCGCGGTCGATCGCCTCGCGGATCTGCAGGACTTCCTGGTCGGTCAGCTGATTGACGCGACGGGCGTCCTCGATGCCGACCTTGCTGACGATCTCCCGCGCCTTCGACGGGCCAATGCCATGAATGTACTGCAGCGCGATCACGACGCGCTTGTTGGTAGGAATATTTACGCCAGCGATACGGGCCACGTGGAAATCTCTCCTGGTCACGCAAGAAAAGCGCAAAGCGCCCCGGCCCACGACCCGAAGGCCAGGCCGGCGCGTCCTTCGCGCTCTTTCGCGGAAGCGCCCCGTTATAGGGATGGAAGCGCGCCCGTCAATGCGTAAACGCGCAAATGTGGATGCGACGCGTGCAAGGCAAGGGCAGGCCCCCGCACGTCCATCTACGCTCCACCGCGCCCCAGCTTCCAGCAGGGCGGTTAAGAAAAGCATGACGGAGGGTTCGGGCGCAATCAAGGCGGTGGGCCGCGGCGCTGCGAATCGTCGCGGCGCCCACTTTGTAGCCGCGCCCGGGCGGCTTGACGCCGGCGCGGCAGGGCAACACACACTCGCGGCCATGGTCTCCCTGCCCGACTTCATCCGCGGCCTGCCCAAGGCCGAGCTGCACCTGCACATCGAGGGCAGCCTCGAACCCGAGCAGATGTTCGAGTTCGCCGGGCGCAACGGCATCGCCCTGCCCTTCGCCTCGGTCGAGGCGCTGCGCGCCGCCTACGCCTTCGCCAACCTGCAGGACTTCCTGGACATCTACTACCAGGGCGCAGACGTGTTGCGGACCGAGGCGGATTTCCGCGACCTAGCGCTGGCCTATTTCCGCCGGGTCGCCGCCGACGGCGCCCGCCACGTGGAGCTGTTCTTCGACCCCCAGACCCACACCAGCCGCGGCATCCCCTTCGCCGTCGCCGCCGAGGGGCTGCTCGCGGGCATGGCGCAGGCCGAGCGCGAGCTGGGCGTCAGCTCCAAGCTGATCCTCTGCTTCCTTCGCCACCTCGACGAGGACGCGGCCTTCGCCACCCTGCGCGAGGCCGAGCCCTGGCTGGACAGGATCGTCGGCGTCGGCCTGGACTCCTCCGAGGTCGGCCATCCGCCGTCGAAGTTTGCGGGCGTCTTCCGGGCGGCGCGCGAGCGTGGCCTCAAGCTCGTCGCCCACGCCGGCGAGGAGGGCCCGCCGGCCTATGTGCGCGAGGCGCTCGACCTGCTGCATGTCGACCGCATCGACCATGGCAACCGCGCCCTGGAGGACGCCGAGCTGGTCCGGCGGCTGGCGCGCGAAGCGATGACCCTCACCGTCTGCCCGCTTTCCAATCTCAAGCTCTGCGTGGTGGGGGACCTGGCCGACCATCCGCTGAAGCGGATGCTGCAGCTGGGCCTGAAAGCGACGGTCAACGCCGACGACCCGGCCTATTTCGGCGGCTATCTGGCGGAGAACTGGATCGCCGTGAGCCAGGCGCTCGGGCTGACCCGCGAGGACCTGGTGACCCTGGCGAAGAACAGCTTCACCGGCTCGTTCCTGGCCCCCGAAGAGGTCGCCCGCCACCTGGCGGCGATCGACGCCTACGCCCAGGCCCAGCCGGAGATCGCCTGAGACCTCGGGCCTCGACCTTGCGCAGCACGAAGTAGCCGATGTCCGGCGGAGCCAGGGCGCTGACCGCCGTCAGTCCGGCGGCCGCCAGGTAGAGGGCCGCCGCCTGGGGACGCGAGACCCTGCGGTCGTAGCGGATCCGCGGCCAGAGGCCGCGCAGGGTCATCGCGGCCAGGCGGCCGCCGCCGACCGGCTCGAACCCATGCGCCCGCACCAGCCGCAGCAGGGTCTCGGTGGAATAGTAGGCCAGGTGCGGCGACGGCAGGCCCTGCTGCCACATCCGCGCGAGCGGCCCGCAGATCCCCAGGCGCGCGGCGACCCGCGCGAGCCGGAACGCCGCGCCCTGCGCCAGCGGCAAGGTGAGGATCAGCACGCCGCCCGGCCGGAGCCGCACGCGCACCGCCTCGACCATGGCGTGCGGGTCGGGCAGGTGCTCGAAGACGTCGTTGAAGACCAGGGCGTCATAGGCCGCCCCTGCCGGCAGCGCTTCGGGGAAGAAGCCCTGGATCACCGCCTGGCCCGTCGCCGCGGCGCGGGCGGCCAGCACGCGGTCGGGCTCCAGGCCGGTCGCTCGATAGCCGCGGGCCGCGGCGGCCTGCAGGAACCAGCCGTGGGCGCAGCCGACGTCGAGCAGGCTCGCGCCGGCCGGCAGGTGTCCGGCGCAGGCGTCCAACAGGCGGGCGAAGTTGGCGAGCCTCAGCGGCTTCAGCGCGCGCTCCCGTCGCGCCTCGTCCAGGCGATCGCCCACGGCCTGGTTGATCGCGATGGGAAGGTCGCTGCGATAGAGGCCGCAGGCCGGGCAGCGGAACGTGCCCTCGAGCACGTCCGGGCGCATCGGCAGGTCGCAAAGGAAGCAGTCCATCGCCGCGCGGCTCAGCCCCGGGCGCGAAGCCGCCGACGCGTCAGGCGTCGACGCTGTCGAGCGCCGCGTCGATGGCCCGGGCGACGGTCTCGATCGAGCCCATGCCGTCGACCTCCACCAGCTTGCCCTGGCCTTCGTAGTAGGGAAGCAGCGGCGAGGTTTGGTCGTTGTAGGCCGCCAGCCGCACCGCGAAGGTCTCGGGATTGTCGTCCGGGCGGCTGCTCTCGGCGAACCGGCCGGCGATCCGCTGCAGCAGGGCCGCATCGTCGACCTTCAGGCGGACGACCATGTCGATCTGCTTGCCGCGGCCCTTCAGCATGACGTCGAGCGCCTGGGCCTGGGCGAGCGTCCGCGGGAAGCCGTCGAAGATCGCCCCGCCCGCGGCCTCGGTCTCGGGCAGGCGCTGTTCGATCAGCGCCACCACGATCTCGTCGGACACCAGATCGCCGCGCGCCATGATCCCCGACACCCGCTGGCCGAGCTCAGAACCGGAGGCGATGGCCGCCCGCAGCATGTCGCCGGTGGAGAGCTGCACCATGTGGCGCTGCTCGACCAGGCGCTTGGCTTGCGTGCCCTTGCCCGCCGCGGGCGGCCCGAACAGGATCAGATTCATCGTCTACTCGCCCTCCCGGCCGCTCCCCTCTGCGGAGCGGCGCCTCCGACCGCCGTCAGCGGCCGCGCATGCCTCTGAGCTTCGATTTCTTGATCAGGCCTTCGTACTGGTGCTGCAGCAGATAGGACTGGATCTGAGTGACGGTGTCCATGGTGACGCTGACCACAATCAGCACCGAGGTGCCGCCCATGTAGAAGGGCGCATTGTAGAAGCCGATCAGCGCCTCGGGCAGCAGGCAGACCAGGGCGATATAGGCCGCACCGATCACCGTCAGCCGGGTCAGGACGAAATCGAGATATTCCGCGGTCCGCTTGCCCGGCCGGATGCCGGGCATGAAGCCGCCATACTTGCGCAGGTTCTCCGCCGTGTCCTCCGGATTGAACACGACCGAGGTGTAGAAGAAGCAGAAGAAGATAATCAGGGCGCCGTAGAGCACCATGAACAGCGGGCGCCCGTGCTGCAGCTGGCCGGTGAGGCCCGGCAGCCACTGCAGCCACGCCGGCAGGTTGGAGCCGGCGCCGCTGACCGCAAAGCCCATCACCGTGGTCGGCAACAGCAGCAGGCTGGAGGCGAAGATCGGCGGGATCACGCCCGAGGTGTTGATCTTCAACGGCAGGAAGGAGGTGTCGCCGCCGAACATGCGGTTGCCCACCTGGCGCTTGGGATACTGCACCAGCAACCGGCGCTGGGAGCGCTCCATGAAGACGATGGCCGCCGTCACCGCCACGATCAGCACGGCGATCAGGAGCAGCACGCCGCCGTTCATCGCCCCGGTGCGGGCCAGCGAAAAGGCCTGGCCGATGTAGCGGGGGAAGGTCGCGACGATGCCGGCGAAGATGATCAGGCTGATGCCGTTGCCGACCCCGCGGCTGGTGATCTGCTCGCCCAGCCACATCAGGAACATGGTCCCGCCGGTGAGCGTCACCACGGTCGCGACGACGAAGAACAGGCCGGGCTGGTCGACCAGCCCCTGGCTCGCCTGCAGGCCCATGGCGATGCCGAAGGACTGGAAGAGGGCGAGCACCACGGTCAGGTAGCGGGTGTACTGGTTGAGCGTCTTGCGCCCAGCCTCGCCGCCTTCCTTGCGCAGCTTCTCCCACGGCGGATAGACCGTGCCGAGCAGCTGGACGATGATCGAGGCCGAGATGTAAGGCATCACGTTCAGCGAGAAAATCGCCATGCGCTGCACGGCGCCGCCCGAGAACATGTTGAACATGCCCAGGATGCCCTTGGCCTGGCCCTGGAAGGCCTGGGCGAAGGCGGCCGGGTCGATGCCCGGGATCGGTATGTAGGTCCCCAGGCGATAGACGACCATCGCGATGAGGGTGAACCAGATGCGCTTGTGGAGCTCCGTCGCCTTCGCAAAGGCGTCGAAGTTCATGTTCGCGGCGAGCTGTTCAGCGGCCGAAGCCATTCAGCATGTCCCCTGACTCGAGATCCCGATCAGATAGGGCGCGCCGGCCGCGAAGGCGAGGCCGGCGACGCCGCAGGAGCGATCAGGCTTCCGGAGCCGCTTCCGGCTTGGTGGTGGTCAGCGTGCCGCCGGCCTGCTCGACCGCGGCGCGGGCGGCGGCGGTGGCCGAATAGACGGTGAGGGTGATCTTCGAGGTCAGCTCGCCCTTGCCGAGCAGCTTCACCCCGTCCTTGACGCGGCGAACGAGGCCGGCCTTCACCAGCACCTCGGCGTCGATCGGCTGGCCCGCGTCGAGCTTGCCCGCCGCGATCGCCTGCTCGATCCGCCACAGGTTCACTTCCGCGAACTCCTTGGCGAAGGGGTTGTTGAAGCCGCGCTTGGGCATGCGCATGTGCAGCGGCATCTGGCCGCCCTCGAAGCCGGCGATCGAGACGCCGGTGCGGGACTTCTGGCCCTTCACGCCGCGACCGGCGGTCTTGCCCTTGCCCGAGCCCGGGCCGCGGCCGACGCGCATGCGGCCCTTGGTGGAGCCCGGACGCGGGGCGAGTTCATTGAGCTTGGTCATCTGCCTCTCCTTGGAGATCTGTCGCCGGAGCGGAGGCTCCGACTCGGCTTTGAAATTCTGTGTCTGGCCAGAAGCCAAAGGGGGCTTACCGCACCGGACCCGGCGGGTGAAGCCCCCTCCTCCGACTCGCGCCGGATGTCGCCCCTGCGATGGGGCGAAACCTCAGGTGTCAGCTTTCGACGATTTCCACCATGTGGGCGACCTTGGCGATCATCCCACGAATGGAAGGGGTGTCTTCGTGCGTGACCGTGCGGCCCTGCTTGTTCAGGCCCAGGCCGACGAGCGTCGCGCGCTGGTCCTTCTTCCGGCGGATCGGGCTGCCGGTCTGACGAACGGTGATCGTAGCCATCTGGATTATCCTTCCGCGTCGGCGGCCGCCGCGGCCGTAGCCGAGGCGCCATCGGCGCGACGGCCGATCACGTCGGAGACCTTCTTGCCGCGCTTGGCGGCGACCTGGCGAGGCGAAGACTGGGCCTTCAGCGCCTCGAACGTCGCGCGCACCATGTTGTAGGGGTTGGACGAGCCGACGACTTGCCGACGACGTCCTGGGACGCCGAGCGTTTCCAGCACCGCGCGCATCGGACCGCCGGCGATCACGCCGGTGCCGGGAGGCGCCGCGCGGACCATGACCTTGCCCGCGCCCCAACGGCCGTTGCCGTCGTGGTGCAGGGTGCGGCTTTCGCGCAGCGGCACGCGGATCATCGACTTCTTGGCTTCTTCGGTCGCCTTGCGGATGGCTTCCGGCACTTCACGCGCCTTGCCATGACCGAAGCCCACGCGGCCCTTCTGGTCGCCGACGACCATCAGAGCGGCGAAGGAGAACCGGCGGCCGCCCTTCACGGTGGCGGCGACGCGGTTGATGTGGACCAGCTTTTCGACGATTTCGCTGTCGCGTTCTTCTTCGCGATTGCGACCGCCGCGCTCTTCGTTCCTGCGAGCCATCGTGCGTTCCTTAGAAATTCAGGCCGGCTTCGCGCGCGGCGTCCGCCAGGGCCTTGACCCGGCCGTGATAGAGGTAGCCGCCGCGATCGAAGACCACGTCCTTGACGCCCTTTTCCATGGCGCGTTGGGCGACCAGGGCGCCGACGCGGGCGGCGGCGTCCTTGTCGGACCCCTTGGCCTTGGCTTCGCCGCCTTCCAGCGACGAGGCGGCCGCGAGCGTGACGCCGCGTTCGTCGTCGATGATCTGGGCGTAGATGTTCTTCGACGAGCGGAAGACCGACAGGCGCGGGCGGCCGTTCGCCAGCTTGCGCAGGCGGGTGCGGACGCGCCGGGCGCGGCGGAGGGATGATTCGCGAGAGGAGAGCGCCATCTTACTTCTTCTTGCCTTCCTTACGGCGGACCTTCTCACCGGCGTAGCGCACGCCCTTGCCCTTGTAGGGCTCGGGCGGACGGATACGGCGGATCCGCGCAGCGGTCTCACCGACCAGCTGCTTGTCGATGCCGGAGATCTTGACCTCGGTCTGCTTCGGCGTGGCGAACGTCACGCCCGCGGGGGCCGGGATGTCCACCTCATGGCTGAAGCCGAGCTGCATGGAGAGCGCCTGGCCCTTCATCGCCGCGCGGTAACCGACGCCGACCAGCTCCAGCGACTGCTCGTAGCCCTGGGTGACGCCGACGACCATGTTATTCACCAGGGTGCGCGAGAGGCCCCACATGGCTTGCGCCCGGGTGGTCTCGACGCGCTTGGCGAGGACCAGGTCCTGGCCTTCCTGGCGCACTTCGATCTCTTCGGCCACGGTCCAGGCGAGCTGGCCCTTGGGGCCCTTCACCGTGACGGTCTGGCCGTCGAGGGTCACCGTCACCCCAGCGGGGAGGGCGACCGCCTTCTTTCCAATCCGCGACATCTTAGTAGACCCGGCAGAGGACTTCGCCGCCCACGTTCGCGTCCCGCGCGGCCGTGTCCGACATGACGCCCTTCGGCGTCGACAGGATCGAGATCCCGAGGCCGTTCTTCACCGGCTTCAGGTCCTTGATCGACGAATAGACGCGGCGGCCCGGCTTGGAGACCCGGCTGATCTCGACGATGACCGGCTGGCCGTCGAAATACTTCAGCTCGACCTCGAACTCGGGGAAGGCGCCGGGCTTTTCCACCAGGTGGTAGCCGCGGATGTAGCCTTCCTCCAGCAGCACGTCGAGGACGCGCGCGCGCATCTTCGAGGCCGGAGTGGTGACCTTGCTGCGGCTGCGTTGGGCCGCGTTCTTGATGCGGGCGATCAGATCGCCGATGGGGTCGTTGACCATGGGAGACCCTCCTACCAGCTCGACTTGACGAGGCCGGGGATCAGGCCCGCCGACCCGAGGTCGCGGAGCGAGATCCGGCTCATTTTCAGCTTGCGGTAATACGCACGCGGACGTCCGGTGATCTCGCAACGGTTGCGGATGCGGGTCTTGGACGAGTTCCGCGGCAGCTCCGCGAGCTTCAGCCGGGCATCGAAACGTTCTTCGAGCGGCAGGCTCTCGTCATTGGCGATCGCCTTCAGCGCAGTGCGCTTGGCGGCGTATTGCTTGACGAGCTTCTTGACCTGCTCGTTACGGTTGACGGCGCTTTTCTTGGCCATTTTCTCTTCCTTCCCGCTACGCTTGCACGAACGGGAACTGGAATTCCTTCAGAAGCGCGCGCGCTTCGTCGTCGGTCTTCGCAGTCGTGGCGACGATGATATCCATGCCCCACATCTGATCGATCTGGTCGTAGTTGATCTCAGGGAACACGATGTGCTCCTTGATACCCATGGCGTAGTTGCCGCGACCGTCGAACGAGGTGGGCTTCAGGCCCCGGAAGTCCTTCACGCGCGGCAGCGCGATGGTGATCAGCCGGTCCAGGAACTCGTACATGCGATCCTTGCGCAGGGTGACCTTGGCGCCGATCGTCATGCCTTCGCGCAGCTTGAAGCCGGCGATCGAGGTGCGGGCCTTGGTCGCCACCGGCTTCTGGCCGGCGATCCGCGTCAGGTCGGCGATCGCCGCCTGCACCTTCTTGGAGTCGCCGACGGCCTCGCCGATGCCCATGTTCAGGACGATCTTGTCCAGCTTGGGGATCTGCATCTCGTTGGTGTAGGCGAACTGTTCCTTCAGCGTCGCGCGGATGCGCGAACGGTATTCGGACTTCAGCCGCGGTTCGTAAGCTTGATCAGCCATTGATCACCTCGCCGGTCGTCTTGGCGATACGGACCTTCTTGTCGCCTTCCACCCGGAAGCCGACGCGAGTCGGCTTGCCCTGGGAGTCGACGATGGCCACGTTCGACACGTGAATCGACGCTTCCTTGTTCTTGATGCCGCCTTGCGGATCGAGCTGCGAGGGACGGGTGTGGCGCTGAACCATGTTCAGGCCCTGCACCACCACGCGCGACTCCTTCGGGAGCACCTGCAGCACGCTGCCCTGGCGACCCTTGTCCTTGCCGGTGAGGACCACGACGCGGTCCCCTTTCTTGATCTTCGCCGCCATCACAGCACCTCAGGCGCGAGCGAAATGACCTTCATGTGGTTCTTTGCGCGCAGTTCACGGGGAACCGGCCCAAAGATCCGCGTGCCGATCGGCTCGCCTTGCTTGTTGACGATGACCGCCGCGTTCTTGTCGAAGCGGATCACCGAACCGTCCTTGCGCTTGATGCCTTGGCTCGTGCGCACGACGATCGCTTGCAGGACATCGCCCTTCTTCACCCGGCCGCGCGGGATGGCTTCCTTGACGGAAACCACGATGCGATCACCGACGCTGGCGTAACGGCGCTTCGCGCCGCCCAGCACCTTGATGCACATGACCCGGCGCGCGCCGGAATTGTCGGCGACGTCCAGATTAGTTTGCATCTGGATCATAGGTTCTGATCCCTTACGCTTGCTGCTGGTCCGCGCCGCCCTTAGGCAGCACTTCCCAGGTTTTGGTTTTCGACTTCGGCGCGCATTCGATGATGCGGGCGATGTCGCCGGTCTTGTAGACGTTGGCCTCGTCGTGCGCGTGGTACTTCTTCGACCGGCGCACGGTCTTCTTCAGCAGCGGGTGAAGCAGCGTGCGCTCGACCTTCACCACCACGGTCTTGTCGCCCTTGTCGGAGACGACAACGCCTTCGAGAATTCGCTTCGGCATCTATCCAGTCTCCTCAGGCCTGAGCCTGCTTGGTCCGCAGCACGGTCTTGATGCGCGCGATGTTCTTGCGCACCTCGTCCACGCGGTGGGTCTTTTCGACCTGGCCGGTCGCCTTCTGGAAGCGCAGGTTGAACTGCTCCTTCTTCAGGCTGACGAGTTGTTCGGCCAGTTGGTCGGGCGTCATGCCCCGGATTTCGTCGATCTTCATCACGCGTGCTCCGCCACAGGGGCGTCGATGCGGGTCACGATGCGCGTCTTCACCGGAAGCTTGGCCGCGCCGAGGCGCAGAGCTTCGCGGGCGACATCGTCCGGCACCCCGTCGATTTCGAACATGATCCGGCCCGGGTGAACGCGCGCGGCCCAGTATTCCACTGCGCCCTTGCCCTTACCCATCCGGACTTCGGCCGGCTTGTCGGTGACCGGCACGTCCGGGAAGATGCGGATCCACACCCGGCCCTGACGCTTCATCTGGCGAGTGATCGCCCGACGCGCGGCTTCGATCTGGCGAGCGGTCACCCGCTCGGGTTCCACCGACTTCAGGCCATAGGAGCCGAAGTTCAGCGTGAAGCCGCCCTTGGCCACACCATGGATGCGGCCCTTGAACTGCTTGCGGTACTTGGTCTTCTTCGGAGACAGCATGACTTCAGATCCTTAGGCGTTCTGCTGCTCGCGCCGATCCCGGCGCGGGCCGCGATCACGATCGCCACGTTCACGGCCGCCGCCTTCGCCCGCCGGGCCGCTTTCGCCGGCCAGGCGCTTGTCGAGCGCCATCGGGTCATGTTCGAGCACTTCGCCCTTGAAGACCCACACCTTCACGCCGATCACGCCGTAGGTGGTCTTGGCTTCGGTGAAGCCGTAGTCCACGTCGGCGCGCAGGGTGTGCAGCGGCACGCGACCTTCGCGATACCATTCCATCCGCGCGATTTCCGCGCCGCCGAGGCGGCCCGAAACGTTGATCCGGACGCCCTTGGCGCCCAGGCGCATGGCCGACTGCATCGAACGCTTCATGGCGCGGCGGAAGGCCACGCGGCGCTCGAGCTGCTGGGCGATGTTCTCGGCGACCAGCTGGGCGTCGGTCTCGGGCTTGCGGATTTCGATGATGTTCAGGTGAACCTCACCATCCGTCATCGCCGCGATGTCCTTGCGCAGCTTGTCGATGTCCGCGCCCTTCTTGCCGATGATCACGCCAGGGCGCGCGGCATAGATGGTGATGCGGCACTTCTTGTGCGGGCGCTCGATGACGATCCGCGACACGCCGGCCTGGTACAGGCGCTTCTTCAGCGCGCGGCGGACCTTGATGTCCTCGTGCAGCAGCCGGCCGTAGTCCGCGCCGTCGGCGAACCAGCGGCTGTCCCAGGTGCGGTTGATGCCGAGGCGGAGCCCGACCGGATTGACTTTCTGACCCATCAGGCGGCCTCACCCAGCTCGCGGACCACGATGGTGATCTCGCTGAACGGCTTTTCGATACGCGAAGCACGGCCGCGCGCACGGGCGGCGAAGCGCTTCATCACCAGGTTCTTGCCCACGAAGGCCTCGGCGACGATCAGGGAATCGATGTCGAGGTTGTGGTTGTTCTCGGCGTTGGAGATCGCCGAATAGAGCGCCTTGCGCACATCCTTGGCGATGCGCTTGTGGCTGAACTCCAGCTCGTTGAGGGCGCGCTGCACCTTCAGGCCGCGAATGGACTGGGCGACCAGGTTGAGCTTGCGCGGGCTGGTGCGCAGGGTGCGCACCTTGCACATCGCTTCGACGCCCTTCAGCCGGCGAGCCTTGGCTTGCTTCGACATGGCTTACTTCCTCTTGGCCTTCTTGTCGGCCGCGTGGCCCGGGAAGAAGCGGGTGGGCGCGAACTCGCCCAGCTTCATCCCGACCATGTCTTCCGAGACCAGCACGGGAACGTGCTTCTGGCCGTTGTGCACGCCGAACGTGAGGCCCACGAACTGCGGCATGATGGTGGAGCGGCGCGACCAGGTCTTGATCACGTCCTTGCGGCCCGAACCTTGCGCGGTCTCGGCCTTCTTGAGCAGGTATCCGTCGACGAACGGACCTTTCCAGACAGAGCGGGTCATGCCTTAGCGAGCCTTCCTGGCGTGACGCGAGCGGATGATGAACTTGTCCGTCGCCTTGTTGGTGCGGGTCTTGTGGCCCTTGGTCGGCTTGCCCCACGGGGTGACCGGGTGACGGCCGCCCGAGGTCTTGCCTTCGCCGCCGCCGTGCGGGTGGTCGACCGGGTTCATGGCGACGCCACGAACGTGCGGCCGGCGGCCCTTGTGGCGGTTGCGGCCGGCCTTGCCCATGACCTCGTTCATGTGGTCGGGGTTCGACACGGCGCCGACGGTGCCCATGCAGCTGTCCGGGACCATCCGCAGCTCGCCCGAGTTCAGGCGGATCTGGGCGTAGCCGCCGTCACGGCCGACCAGCTGGGCGTATGTGCCGGCCGAGCGGGCGATCTGGCCGCCCTTCAGCGGCTTCAGCTCGACGTTGTGGATGATCGTGCCGATCGGCATGCCGCGCAGCGGCATGGCGTTGCCCGGCTTCACGTCGGCCCTCTCGGAGGCGACCACCTGGTCGCCGGCCTTCAGGCGCTGCGGGGCCAGGATGTAGGCCAGCTCGTCGTCGGCGTACTTCACCAGGGCGATGAAGGCCGAGCGGTTGGGGTCGTATTCCAGGCGCTCGACCGTGCCGACGACGTCGAACTTGCGACGCTTGAAGTCGATCTTGCGGTACAGGCGCTTGGCGCCGCCGCCGCGGAAACGCACGGCCACCCGGCCGCCGCCGCCACGACCGCCGGTCTTGGTCAGGCCCTCGACGAGGGACTTCTCCGGCCGGCCCTTGTGGAGCTCGGACTTGTCGACCAGGACCAGCTGGCGCCGGCCCGGCGACGTCGGATTGTATTGCTTCAAGGCCATCGGATCAGAGCCCCGTGGTGATGTCGATCGACTGGCCGTCGGCCAGGGTCACGATCGCTTTCTTGACGTCGGAGCGACGCCCGAGGATGCCGCGGAAGCGCTTGGTCTTGCCCTTGACGTTCAGGGTGTTGACCTTGGTCACATTGACCTTGAACAGCGCTTCGACCGCGGCGGCGATCTCGTCCTTCGAGGCGTCGGCCGCGACCTGGAAGACCACCTTGTTCTGCTCGGACAGCAGGGTGGCCTTTTCGGTGATCACCGGCGACAGGATGGTGTCGTAGTGACGGACGGTAGGCTCGGCAGCCATTACGCGGCCTCCTCAGTCTGGAAGCGCTGCTGGATCGCTTCGACCGCATCCTTGGTCAGGACCAGGGTGCGGCGGCGCAGCACGTCGTAGACGTTGAGGCCGGCGTTCGGCAGCACGTCGACGTTCGGGATGTTCCGCGCGGCGAGCTTCAGGTTGGTGTCGACCTCGACCCCGGCGATCACCAGGGCGTTGGTGACGCCGATCTTCTCGAGGCTGGCGCGCAGCGCCGCGGTCTTGGCTTCGGTCGGCTTGGCTTCGTCCAGGACGATCAGAGCGCCGCTCTTGGCCTTCGACGACAGCGCGTGCCGCAGGGCCAGGGCCCGGACCTTCTTGGGCAGGTCGAAGGCGTGGCTGCGCACGACCGGCCCGTGGGCCTTGGCGCCGCCGACGAACTGGGCCGCCCGGCGCGAGCCGTGACGGGCGCCGCCGGTGCCCTTCTGCTTGTACATCTTCTTGCCCGTACGAGAGACC
>Ga0207703_10000134_pt1 | contig 90044 bp, 90 predicted proteins | sample KBSSwiS12_FD_184304 | JGI IMG/M metagenome (GOLD analysis project Ga0207703, IMG submission 184304) | Switchgrass rhizosphere microbial communities from Kellogg Biological Station, Michigan, USA - KBS Switchgrass S1-2 (SPAdes) (version 2) | ecosystem: Host-associated > Plants > Roots >...
GCCGCACGGCGAGCAATCCGAGGTTGTTGAGCCGCGGCGCTTCGTCGATGCGGCTGTGCAGACGGCGCGCGGCGGCGAGCGATTCGAGCTGCAGCCGTTCCGATTCCTCGAAGCGATTCATCGCCATCAGCGGAATGGCCAGCGCGGTTTGCGCCTGGCCGATGCGCCGCGCATCGCCGAGCTGCTGCGCCACCGCCAGCGCCTCGCGCGCGTACCGCTCGTCGCTCACCGCGTCGCCGCGCGAATAGTCCCAGTACGCCCGGTTGACCAGCGCCCGCACCAGCAGGTCGCGCTCATTCCGCTTGCGCGCCTCACGCAACACTTCCTCCATCAGCGTCATCGCCTCGGGCAGACGTCCCGCCGTCGCGTAGATGTCGGCCAGGCGATGCTTTGCGTCCAGGAACTGCGGATCGCGATCGATGGCCACCGTGAAATACGGCTCGGCGTACTTCCCGCCGCGCGTCAACTCCAGCTGCCGGCCGATGTCGAACGCGATCGCCGCGAACGTGTCGGACGTGCCGTGCGGCGTGCGATGCCGCGCCGCGGGATCGATCCGCTCGGCGATGCGATCGCTCATCTGATTCGCGGCGTCGGTGATCAGACCGGAAGTCACCTCGCGCTCGTTCTCGCCGCGCTGGCGGTCGAACGCCGTGTAGCGGATCGTGTAGCGGCCGTCGTGCAGCGTGACGGTCGAGGCGATCAACGCGTCGGCGCCGACGGCGTCGAGCAGGCGCGCGCGCTTCGCCGGAGACAGCGCCACTCCGCCGGCGATCCCGAGCTGCTTCATCGCCTTGACCACCGAATCGCTGTCGATGATGTCGACGCCGCGCACGCCGCCCAGGCCGCGCGAGACGTGGTCCATCAATCCGAGCTCGATCCACTGCATGCCGCGATCGTTCGTGGCGTTGCGGAACGGGAGGATGGCGATGCGCGAGCCGTGACGAGCGGCGAAGACGCTTCCCGACTGCACGACCTGGCGGATGGCGAACACGCCGGCGACGACGAGGGCGAGGATCGCGGCGATGCTCGAGAGCTCGATGACGCGGCGCCGGCGGCGTTGCGGCCGCGCGGCGATCCGCTCGAGCGCCGACACCACCTCGCCCCCCGCGATGCGATCGGCAGGCTGCAGCGCGGTCATGCGGTCGAGCAGCCGCTGCAATTCGCGATCGCCAAGGTCGTACGGCTCGATCTCCGCGGCGCGGACGCGCTGCAGCAGAACGCCGACCGATTCCACCTCGCCGTACGCGTCGCGGCCGCGCAGCATCTCGTGCAGCATCACGCCGAGGGAGTAGACGTCGCTCGCCGGCGTCAGCGGCAGCCCGCGCGCCTGTTCCGGCGACATGTAGTGCAGCGTGCCGACGAGACTTCCGATCGACGTCCTGCTGTCGTCCGGCGCCGTCGTTTCGCCGCCGATGATCAACGTCTTCTCCAGGTCCATCGGCTCCGCGTCCGTTGCCGATGGATCGGCGTAATCCGCTTCGACCGCGCGCGCCAGGCCGAAGTCGAGCACCTTCACCACGCCGCTCGCCGTCTGCATCACGTTGTCCGGCTTGAGGTCGCGATGGATGATGCCGCGGCCGTGCGCGACGGCGAGCACGCGCGCCACCTCCAGCGCGATCTCGATCGACTCCTGCCGCGACAGCCCTTTCTCGATCCGCTCGCGCAGCGTCGGACCATCGATCAGCTCAAGCACCAGCCAGTCGCCGTCGACGAGCTCGAGGACGTCCCAGATGCGGCAGATGTTCGGATGATCGAGCCTGGAGAGGACGCGCGCCTCGCGCAGGAAACGGGCGCGCAACGTGGGACTGAGGCGGCGCTCGGAGGTGATCGACTTCACGGCCACCGCGCGCTCGAGCTTCTCGTCCCAGCCGCGGTAAACCTCCCCCATCCCGCCCGCCCCGAGGAGCGCGTCGATGCGGATGCGGCCGACGTGGGAACCGGCGGCGAGCGGCATGCCCTTGTATGTAGCACATGTGACGGCGCTCACCTCGTCTCGTGACCGCCGGCATCGGCCTTCGTGACACCCTCTCCCTACATTGCTACACGGTGACAACCGAACCGCGGCGGCCGACGCTGACGATCCTCCTGCTGCTATCGGCGGCGCTGCTGGTGGCCTTTTTCAGCGGCTACGAGCTGCTCGATCGCACGCTGCTCGCCACCGTCCTCTCCGGCGAGGCGCGCGAGCTCCTGCACGGTCTCAGCGGGATCTTCGGCGCGATCCTCCTGACCATCTTCATCGGCTGGAACCTCGCCCGCTATCCCGTTCATGACGGGCGGATCGAACAATTGCGCTGGCTCGTGCAGATGCGGTGGATCGCCGCCGCCTTCAGCCTCGCGCTCATCGTCATCACCGTGCCGGTGATGCGGATCGTGGCGGTCGATCAGCTCCCCGCGCTGCTCGTCTGGACCGGCGTCATGGCCGCCGCCAATCTCTTCTTCGCCCGCGCCGTCGGGCGGAGCGAGCACTTCGATCGCCAGATCATGACGCAGATGCTCGTCGACACGATCGTCGTCACCGGCCTGCTCAACGCGTCGGGCGGCTTCCGCAACCCGATGTCGCTGGTCTACGTCTTCGGCGTCTTCATCGCCGCGATCCTCCTGCCGAAGACGAAGGCGCTCGCCGTGACGCTGATGATCGCCACCGCGCTCACGATCCTCGTCGCGTCCGAGCTGCTCCGCAATCCGGTGTTCGTCCTGGCCCGCCTCACCTCGATCGTCGCGGTCATGTTCCTCACCTCCTACTTCACGACGATGGTCATGGACCGCCTGCGGGAGAGCGAGGCGGAGCTGCGCGACAGCGCGGTGAGCGCCACGATCGAGCGCCACCGGCTGGAAGGAGTGATCGCGGCGGCCGGCTTCGGCATGCTCGTCGTCGACGCGCGCGGGCGCATCGCCTGGATGAACCAGCGCCTCGTGACCTGGATGTCGTGGAGCGGCGCGATGATCGGCGAGGACTGCCCGCACGATCACGACGTGGGGCATGTCTGCTTCGCCTGCGCCGCGCTGGAGACGCTGGCCAGCGGCCAGCCGCAGGAGGCGGAAGTGCGCGATGACACACCGCGGCATTTCCGCCACGCCACCTTTCCGGTTCGCAACACCGGCGGCGAGGTGGTGCAGGCGGTGCACGTGGTCGAGGAGATCACCTCGCGCAAGGAGCTCGATTCGCAGGCGCTTCACGCCAGCGGCCTGGCGGTGCTGGGGCAGCTCGCGGCCGGCGTGGCGCACGAGATCGGAAACCCGCTCTCCTCGCTTCACGCGCGGGTGCAGCTGATGAAACGCCATCCCGACCCCGCCGCCATCGCCGAGAGCCTCGACGTGCTGGAGAAGCAGATCGACCGCATCGGCCGCATTCTCCGCGGGGTCTCGCACCTGGCGCGCAATCGCTTCGACAGCCGCGGCGTAGTCGACGCGGAGGCGGTGGTGCGCGAGGCGATCGCGCTCGTCCGCTTCGATCGCCGCGCCGCGCGGGTCGACATCCGCGACGAGCTGCGCGCGCTGCCGCCGGTGCACGGCATCCGCGACGAGCTGCTGCAGGTCGTGCTCAATCTGCTCTTCAACGCCGTCGAGGCGATGCCCGACGGCGGCTCCATCACCACCAAGACGTTCGCCTCCGAAGGCCACGTGCGCATCGCCGTGCGCGACAGCGGCCCCGGCATCGACGCGGCCGTCCGCGCCCGTCTGTTCGAGCCGTTCTTCACCACCAAGCACGACGGCACAGGCCTCGGGCTCTCGATCTGCCGCAGCCTCGTGCACGCGAACGGCGGGACGATCGAGGTGGAGAGCGAGCCGGGACGCGGCGCGCAATTCACGATCGTGCTGCCGACGATGGAGGCCGTCGCGTGAGCGGACGCATTCTCCTCATCGACGACGAAGACGTCTTCCGCGAGGACATCGCCTCGCTGCTGCGCCACGAAGGCTATGCCTGCGACGTCGCGGCGGACGGCGATGAAGGACTGCGTCGCGCGCAGGCGGAGGCGCCGGACGTGATCCTCTGCGACATGGTCATGCCCGGCATCGCCGGCGCGGAGCTGGTGCGCAGTCTCGCCGCGGCGTGTCCCGAGACGCCGATCGTCGTCATCACCGCGCATGCCACGGTCGAGACGACGGTCGACGCCTTCCGCGCCGGCGCCACCGACTACCTCCTCAAGCCGCTGGTCATCGACGACCTCATTTGCAAAGTCGAGCGCTGTCTCGAGCACCGGCAGCTGCAGGCGGAGCTGAAGTTCCTGCGCCGGCAGATGTCGCTGGCCGGCGGAGGAACGACCATCGTCGGCACGAGCCGCGGCATCCAGGCGGTGCGCGACATGATCGGACGGGTCGGTCCGTCGAACAGCAGCGTGCTGATCACCGGCGAGAGCGGCACGGGGAAAGAGCTGGTCGCCCGCGCGCTGCACGAAGCGGGGAGCAACGACCGCGCGCCGTTCATCGCCGTCAACTGCGCGGCGCTGCCGCACGACCTGGTGGAGAGCGAGCTGTTCGGACACGTGCGCGGCGCCTTCACCGGCGCGCTGCGCGACAAGCGCGGCCTCTTCGAGCTGGCCAGCGGCGGCACGCTCTTCCTCGACGAGATCTGCGAATTGCCGGTCGATCTGCAGCCGAAACTGCTGCGCGCCATCGAGCAGCAGGAGGTCTTCCCCGTCGGCGGCACGCGCGTGCTGAAGACGAACGTCCGCATCGTGGCGGCGACCAATCGCGTGCTGCGCGACGAGATCGCGGCGAAGCGTTTCCGCGAGGACCTCTACTTCCGCATCGCGGTGGTGGAGATCCAGATCCCGCCGCTGCGCGACCGCCGCGACGACATCCCGATCCTCGCCGACTTCCTCGTGGCCCGGCTGAATGAGCGCCTCAAGCGGCGCGTGGTCGGCATCACCAATCCCGCGTTGCGCGTGCTGATGAGCGCCCCCTGGCGCGGCAACGTGCGCGAACTGGAGAACGTCCTCGAGCGCGCCATGCTGCTGACCAACGGCACATCGATCGGCCTCGACGACCTCCCCGCGGAGATCACCGGCACGATCGACCCGGCTGATATGTCCGACGATCTGCGCAACGCCGTCCGCGCCTACGAGCGCGAGCACATCCGGCATGTCCTTGCCGCGGCGCGCGGCAATCGCGAGGAAGCGTCGCGAAGATTGGGGATCGACGCGTCGACGTTGTATAGGAGGATGCGCGATCTGGCGATTTGAGATCCGGATCGGAAGGGAGTTGCATCCGTTCCCATTTCGGGTACGATCATTCCCGAAATGGGAAGAGTAGCTCCTAAGCGCGGAACGAGTGCCGTCGCATCGGCGCTCTTCACTCCGGTCCAGCAGCGCGTGCTGGGGCTTCTCTTCGGCCAGCCCGAACGGAGGTTTCAGAGCGCGGAGTTGATCCGGCTGGCGAGGAGCGGCACGGGCGCAGTTCATCGGCAGCTCCAGCGTCTGGAGAAGGCAGGCCTCGTCATCGTCTCGCGCGACGGAAATCAGAAATACTACGCGGCACGCCGGGATGCTCCGGTCTTTCCCGAGCTGCATGGACTCGTCGTCAAGACCGTCGGAATCGTCGAGCCGCTCCGCGCGGCACTTGCATCGATCGCGGATGAAATCGATCTCGCGTTCGTCTTCGGGTCTGTGGCGAAAGCCAGCGAAGGCGCCGCAAGCGACATCGATCTCCTCGTCGTGAGCGACAAGCTCGCGTACTCGGATGTTTACTCCGCGCTGGCGGCGGCGGAGCGGACGTTGGCCCGAACGATCAATCCAACCGTGTTCACGCGGGCGGAATGGAAGACGAAACGGACACGCCGTGATTCGTTCGCCGCGAGGATTACCGCTCAGCCTCGACTCTTCGTCATCGGGAGCGACGATGGCGCGGATTGAAGCGCTCGAAAAGCTCGCGAGCACCGGACTCCTGAAACAGGAGCCGCCGAGCGGAGAGGAAATCGCGGGGATGCTCCGCGCCGCAATCGTTCGCCTGGAAGACGCGCGTAAGACGACGAACGCTCCCGAGAGCCGGTTCGATCTCGCGCACAACGCGGCTCACGCATTCTCGCTCGCCGCGCTTCGCATCCACGGCTACCGCACTGACAAGCGATACATCGTCTTTCAGGCGCTGCCGCACACGCTCGGCGTCGATACCGCCGACCGAATACGAAGGGGCGGATCAGTCGACGAGAAGCTCCTGCGTGGTCTCATTGATGCCGCGCTCGATCTTCTGAATCGTGTTCATGCGCTCGCAGAGTCTTACGGCTACTTGCGGCCGAAAACGTGAGGATCCTGCATCCTGAATCACCTTAATTTTCGAACCACACGGCGGCGCGGCGCGGGCGTCTCGTTACGCCGTCGCCCGAGACATCCCCCGCGACCATTGCGGCTACGGTCGCAGCCTGCCCGTTGAACCTCGCCGATGACGGCCGCGACGCCACCCGACGTGCCGGCGAACACGGTGACTACTCGGCGCGCTGCGCGACAAGCGCGGCCTCTTCGAGCTGGCCAGCGGCGGCACGCTCCTGCTCGAGGATTCGCGATCTGGCGATCTGAGTGTGAGCGACCTACTTCCCCCGAATCGGCGTCACCACGCATCCCGGCCCTGCCGGCTTCGCGCAGCATCGCTCGAGCTCCCTGATCGCGGTGTCGTAGGTGACGCGCCACTGGGCGAGCGTCAATGAATTTCCGGGCGGCATCCAGTGGGAGTGCGGATACGTCTTCGCCCACTTGTCCGCGCCGGCGATCGGAAACTTCGGATTGCCGATCGCCTGCTGGATGCCGTCCGAGCAGGTCTTCATGTTGCCGATGCGATGGCACGAGCTGCAGTTGTTGCCGCGCGCGGTGATGGCGCTCGGCTCGAGCCACGCCCGGAACGGGCCGATGGCGTTCGTGTAGTAGCCGAACGGATCGGCCGGATACTGATTGGTCTGCCCGAGAAACGGGCTGTACATCCAGGGGTCGCTGTCGTGACAGCTCACGCAGTTGCCTTTGACCGTCTGCGCCGGCGGATCCCAGAACCTCTCCGCGCCGGGCGATGCCGGCGGCGGGACCTTCGTCCCATCGATTCCCTTCGCCGTTTTCGCCGTCGCGCTGAACCAGCAGGTCGCGCCGTTCACGCGGCTGTGCACGATCACATCGATCTCGTCGTACCAGGCACTGGCCGCGCTGCGCAGCGTTTTCTGCCGGCAATAGGCGCTGACCTGCACGGTGTCGTCGCGCAGGAGCAGCGCGCGCGAATACGGCGCGCAGGGAAAATCGTTGTTCGGCGCCATGGCCGGCCGATCGCACTTCATCTCTTTCGTGTACTTCGCCGGCGTCTTTCCGTCGACCGTGATCGGAAGGAGCGCGCCCCGGTGGCAATCGAACGGCTCGATCCCGGCCGTGACGGCCGCGCATTGGCGCGCGTATTCGATGATCGGTTGCGCGCCGGCGACGCCGGCCATCGTCAGTGAGAGGAGGCAGAGGATTCTTCGCATCATCACGCCTCCATCACCAGACCAGGGGTGGCCAGAATCACTTTCCTGATCGCCGCGTGATAACGCACGTAGCCCGTGCAGCGGCAGATGTGCGCGCCGACGGCATTCATGATCGCGGCGTCCACCTGCGATCGCGGAATGGGACTGATTTTCAGCTGTTGCAGCAGCACTTCACCCGCCATGAGGAATCCCGGCGTGGAGTAGCCGCACTGAAATGCGTATTCGTCGAGGAACGCCTGCTGCAGCGGCGTGAGCGTGCCGTCGTTCGCCAGCCCTTCGACCGTGCCGATCGACTGTCCGTCGACGTCGACCGCCTTCGTGACGCAGGTGAGCAGCACGTCCGGCACCGATCGCGGCGTACGCCGGACGGCGACCGTACACGCGCGGCAGACGCCGATGCCGCAGCAGAACTTCGTCCCGGTCAGATCGAGGTCGTCGTGCAGAAAGTTGATCAGCGGCAGGTCGACCGGCACCTCGGCCTGGCGGACGGTCCCGTTCACGGTCACCGAGATCTTCCTGAAGTCGCTCATGCGAAGGCCTCCATCAGTTTCGCGGCGGTGATCGGCAACGAGCGGTAGAAGCGACCCGTCGCATGCGACGCCGCATTCGCGAACGCCGGCGCAAGAGGACAGAGCACCGCCTCGGCGATTCCCTTCGGCAACGCCTCTTCGTTCAGCGTGACCAGTCGCATCCGCCCGAGCGGGGGAAGGTCGGAGGCCAGCGCCAGACCGTAGCGGTTCAGGTTCCACGTTCCATCGCCCGCTCCCCCCCCTTCCTGCGGCATGTGCTCGAGAAACGTGTAGCCGAAGCCGATCCCCACCGCTCCCTCGAACTGGCCCGCGAGGAGCTGGCGTTGAATGGGACGGCCGGCGTCGACCCAGGTGATCACGTCGAGCAGGCGAATCGCACCCGTGCGCTTTTCGATCTCCACCGCGGCGAGCGTTCCCGACGGCGCGTAGAGACTCCGTCCGTAGTACTGCGCGTCGGGCGCCGGCGGGACGACGTTCCGGCGGATGACGCGCTCGTACGCGCCGGCGCCGGAACGAACGGCCAGTGCGTCGACCGGCCGATTTACGTACGTGGTCCCGCCGATCGTGTAGTCGGCCGCCACCCACCGGCCCTGGTAGAACGCGTGCGCGGTTGCGCCGGTGACCAGTCCCGCGCGATGCGCCTCCGCCGCGAGCGCGGCGAGCGGCAGCGGCGGTAGTCCGCGCGCGACGAGCTTTCCATCTTCCCAGCGAGCATTCGCGGCAGCGAGCGCCGAGGAGTCGATCTTCCAGAGCGTCGCGGCCGCGGGCAGAATGCCGGCAAGAAAGACGACCTCGCTCACCTGCTCGATGACGTGCGTCTGATGGAAGGCGGTGATGCACGCACTGGATGACGCAAAGAGACTCTCGGTGAAGCACGAATTCGTCGTCCAGGGATACGTCTCGGCCGGAGCGGGACAGCCCGGTGTCGCGATGGCTCCCTTCGCGCGAGGCCGCCGGCCGCTCCGCGAGCGCTTCAACGCCTGCAACTTCGCCTCGCTCACGGTCGGCAGGATCACGCAGGGATTGGCGGGACCGCACTCCGGCTCGCCCGTCGACGACGTCGTCAGGTTGAGAACCTCGGAGAACAGGATGTTCCCCATGTCGATCGACGAGGCGTTCGTGCCGAGCCAGCGCGACGGCGCCAGCGCCAGTGACGTGGCCGAGCCGTTGCCCATGTCGACCGCGTTCGTCGTCACGATGACGCGTCCGTCCGGCTCGATGGCGACATTGCCGTAAACGGGATCGCTGCCGGTGCCGAACGCCTGGTTCGCCAGCGCGAAGCCGACTCCATACGCCGTCGATCCGCCGGCGCGGCGCTTTTGCTCCGCGTGGCGATTTTTCCAGAGCGGAGTCTCTCGAGCCCATTCGCAGATCTCGCGCAGCGTCAGCGGCGCGGTGAGCGGCGCGCCGGTGACGGTGTGATCGCCCTCCTTCAACACATTCCGCAGCCGCAGCTCGATCGGGTCGAGGCGCTGCGCCGCCGCGATCTCGTCCATCAGATGCTCGACGGCAAAGAACGCCTGCGGTCCGCCGAAGCCGCGCATCGAGCCGGCCGTCGGACCGATGGACTGCTTCGCGAAGGCCGCGATGTCGTTCGCCGGCACGGAATAGGCGCCGGCGCCGCAGATGCCGGCCAGTTCGGCGACATACGGGCTGTAGTTCATCTTGCCGCCGCCGACGATCGTGATGCTGCTCTGCATGGCCCGAAGTTTTCCTTCGCCATCGACGGCGAACGCCTGCCTGATCGACGAGCCGTTGCGCTTGAGGCCTCCCTGGAACTGTCCGAAGCGATCCCACTCGATGCGGATTGCCCGCCCCTGCACGAACGCGGCGGCGATGGCGAGGAAGTAGGTGAAGAGCGAGGTGTCGCGGCCGCCGAAGCCGCCGCCCGGATAACAGGAGTACATCCGGATGAGGTCCGGATGATTTTGCGCGCCCATCAGCACGCTCGAGCAGAGCGTCTGCGCGTCGCCGTCGGGCGACTGCGTGCCGACCACGATGTCGAGGACCCGTTTGCCTTCTTCCATCCGCATGAAGGCCATGCCGGTCTGCGGCTCCATGAACATCGGATCGATCGTCTGCGTCGTCGTCGTGCTCTCGAACTTGCGCCAGCCGTGCGCCGGTGCGTCGTTCAGCAGACCGTCGATGAGCTGCTGATACTTCTTCGCCTCCTGATCGCATGCCGCGGTGCCGGTCGGATCGACATAGGCCTGCGCCAGAACCTGGGAGAAAACCTCGTGGCCGTCCTGCGAATAGCGGATGAAGTAATACGTCGACGGTTCACCGAGAAGAGCGGGGGCCGCAGGAGGGACGGAAGCGCCGTATTGGATGAAGGCGTCATCGAACTGCATCAGGCGCGACGCTTCTCGCCAGGCGACCTCGTCGTCGAAGACCAGCATCGCCACCGGTTGCCCGAGGTAAACCGGCACGCTCTGAAGCTCGACCATGAGCGGCGGGATCGGCGGAGGCGCGAACGTGTTGACGGAGTCGAACCACGGCGTCGCGATGTTCTGGTCGTCGAGGTCCTTCTGCAGAATCGTTGTCACCGGGCGCAGCTTCGAAGGAAGTCTGTCCAGCGCCAGTCCCATGAACGGACGGTCGGCGTGTATCGCGCGCAGGACGTAGACGTACGCCGCGGTGCGCGGCCAGCCCGGAATGTCGCCCGGACGGAAGTCACGCGCGTAGATCTTCTGCCCCGTGACCTTGGCGAAACCATCGATCCGATAGCGCGCCTGGCCCGGCACCGGTCCCCACCCCGGCGACGGCGGCGGCTGCACCGGATCGACCATCTGCGCCGCAAGCGGCGGCGGCCATTTCACGACGGCAATCACCGTCGCCGACGCCGCCATCGCCTTCACGAACGTCCGTCGTGTGTGGTGAATCATGTTCCGCTCACCTCTCTACACAGGAGAGGCGGCAGAGGTGGCAGTCCCTACCTCCCGAGTGACAATCTGACGCGGGACACAGAGCTCATGGCCGGCACTCCGGCCGTTCGCGCTGCAGCTCCCGGTCGATCTGCGAGAACGCCGCCGATCGCGCGGCGCGATGTCCGTAGCGGTGCAGCTCCTCCATCACCTCGTCGATCGAGCGGCCGAGGACGAACCGTTCGTACAACCCGACGATGTAGCCGGTGCGGTCCTTCCCCGCCGTGCAGTGGACGAACACCGGCTGGTTCTCCGGATCCTCGAGAAACGCGAGCGCGCGCCGCACCTCGGGGCACGTGCCGCTCGAGCCGATCGTGCGGGCGTCGAATGCGAAGGACTCGATCCGCACGCCCATCCGCGCCGCCGCATCGATCTCGCCGATGTCGACCGGCGAGTTGCGGTCGTTCAACTTGAGAATGCTCTTCACCCCGGCCGATTGGAGGAACGCGATCTCGCCGCAGGTGAGCGGCTGGCCGCCGCGATAGACGCTCGCCGACACCGCGCCGAAATTGCGGGGCGGATGCGGCGTCGTGTCGCAGACGAAGTGTCGCGTCGTGGAGCAGCCGGCGAAGAGCAACGCGATCAACAACCAGCGGCGCATCAGAGGCACTCTTGCACGATTCCTCATCGCAGGGTCTTGCAATTCTGCAAGACCTCTTCCCGTAACTCACTGATTCTTCACAAAGCCATCAGCGGCCCCGCGATTGCGCAATAGCGAATCGCGATGACCGACGCCGCAAGCGACAACGACCTCCTGGCCCGCCGGCTGATCCGCGCGGTGCAGGAAGACTTGCGGCATTGGCTCCACGTCGCACGGCTCGAGCCCGAGCTCGTCGCCACGCTGTATCTCCGCGTGCGCGACATCCTCCGCCGCGGTGCGCCTCGCGACGACGCCGGCGCACTCGACGAGCTCGCGCTCGCCGTCTATCTCACCGCCACCGCGTGGCAGCCCCCGGCCCCCGATTCCGCAGCCGTCATTCCCGTACTGCGCGCCGACATCGCCGGCGTGATGAATTCGAAAGGAGATCTCTCATGAAAAAAACCGCCCTCTGCCTCATCGTCCTCTTCGCCTTCGCCCTCCCTCTCCTCGCCGACGACGGCCCGGCGCTCTTCAAATCGAAATGCGCCGGCTGCCACGGCGCGACCGGCGCCGGCGACACCTCGGTCGGCAAGAGCCTGAAAGTCGCGCCGCTCAGCGGCGCCGACGTGCAGAAACTGACCGACGCCGACCTGACCAAAGTCATCACCGCCGGCAAGGGAAAGATGCCCGCCATCGGCAAGACGTTCACTTCCGATCAGGTCAAGTCGCTCATCGCCGTCATCCGCTCGTTCGGCAAAAAGTGAGGACGTCGTGAATCGTCGTCAGATCCTCAACTGGTTCCTCGGCACATCGTTCGGGGCGCTCATCGTCTCCGTCATCTATCCCGTGCTGCGCTACATGACGCCGCCGAAGATCAGCGAGGCCACCACCAATCAGATCGAAGCCGGACAGGTCAACGATCCACAGCTCCTCGACCGCGGCTACAAGATCGTCCGCTTCGGCGCCGAGCCGGTGATCCTGGTCAAGGCGGCGGACAACGACTTCCGCGCCTTCTCCGCCACCTGCACGCACCTCGACTGCATCGTCGGATTCCAGAAGGAGCAGACGCGCATCTACTGCAACTGCCACGGCGGCTGCTACGACCTGCAGGGGCGCAACGTCTCCGGTCCGCCGCCCCGCCCCCTCACTCCCTACAAAGTGAATGTGGTGGCGAAGGGCTCCGAGCCGGGGCTGATCGTCGTTTCGAAGGCCTGATCATGAGCGCCGTCATCGAATGGCTCGACGATCGTCTCGGCCTCTCCGCCCTGCGCGAAGTGGCCTCGCACAAGACCGTCCCCGCCCATCGCTTCACCATCCTCTACTACCTCGGCGGGATGACGCTCTTCTTCTTCCTCGTGCAGGTCTGCACCGGCGTCCTGCTGATGCTCTACTACCGGCCGTCAGCCGAGGAGGCGTTCGAGTCGGTCGAGTTCATCATGACCACCGTCCCGTTCGGATGGCTGATCCGATCCGTCCACTCCTGGTCGGCCAACCTGATGGTCTTCTTCGCCTTCCTCCATCTCCTCACCGTCTTCTTCATGAAGGCCTACCGCGCGCCACGCGAGCTGACCTGGGTCAGCGGCGTCATCGTGCTGCTGCTGGTGATGGGCTTCGGCTTCTCCGGATATCTCCTCCCCTGGAACCAGCTCGCCTTCTTCGCCACGAAAGTCGGCACCGACATCGCCGGCGTCGTGCCCGGCGTCGGACCGTGGATGGTGCGCTTCCTGCGCGGCGGCGATCGCGTCAGCGGCGCGACGCTCTCCCGCTTCTACGGCTGGCACGTCGCCATCCTCCCCGCCATCACCACCGTGCTCCTCGGATTGCACCTGGCGATGGTGCAGGTCAAGGGGATGAGCGTCCCGCCGGCGGCGGAAGCGGAAGCGAAGTCGCGCACGCCGATGAAGTTCTTCCCCCACTTCGCCCTGCGCGACCTGACCGGCTGGATCATCGCCCTCGGATTCGTCGCCGCCATCGCGGCGCTCTTTCCGTGGGAGCTCGGCGACAAGGCCGATCTCTTCGCCCCCGCCTACGAAAACATCCGCCCCGAGTGGTACTTCGTCTTCATGTTCCAGACGCTGAAGCTCGTGCCGGGCGGCTCGATCTTCGGCATCGAATACGAGGCCATCCCGATCGTCCTCTTCGGCCTCGGCGCCGCGCTGCTGATGGCCGTGCCGTTCCTCGACCGCAAGAACAGCAAGCTCTTCACGCCGATCGGCGTGCTGGTGCTCGCCTTCATCGTCGGCATGACCTGCTGGGGCTACGGCACGCTCGTGCCGCTGCTGGTGATGGCCTTCGCCTTGTCGCTGCTGGTCCTGCTCGGCTGGTTCACCCGCGGGCCGAAAGTGCTGCCGATGATCATCATCGCGCTGCTCGCAGTGCATGCGTCTGCAGCCACCAAGACTTCATGCGTCACCTGCCACGACAAGATCACGATCGCGAAGGACGTCCATGCGCAGGTCGGGCTTTCCTGCCACGACTGCCACGGCGGAAACCCCGACGCCGCCGAGATGCAGACGGCGATGGATCCGAAGTTCGCGAAGAATCCGTTCCGCGGAAAACCGGCACGCCAGGAGATCCCCGACTTCTGCGGCAAATGCCACTCCAGCGCCGCGTTCATGAAGCAGTTCAACCCGGCGGCGCGCGTCGATCAGGTCGACGAGTACTGGACGAGCAGGCACGGGCAGCTGCTCAAACAGGGCGACACGAACGTCGCCGTCTGCGTCGACTGCCATTCCGTGCACGACATCCGGCGCAAGACGGCGCAGGACTCGCCGGTCTACAAGACGCACGTCGCCGAGACCTGCAGCCGCTGTCACTCCGACGCGGTGAAGATGGCGAAATACAACATCCCGGTCGATCAGTACGCGCGCTGGAAGGTGAGCGTGCATGCGAAGGCCGTTCTGGAAAAGGGCGACGTCGCGGCGCCGACGTGCAACGACTGCCACGGCAACCACGGCGCGACGCCGCCGGGGGTCGAGGCGATCAGCTTCGTCTGTGGCCGCTGCCACGCGCGTGAGGCGGAGCTGTTCCGCAAGAGCCCCAAGCACGAGGCGTGGGCGAAGCACAACGAGATGATGAGCGGCATGTCGTGCGCGACCTGTCACGCCGAGGGCGTGCGGGCGAAGGTCGCGATCCCGCAGTTCAGCGAGTGCATCACCTGCCACGAGAACCACGGCGTCGTCCGTCCGACGATCGCGCTCCTCGGCACTCTTCCCGAGACGCCGTGCGCGTTCTGCCACGAAGGCGTCGGGCCGCTCGCCGCGCGCGTGGCGGAGATGCCGGCCAAGGCCGAGCACTTCGCGCAGGTGCGCTCGGGGCTGCTCCGGACCGCCGACAAAATGCATCTGAAGGGCAACCAGCGCTTCGACTGGATGGTCGATCAGGCGCTGAAGCTGCCGTTCCACCACGCTGGCGCGGAGAAAGAGTTCATGCGGCTCTTCGACAAGTTCCGCATCGGTAAGACGACGTACACGTACAAAGACGTCGCAACCGGCAACGAGGTCGTCGTGCCGGTGCGCAGCTGCGCGACGTGTCACGAAGAAGCCGATTCCGCCGGCCTGGCCAACGCGCGTGCGTACCTCGACGCCACGCGCGGACTGACCAGCATGGTCGGCCGCGCCGATCGCATCCTGCTCGCCGCGCATCGCGGCGGGGTGGAGGTGCGGAAGGTGCGCGCGGAGCTCGACGGCGCGATCGATTCGCAGATCGAGCTCGAGACGCTGGTGCACACGTTCAACGCGCCGGAGGCCGGCGCGAAGCAGAAGGAAGGATTGCAGCACGCCGAGGCCGCGCTCGTCGCGGGGCAGTCGTCGCTCGATGAGTTGTCGTACCGGCGAAAAGGATTGCTGATCGCCCTCGGCATCATCGTGCTCGTCCTCGCCGCGCTGGTGATGAAGATCAGGACCTTGTGATGAGCGATGCCGATCTCGAGCTGCGCGTGGAGCGCCTCGAGACGGCGCTCGCGGAGCTTCGGGCCATCGTGATGTTGCAGCCTTCTCCCCCGCGCACGGGGGAGAAGGTGCCGCAGGCGGATGAGGGGGCCGTGGCTGTCGCAAGTGGCACGGCCCCTCACCCGCCTGCGGCACCCTCTCCCCGCACGCGGGGCGAGGGGGTTCTCGAGCTCTCCGGCATCTCCGTCCTCATCTTCGGCGGCGCCTACCTCCTCCGCGCCCTCACCGAATCGGCCGTCATCCCGCAGATCGCCGGCGTGGCCCTCGGTCTCGCCTACGCCCTCATCTGGATCGTCACCTCCGACCGCACGGCGAAGCGCGGCCGCCGGCGCAACGCCGCGTTCTACGCCGGCACCGCCGCGGCCATCGCGTTTCCGCTCGTCTGGGAGACGACGGTCCGTTTCCAGTACGTCTCGCCAGCGGCGGGAGGGAGCTGCGCCGCACTCATCGGTGTGATCCTTCTCCTCGTCGCCTGGCATAACGACGAACAGGTCATCGCCTGGATCGGCAGCATCGGATCGATCGCCGTCACCATCGCCATCGTCAGGCCCGACGCCATCCTTCCGCTGATGATCTGCGGCAGCGTCGTCGGCGCCGTCACGCTCCAGGTCACGAAGGTGATGCGCTGGAAGTTCGTCCCGCTCCCCGTGGCGGTGCTGACCAACGCGCTGGCGGCGATGACCGTCGGCCTGCCGCTCCTCCGCGGCACGATCGAAAACCCGGGCGCGATCATCGTGGCGCTCCTCGCCTTCGCCGCGGTCTGGCTCGGCATCATCTTCCGCATGGAGCACCTCGGGTTCTTCGACATCATCGAGAGCGCGCTCCTGCTGATCATCGGCGTCGGCGGCGCGGCGCTCATCGCCGGCGCCTCGCATCAGTACGCGATTCCCCTCGCCGCTCTCTATGGCGCGGCCGCAGTCGCAGCGTTCATCCGGAACTGGCCCTGGCTCGCGCTCTACCTCAGCACGCTGGCCGCTCTGCTGACGTTCGATCTCCGCTTTGCGGCGCTGATCGTCGCCTTCTGCGCCTTCATCGGCATGATTCGCGCAGGCCAGTCACAGGTAGTCCTCCTCACGATTTCCATCCTCTTGCTTTTCCTGATCGCCGGAGAGGACAAAGGGCCTCTCATCCGCACCTGCATCCTTGCGGCAGTGGCCGCGGCGCTGGCGCTCGGGTCACAACTCACCGTTGCGCGCATTGTTCTCGTCTTCGGAGGTCTCAAATTGCTGGTCGAGGATATTCGTCTGGAGAGCGCGGCGATGCTGGTCATCTCATTCGCGTCATACGGCTTAGCGATGCTCACAGTGGCGCGATGTGTCCGCCGTCACACCAGTGATGTTCATCAGTCACCCATCACCCCCGTCAATGACACATTCAGTCGCAACCCGGGGGACCAGACTGTGTAGCGACGAGGTCTGGAAGTATGAATCGAAGGAGACATCCCATGACACGAATCCACCGCGGCCTGTTTTTCATCGTGCTGATGGCCGTACTTGCACTGCCTGCGATCGCCGCGACGCGCGGCCGCGCCGTCGGAGCACCGTCGAACCCGACGTCCCCCACGGCCAGTTTCTTCGCCCCCACGCAGAAGGAGGCGTACCTCAGTGACGACGTCCTGGCGTACATCCGTCCGGGCCTCCAGATCAAGGTCAACTCGGTCACGGTGAGCAGCGACCGCAAAGTGACGGTCGACCTCTCGCTGACCGACGCCTTCGATCAGCCGATCGACCGCCTCGGCAAGACGACGCCGGGCGCCGTCTCGCTCAGCTACATCCTGGCGTGGTACGACCCCGCCACCCGCCAGTACACCTCCTACACCACGCGCTCCCAGACCTCGGCCGCCACCAGCCCGCATCCGGGCGTGACCGCCATCCAGGCCGGCACCGACTCCGGCGGCACGGTCACCGATCTCGAGACCGGCCACGTGAAGTACGTCTTCAAGACCCTCCTCCCCGCCGGCTACGACGCCACGAAGACCACCACCATCGGCATCTACTCCACCCGCAACATGACCGACACCATCGGCAAGAACTACTTCGCGAACGTGGAGTACGACTTCCGCCCCGACGGCAACAAGGTCACCGAGGCGTGGGACAAGATCAACCAGAACACCAGCTGCCAGAACTGCCACGATCCGAAGCTGGCCATGCACGGCGGCTCGCGCCAGGACGTGAAGCTCTGCGCCCTCTGCCACCAGCCGCAGACCGTCGATCCCGACACCGGCAACACCGTCGACCTCAAGGTCATGGTCCACAAGATCCACATGGGCGCCGACCTGCCGAGCGTCAAGGCCGGCACGCCGTACCAGATCATCGGCAACGCCAGCTCGCTGCACGACTACTCGAAGGTCGAGCTCCCGCCGGGACAGGACGTCCGCAACTGCGTCTTCTGTCACGAAGGCAGCAACGCCGCGCAGAAGCCGGCGCAGAACGACGTCTGGTACACCAAGCCGTCGCGCACCGCGTGCGGCTCCTGCCATGACGACATCAACTTCGCCACCGGCCAGAACCACGTCGGCGGCATCCAGGCCGACGACAGCGCCTGCGCCAGCTGCCACGTTCCCGACAGCGGCAAGGAATTCGACGCCTCGATCAAGGGCGCGCACGTTCTCCCGGTCGCCTCGAAGCAGCTCAAGGGCCTCACCGCCAGCGTCGTCAAAGTGACCGACGCGGCGCCCGGCAAGAAGCCGACCGTCACCTTCGCCATCAAGAACGGCGACGGAACCGCGGTCGACGGAACGAAGCTCAACACCTTCGCCCCGATCATGGCCGGCCCGACCACCAGCTACACCACCTTCTACCGCGAGAGCGGCATCTCCACCGTCGCGACCCCCGGCAAGTTCGACGCCGCCACCGGCTACACGAGCTACACCTTCACCAAGATCATCCCGGCCGATCAGACCGGATCGTGGGCCTTCACCGCCGACATCACGCGCAACGTCACGCTGAAGCAGAACAACGGCAAGGCCGACCTGACGCAGCGCGAAGCGGCGTTCAACAACATCACCTACGTCGCCGTCACCGGCACGACGGTCACCCCGCGCCGCACCTCGGTCGTCCTCTCGCAGTGCAACAGCTGCCACAACCAGCTCGGACTGCACGGCGGCCAGCGCATGAACACGCAGGAGTGCGTGATCTGCCACAACCCGACCAACAACGACAGCGCGCAGCGCGTCGCCGCCGACGGCCTGCCGGAGTCGATCTCCTTCCAGCGCTTGATCCACCGCATCCACAGAGGCGCCGAGCTGACCCAGGACTTCACGGTCTTCGGCAACGGCAAGTCCCGCCACAACTACAACGAAGTCGAATACCCGGGAACGATCGACCGCTGCGTGAAGTGCCACACCACGACCGGTTACACGCTGCCGCTCGCCACCGGCATCGACTCGGTGACCACGCTCCGCGACTACTACACGCCGCAGGGTCCGGCCACCGCCGCCTGCCTCGGATGCCACGACAATCGTGACGCCGCGGCCCACGCATTCCTCAACACGACGACCTTCCCCGGCGCCACCACGCCGGCCGAAGCGTGCGCCACGTGCCACGGCACGGGTAAGGACTGGGCAGTTGATAAGGTGCACGCCCAGTAAGGGAGACGTCGATGCGAGTGACTTTCATCGGAGGAATCCTGCTCCTCCTGATCGCTCTCGGTGTACCGGTGTCCGGCGAAGAGCCGGCACCGGTCCCATCGTGCGGCGATTGCCATGACGAGCAGTTCAAGCCCTTCGCCACCAACCCTCACGGACACGGTGTAGGACAGGCGCCCTCGCCTGTCACACCGGACGCCGGACAGGCGGGGGCGCCTGTCCCACACATCCCCAACGCGGTCTGTGAATCGTGTCACGGTGACGGAAAGGCCCACATCGAAGGCGGCGGCGACAAGTCGCTGATCTTCAAGCCGGCCGGGCTGGCGGGCTCGGACAAGACCTGCCTCACCTGCCACGACATCGCCAACGACCGCGTGTCCCGCCACGGCGGAGCGCACGCGAACTCGACGACGGTCAACTGCCTCACCTGCCACTCCATTCACACCTCGAAGGCGACGCACCTCCTGGCGAAACCGCAGCTCGCTCTCTGCGCGACCTGCCACTCGACCCAGGTGGCGTCGTTCCGCAACAAGCCGTACGCCCATCGCCTCGGCAGCGGCGGCATGGAGTGCAGCTCCTGCCACGAGCCGCACGGCCGCCCCGGACGGGACATGCTCCGCAAGACCGTGTCGGGCGAGCTGCCGTGCGTCAACTGCCACACCCAGAAGCGCGGACCGTTCGTCTTCCAGCACGGTTCGTTCGCCATCGGCGACTGCCTGACCTGCCACGAAGCGCACGGCTCGTCGAACCGGAACCGGCTGATCCGCTCCAACGTCGCGCAGCTCTGCCTCGAGTGCCACTCGCCCATCGGCGGCGGCAGGACGCTCGGCTCGCAGCCGCCGTCGTTCCACAACCTCTCGCTCGCCCGCTACCAGAACTGCACTACGTGCCATGTGGCCGTGCACGGTTCCGACCGTGATCCGCAGCTGATGAAGTGAAGGAGACGCCGATGACCATCAAGAGACTCTTCGCGCTCCTCCTCTTTACCGCGGCGGCAACGGCCCAGGCGCAGACCGCCGTACCGTTCGACCTCGAGGCCGGCTATCGCTGGCTCGATCTCAAGGGCAGCAGCGGCATGTACCGGACGCAGATCAACGAGCACTCCGGCTTCCTGATCCGCAACTTCTCGCTCACCACCACCAGCGTCGGCGACCGCTTCCGCGTGACCGCCAGCGACTTCGGCGCGAGCCCCACCGGCGCGTTGCGCGTGGAAGCCGATCGCCGCGGCCTGTATCGCTTCACCCTCGGCTATCGCAGCGCCGATCAGTACAGCATCTTCCCCAGCCAGCACTTCTACAACCGCACGCGCCGCATGCTCGACGCCGACCTCGAGATCTTCCCCGAGGAACGGATCGCACCGTTCATCGGATACTCGTTCAATCGGTTTGCCGGACCCGGCGAGACGACCTATCACTTCGGCCAGGACGAGTTCCTCCTTCGGCAGAACCAGAAGGACGTCGAGCAGGAAATCCGCGGCGGCGCGACGTTCAAGTTCAACCGCGTCTACGGCAGCTTCACCCAGGGATGGCGCCGCCTCAACGGCACGGGCGACTTCTCGCTCCTCGCCGGCGCGAACGCCGGCAACAACGACGATCCGATCCTCGGGCACCAGATCAGCGCCACCGACATCACGCGCCACGACAAGACGCGCGTCCGCACGCCGTTCACCAGCTTCTACATCACCGGCGACGTCTTCCAGCGCGTGCGCCTCATCGGCAACTACGTCCGCTTCGCCGCCGAGTCGAAAGGCAACGAGAGCGAGGCGACCGCCGGCAGCTTCGCCTCGTTCGCCATCAGCCGCTTCTTCAACGGAGCGACCGAGCTCGAGACGTCGAAGGCGAAGAACACCACGTGGCGCGGCGGCGCGCGCGCGGAGGTCAACCTCACCGACGGCATCGACTTCCTCGCCGGTTACCAGCGCGAGCATCGCGACCTCGACGGCGAGGCGCTGATCAATACCCTCTATCTGCAGAGCATCACCTTCGGCGGCGTCGACCAGCGCGACTTCACGACCGTGCTCAATGCCACGAGCTCGATCGATCGCGACGAAGACGTCGTCAGCGCCGGCATCTCCGCGCGCAAGCTCGGACCGATCTCGTTCCGCGCCGAGATCCGGCAGTCGAAGCTCGACGTCAACGTCGCGCCCGACCTCGAGGAGATCGTGGTGCCGGGCTCGCAGGGCGGCTCGTTCGAGCGCCGCGTGAACACGTTCGACACGAACGCGCAGTACTCGAACAACGGAGTCACCGTCGGCGTGGCGTGGCGCAGCGATCACGGCGACGCGCCGATCTTCCGCACCGACTTCGACGACCGCGACCGCTATCGCCTCCGCGCGCAGTGGAACGCCCCGAAGTGGGTGCGCCTCGGCGCGCTCGCCGAGCGGACCACGATGTCGAACGACGACTCGTCGATCGACTTCAAGGGCCACATCGCGCAGTACTCCGGCGACATCGAGGTCACGCCGTGGCCACTCCTCAGCCTCCGCGCCTCGGCTTCCCGCTTCGAAGCCGACAGCACGATCCTCATCCGCCGCCCCGAAACCTTCGCCACCAACACCTCGGTGCACACCGAGAACGGCAACTCCCGCGAAGCCGGCGCGACCCTCAACCTCAAGCGCCTCACCCTCGACGCCGACGTCACGTCGTTCAGCAACGCCGGCTCCCAGCCCTTCAAGCTCGACCGCTACCGCACCCGCGCCACCATCCCCATCAAAGGCCGCTACGGCCTGGCCCTCGAGTACAGCAAGGACAAGTACGACGAGAATTCGGCGTTCGATTTCGACGCGACCAGGTGGGGAGTGTTTGTGAGGATCACGCAGTAGACCAGCCACGAGCCGCCGGACGGAAATCCGGCGGCTCGTCAGTTGCTGCCAGGCAACTTACGCATGTTGCCGGGATTCGTAATTCCATTGCGGCCCACGGTGTAGCAATAGATGCTGGCCGGAACAAATGTCATCTCCAATCCTTCGACATTCTTTACGCCGGCCCTTGTTCGAGTCGTAATCGTGACTTCGTCAAGCCCGTTCTGATGACAGAAGTCGATGACACTCTTGAGCGTCGTGGGGTGCTCAAACGCTTTGTCGGACCATTTGACCTCCACTGCCCAGAGCGGCTTCCCATTTGCCTGGACACTGACGATGTCGACTTCGCCGTTCGTCCAGCGAGCGTAATGCAGCGGGAATCGGTCAGAGTGGAACCACTGCGAAAAGATTCCTGTTTCGGCCAGCGCTCCCATCGCGTCGTCCGCCGCGTCGATGGGAGCGAACAACGCGCTTCGGATCGACGGATTCGTGAGATAGACCTTGAAGAAATTCGCGCGCAGGAACCGCTTGCCGAAGCGGTCGACGCGATGTACGACCTTGATCAAAAATGCCGCTTCCAGATACTCGATGTAGCGTTTGATCGTGTTCTTCGCTACCCCTGAGCTCTGCGACAGCTGCTCGAGGGAGATCTCGCCGGCGGTGTTATACGCAAGAGTCGTGAAGAGATAATTCAGCTCCCGAATGTCCTGAATTCCGTAGAGGCTCGGCAGGTCGCGCAGCAATACTTTGTCGACGATGTCACCCTTGATGAATCGCGCCGGATCAGCCTGAATCTCCTCGGAAAAAATCACTTCGGGATAGCCGCCGAAGTTGAGGTAATGCACGAAGGCAGTATTGAGGGCGTCGATGTCCGGCGCCTCAAAGACGCCCCTCTCGTTCACGTCGCCGACAAGGTCACTCTTTTCGAGAAGGTTCAGGTATTCGTAAAACGTGAGGGGCGGAAGAAGAAAGTCGGTGAAGCGCCCGGCGCCCGATTCGTTGCTCTTCAACCGAAGAGCGGCCGCGGCAGACCCCGACGCGACAAACCGCACGTTGGGATACGTGTCGACCAGCACTTTGAGATGGACTTCCCACTCCTTCGTATATTGGACCTCATCAAAAAAGACGAAGGTCTGATCAGTCGAAGTATCGGCGTTCGATGCGTCACGATAGCGATCGATGAGATTCGTGAGTCCGAGGTTGTTGTAGATCGGATGATCGACGGAGATGTAGCAGATCCGGAGTGGGTCCACGCCATCGCGCAGCAACTGTTGAACGACGTGATGAATGAGGACGGTTTTGCCGACTCGCCGCGGTCCCATGAGGAGAACGGCCCGCCTCACCTCTGACTCTTTGATCAAGGGGTACAGCAGGTCGAAGTAAGCACGGCGCGGAAGAGCCCGATAGCTCTCATTGATCTCGTGGGGCTCTTTCCACCAGACGTTTTCAGCCTGCAAGCTTCGAAGTACCTGCTCGACTGGGATGTCCTTCACGCAAGCAACGATAACACTTCGCGCGGATTAAGATCAATGTAATGATCTTAGCTCGTCGGTTACGGCTAACTACTTGGTAAAACGAAACTTATCGGCCAAATTTAGTGCCGAACGCGATTAAATGAACCCGTGATCGATGGCCTTCAGCACCGCCCGCGTGCGATCCCTCACCCCCAGCTTCGAGAGCACGCTCGAGATGTGGTTCTTCACCGTCCCCTCGTTGATGGCGAGCAGCTGCGAGATCTCGCGGTTGGAGTAGCCGCCGGCGAGCAGGCGCAGGATCGTTTTCTCGCGATCGGTCAGCGGCTCGGGGAGGTCGGCGGACTCGAACGAGACGTTGCTGCGCTCGAGGGCGCGCATGATGCGTTCGGTGATGACCGGCTCGATGCAGGTGCCGCCGGCGGCGACGGTGCGGATGGCGTCGGTGAGGCGTTCGAGCGACACGTCCTTCAGGAGCCATCCCTTCGCGCCGGCGCGCACGGCTTCGAAGAGCATGGTGTCGTCGTCGAACGTGGTCAGGATCAGCGTCGGGCGCGACGTGCCGCGCTCGCGCAGGCGCTGCAGGACGCCGAGGCCGTCGAGTCGCGGCATGCGGAGATCGAGGAGGACGACGTCGGGCGTCTCGCGCTCGATCGCCTCCACCGCTTCCTCCCCGTCCGAGGCCTCGGCGACGATGGTGATGTCGGGGTTCAGGCCGAGGAGCGTGCGGAGGCCCTGGCGGACGATCGTCTGATCCTCGACCAGGCAGACGCGGATCACAGCGGAAGCCTCACGGCCACGGCGAAGCCGGAACCGCGCATCGACGAGACTTCGATCGAGCCGTGCGCTCCTTCGACGCGCTCGCGCATCCCGCGCAGGCCGTTGCCGAAGTGAACGGCGTCGGTGCCGCAGCCGTCGTCGCGCGATTCGATCGACAGCGTGTCGTCGTTCGTCGTCAGCTTCAGCCAGAGATTGCGCGCGCCGGAGTGGCGGACGGAATTCGTCACGATCTCCTGCACCGCGCGCAGCGCGATCTGCGCCACGGCCGCGTCCTTCAACGCCAGGTCGGGCGCGACTTCGAGATGCAGCGAAGGCTTCTGAATGACGTCGCTCAGCGACTTCATCGCGGCGGTCAGATCGACCGGTTCGTCCTCGCGCATCCGGCTGACCACGTCGCGCACGTCGCTGAGCAGCAGCTTCGTCACCGCCTGGCTCTTCTCCACCTGTTCGCGTGCGGCGCCGTCGGTGAGATGCCGCGCCACCTCGAGGTTGATGCTGAGGGCGGCGAGGTGGTGCCCGAGGAGGTCGTGCAGGTCGCGCGCGATGCGCAGGCGCTCCGCGGTGCGGCTGTTCATCTCCAGCAGCTCCGTCGCCACGCGCAGCTCCGCGTTCACGCCGGCGAGCTCCTGCCGCGCGCGCGCTTCCTTGATTCCGATGCGCGCGGCGAAGAAGCCGAAGAGCTCGAAGCCGAAATAGCCGAGCAGGATCGGCAGCGTCGCTTCCGGCTTCACCCCGGTAAACGCCACCGCGATCGTCTGCGCCAGAATCCACGGAAACGCGAGAGTCAGCGGCATGGCGGCCAGTTGCGCCGCCACGATCACCAGCAGGACGGGCTGAAACCCGCCCGGCACCAGGAGACAACAGACCACGGCCAGAATCGACTGCGCGGCGACGATGAGGACGTTTCCCCGCTCGTGCAGATAGAAAAAGATGATGAACGCCGCGTAGCACGCCATCCACGCCAGGGTTCGCGGCGAGGTCAGCGTGTGATCGCGCAGCTGCCACATCACCGTCGGGATGGCGATCACGATCCACGTGAGATAGGCGGTGAAATCGAGGCCGCGTTCTTCCATGTGCGTTGATTATGTAGGACAGGCGCCCTCGCCTGTCCCGGCGACAGGCGGGGGCGCCTGTCGTACACCTCAGAAGTAAACCCGTGCGCCGACCGTCGCCGCGCGCCGCACCTGCATGTACGACAGCTCGCTGTCGCGCCCGCCGACGAACTCCGTGTCGATAATGTATGCGCTGATGCTCGGCGTCAGCTTGCGCGTGAACGTGGCGCGGACGATCGACGAGCGGTCGCGCAGATTGGTGATGCCGATCAGCTCAAAATCATTCTTCGAAAACGGCACGTCGACCCGCAGGAACGAGTAATTGCGTCCCATGCGCAGCGGCGCATATGCGCGATTCGCGCCGCGCAGATCGACCGTCGCCAGCTGGCGGATCGCCTCCCACTGCGCGGCCGACAGTCCGTCGCCGGCGTGATAGAGCTCGGCGACGACGTTCACGTTGCGCGGAAACGTGTACTGCGCGCCGACCACGACGCGCCGCCGCGCGATCTCGCCATGCACTTCGAGCGCGTCGCCGAACACGCGCGCGGCGCTGATCCCCTGCCACGTCCCTTCGCGATTGCGGTAGTAGTGCAGCGAGATGTCGGTGTTCGCCACGAGGCGGTAGACGCGCGCGGCGAAGGTCTGATGCTGCATCGCGTAAAGCGAGACACTCGTGCCGCGAACGAAGATGTCGGCCTTGATGGCGTCGACGCCGCGATATGCGGAGCGGCGATCGTTCGGATCGGCCGGATTCTTCTGCGGGCTGATGAATCCGGTCGGATTCCAGGCGTAGCCGGTGCCCCACTTGTCGATGATCCGGCCGGCCGTGACGTCGAGCCACGGCCGGGGATTCAGCTGCAGCCAGGCCTCACCGACGCGGAGGTGATCCGCGGCGCGATCGGACGAATCGGCGCGCAGCTTCAGGTGCAGCTTCCAGGCGCGATCGGCGGGGGCGGCGTCGATGAACGTCGTGGCATCGGCGACGTTCGTCGTGCGCGGGATGGCGGCGACGTTGCCCGGGTTCAGCGGCGATCCGGTGTTGGCCGGCGTGAACAGAGATTCGCCGCCGGCCGAGCCGAAGACCTTGAAGGTGGCGGCGCGCGCGGGCATGGCCAGCAGCGCCATGATCGCGACCGCTCCGAGTGGGGAGCGGACGTCTCGTCCGCTCGCTTCACGATGAGCGGACGAAACGTCCGCTCCCCTCATGAGCGCGCCGATTACCATTTGCCCAGCGCGTCCTTCGTGAACATCTTCTCGGGGTTGTCGTGCGCGGCGAGGTTCGCGTACTGCATCACCGTACGGTTGCCCGGCTTGAGCAGGTCTTCGATCTCGATCCGCTGGCCGTGGTCGGCGTAGTGCGCGCGCTTGATCAGCTTTCCGCTGACGACGTAGAAGTCGGCGCGCGCCGGCTCATTCGTCTTCTGGTCGACCCAGAGCGTGATGCGGGCGTAGGCGATCGACGGGTCTTTCGCCGCGAGCTCGAGCACCCAGGTGCCGTTCTCGCTGGCCACCGAGGTCGGGTTGTAGTCGATGGCGAAGTTCGTGCGCGCCACGTCGCCGTTCGACGCCTGCCCCATCAGCCGCTGCAGCGGCGAGATGCGGATCGGCCGGCTGGCGGACGGCATGTAGATCCACATCGCGTCGCGCATCATCAGGAGGTACTTCCCCTTCTCCGTGGCCGGCGCGACGAACTCGACCACGCTGCGGTCGCTCCCCTTGCCGTACACGCGGAACTTCGATGATTCGGTCGACCGCGGACTGATCGCCGTCAGCGACACGTCGACGGCGAAGCTCTCCAGCGGATTGCGGGCGGCATCAACTTTCGCCAGGATCGCGGCGCCGTCTTCCGCGTACATCGGCAGCGCGAAGAGAAATGCGAGAAAGAATCGTTTCATGGCTAGATGTGCCCCAGTGCGTCGACGATCTTCATGCGCGACGCTTTCAGCGCCGGCAGGATCGATGAAATGGTTGCGGTGACGAATGAGACGAGGAACGCGGTGATGAGCACCGGCGGCTGCATCATGATCTGCAGGCGGTAACCGACCGTGTAACCGGGCGGCGGCGGCAGCATCACGTTTCCGCGATTGATCAGCATCGCCAGCAGGACGCCGATGATCAGCCCGAGAAGGCCGCCGATCACGCCGATGCCGACCCCTTCGGCGACGAACATCGCGCGCAGGCGGCCGCGCGTCGTTCCCATGGCCATGAGTGTTCCGATCTCGCGCGTCCGCTCGAAGACCGACATCAGGATGGTGTTGGCCACGCTGAAGACGACGATGGCGAAGACCACGATGCCGAGGAATCCGAAGATGCCGTTATAGAGCGCGACCACCTGGTGGTAGAACGGCGCGAGCTGCGACCACTCCTTGATCTCGATGCCGTGGATGCGCGCGGTGATGGCGCTGTGCACGGCCGCCGTGTCGTCGGTGTTCTTCAGAAAGACCAGCAGCTTCTCGATCTTCGTCGTCTGCAGCAGCTGCTGCGCGCCGGCGATCGGCATCTTCACCGCGCGCTCGTCGAACTCCTTGACGCCGGTCATGAAGATGCCGGCCACGCGGACGTCCATCGCGTTCAGCGAGCCGGCCGTGGTGGTGGTCATCAGCGTCAGGTAGTCGCCCGGCTTGACGTGCATCGACTCGGCGAGGCCGCGGCCGATCATCACGGCGTCGGTCTCGTTGTCGGGCAGCTCCTTGCCGGCGGTGATCCGCTGGCTGCTCATGGCCCGCTCCTTCGCCGGCTCGACCGCGGTGGCGATGAAGGTCTCGGACTTGTCGCCGTTCGAGATCAGCCCCATGAGCGTGATCTGCGCGGCGGTCATCTTCACGCGCGGATCGCGCTCGATCTCCCTGCGGATCGCGGCTGCGTCGTCGAGCGCGTGATCGAGCGGCTTCTGCGACTGTGATTTCGCGTAGCCCTCCCTGAAGATCTGCATGTGGCCGATGCGGCCGTTGATGGTGCTCTCGCGCAGGCCGTAGAAGGTGCGCGCCTTGTAGCCGCCGAAGAGGATGAGGCCTACCGCGCCGAACACGATGACGGTGAGGGTGATCGCCGAGCGGCGGCGGTTGCGGAGGATGTTGCGGAGTGCGAGTTTGATGATCATGAAAAACTCCTTAGCTGTTGAGCGCTTGAGCTGTTAGGGCGTTGAGCTGAGGGCTCAAGCGCTCAACCGCTCAATCGCTTGCTCTTCAGCGATTCGCCCGTCGCGAATGCGCACCACGCGCTCGGCGCGGGCGATCAGCGATGGGTCGTGGGTGGAGAAGACGAACGTGCAGTTCGTGCGGGTGTTGATCCCGGCGAGGAGATCGAGGATGCGCGCGGCGGTCTCGGAGTCGAGGTTCGCGGTCGGCTCGTCGGCGAGCACCAGCTTCGGCTCGGTGACCATGGCGCGGGCGATCGCCACGCGCTGGCGCTGGCCGCCGGAGAGCTGATCGGGACGCTGCTTCGCCTGGTTGTCGAGACCGACTTCGCTCAGCCAGCGGCGGACGCGCGTTTCGCGCTCGCGGCGCGCCACGTTCTGCAGGAGCAGCGGGTACTCGACGTTCTCGTACGCCGTCAGCACCGGGATCAGGTTGAACGTCTGAAAAATGAAGCCGAGGGTGTCGCGGCGGAGGGCCGAGAGGCGGTGCAGCGGAACCGGCGTGACGTCGACGTTGTCGACGACGATGCGGCCGTCATCCGGCTTGTCGATGCAGCCGATCAGGTTCAGCAGCGTCGTCTTGCCGCTGCCCGACGGGCCCGCCAGCGCCAGCAGCTCGCCGCGACCGATGGTCAGGTTCACGTCGGTGAGAGCACGGACGCGGATGCGCCCGAGCGGATAGGTCTTGTTCACGCCGGTCAGGGCGATCACGTCGTTGGAAGTCATTTCCATCTCCTTCGTCAACCAATGTAGGCGTCGAGGGAGATCTGCACATGTGCGGGAAGTGCAACCGCCGAAACATGACTTTCGGCAGGGGTGCCGGCACGGCCGGCCGCGTCTGTTGCTCCGCCTTGCGGCACGTAGGGGAGACGCGGACGCTTTGGCGGCTTCGAGCGGCGCAACGCGCCTGGCTTTTTTGCCGTACAGGCTAGGCGTCCGGATCGTGCTCGCGGATGTCCTTCAGGATGTAGCCGAGCTTCGCCGCCAGTTCCGTCGCCTTGGCGTAGTCATCCTTGCTCAGGATCAGCGTCACATAGGAATCGGAATCGATGTCCATCACGGCGATGACGAGTCCGTCCTCGGCAGCGTGCGGCGCGATCTCGCGCAGGCACTCGCCTGCCCCTTCCATCCTGAACGATCCCATCCACGCCCGCGTCTTCGGCGAGAAGCGGCTGTAGTTCTTCACCTTCGACAGGTTCCAGTCCACCTCTTCCATGTCGGTGCGGTGGTCCACCTCCATCGCCCGGCCGCGCGCGAGGAGACCGTCGACCAGCGCGAGCCAAGGCAGCGACGGCGTCTCCGCATCGACGAAGCCGCGCTCGGCGGTCTCGGGGTGCTGCTGCAGATAGACGGCGGGCTCGCAGGCAGCAAGCGTCAACGCCTGTTGCAACGATCCGTCGTCGTCGGGCGCCAGGAGCTTGCTCAACGACAAGAGGACTTCGAGGACCATGCGGCGACCCTCCCTTCGTGCATCATTAGGCCATGAAACGTCTTCGCCTCGATGACTACGACCCCGACGACACCTCCGCGTTCGAAGGGGGCAAGAAAGAGTGCGCCGCGATCAACGCCGCCATTCAGAAGCGGATCGGCGAGCTGCAGGAGCTCCTCTTCGCGCAGCATGAGCACAAGGTGCTGATCGTCCTTCAAGGCATGGACACCTCGGGCAAGGACGGGACGGTGCGCCACGTGATGGCGGATTCGAGTCCGCAGAACATGCGCGTGGTGTCGTTCAAGAAGCCGACGCAGCCGGAGCTCGATCACGACTACCTCTGGCGCATCCACGCGCAGGTCCCGGCCAGCGGCGAGATCGTCATCTTCAACCGCAGCCATTACGAGGACGTGCTGATCGTCCGCGTGCACTCCGACCGCGGTCAGAAGTTCTGGGAGAAGCGCTTCCGCCAGATCAACGACTTCGAGCGAATGCTCGCCGAGAACGGGACGCTGATCCTGAAGTTCTTCCTGCACATCAGCAGGAAGGAGCAGCGCGAGCGCCTGCAGGCCCGCATCGACGATCCCACCAAGCGCTGGAAGTTCCAGCACACCGACCTCGACGAGCGGAAGCTGTGGGACGACTACATGCGCGCCTACGAAGAGGCGCTCAGCGCGACGTCGACGGATCGCGCGCCCTGGACCATCGTCCCCGCGGACCACAAGTGGTATCGGAATTACGTGGTGGGGAAGACGATCGTCGACGCGCTGGAGGAGCTGAAGATGAAGTACCCGGAGCCGGACTTGAGCGCGGAGCGGGTGGAGTGATGGGCGACCCTCAATGCCGGACTGCCCGCTGCCTCCCCACGCCCGCCGGCAGCGCGTACTGACTGAAGAACGCCCAGTTCGTCTCCTGCCAGTCGAACGCGGGTGGGTTCTCGTTGAGCCAGTTGTGGGGAAGCTGGGAGCTGAGGGTGTGCAGGATCACCGCGCTGCCGTCCTTGCCTCCGAGCCACTGCTTCACGGAATCCGTCGCGCCGGGCACGACCACGCTCTGGACCACGAACGTCGACGTCGGCGACTGATACGGCGGTAAGTTCGACACCGCGAGGTGGACGAAGACGCTGTACGGGACGCTCGTGTCGCCGTTGCCGCCGCCGAATGGGGATGTCGTGTCGCCGAGCGATCCCCACTCGATCACCGGGACCGCGCGGGCGGGGGTGCATTGCGCGACCTTGATCGTTCCCTCCATCGGCGCGATCGCGGTGATGCGGTCCGACAACTCGCACGCCAACCTGTGCGTCATGCCTCCGCCGTGTGACCATCCGCCGGCGTACACGCGCCGCGCGTTGAACGCCGTCTTCGCTTTCAGATCATCGAGCACGGCCGCGATGTAGTGGACGTCGTTCACGCCCGCCTGCTCCGGTCCGGCGGCGCAACCGGGCGGCGTCGACGGCCCGCTGTAACCCGATTGCGAAGAAAGGCCGACGCAGTCGCCCGGCGTCCAGGCCGCCCCACCGCCGGGCAATCGCGTTCCTTCCGGGAAGACGTGGATGTAGCAGTTTCGATCGCTCGCTTGCTCTCCGATCGTCGTCCGCGTGCCGTTCGCGCTTCCGCCCCCGCCGTGCAGAAACATCACCACCGGCAGATTGGAAACGCCGCAGGTGGCCGGAGGAAGGTGGTATTGGTAAAGCCGTTCGTGCCCATCGACCATCAGCCGCACCTCGACAAAATCGGCGGCAGCCGCGACACGGGAAACCAGCAAGAGAGCCAGCGAGACGCGCAGCAACATCGCTTCAGGATAACGCCAGGTTCATCCTTCCGAATATCGACGGCTTGACCGTTATACGCTTGATCACTCAATCGTGCGTATAACGCCAACCGCCGCCCGCGCCGCCATCCCGAACATCTGCCGCTCCAGTCCCTCCAGCCCTTCCCGGTTGCCGAACTTCGCGAGGCGGAACGCGGGATCGAAGGTGAACAGCAGCGGGCGGCGGTCTTTGCGCAGCATGACCACGAGCGGACTGAAATCGCGATCGGCGTCGGCGACGCCGTTGAACATCTGCACGAGCGGGTCGGAGGGGTCCCAGTTGCGCCGCTCGGAAAAATTGAGCACGGCCACGCGCGGGCCGAAGCGGGGCAGCCACTCGCTCTCGATGTGCGACTTCCAGAGCGGCGAGTCGGAGTAGACGAGCAGCCCGATCTGCTCCTCGGCCTGCAGGTAACGGATGCCGAGGTGGATGCCGATCTTCTGCTTGGCGATGAAGATCGCCAGGGCGAGCGTGATCAGCACGACCGGCACGATCAGCCACATGATCTCGGTGGCGAACGCGACGATCGTCCCGAACACGGCGAAGATCGCCATGAAGACGAAGCAGCCGAGGTCGTCGGTGACCTCGTGGGGAGGATGGACCTCGGGTAAAGGCATGAACGAGCTATTGAGCGGTTGAGCAGTTGAGCGATTGCGCGGAGGTTGAGCGAGTGAACGCTGAACAGCTCAATCGCTCAATGACTCAATCGCTACGACTTCTCCGTCTGCGGACCGAGTCGCCGCGCCGGCGGGATCGTTCCCGACTCGATGGCGATCCCTTCCTTCGACGCGAAATCGGCGAGGGCCTGATCGGCGAGCGCGCGCTGCTCCTCTTCCTTCATGTCGAGGTCCGACGTCGGCAGCGAATCGCGCGCCACGCGGGCGCGGCCGGAGGCGAGCTGGCGCTCTTCCTCCACCATCTCGTGCAGCCGGTCGAGCGTGTCGCCCGAGCCGCCGATGTGCGAGATCAGGCCCGCGGCCATCTCGTTGAGCTCCGCCGTGGCGCGCTTGATCTTCAGGTCATCGAGGCTGCTCTTCAGCGCGTCGATCTTCGCCTGCGCCGCCTTGACCGAGACGTCGCGCGCGCGCAGCAGCTCCTTGTACGTCGTCTCCGCCTGCCCGAGCTGCATCCGGTTCTCGGCCACCTCGCGCTGCACCGTCTGCAGGCGCAGCGCCTGCTGCCCGGCCAGTTCCTTGTTGCCGGCACGCAGATTGGCCGCCGTCTTCGCCCGCAGCTCGCGCTCCTCCTGCTCCAGCTTGCGCACCTGCGTCATCAGCCGCTCGCAGAGGCCGGCGTGCGCGGCGAGGCCCTGGTTGTAGTTCGCGATCTGCCTGCGGAGGTTCTCCTTCTCGACTTCCAGCAGCGCCTCGGGGTTCTGCCGCTCGATGCCGGAAATGAAGAGGCCGAAGAAGCCGCGAATGAGGTTGGCCAGGCGTCTGAACATCCATCGATCATCGCACACCTTTCGCGCGGAGAAACTCGGCGACCTCGCCGTGCTTGTGCTGCACCGCGTAGTCGAGCGGCGACTTCCCATCATCGTCGCGCGCATCGAGGTCGGAGCCGCGCTCGACAAGCAGCTTCACGAGCGGGAAATCGCCGCTCGCGCTCGCCTCGTGCAGCGCGGTATCGCCCTCGCCCTGCCGCTCGAGGACGTCCGCGCCGCGGTCGAGCAGCAGCTTCACCGTGTCGAAGTCGCCGGTCAGCATGGCCGCGAGGAACGGCGAGTTGCGGAACTTCGTCTTCGCCCGGAGACGCATGTCGGCGCCGCGATCGAGCAGCAGCTTCACGTTGGAGACGTTGCCCGCGAACGCCGCGTAGTGCAGCGGCGACCAGCCGTACTCGTTCAGCGCGTTGACCAGCTCCGGCTTGAGCATCTTCGACAGATCCTCGGACGTGCCGAGGGCCGCGGTCTGCCAGAGATCGAGCTTCGGATGATGGGCCAGGATCAGTTGCAGGATCTCGTTCTTCCGCGGCTGCATGAACGTTTCTTTGTTGACGAGGTGGAAGAGCGCGAGGGTGACCGGCTTGCCGTTGGCGATCGACGGATCGGCTTCCAGCATCGAGCGCACTTTGACGGTGTCCTGGTCCTTGACGGCCTGGATGAAATCGGCCGGCGTGGCGGCGGCGAAGAAGAGGGCGAATAGCAGAATGTTCATGCCGTGAATGTGCGGCCATGCCCGCGCCGGCGCATGTGCCGGTCGGCCTATACCGCGCGTTCGCCGTTTGTGTGACCATCATCCCCATGGAACGCGCGCGGCTCGTTCGGATCGGCGGGACGCTCACCTGGTTTGCGGTGGCCGTGCCGCTGATCATCCAGTCCTCGCCGTCGATCGCCCGTCTTGGATTGTGGGCGCTCTCCTGGCTGGCGTTCGGCATCGCGCTGCGGCGCGGCTGGCTGGTCGTGCAGGTCGCCGCGGTCGTCGGCATGGTGCTGACGATGTGCGACGGATTCGAAGGGACGCTGCTGGTGATCGTGGCCATGCAGCTCGGCGGCGTGATGCCGCGGCGGCGCGCGTTCCTCTGGATCGGCGTGCAGACGCTGCTGCTGGCGATCGCGATCGGCATCCACTGGACGCCGCGCTCCGCGTTCCTGCTCACCCCGCCCTACCTCGGCTTTCAACTGCTCGCGTTCCTGACCATCGAGTCGATCGATCGCAGCAGCCGGATGGCGGAGCGCCTCCGCATCTCGCGCGACCTGCACGACGCCTTCGGCCATCATCTCACCGCGCTGACCCTCAACCTCGAGGCGGCGCTGCAGCGCACCAGCGGCGACGCGCACGACAAGATCGAAGTGGCGCAATCGATCGCCCGCTCGCTGCTGAACGACGTCCGCTCGATCGTCGCCTCGATCGAAAGCGAGAAAGGGACCGACCTCGGGCTCGCCATCCGGACGCTGATCGTCGACATCCCCCGCCCGCACGTCCACCTGGAGATCGCCGACGACGTGCGCGTCGATCATCCGGAGCGGGCGCGGACGATCATCCGCTGCGCGCAGGAGATCATCACGAACGCCGCGCGGCATTCGGGCGCCGAGAACCTCTGGCTGGTGATCGATTGCGATGAAGGCCGGATCCGCATCCGCGCGCACGACGACGGCCATGGCAGCGACGAGGTCGCGGCGGGCTTCGGCTTGCGGACCATGCGCAGCCGCGTGGAAGGCATCGGCGGCGAGCTGCGCATCGACAGCGGCGCGGGCCGCGGCTTCGACGTCACGGCGCTGGTGCCGGTGAAGTCATGATCCGCGTCTTCATCGCCGACGACCAGGTGGTGGTGCGCCAGGGCCTGCGCGCGCTGCTGGAGGTCGAGCCGGAGATCGAGATCGTCGGCGAGGCGGGCGACGGAGTCGAGACGATCGAGCGCCTTCGTGCGCTGGCGGTCGACGTCGTGCTGCTCGATGTGCGGATGCCGCGCAAGAGCGGGCTCGACGTCCTGCGCGAGCTGACTCCTGCACCGCCCACGCTGGTCCTCACCACGTTCGACGACGCCGAGATCGCGCTGGAGGCGATCCGCGCCGGCGCGCGCGGCTTCATGCTGAAGGACGTGTCGTTCGCGCAACTGATCAGCGCGATTCGCGCCATCGCCTCGGGCGCGACGGTGTTCCAACCGGCGCTCACGCACCGGCTGCTGGAGAAAACGAAGCGCTCGACGGAGTTCGTCGAGCGGCTCACGTCGCGCGAGACCGAGGTCGTGCGGCTGATGGCGGGCGGCTATTCGAACAGCGAGATCGCCCACGCCCTCGGGGCGGCGGAGGGGACGGTCAAGAATCACGTGTCGAGCATCCTCTCGAAGCTCGGCGCGCGCGACCGCACGAGAGCGGTGCTCAAGGCGCTGGAGGCAGGACTCTTGTAAGCGTTCTGCTTCGTGTGGTTCGTCGTACTCGCCGCCGCCGTCGTGATCTGGTTCTTCGCGATCTTCCGGTGGGCGTTCTTTCACGCCAGGCCGCCGGTCGTCGCGACGGCGATCGTCATCGCGCTCGGCGCGCTTTCGATGACCGCCGACGCGCGGCGCATCTGGCTCTGGCACCGCGCGCCGCGATCGAACGTCACGATTCAGGCCATCGATCGCGGAGGCTGGTGGGAGCTCCGCTACGACGACGGCGTCACGCGATTCACCACCGCGAATGAACTGCACGTCCCCGCCGGGGCGATCGTGAGAGTGAACGATCGCGAAATGCTGTTCGATCGATCGGAGACGCTGGCGCGCACGCTTCCCGTCAACGCCGATCGGCATTTCGACCGCTGGTTCCGCAACGAAGCCTCTTCCGCGCGCGCCGGCACGTGGCTCTTCAACAGCGCGGGCTGCGCCTACTGCCACGTCATCCGCGGCGTGGCGGAACATCCGTGGACGATCGCGCCCGACCTCACGCACTTCGCGTCGCGCACGAAGATGCGCCGCGGCGAGCTCGCCGGCTGGATCGTCGATTCACGCGGCCTGAAGAAGACGAGCGCGATGCCCCCCAATCGGCTCGATCCGAAAGACCTGCTGGCAATGCTCGATTACCTGGAGTCGTTGCGATGATGCGTCTCGGATGCGCCGTCGCATTCTTGTCGATCGCGGTGATCGCGCTGACCGGCGTCATCGTCGGCACCCACAACAGCGAGCCGGTGCGCTACGGCGATCCGCAGCGCGGGCACGTGTTGATGAACGCGTACGGCTGCATGGCGTGTCACGCCGAACGCCACGCCGGCCCGGAACTGACGCACATGGCGCGCCGCGGCTACATCGCCGGGCGCTTCCCGAACATTCAGATCTGGATGATCGCGTGGATCGAGCATCCGCAGCGCCTCAAGCGCGGCACGGCGATGCCCGACCTCGGCGTCAACGAGCGCGACGCACGGGACATGGCGGCGTACCTGGCGACGCTGCGGTGATTCGGTGTGTGTGCGTGGGTGGGTGGGTGGGTGTCATCCTGAGCCGCGCAGACGGCGAAGGACCCGTAGCCCACTTGCACGTCTCTCGCAAAATGCAACGGGTCCTTCGCCGTCTACGCGGCTCAGGATGACACCCGGGAGAAGCTCCACTAGAACGACACATTCAACGTCGCCGGCTCACGCGGCACCGTGACCTTCGCCGTGTGCGCTCCGCCGCGCAGCGTGATCGCGCCGGCGGGTAGCGAGCGGATGGTGAAACGTCCGTCCTTCGCCACCGGCACGCTCAAGCCGAGCGAGTCGACGAAGACCGTCTTCACCCCCGCCGGTGCGCGGCCGCTGATGCTGCGGTTTGCGCGGACCTTGAACGCCACGTTCGACGGCTGCGCAGTCTCGAGCATGACGTTGCGCGAGGCATCGCTGAAGGCGAATCCGGCAGGCAGCGTCATGGCGTCGAGCGCGAGGGCCCACTCGCCCGGCGCGGCGTTCAGCGCGAACGAACCATCGGACGCGGACGTCGTTTCGAGTCGCGTCTCGCCGCGGGTCAGCGCCACTCCGACGCCGGCGAGACCATCGCCGGCGTCGCTGGTGATGCGGCCGAAGAGATGCGCGGGCGAGGCCGCGAGGCCGAACGTGATCACGTCGCCTGCGTTCGCCTCGACCTTCGACGGCGTCGTGAAGTAGACATCGGAGGTTTTGATCAGCCGCGCCACGACGCGATGGGCGCCGCTCTTCACATGCGGGAACGAGAACGTTCCGTCGTTCGCGGCGCGGATGCGCGCAACGCCATCGAGCTCGACTTCGACCGGCGCGATCGACGGCGTGACCTTGCCCGAGATCGAGCCGCGCGAGAACGACGGCAGCTCGTCGAAGCGCTGCCGGAACCCGAGCTCGGCCTGCGGATGGCGCACGTGATTCGTCTGCCAGAACGTGTACGAGGCGAAGAGATCGGTCGAATCGGTGATCCGGCGCGTGGCCGTGAGCGTGGCGATGATCGTGTCGCTCCGGCGCGACACGCTCTCGTAGCGATTCGCCAGGATGCGCGCGCGCAGCTGTGCCCGCGCCCCGACCCACGACAGCTCGAGGCCGGCCTGCGTGCGTGTGGGGGTGAGGTCGATCGTCACGCCGTCGATGTAGCCGAGCTCCACCAGCGCGGCGTTCTCGCGCAGCGCGCGGGCGATGTCCGACGGCGACGTCGCCGTGATCCCGAGCTCTTCGAGCGCGAGGGCGAGCCCCGGCTCTTCGCGATAGATGAGCGCGAGCGTCGGCGCCTGCTGCTGGTAGTCGAGATACGCGCTGGCGTAGACCGGCCCGAGGGTCGTGCGCGCCGAGACGCGGAAACCGGGCGCGCCGTTCGTCCAGCGCGCGAGCGCGCTCGCGCCGAAGCGCCGGCCGTCGAACTGCACGCCGGCCGGGACGCTGAAGGTGCGCGCGCCGCTGAACGAGCCGTAGCTTGCGCCGCCGAGGAGCGAGATCGAGTCGGAGACGCGGAGGCGGACGTTCGACGTCGAGGCGATCGTCCGTTGCTGCGCCGAGAACGACGAGTCGAACGTCGAGCCGCGGCCGAACGTCTTCGACCACGACGAATCGGCGAAGAAGCCGCGCGGCTCGCCGGGAGAGATGTTCACGAAATCGCGCGGGCGGTAGCGGAGATCGACGCGCAGGCGGTCGCGGTCGCGATCGATTCCGAACTGCGCGGCCGCGCCGACGCCATGGCTCACCGCGAGCTCGCCGCGGGCGAAGAGTTTTTCGCTCGGGCGATAGTCGTACATCAGCGAGCCGACGTTCCCCTTCGACGTGATCAGCGCGGACGCGGTGAGGCGCGCCGTCACCCGGTATCCCGCGTCGAGCAGGTTCTCGTGGTGTGCCGGAAGCAGGAACGACTGGTACGACGTGAACGCGGTCGTGCCGGCGTGGACGCGCCAGCGGTCGGTGATGACGTGCAGGCCGCGCACCGTCGTGTTCGAGATCGTCAGCGGCGATTCGTCGGTGAGGCGATCGAAGAACGTCAGCTCGCGGCCGGGTGTGAGGATGCGATACGAGACCGACGGCAGCGTCGTCTCGGCGCGATATTTCGCCGTCGCGCCGTAGTGCACCGACTCGACATGCAGCTCCGTTCGTCGCGTCCCCTCATCGCGACCAGCGTCGATCACGCCGTGAGTCTGCCGTTCCGCCGTTCCGTATCGCCCCTCCACCCGCCCTTCCGTCCCTCCGCGCTTCTGTCGCGGCTGCGTGCTGACCGGCGCCGTGACCTGCACGTCGAACATCAGCTGGTTGTCGCCGGTGATGACGACGACCTGCGTCCGGCCGGCGCTCTTCCCCGAGACGGAGACCTCGCCGCGCAGCGCGACGGCGTCGGCGATCGACGGATCGACCGCGTACGCCGCGGTGGCGCGCGCGAACTTCACGACCGTCGTCTCGTGGACGGAGACGTCGATCGTTTCGGCGTGCATCGTCGCCGCGATGAGCAGCGCGGCGGCGAGCATCAGGTGACGAGGGGAGCGGACGTCTCGTCCGCTCGATGAATCGCGCGCTACGCACGCCGAGCGGACGAGACGTCCGCTCCCCTCGTTCGCAAGAATGCTTGCGCTCACTTGATGTCGACCTCGGCCGACTGCATCAGATTGCGGCCCTCGTACTCGTAGGTGACGAGCACGCGGTAATGCCCCGGCGCGATCTCGCCGGCGTAGTCGGTGGCCAGCTCGGCGCGCTCGCCGGGCAGCAGCCGGCGCGGTGCGAGCGCCGCCTTGCCGGCCACGCGGCCGTCGGCGCCGATCACCGCCAGCACGCCGCGGGCGACGAGCGGCTCGCGTCCCGAGTTCACGCAGGCCTGCGTCACGCTTAGGTTCGACGTCGCGCTCTGCGGCTTCACGACGAGCGGCTCGGCCGTCAGCGCGACGTCGTCCGACAGCGCGAACGTCATCAATGCGCCGAGGGAGGCGGTGCTGGTCATCTTTCCGCGCATGAACTTGTCGGTGCCGCGGAAGAGCGCCACCACCGCGCGCGGCGAGGCGTTGGCCGGCACCGTCAGCGTCATCGTGACAGCCGTGCTGCCGCCCGCCGGGATCGTGATGTGACGCGTGGAGAAGACCGCCGTCGCGGCGATGCTTCCCGCGATCGATCCCGCCGGCACCATCCGGCGGCGGCCGCGGTTGACCACCACGTCCTGCGCGTCGACGTCGAACGACATGACGCGCGAGGTGCCGTTGCGCATCACCAGCGTCTGCGAAGCGCTCTCCCCCGCCTTCCCGCGCAGCATGACCACCGCGGGAGAGAGGGACATGGCGCCGTCTCCGGCGAGGGCGGCGGGTGCGATGACGAGGAGGAGTAGTTGCATGATTTTCTTCATTGGATCTCCGTGGATGCTTCCCAGCGGATCGAGCTGCCGAACGCGCCTTCATTCACGCCGGGCGGCACGTCGATTTCCAGCCGATGGGTGGTGACGTGGCCGAGCGGCGCGTGAGCATCGAGAACCCTCGGTAGAGCGCCGAGTGGCTTACCGTCGATGCGGATCGTCGAACGCCCGTCATCCGATTCGAGCCAGACGCGCAGGACCGCGGTCCCGGTCGTACGCGTTCCGGAGTCGATGCGGATGCCGAACGTCCTGACGATCACGCCGCGCGGCCGCGACGCCACCCCGGCGTCCAGCAGCGCGTCGCTTCCGTTTCCGCTCACCCCGACGAACGCGATCGTCATCTCCTCCGCCGATGCGGGGGAGGTCGCCGCCGGATGGCGACGACCTCCTGCGATGGCGGGCATTGCGAGGATGAGCAGGAAGGTGATGGGCAGGAGGGAGCGCATCGGCGTGCGCTCAGTTGGAGGTGGCGGTGAAGTTGATGGCGTTGTCGATCGCCGCGGCGGCCGCGCTGTCGGCGACCACGATGTCCCACGAGTACGAGCCGGTCGAAGCGTACGTGCCGGTGCTGGTCAGCGTCGTCGCGGCGGAGTCGCTCAGCGTCGAGCCGTTCAGCTTCCAGGTGACGCCGCTGGCGGGCGCGGAGCCGAGCTGCGCGGTGAGCGTGTAGTCGGTGCTGGTCAGGTTGGCCTTGACGACCTGCACGCCGACGGTCGAAGAGATGGTCCAGTCGGAAGCGCCGCGGGCGAGCGTGAAGCCGGTCGGCGCGGAGCCGAATTTGCTGATGCTGCCGAGGTCGGAGGTGGCGGCGGCGGTACCGGTGCCGCTGGTCGTGCCGCCCGCGGATTCGATGGTCAGGCTGATGGAACTCTCCACGGTTCCGGTGACGGTGAGCGTTCCGCTCGACGTGGCGGCGGAGGCGGTGGTTGCGACGAAGGCGACGACGACGGCGGCGAGTGCGAAGTGTTTGGTCATTTGCGGTGAATCTCCTTTCGCATAGGAGTCCACCGCGGGGCGTGAAAAAATACAGCGATGGCCGGATACTCCGGAACTCCCCTGGCGAAGAAGCTCGGCATCAGGGAAAAGAGCGTCGTTTTGCCTGTCAACGCGCCGGCGAATTACCGCGAGCTCCTCGAGCCGCTACCTCCTTCCGTGCGCTTCGTGAAGAAGGCGAATTCCGAAACAGACGTCGTGCATCTCTTCTTCACGAAGAAAGCGGACCTGGCGCGGGCGCTCGCCGATTACCGCACGCAGCTCGATCCGAAGGCGGCGATCTGGGTCTCCTGGCCGAAGAAGTCGGCGAAGGTGGCGACCGACATCACCGAGGACACCATCCGCGAGGTGGCGCTGCCGATGGGGCTCGTCGACGTCAAGGTCTGCGCCGTCGACGAGGTCTGGTCCGGCCTCAAGCTGGTTGTTCGTCTCGTGAACCGCTGACGCCGAGGTCGCGCAGCAGGCCGTCGCGCAGAGCGTAGATCCAGCCGTGGACCGTCAGCGTCTGCCCCCGCTCCCACGCGTCGCGCACGATCGTCGTCTTGCAGACGTTCACCACCTGCCGCTCCACGTTCAGCTCGCAGAGACGGTCGTGGCGCTCCGCTTCCGCCGGAAGCGCGTCGATCTCTTCGCGATGCATGGAGCGGATGTCCTGCACCTGCCGCAGCCAGTTGTCGATCAGGCCGAGCTTCTCGTCGCGCAGCGCGGAAAGCACGCCGCCGCAGCCGTAGTGGCCGCAGACGATGATGTGCTCCACGCGCAGGACGTCGACCGCGAACTGGATCGAGGAGAGGCAATTGAGGTCGGTGTGCACGACGAGGTTCGCCACGTTGCGATGCACGAACATCTCGCCCGGCAGCAGTCCGACGATCTGATTCGCCGGCACGCGGCTGTCGGAGCAGCCGATCCAGAGGTATCGCGGCGCCTGCTGCTGCGAGAGGCGGGTGAAGAATTCAGGATCGTGCCGCTTCACGTCGGCGGCCCAGACGCGATTCTTGTCGAAGAGCTGTTTGAGTGTCTTCATGCCGGCTGCTGGTAAAGCCCCAGCACATTCCCCGCCGGGTCGCGGAAGCGCGCCGTGATCTCCGGCGCGTCGGCGTCGATCGGCTGCACGATCTCGCCGCCGTGGGCGACGATCGTGTCGCACATCGCCGCGGCGTCGTCGACCATCACGTAGATCATGAAGCCGGGCTGCGTGGCGGGCGGGCGGCCGAGGACCCAGGTGCCGCTGACCTGGCCCACGCCGTCGTCGAAGGCGATGCTGCCGTCGCCGCGCCGGCGGAGCGTCCATCCGAAGACCTTCGCGTAGAAGTCGGACGAACGATCGATGTCGGTGGCCGGAATCTCGATGTAGCAGATCTTCCCGTTCGCGTAATCAGGTGGCATGACGGCGTACGATACCATCGCGAAATGCGACTCGCGCTGGCCGGCGGAACGATCTGCGTCGACCCCGCGACCGAGCCGATCCGCAGCGGCGTCGTGCTCATCGACGGCGACACGATCGCGGCCGCCGGCGACGTCGCGATTCCTCCTCAAACGGAGACCATCGACTGTTCCGGCCTGACCATCAGCGCCGGCTTCCGCAACAGCCACGTCCATTTCTTCGAGCGGAAATGGGCCGACGCCGCGACGATCCCGGCCGCCGAGCTGACGCGCCAGCTCCACGACACGTTCACCCGCTACGGCTTCACCACCGTCTTCGACCTCGGGTCGTCGGCCGCAAACACGCGGATCATCCGCGACCGCATCGAGTCGGGAGACGTCGAAGGCCCGCGCATCCTCACCACCGGCCCCGGCATCGTCCCGCCGGGCGCGATGCCGCCCGATCTCGTGCTCAGCCTGATGGGGGTGATGAAGTTCCCCTTCCCCGAGGTGGCGAACGCGGAGGAAGCGGCGGCGGCGGTGAAGGCTCTGCTCGACGACGGCGCGGACGGCATCAAGCTCTTCGCCTCGTCGCCGCGCGGGTCGTCGCTTTCGGATGAGACGATCGCCGCCGCGGTCGATGAAGCGCATCGCGCCGGCAAGCGCGTGTTCCTGCATCCGAACACGAGCGCCGACGTCGCGCTGGCCCTTCGCAACGGCGTCGACGTCATCGCCCATACGACGCCTCCCTCGGGGACATGGTCGGAACTGGATATCCGGCCCGGCGTCGCGCTCACGCCGACGCTCGCGTTACGCCATTTCTTCATGCGCCACGATCGTCAATCGTCGCAGGAGGCGATGGTCAATGCGTCGATCGATCAATTACGGACCTGGATCGACCGCGGAGGCATTGTCCTTTTCGGCACCGACCTCGGCGCCGTCGATCCCGATCCATCGCTGGAATACGAATTGATGCGCGATGCCGGAATGGATTTCCGGCAGATCCTGGCGTCATTGACCACGGCGCCCGCCGAATTCTTCGGAGAATCGGGACGGCTCGCATCCGGTATGCCGGCGGATATCGTTGTGTTCGAAGATTTGTCGAATATCCGCTGCACAGTGCGCGGCGGGAACGTATTGCGTTCAACGTCCCGCTGAATAGTGCATGTACATCGACTGAATGGCGATCTTCCCCGGCCCGGTGAAGCGGTTCATGAACAGGCTGTAGCCGCCGAGGAAACCGGTCGACAGGCGTTGGCTCGTCGTCTCCATACGGACATGCGTGTCCTTGTACAGCCAGCCGCCCGGTTCCACGTCGATCTGTTCGTGCGGCAGGAGCTCTTTCTCGAAGACGTTCCCATAGCCGTGCAGCCAGAGAATTCCGCTTCCATTACGCGCGTGAAAGCGGTCGATGAAGAAGCCCGTTCCTCCGAACAGAATATTGGCCACGCCCTTGACCCGTTCGAAGTCGTAATCGATGTTGCCGGTGGCGGCGAGAAATTGATGTTCGCGCACGTGAATCTCGTCGCCCTGATTCATGTGGATGGCCAGAATATGACCGGCCCCGTCCCGGCTGAACGCGATCTGACCCCGGCCGCTCGCCTCCGTGACGAAGACCTGCATCCCGGCGATCATCCTCTTGAACGCCCCGGCCATCGGCCTGATGTCGATGTTGATCAACGGGTTCTTCCACAGAAGGATGTGATGCTCGAAATAGACCGGAACGAGCGTCACGTCGACCGTAAGAACCGGCACGAGCTCGCCGTCGACGTGATACGTGACTCCGGCAAATGTTTCAGCATGTGCTTGCGTGGGCAGCAGGACGGGCGCGGACATGACAGCCTCCTTCCAATTCCGGGGGCGATGCCGGCGATTCTACGCGTCCGGTGCGCCGCGTCTCCATGCGTAGACCCGTTGCCTTCCTCTTCCCGGGAGCTTACGTTGGAGATGTCCGCGGATCGGCAAAATGAAGAAGCTCGTTTTGGTTGTCGTGTGTGTAGTTGCCGGCGTGTTCGGCTATCGATCTCTCGCCGTCGATCGCGCGGAGAAACGATACGAGGCCTTTGCGGAGGAGATCCTTCATCGCCGCTATGACGCCGCCGCCCGGATGGCGGACGGGCTTACGGCTGCCGATCTGGAAAAGCTCGGAAGCCAGGAGCAGATCGGCGCCGGGCCGGCGATGTTTCAAACGATCTTCCTCTCCCGCTTCGACATTCATAGCCGGACCGCCGCGCCGGACGGATCAGTCGTTTTTCACGCGACGCAGGTCGTGCGATTCAACCCGCCGGGCGTGGAGTCGGCCCGCCCCGCCATGTTCGCGACGCTTGGCCAGGTCGTCACCTTGCGCAAGAGCGCCGGCGAATGGAGGGTCACGGCGTTCGAAAACGTGTTCCAGGGCCTGGATACACCAAGCCGATAAGCCGCGACGCACCTCAGTGTCCGCTGCAATAAGCGATACCGGCCGGCAACGCGCTCTTCCAATGCCCCGGTTCGTGCTTCGCGCCCGGAACTTCGACGTACTGCATCGGATAGCCCTTCGCGCGGAGCACGTCGCGCAATCGGCGGTTCGCTTCGATGAACACGACGCCGTTGACGACCCGATGCGTCTCCCCGGCGCCGACTTCGATATAGAACCGCAACGGCAGCCGCGGCGATCGCCTGAATTGCTCCGTCAGCCATTCGCCGGGCGTGCTCGCTCCCTCGTTCCCGCGCCAGAACGCGCCGCTCTGGGAAAGGACGTTGCCGAACACCTCCGGATGACGGAACGCGACGTAAGCCGCGCCGAGACCGCCGGCGCTGTAGCCGGCGAGCGTCGTGCGGGCGGGATCGTGCGTGACGCGCCAGCGCGCGCGGATCGCGGGGATCAGCTCCGTGGCCATGAAATCGGCGAATTTCCGGTGATTTGCCAGTTCGCCGAGGCGGTCGGCCGAATTGTCGACCGTCACGGCCACCATCGGACGCGGCGATGCGTCGAGCACCTTCGCCGCGTCCAGCTCCTCGAGATAGCTGTCACCGTCGAAGAAAACGATCAGATCGTAGGTAGCGGTTTTCGATGCGGTGTACGCCGCCGGCGTGTAAACGCTGACGCGCCTTCCGGCAATCGTCGCGTGTTCGAGATTGCCTTGTGCCGCGAACGCCGAAACGCTGCAGAGCGCGATGAGAGCTGTACGAATCACCGTCATCCTACCGAGCGTAGATTGTGTCACTCGCACTATGCTTTTCCCTACGTTTGACGGAAGGAGCATCGACATGAGCATTCCTCAGTTTTTCGTGTCCCGCTGGGAACAGGAGCAGGCTGCGTTCGGTAAGGTCCTCCGCGCGCTTCCGGGAGATCAACTCGCCTACCGCCCGCACGAGCGCTCGACCTCGGCCGGCGATCTCGCCTGGCAGCTGGCCATCGAACAACGCGGCATGAGCGACCTGATCGAGCGCGGAGAGTCGGCCTGGGAGCAGACGCCGCGCCCCACGACCCTCGACGAGATCGTCGCCGCCTGGGACGCCGCGACGAACGACCTGCGCGAGCGGCTCTCGGGGCTCGACGAAGCGAAGTGCGAAGGCGAATGCAAGCTGCTCATGGGCGGCGCGCCGGTCTGGACCGACAAGCTCGGCAACATGCTGTGGGGCTACCTCTTCGACATGGTCCACCACCGCGGCCAGCTCAGCGCGTACATCCGGCCGATGGGAGGCAAAGTGCCGGCGATCTACGGACCGTCGGCCGACGACAGCGGAAGCTGAGCCGGCACGGCCGGCAGCGGTTAATGCCCAAGGCTCCTTCAGGAGTTTCGCCTGAACGCCTTTTCTGCCGCGTCACTCCCGGCACGGCCGGCTGACGTCGCGCGCCGCCTGCGCCAGCGGATAGAGATCGCGGGCGGCGAGCGCATGCGCGCAGCGCGACTTGCGCGGTGCGCGCCGCGCCAGGCGCATCTGCACCAGGTAGTTTCCGGGATCGATCTTGGCGGCGCGCTCGAGGGAGGCGCGGTCGCCGTTCGTGGCGAAGATTTCCATTGCCACGATCTGCGCTGAGCTGCGATAGGCGCCGATCAGCGCGCCGAGGATGAGGGCGAAGAGGACAGGCGAGGGCGCCTGTCCCCCCACTGGAGCGGGAGGGGGCCAGAGCGCGCCGATTGTGGCGAAGACGATGAGTGACGGCAGGGCGAGCAGTAGCACCGCGTCGAACAGGCCTGCCACGCCGGCGGCGGCGAGGGTCGCGAGCAGCGTAGCCGCGAGCAAACCTTCATCAGCATCGGCCGCCGCGCGAAGTCTCCGAAACGCGGCCGCGAGAATGCCGAGGAAGGCGAGGGCGAGGAACAGCGTGGCGGCGATTCCGCGCTCGGCGACGAACGCCACCCAGTCGCTGCTCGGCCACGGATTGAACGTCATTCCCGGATCGGATGGATCGAGTGAGCGGTCTCCCGCCTTCACGTGCCGCGGATACTCGACCGGCCAGTTGCCGGGACCGACGCCGAAGATCGGATGGCGCAGCGCCATGAAGAGCGAGTTGCGGTATTGCACCAGCCGTCCGTGCCCGCTCCCCTTCTCGTAATTCGCCACGCCCTTCACCGACTCGAGATACGGATTCTCGCTGCGCCAGTGCAGCGCGTTCGGAATCACGAGCGCCGCCGCGACGCCGCCGGCCGCGAACAACACGATCCCGAACAGCCGCCGCCACGTCCGGCCGTCGCGCCGCAGCGGAGCGGAGGCGAGGAGGGTGACGAAGAAGACGAGCAGCATCGCCGCGGAGGCCAGCCACGCGGCGCGCGATCGCGTGAGCACGAGCGTGGCGAAGACGATCGCCACGCCGCTCGACGCCAGGAAGAATCTCCGCGCTCGCAACGCCGCCAGCAGAACGAGCGGGAGACCGAACGCCGCCGCGTGAGCGATGAAGTTGCGATTGCCGAGCGTCCCGCCCGGCGCGCGATTCAAGGCAAAGAGATCGATGCGGACGCCGTACGCCTGCAGGAGCGACGTCACCGCCGCGACGACGACCGCCACGGCCAGCGCGCTCAACAACGGCCGCGCCAGTCCCGCCTCGGACAATCCGCGCGCCAGCCAGAGGATCAGCACCGCCGACGCGCTCACCGCGAACGCGCGCAGGCCGAGCCAGCGGTTCGTGGCGAACAACGCCGACAACGCGCCGAGGAGGAGATAGCCGAGCAGCAGCTTGTCGACGCGCGTCAGCGTGATGCGCCGCAGCGCGCGCCAGCCGAAGATCGCGCCGAGGAGCGCCGTCGCGTGCAGCGCCAGCTCCTTCGGCACGAGGAAGCGATCGAGGTCGAAGATGTGGCGCGTCGACACCGCCAGCACGACCGCGATCGCGCCGAGCTGCAGCACCCGCAGCGCGATCCGTTCCGCGGCCGTCGCCTCGATGCTCTCCATGCCCCGCCTTCCATATCAGAAAGCGGGGCATGAAGCGGAGCTTTCAATTACAGAAGCCGCCGACGTTGTAGACGTTCCCGGTATTGAGGCTCTGCACGAGCGCGTTGCGCGCGGAGCGCGCCACGTACGCCTGCCGTTCGGGCGTACTGGCGTTGCCCACCGCGCCGTTGATGAGCATCGTCGAGATCGTGCTCGCGCCGTGAACGCCGTTGATCTGCACCTGCCAGTTTCGTCCGCCGCCGCCGATCGCTCCCTGCACGTCGAGGCGCACCAGGCCGGCCGGTCCGTTGATGCGGAACGGGGGCAGGCGATAGAGATCGCCGAACGTGAGCTGGGCGATGGCGTTCGTGGCGTCGCCGCTCTGCGCTCCGTTCGGCGGACCGAAATAGTTGGGGATGGCCGCACCGGCGACGACATTGACCTGGCAATTGGGGTCGACGTCCGGCTGGGGCGCCGTGGTCGCGGTCTCAGCGACCGGCGCCGCCTGACGATGGCAGCCGGCGGCGAGAACGAGCGACAGGATGGCGGGCAACAGAAAGAATTTCATCGCATCTCCTTGGTGAGTGTTGACCATGGTGTCGTTTGAATGAGGACCGTGACGAGCGTGGACAATGCGATCGTCTCGGCCCAGTTGGCGCCGCCCCATGACCAGCCGGTGTTGATGTCGTATTGAACGCTCAACGGCGACGTCTGCCCGGCGGCCGTGATCCAGAGCGCGGTGGAGGAAGTGGCGTCGAGCGCGACCATGGGACCAGCCGGCAGAGGCGCGCCGGACCAGGCCTCTCCCACCTTCAGCGGCGACGTGGTGAACAGCAGGACGATCTCCGCCAGCGGAACGATGGTCTGGGTATTGAGTCCATAGAGCGGATAGACGCAGATGGGGGCGAAGGCCGCGCCGCCGCCTGTATTCACCGATTGTTCGATCCCGCACGAGTACTGGTTCGTGGTGGTGTTCGTAATGGTGATGAACGACGGCGTACCGATGGTCGGCGTATTGCTGATCGGACCCGCCTGCACGCTCAGCGTCTGCCCCACCGCGATCGGCTGGCTGGTGCCGATCTGAATCATGCTCCCGGACGAGATGGCGCTGCTGGAGGCATACGCTTCGTAAGTGGTGCTCCAGGTGATCGACCAGTTGTTGCCATACGTCGCCGAAACGGACCAGACCACCGGCAGGGCGCTGTAATCGGTTCCCTGCACAGCGGAAAACGCGATCAGTTGCATCCCTTCATTGAGCAGCCCCTGGACCGTGGCCGTGCTCATCGTCAGGTTGACGGTATAAGAGGTCGTGGTCGGCATGATGGTGAGGGCCACGCGGCGTGGCTCCATCGCCGCGTGGCCGTCGGGTGCGTTACAGAAGGGCCAGCCGGAAGCGCGTCGCCGCGCGCACCGAGACCGCCTCGGCGCCGCCCGGGTTGATGAGCAGCGGCAGGAGGTTCTGGTTCGCCGGATAGTTGGTCGAGTAACCGGGGCCGGTCCAGCCGTTGTTGATGTCGAACGTCAGCGGCGCCGGCGTCGACTGGCCGGTCATGTTGACCTGGATCCCCGGCGCGAAGGCCTGCTCGATCACCGTGCCGGTGTTGACGGCCTGCGTGGCGAACATCAGGTAGATGATCTCCACCGGCACGAAGGTGTCCAGTCCGCCTCCGAACAGGTTGAACGCGCAGATCGGATTGGCGGAGTTCGTGACCTGATTGAAGACCGAGACGCCGCAGGTGTACGGGGTGGTGGTCTGATTGTAGATGTTGAGATAGCCGGGGCTGCCGGTGTTGACCACGGTGCCGACGCCGCCCGCGCCGACGTTCATCGTCTGGCCGAGGTTCATCGGCGCGCTGAAGGAAGCGAGGATCTGGGTGTTCGGAGCGAGGTTCGTGGTGGTCGAGGTGTAGCCGGCATACTGCTCCTGCCACGAGATCGTCGACTGCGTGGAGTAGTTCGACGTGGCGAACCAGACCACCGGCACGCCCGAGGCCGGACCGTCAGCCGCCTTGAAGCCGAAGAGCTGGTACTGGTTGGCGATGAGTGCACTGACGGTGGCGCTGCTCATTGTGATGTTGACGGAATACGTTGTAGCCATTGTTCTGAGTTCCTTTCATTTGAAATCGATTCGATGCGTCTCCAGTTCGTCATGCGGCGCCAGCGGGCGCGGTTCACTGACACGAATTCCGGCGTGCGGGTCACCTCCTTTTGAATTTGCTGAAGCCACCGATTGGGTGTTTCGCAGAGTAGGAGCCGCCGGACGGCGCTTTTATGACGTCCGTGTGTAATTCGGTTTTCATTGCCCGCGCAGCAGCCGCGCCTTTCTGCGGGCCCGGGTGACCAGCTGCCCCACGTCGCGCGTCTTACAGCCCATCAGCCCCGCGATCTCCCGGGCCGGAACGCCGAATACCACCAGCTGCAGAATGAGACGGTCGCGCGACGGGAGCCGGCCCATGACCCGATTGAGGTCGGCCGCCAGCTCACTCCCCGGTGCCGTGAACTGATTCGTGGCCACGAACGACTGCTCGGCGCTTTCGCGATTCGCCGCCGTCAGATGCATCCGGTGGCAGATCCGTCGCGTCACCACGTAAATCCACGCCACTTCGTTGTCCGGCTTGCGCGGTTGATTGATGAGCCGCAAGAGCACCTCCTGTGCGGCATCCTGGGGATCGACGCCTCGCGGACACCAGCGCGCTGCCATCCGTCGGGCCAGTGACCAGTACTGCGTCAATTGCGCGGACGAGAAATCTGTAGCCATGTGCGGCCGCAGCCGCCGGCGTGTGGGTGAACCTGATCGTGACGAACGGGAACTGGAGTACTTCTATGCGGCAGTATAGAGTGATTGCGGGAGTGCAACAAATTCTACGCCGCGGAGCGCGGACGGGACGTCCGCTCCCCTCACAGGGCGGCGTACATCTGCAGCTCCGTCCCCACCCGGTCCGCCAGCTCCGCGGTCGTGTCGAGATCGGGATGGCGGACGAAGACGAAGCCGTCGGAGAGCAGCGTCTTCACCCAGTCGCGGCGATGCGCGCCGATCGGCAGGAGGTCGAGCGCCGGAATGTGCTCGCCGAATGACGCCAGAATCCGCTCCAGTCCTTCGATGCGGCGGATGTAGCCGTGCCCCTGCGCGCGCTTGAAGATGATCGCGCAGTTGTAGAGGCGCTCCAGGTCGAGGCTGAACGTGCCGTGCACCACCGCCTCCGCCCATGCCGAGAAGAGGTCGACGTCGCTGACGAAATTCATCGTGTCGACGGTGTGCGCGCCGGGCGGCCGCGCCGCGATCTCGCCGAACACCGCCTCGCCGTCGCTCTTGCGGAACCACTCCATGTGCGCGAAGCCGCTCTGCTGGCCGAGCGCCTTGAGCACGTCGCGCCCCAGGGCCCGGCCGCCTTCGAACTTCGGCTGATCGATGTCGCGCAACGTCACCGTCTGCGGACTGATCCACTCCACGCTGCGCCCGATCAGCGGGCGCGGGCGATACCAGGAGAGGCTCTCGTACGCGACCTCGCCGTTGATGGAGATCGTGTCGAACGTGTACTCGTCGCCGTCGATGAACTCCTCGATGTTCCACTCCGGGATGTGCCCCACCTTGCGCAGCGTCGACTCCAGCTCCGCCGGCGATTCGACGCGGAACGTGTCGGCCGATCCGGCGCCGGCCACCGGCTTGAGGCAGATCGGATAGCCGACCTTCTCCGCCGCCGCGAAACATTCGCGCGACGAGCCCGCGCGCTCATGCCGTGCGGTGCGGATGCCGGCGTCGACGATCGCCTGCTTCATCTTGTCCTTGTCCCGGAAGCGGACGACCTGGTCGTAACGCAGGCCGGGCGCGCCGAACGCCTCGCGCAGACGCGCGGCGAGCAGCACCGTCCCTTCCCACACCGACTCGATGTGATCGAACTGCAGCGGCCCGGCCCAGCGCCGCACGGTGTCGAGCGCCGCGAGCTCGTCGAACAGCGAATCGACCTGCACGTAGCCGCTGAGCGCGTGCCGCGTCATCGCCGGCAGCTGCGATTCGGGATGCATGTCGACGCCGAACACGCGCGTGCCGGCGTGCGCCAGTCCGCGCGCGAAATGAGGCAGCTCCGGGGGATAGGCGCAGCCGACGATGAGTACGTTCTTCATGCGAGCTCCACTCTCACCAGACTGATGATCTTCTCCAGCGCCGCTTCGACGACATGCGTCTCGGCATGGCGCACGATGATGTATCCCTCGCCTTCGTAGCCGCCCGCGGGAGCCTGGCCGATCTGCGGCAGCTTCGCTTTCACCACCAGCGATCCGACCTCGCGCGCCGCCTCTTCCACGCGATGCAGCGCCTTCACCCGCCCCTCGCCCTGTCCGCGGAGGAAGGCGATGCCGGTCGCCCACTTGCGCTCCGGCGGCTCGAAGGTGCCGAGGATCATGAGCCGCACCCAGGCGTCATCGAAATCGATCTCGTGCGCGTACGAGACGAGGTCCATGATCTGTGCGCCGGGCGGCCGCGCCGCGACCTCGGAGATGGCGATCGATCCGTCCCGCCGGCGGAACCATTCCAGGTGACAGAGTCCCGTGCGCATGCCGAGGACCTCGAGGGCGCGCGCGCCGGCGGCGCGGATGTCGTCGTATTGCGGCTCGTCGATCTCGCGCGGCAGGATGATGCACCACTGGATCCAGTCGTTCTGCAGGACCTCCAGCGGCGTCGGACGGTAGTGCGTCAGCGAATGCCACACCAGGCGGCCGTCGACGCAGACCCCTTCGAACGAATGCTCGTCGCCGACGATGTACTCCTCGAGCAGCACGGGCGGCGGCGCGATGCGCAGGGCCTCGCGCAGTTGATCGGCAGTGTCGATGCGGAATGTCGAGCGCGCGCCCGCGCCCTCCAGCGGCTTGTAGACCATTGGATAGCCGAAGCTCATCGCTTCTTCCGCGCTGTCGATGCGCGCATGCCGCGCGCACGGCAGGCCGTGCTCGACGAAGAGATCCTTCATCCGCGCTTTGTCGCGGAAGTTGCGCGCGGCCTCGGCGCTCATGCCGTCGATGCCCATCCGCTCGCGCACGATCGCGATCGGCACCTGCAACTGCTCGTATGCGGCGAAGAGGACGTCGGCGCCGCCGATGCGCGCGGCGACGTTCTCCGCGGCCCACGACAGCTGCTCGACGTCGAGCACGTCGTTCACGCGCCAGTGCTGGGCGACCGAGGACGGAACCTTGTCGGCGAAGTCCTGCGTGATCACGCCGAGGCGGACGCCGTCGAGACGCGTGGCGGCGTCGATGATGCGAATCGCGTTCTCCGAGAGGATCGGCGCGGCGAAGATCACATTTCGATTGATCTTCTGATTGTAGACTCGGCGCATGCCTTTCTTGCTGGCGATCGGCCTCTGGGTCACCGGCAGCTTCACCAACGCGGCCGGCACGCGCGCGTTCCAGCTCTACGTCCCGGCCGGCTACGTGGCCGGGGAACGGCGGCCGATGATCGTCGCCATTCACGGATGCACCGAGACCGCCGCGGAATTCGCCGGACTCACCCGGATCGCGAAGCTCGCCGACGAAGAGCGCCTGCTCATCCTGATGCCGTCGCAAAGCGCGTTCGCCAACTCCAGCCTCTGCTGGAACTGGTTCCTGCCGGTGAATCAGAAACGCGGCCAGGGCGAGCCGTCGATCATCAAGGGAATGATCGACTGGACGCGGGAGCGCTACAGCGTCGACGACGCGCGGGTCTACGTCATCGGCGTCTCGTCCGGCGCGTACATGACGAGCGTGATGCTGGCCTGTTACTCGGACGTCTTCGCCGCCGGCATGGTGGCCTCGGGCGGCATGTACGCAGGCGCGGACGACGTCTACTCCGGCGCGTATGCGGCGCTGTACGGCAGCGCGAAAGACCCGAACGCGACCGGCGTCGATGCGTATCGCTGTTCCGGCTCCGTTCATCCACGCGCCGTTCCGGTGCTCGTCTTTCACGGCAGCAGCGATCCGTACGTCAATGCGTTCAACGCCACGCAGACCCTCGCGCAATTCGCGCAGCTGAACGACCTCGGCGACGACGGCATCGACAACGACTCCATCACCGACGCCCCGGTGGCCAGCGCCCGCGGGATCAATTTCGCGTGGCAGCGCTACGCGTTCGGCGAGTCGTACTTCGTGAACATGGGCCACGCCTGGGCCGGCGGCGATCCGCAATTCCCGTACGCCGACACGCGCGGCCCCGACGAGACGGCGATCATGTGGAGCTTCCTGCGACAGTACGCCCGCGTGACCGTCCGCCGCAGGCCTGCAATGAAATGATGCGGCTCGTCGATGCAGGCAAACGCGCGGGGCGCGACCGGCATCGCGCTCGGCGTGATCGCCATCCTGATGGGCGGCTCGAAGGCGGAGGCGATCACGAATCAGCCGCGCGCCATCAGCGCGGGACTCGACTACTTCTGTCTCGAGCTGCTCGTCCTGGCCATGGTGTTCGTGCCGATGGAGCGGATCTGGTCGCTGCACGTTTCACAAGATCCCGTGGCTGTGGCAGTTTCACGCCATCCACCATTCGAGCCTGCAGATGGACTGGCTGGCCGGATCGCGATAGCTGGATACCAGCGTGATCGGTTACCTCACGTCGCGGCCGAGCCGTGACGTCGTGACCCTTGCTCATCAACAAATTACACGTGACTGGTGGGAGGCGCACCGACAGCGTCTCGATCTTCATATCTCCAAACTCGTGCTGTACGAAGCCGGGCGCGGCGATCAGATAGCAGCTGGCGAGCGGCTAGGATTCGTTCGCGGGCTACCTGTTCTCCGAATCGACGCTGCCGCCCGGACTCTTGCCGCAGAGATTTTCAAAGCCACGCAGACGCCTTGCACATGGCAATATCCGCGGTCAACGGGATGGATTTTCTGGTGACGTGGAGTCCGCTCGTATGTACTCCAGAGGAGTTGATGACCATATGAATAATGTAGACGATCCGATCGTCGCCGAGACGCGCGCAATTCGCAACGAACTGGCCGAGCGTTTCGGCAACGATGTTGATGCTCTGTGTGATTTCCTGGCGACGCGCGAAGCGGAGCACGAAGAGTTGTTGGTCAATCGTCCGCCGAAGGCGCCACATCGGATGATGGCTTCTGCCGAAGCCAGCGCTCGCAAGTGAGGCGCGTTCCCGATCAGTCGCGCAGGTCGTCGTCCGTGACCGGCTCTTCGACGAGGACGCCGTCGCGTCTGATCACGATCGGCGTGTTCGTCTGACGCGCGATCTCGCGGGCGCGTCGCGCGGCGCGGAGAAGAGCGCGCGGCGCAGCTTGCATATCGGCGTCGGGGAGATGCGACACAAGATCGTCGCTCAGAGGTTCGTCCCCTCTTCGATCAGTTTCGGTCGTGCGCCGTTGTTGTCGAGCCATTGCCAGTACGTGACCAGTTTACGGTACGTGCCGATGAAGTTTCGCATCCCGGAGACGAACCGCCGTCGAATGACTTCCTCTGCAATGTCGTGTCCGCCCTGTCGAACACGAACGGCGACGCGGGCGATCGCGTCTTCGGGAGCTGAAAGCGACAGGAAGAACAACTTCACCGCGTACCCCGCCGCCCTCCACCCCGGAATCCTTCGCGCGTACGTATGCCCCGATAACGTCGTCTCGAACGCGAAGCTCCTTCGCTCGGCGGCGTTCCGATCGATCTCTTCGAGCATCACGCGGCCGGCGCGGATTGCCGCCGCGGCGGGATCAAACGGAGAAAGCCCCGCGGCGATCAGGTCCGCGTTGATGAACAGCGGACAGTCGCCTTCGTGCGGCAGGAACTCCCGTGCGAACGTCGTCTTCCCGGCGCCGTTCGGCCCCGCGATGATGACGATTTTCAAACCACCGCCGCGTCCGTGATCTCCAGCGCGCGATCGATGATGGCGAAGCTCTCCTGCAGCTGCTCCTCGGTGATGCAGAGCGGAGGATTGGTGAAGAGATTGTTCCAGTTGATGAAGGCGTACATCCCCTGCTCGCGGAGGAACGCGCCGAGGCGCTGCATCTCGGGGCTGGTGCCGTTGAACGGCGCCATCGGCTCCTTCGTCTCGCGGTTGCGCACGAGCTCGAGCACGCCGAAGAGGCCGATCGAGCGGACGTCGCCGACCGAGGGGTGCTTCGCTTTCATCTGCTGATGTAAGTCGGACATCACGCTGCCCATGCGCTGCGTGTGGCCCATCGTGTCGTCGTCCTTCATCACCTGCATGCACGCTTCCGCCGCGGCGAGGCTCATCGGATGCGCGTTGTACGTCAGCCCGCCGTAGAAGACGTTCTTGTCGAAGTAGCCGGCGATGCGATCGCTGAGAGCCACCGCGCCGAGCGGCAGGTAGGCGGACGTCAATCCCTTGGCCATCGTGATCATGTCGGGGATGACGTTCCAGTGATCGACCGCGAACCAGCGGCCCGTGCGGCCGAGGCCGCACATCACCTCATCGCACACCAGCAGGATGCCGTGGCGATCGCAGATCTCGCGCAGTCCCTGGATGTAGCCCTGGGGCGGAACGAGCAGGCCGTTCGTGCCGGTCACCGTCTCGATGAACATGGCGGCGATGGTGTGACCGCCCTCGTACATGATCGTCTCTTCGATCTCCTCGAGGCAGCGCTGCACGAACATCTCGTCGCTGTCGCCTTCGCGATAGAGGTGGCTGCGGTACTTGTACGGATCGAAGAAGCGGACGACGCCGGCAACGCCGGGCTCGTTCGCCCAGCGGCGCGGGTCGCCGGTCAGCGAGATCGCGCCCGCCGTCGCGCCGTGATAGGAGCGATAGCGGACCATGATTTTCTGCCGCCCGGTGACCATGCGCGCGATGCGGATGGCGTTTTCATTCGCCTCCGCGCCGCCGAGGGTGAAGAAGAAACGATTGAGATCGCCCGGCGTGAGATCGGCGAGCATCCTGCCGACGCGCGCGCGGACGGCGGTGGCCATCCCCGGCCCGGCGTACACGAGCTCCTCCGCCTGCGACTTGATCGCCTCGATGACGCGCTTGTCGCCGTGGCCGATGTTGACGCACATGAGCTGCGAGTTCATGTCGATGTAGCGCTTGCCGTTCGCATCCCAGAAGTAGATGCCTTCGCCGCGCACCATCGGGATCGGATTGACGCTTCCCTGCGCCGACCACGAAAAAATCGTGTGGCGTTTGGTGAGCGAAACGATCTCTTCCGCTGTCATCGGGCCGACGGTATCCGCAATCGTCATCAAGTCGCTCCTCAGTGATTTTGAATGGCCTCGGCGGTGTTGCGCGCGAGGCGGCCGACGACCTCCTCCGACTTGCGGTCGGCGTTGGCCGTGGTGTACTCGATCGTACCGCGAGCCGGCGTACCGAAGGGCTGGCCGGTCGAAAGATCGTACGTCGTAAGCGTGACTTTCGAGGTGTACGCGGTGTCGTAACGGCCGAGGTACTTCAGCTCGCGACTTCCCGCTTCCTCGACACGCGCGACTACGAGAACGGCGTAACCCTCCTCGCGCAGGCGGCTGATGAGACGCGACGTGTTTCCGCCGTGCACGAGATTCTCAGTGGCCGGCAGCGACTGCGCGTCGACGGTGTGCAGTCCCGCCGCGCTGAGCTCCGAGGTGACCACCTCGGTGACCGAGCTGACGAGATTCTGATCGCCGCTGACCGCGATCGCGACGCCGGATGCGCGGCGCGCGGGACGCGTGACGACAGGCGCGGCGGCTGTCGTGCCGGCTGTCGGATGGGGATTGTTCTGGGCGATGTGGACAGGCGAGGGCGCCTGTCCCCCCACTTGAGGGGTGGTGACGGGCGAGGGGGACTGGCTGGTTACCGAAAGCTGAGAGCCCTGGACAGGCGGGGGCGCCTGTCCTACACCAGCGGCGTTGGAGGTCGGCACTTGCTGCTGTTGGGAGAGCAGCACGCCGTCGGGCGGGGCGGAGGTCGACGCGGCCGACTGCGGCAATGCCGCGGCGGACGTCGTCGCAGGCGTCGCGGCTGACGTGTCCGTCGCGGCCGAATGCGCGGCCTGCCAGTTCTTGTACATCCTGAAGCCGGCGATCGCGGCCGCGGCGCCGCCACCGAGGACGAGCACGAGGGCGAGCGCGATCACGACCCAGGCCGAAGACGATCGCTTCGGAGCCGCCGGCGGCGGCACATACGCGACCGCGGGTGGCGCGGCCATGGCCGGAGCGGCGGACATGGGAGGAACGGTTGCCGGAGATTGATAAGGCTGGTCAGGCATGGTTTGCGGTTCTCGTTTCGTTGCGTCGGCCCGCGTGGGCGTGGCCGGAGTGTCGATCGTCGTCGGGACGTCGGCCTGCGGATTCGTCAGACGGGAGTTGAGGACCTGCGTGGCCGCGGCCATGGCCGCCGGCGCGGCTGCTGCGGCCGCCGGCTTCTGCACCGCGAGGCCCGCGGTCATGCTGCGCACGCCGCGCGAGGCGAGATACTCCTCGAGATCGGCGACGAGCTGATGGCAGTCCTGGTAACGCTGCTCGCGATCCTTGGCGATCATCTTCTGCAGGATGCGCCGCGATTCGGGATCGACGTCGGGATTGAGCGTCATCACGTCGGGCGGCTCTTCGTCGAGGATCTGCTTGAGCAGCGCGAGCGGGCTCTCACCCCTGAACGGCGCCTGGCCGGTGAGCAGCTGGTAGTACGTGATGCCGAGGGCGTAGATGTCGGTGCGATTGTCGATCTTCTCCCCTCGGCACTGCTCGGGGGCGAGATAGCCGGGCGTGCCGACCATCATTCCGGTGGCGGTGAGACGGTTCTCGGCGTCGACCGGCAGGGCCAGTCCGAAGTCGGCGATCTTGAGCAGACCGCGATCGTCGAGAATCAGATTGGCCGGCTTGATGTCGCGATGGATGATGCCCTTGTCGTGCGCGGCCGCGAGGCCGTGAGCCGCCTGCAGGATCATCTGCGACGCGCGCGGATTGCCGATGCGGCCTTCCTCGCGCAGGACGTGGTTCAGCGAACGGCCCGTGACGTACTCCATGACGAAGTACGGATGTCCGCCATCTTCTCCGATGAAGAAGATCTGGACGATGTTGGGATGCGACAGCCCCGCCGCGGCCTGTGCTTCACGCACGAACCGCTGCAGGAACGTGGCATCTTCGGTGAGCCCCTCGGTCAGAACCTTGATGGCGACGAAGCGGTTGAGCGCTTCTTCATGGGCTTTGTAAACGACGCCCATGCCGCCCCGCCCGAGCTGGGAGACGATGGTGTAGTGGCCAATCTTTTCCGGCATTGTTTTAGTCCTGAGTGCTGGGTGCTACGTGCTGAGTGCTTTGGTGCTGAGTGCTGATAGCACCCAGCACCTGGCACCCAGCACAGAGGTTTTATTGCGCGTGAACGGCCATGCCCTTGCGGACGGAGGCGGCCTTCCCGCTGGAGACCGTGCAGATCGAAAGCTTCTCTTTCACTTCGCTGACCTGCAGGCGCGCGACTTCCTTGACCGTCTCGTCGAGCACTTCGCCGGTGTCGGGGTCGCGGATGACCTCGGAGTCGCCGACGACGAACGTCTGGCCGACGCTCACGCCTTCGCGCGTGCCGCGGTTGACGTAGATCTTTCCGCCGGCGCTCTGTACGACCGAACCGGTCCAGGGAATCTTCGGCAGCTGCGCCACGAGGAACTTCACCGCCTCGCCGCACGCCGCTTCGACCGCCTTGCCGACGTTGTCGTCGTGATGTCCGCCCGCCGTGGCGCCGATGCCGTTGCGGTAGTAACCGACGGCCAGCCCCTTCTGCGTGGAGGTGCCGACGACCGACTTCGAAGCGAGCACCTGCCCGGTGGTCGAGTCGACGATGTAGATGGTGGCGTTGATCTCACCCTTGCCGGCCTTGCCGCCGACGCTGATGCCGTGGAGGCTGATGCCACCGCCGCCGCCCGACGTGTTGTCCTGCACATGCGTGATCGCGCCTTTGACGAGCAGCTGCGCGGGCGTCATCTGCCCGGTGACCGGAGCCTTCTTGCCGCCGGCCGTACGTCCCGACGCCGCGAAGTCCTGCTCGCCGAGTGCTTCCTGGCGCATGTCTTTCTCACCGAGGACGATGAATTTCCCCGTCGAGTTCAGCTGATCGGTCAGCACGGTGGCCCATGCGTCACCGATGTCCCACTGCCCGGCCCAACCGGCCTTGTTGTCGAACTTCGTCACGGTGATGGAGTAGCGAAGTCCGCCTGTCGGCTCGGTCGCCAGAACAGTTCCTGCAACAAGCGACACGACAGCAAACATCAAAACGATCTTTGAAAGCTTCATGACTCCCCCTTCAATGGATTCCACATTTTAAGCTCCTCCGGTTTATTTGCGGTGATCCGGCTCACGACGGCCCATTAACGCGTCGCGTCGGCTTTGCGGATGAGCTTCCCACACGGACCCGCAACTCGCTCAGCCATCAGGGCATAGCCGCGCGCGTTCGGATGGATCTCGTCGCTCTTGAGGGAAGGATTTCCGATGATCCCGTCGAGCAGATCGGGGATGAGGAGGCATTTCTCGTCGCTCGCCACCCGCGCGTACATCTTCCCGTAGCTGGCCGTGAGGCTGGGGAAATTGAATCCGAGGAGGACGACCATCGCGCCGGAGGCCTGGATCTGCTTCACGATCGCCCGCAGATTGGCCTCGGTCGACGCGATCGGCGCGCCGCGCAGAAAGTCGTTGCCACCGAGGCCGACGATCACGATGCGCGGACTGTGCTGCAGGACGTCGGCGTCGAGGCGCGCGAGCGCGGCGTCAGTAGTGTCGCCGCTCACGCCGGCGTTGATCACCTCGCGACCGATCAGCTTCGCCAAACCGGATGGGTAGTCCTCGCCTCCTGCCGCGCCGTAGCCCGCGGTGAGCGAGTCGCCGAACGCGATGATGTTCGTCCCGTTCGACTCGAGGTTGCGCACGCGCGAGTACTTCGACGGGAGCAGAAGCCAGACGACAAGGATGACGAGGACGACGGCGGGGACGGCGAACTTGCGCTCCAGCAGCTTCTGCACGGTCATCAGTTTCTCATGCGATCACGGAGCTGCTGAAAGACGCCCTTCCGCCTGGAGGTGGCCCCACCCGAATAGCGCTATAGTTCGATCATCGATGGACGCGAGTATCGACGTCCCCCGCCTCCGCACGTATCTCTTCTGGTCCTTCTGGGCGGGCGTGGCGTTTTTCGCGGTCTATCCGGCGATGAACTGGCTCACGTCGCGTCGTGCGCCGCTGCATCTCTACCTGCCGGGCGAGCTGGCGATTCCGTTCCTCCCCCACTTCATCTGGCCGTATCTGTCGATGTACGTGCTGTTCGTGCTGCCGCTCGCGTTCATTCCCGCCGAGAACATGCCGGCATTGGGAAAACAGCTGATCGCCGGATGCCTGATCAGCGCGGCGATTTTCCTGATCATCCCCGCGGAGCTCGGATTCCGGCGGCAGGTGCCGGGCTCTTATGCTGCGATTTACGCCGGGATGTTCAATATCGACCGTCCTTACAACCTCGTGCCGTCATTGCACGTGATCTGGTCGACGGCCATTGTGCAGGCCTGCGCCGACTTCGCCCGGCCGGCGATGCGCGTCGCGCTGCTGGCGTGGCTCTGCGTCATCGTCGCCTCGACCGTGCTCATTCATCAGCACCATCTCCTCGATGTGATTGCCGCGTTGGCAATCGTCTTCTTCCTCAGACGTCAATACGAGGTGCGCCATGCGTAAGCTGCTTGCCTGTCTGCTGTTCACGTTCCCCCTGTTCGCGCAGGAGGCCGACCACGAAATTCATCAGGAGCTTCGCGCGGTGCTCACCACCGTGCAGAACGCGATCAACAGCGGCAATTACGACGCCATGCTGCCGGTGATCAGCGACAGCGTCCGCGCCACGACGATCACCCAGGAAGTGATGTCGAATCGCGCCGACGTCTCGGCCTACTTCAAACGCTGGTTCGGACAGGGCGGCTTTCTCAAGAAGCTCGACATGCACCTCACCGCCGACGCATTGACCGAGCTCTCGCCTGATAAGACGTGGGGCCTGGTGCGCGGCTCGGGAATCGAGAACTACACGCTGGCGGACGGCCGCCAATATCCGATGAAGACGCGCTGGACCGCGGTGCTGATCAAGGAAGCGGACGGCAGATGGCGCCTGCGCGCGATCCACCTCGGGACGAATTTCCTCGATAACCCGATCCTCGATGACGCGAAGCACGCGGTGGTGCGCTATGCGTCGATCGCGGGCGTCGTGGGAATCGTGATCGGGCTGCTGATCGGATTCCTAGTCGGCCGGCGCAAATAGCGATCGTTCCGCCGGCGCGCCCATCGGCGGCGCCGGCTGGACGCCGTGCCGCCAGAGGCTGACGTAGATCTGCCAGAACGACGGCTGCGTCGCGTCGCGCTCGACGTATTGCGGCAGTTTCGTCCACGGCACGGCGGGATACGTGTGATGCGCCAGGTGGTAGTGGTAATTGAGCGTGAGCCACCGCACCGGCGCGAAGACGCGCAGGTTCCAGGCGCCGCTCATGACGTCGCGCGTGCTCCAGGCGTGATCGACGTACTGCAGCGCCGACCAGTGCAGGGCGAAGAGCCAGTGCGCGAGCAGCCAGCCGCGCCATTCGAGATGGAGCAGGCGCCATAACGCGATCTGGTAACCGAAGGCGCAGGCGATCTCGATCCAGATTTTCAGCGGCGGCAGTTGCGCGATGTCGCGCACGTGCGGGCCGAATCCCATCCGCGGCGCGATCCGCTCGATGAACGCTTTGGAGCGATAGAGCGGCGTGGCGAGGATGTAGAGCGCGTTGGAGATCGGGATGCAGAACCAGTAGAGCCCGAGGAGATTGCCGGCATAGAGCCAGACATTGCGGACGAAGCGCGATTCGGTCGGAAGGTAGTAGTCGTAGAGGTCGTTGTCGGTGCGATTGCGCGCGTGGTGCCCGGTGTGCGCGACGCGCTGCAAGGAAAAGGAGGTGGGGAACATCGAGCTGGCGATCAGGCCGAAGAGGTAATTGCGTTTCGGATTCGCCGAGGCCACTCCGTGTACCGCCTCGTGCATCAGCGCGAACGGAACGTTGTTGACGAACGCGAAGATCAGCGCGGCCCACCAGAATCCGTGAGAAACGGCCCAGAGGCAGGCGCTCGTCGCCATTGCCGCAAGAACGAGGATCGTCCAGTTCAAACGCTCTGGCATTTCCGTTCCACCGGCCTCGTGCCCCAATGTCCGTGTCGCAACATCGATTGCAGGACATACCCCGCGGTCGGGATCAGCAGCGCCGCCGCGAGCGTGATCACAAAGTTGCTGTTCGACGCGATCGCATAACCGTAAATCGCCCCGAATCCGCCAAAGAACCACGGAGCGTAATCGAGCGCGACCTCGACCTCGCTCCTCCCCTCGGACCACGGCTGGTTGTAGACGCGCAGGATGCCCGACTGCAGCGCCTTCACGTCGTACGCGAAATTGATCACGCCAAGGACGAGCGCCATCGCGAGCGCGGTGGCGAGCGGCATGTGCACGTATCGGTGCACGACCCACCCGATCATCGACGTCGCGGAGCCGAAGACGAATCCGTGATGCGGCCGGAAGCGGCCGAGCCGCAGCCGCGTGTCGAATTCCCACACCTTGAGGATGTTCGTGCCGACGCCCGGCACGATGTACGCCCAGAGGATCGGGACGAGCCAGCCGACCAGGTCACCGCGCCAGAGGAAGAACGACAGCGGCGCGAGGATCAGGGGACCGAGCCACGCGTAAAGCCTCATGACAATCCGAATCGCATCCCGTGCTTCTTCGGGATCTCCTTCTTGAACAGCAGCGTGTATTTCCAGAACGCGCCGATGCGCGACAGCGAACGGAGGTGCGTCTTGACGTCGGCGAAGCGCTTGAACAGCGACGGAATGCTGTTGAACCGCGTGCGCGCGGCGTGGCAGGCGTCGGTCAGTTCGCCCGGCGTCATCAGCTTCGGCACGAACGCCGCGTGATTGAAGCGGTAGTCGGGATGCAGCCACCACTTCCCGTCCCACAACAGCCGCCCCTCCTTCTCCAGCTTGCGATAGAGCGGCGTGTTCGGATACGGCATCAGGATGTTGTACGCGGCGAGCGTGAAGCGGCTGTTGAGCGCGAAATCGACGGTGGCCTCGATCGACGCCTGCGTGTCGTGGTCGTAGCCGAGCGTGAACGCCGCCCAGCTCTGCATGCCGTGCTCGCGGAGGATGCGCACTTCTTCCCTGTAGTGCGAAAACTTCGGGATATTCGGCGATTTCCGCGCGTCACGCAGGCTCTCCGGCGTGATGGTCTCGAAGCCGGTGACGTTTCCCCAGTTGCCGGCGCGCTCGAGCAGTTTCATCAGCGGCAGATTGCGCGTGACGTCGAGGCTGGCCTGGCTGACCCAGTGCACCTTCAGCGGCATGAGCGCGTGGCAGAACTCCGCCAGCGCCTTGTGATCGCTGGCGATGTTGTCGTCGATGAAGAAGATGAATTTGCGGTCCTGCGCCTCAATCTCCCGCACGACGTCGTCGAGCGCGCGGTGGTAATGCTTCTTGTCGAAATACTGGCTGACCGCGCAGAAGCTGCAGGCGAAGCGGCAGCCGCGCACGTACTGCATCAGCGTCAATGGCAGGTAGCCCTTGCCCTTGAAAAGATCGCGGCGCGGCAGGACGCGGCCGATCTGTCCGACTCCCGGCGGTCCTTCGTAGCGCGGCTTCAGGCGGCCCCGACGGGCGTCGTCGACCACCTCGTGCCAGATCGTCTCGGCGTCGCCGAGGAAAATGCTGTCGGCATGCTCGGCCGCTTCTTCGGGCAACAGTGTGATGTGCATCCCGCCGAGGATCACAGCGACGCCGCGCTTGCGATATTCGGCGGCGAGCTCGTAGGCGCGGCGGGCGGTGTAGGTCTCGACCGTGATCGCGGCGAGGTCGGTCGGCTCGTCGAACGGAATCGACTCCATCCGGTCGTCGTAGAGGACGCATTCGACGTCGGGCGGCGTGAGACCGGCCAGCACCGCCAGCATCAGCGGCTCCATGCGCCCTTCGTCGACATAGAGGCTGTGCTCCATGCGGCCGATGTTCGGTTTGATGAAGGTGATTTTCATCAGCCCAGCTGCCTCCGCTGCTTCTTGTAAATCTCGCGCCGCGAGATCACGTTCGCCACCGCGGTCGTCCCGGCGCGGAAAAAGGTCGTGTACGACGCCAGCACGCGGCTGCCGATCGAGCGCCAGCTGTAGAAGCGCTTCTTCGCCTCGAAAACGCCCTCCGCCAGTTCGTCGGGTCGCATGCCGCGCGGCTCGAAGATGGCGTCGCCGTAGCGATAGCCGGGCTCGAGCCACCATTTCGGCTTCAATAAACGTCCCTCCTGCAGGAGCCGGTCATACAGCGCGGAACCGGGCGTCGGCGTCAGCGGATTGAAGTTCGCGATCTCCAGCCGCGACTCGAGCGCGAAGTCGAGCGTCCGCTCGATGCTCTCCTTCGTGTCGGCGTCATAGCCGAAGACGAACGTGCCGTAGATGCCGATGTCGCGGCTGTGTACGGCGCGGACGACGCGCTCGTACGAGCCGCTGACGCTGTTCCACGACTTGCGCATCTGCTGCAGGCTCGCTTCGTTGAGCGACTCGAATCCGATGAGGACGAACCGGCAACCGGCCGCGGCCATCCGATCGAGCAGCGACTCATCGCGCGCGACGTCGATGGAGATCTGGCACGACCAGCGGCGCTTGAGCGGCGTCAGCGCGTCGAGTAGCGCGAGGAGATCCGACTTACGGCCGAACAGATTGTCGTCGACGAAGAAAATCAATCGATTCGCCGGCAGCGACTCGATCTCCGCGACGAGGCCTTCGAGCGGCCGTACGCGCAGGTCGGTTCCATAGAAACTGTGGATGGAGCAGAAATCGCACGAGAAACGGCAGCCCCGCCCGTACTGCACGAGCTCCACCGGCGCGTAATCCTTGCCGCGATAAATCGAGCGATCGAGCGTGTAATCGTGCAGCGGACGTTGATTGCCGCCGCTGTAGCGCGGTTGCAATCGTCCGTCCTTGAAATCCGCCAGCAGGTTTTCCCATGCCCCTTCGCCGTCGCCGATGATGACCGCGTCGGCGTGCTGCAGCGCTTCCTCGGGGAGAAACGTCGGGTGATAGCCGCCCATCACCACCGGCACGCCGCGGGCGCGATACGAATCGGCGATGACGTACGCGCGATGCGCGGTGAACGTCTCGACGCTGAGCGCGGCGAGGTCGGGCGTGTCGCCGGACGGCACGGCCTCCGCTTTTTCGTCGTAGAACGCGACGTCCCACTCCGGCGCGCGCGCGGCGAGGATCCCCATCGCCAGCGGCGGCATGGCGTCGGAGGAGCGGTAATCGCCGAGGTTGGGGCGGACGAGCGTGAGTCTCACAGGAGGGCGGCCTCCGGTTGGGCGGGGAGCGTGCTGCTGGGGGGCGCGCCATTGAAGGTCACGGCGTAAATGCGCGCCGGATAACGGACCGGTTTGAAACGTTCAATGACCGGAATCAACGGACTGTGCGCGTGTACGCCGAGGCTTGCGGCAGGGGTCTCACAATACGAGAGCAGGTCCTGCAGGAGCGCGTAGTCCGGAGGCATCGAAAGAAATGCGAGGAACGTCTGATCGAGCGCGCCGCCTTCGCGCGGCAGTGGGATCCGCCGCGCGAGACGCGCCCAGGCGTTGTACAGCGGGATCAGGGCCGGCGTCCGATAGCGGCGCGCGACGATTTGCTTGAACGCGCGCTGGTCCCAGAGCGCGGCGACGGCGTCGCCGGCCTTGAAGCATGCGAGCTGTTGCGCGATCGAGCTGTCGAGCACGGGCGAGTATTGAAAGTTCGCGGCGGCTTTGTTGTAGAGCGGGACGATTTCCTCCGCGGTCGCCCGGCGCCACAATCCGCGCCGTTTGCCGCGCGAAACCGGGAGGGCGAACGTCACGTAATCGCCTTGCGGGTGATACGGAGGCAGCCCCGGCACACCCGCTTCGAGCAGGCGCCGCGCGCCGCCATTTTCCGCGGCCACAACCGTAAACCACCACGGCACGCCCGCCGGCGCGAAGCGTCCGATCGAGGCATAGCCTTCGCGCAGATAGCGGATCCGCCGCCGGTGATCGGGATTGACGCGCAGTCCGCCGAGATAGCCGAGCTGCGTGGGAGCGCCATTGAGATGCACCGGCATCACCGACGCCGTGTACATCCCGATCACATCGCCTTTGTCCTCCGCGATCACCGCCCAGTCGCGGCCGAAGATGTTTTTTCCGGCGAAGAACGACGGCTCGCGCTCCATCGTCATCTCGACGTGAGATTGCGCTCCTGATCGAAGCGGCGTCGGCATCCCGTTCTCGCGCAGCATCGCACGCAGCACGCCGTCGTCGGCTTCGGTCGCCAGCCTGAAGGTCGTCACTGCACCTCCAGCAGTTCGCCCTGCCAGGTCTCGTCGCCGAGCGGATAGCCGTTGCGCTGCGAGATCTCGTTGCGATGCATGGCATTGACGAGGAAGAAATTGCGGAAGACAAACGCGTCGTGGATGTGGCGCGTGCTGCGGCGGGCGATGTTCGTCCAGCCATAGAAGCGCCGCCGGGCATGCACGCAGCCGGCGGTCACTTCATCCGGCGTCAGCGTTTTCGGATTGAACGGCAGCGCGTTGTAGCGATACTCGGGATCGAGCCACCACGCGTCGAACCGCAGCCGTCCCTCGCTCTGCAGCCGCTTGTACAACGGCGTGCCGGGAAACGGCGTGAGGTGATTGAACGCGGCGATGTACATCCCCTCCTGCGTGGCGAAATCGACGGCCTGGTCGAACGATTCGTGCGTGTCGTGCTCGTAGCCGAAGATGAACGTGCCGTAGACGAAGATGCGATGCCGCCGCAGGTTCGCCAGCGCCGCGCGGAAGCCGCCTTTCATCGTATTGAAGCGCTTGTTCATCAATTTCAGATTGTCTTCATTGAGACTCTCGAATCCGATCAGCACGCCGCGGCAGCCGGCGCGATGCAATTCGGCGAGGAATTCCTCGTCGTGCGCGGCGTCGATGCTCATCTGCGTGATCCAGCGAATGTCGAGCTTCGCCAGCCCTTCGAGCAGCGGCCTTGCCGTCTTCAGGTCGGCGGCGAAGTTGTCGTCGACGAAGAAGAAGACGCGCTTGTCCTTCTTCAGCTCGGACAATTCGGCGATCACCTCATCGGGATCACGCCTGCGATAGGTGCGGGAGAAAAACGTCTGGATCGCGCAGAACTCGCACGGAAATTTGCAGCCGCGTCCCGTCTCGACCAGTCCGATCTTGAGGTAGCGCTTACCGCGAAAAAGCCTGCGGTCGACTTTCATCGCCGACAGCGGCTGCTGCTCGCCGTGATAGTGCCGCTGCAAGGTGCCATGTTTCAGGTCGTCGATCACCCGCGGCCACGCCCCCTCGGCCTCCCCCGTCACCACGGCGTCGGCGTAACGCACCACTTCATCCGGCACGAGCGTGGCGTGGAACCCGCCCATCACCACCGGCACGCCGCGCCGCCGGTATTCGCTGGCGATCTGATACGCCCGCGCCGCGGTGTAGGTCTCGATCGGAATGGCCACCGCATCACATGGAGCGTCGAACGGAATCGACTCCATCCGATCGTCGTAAAACGTGCAGTCGACGTCGCGCGGCGTGAGTCCGGCCAGTACGGCGATCGGCAACGACTCCATCTGCCAGGTGCGGACGTAATTCTCCCCCGCTCGATGGCCGACGGCCGGATGGACGAACGTCAGTCGCAGGTTTTTCACAATAAAGGCCTGATCGGCGTCAGCTGCCAGAAAAACACCTTGCTCCGCTTGCCCAGCGGCACATGGCGATCGGGATTGTCGGTGGCGGCGTTCCAGCTGCGATCGGGCTTCATGTCCGTCTCGATCGCCGCCTCCACTTCGCGCGCCAGCGATTCATTGTGGATGATGACCCCGACCTCGGTATTGAGGTTCTGCGAGCGCGGGTCGAGATTGAAGGTGCCGATGAAGACGTCGCGGGAATCGACGACGAGGCTCTTGGCGTGCAATCCGGAAACACCCTTCTTGCGCACATCCGGCCTGTACTCGTGAATCTGCAAGCCCATCTTCAGGAGCGTCGCGCGTTGATTGCGATAGCCGGAGAAAACCTGCAGGTTGTCGGTCGAAGCGAGCGAATTGGTGCTGATGCGCACAGTGACGCCGCGCGCTCTCGTCCGCCGGAACAGCTCGAGCGCCTTGTCCGACATGACGAGATACGGCGTCTGGATCACGACCCGCACGCGCGCCGATTCGATCAGCCGCTTGAGCGCCGCCGTGGTCATGCCGCCCTCTTTGCCCGGCACGTCGCTGACGAATTCGACGTCGCCCCAGACCATCTGCTTCGACAGCCGCGGAAACGCCGACGTCGCGCCATCGATCGCCGCGTGCACCTCGGGCGCGAAGTTCGCCGCCGAGCTCGCGTAATCGTGCATGTCGCGATACGCCTTCTGGATCTCGGCGTCGTTCACCTGCACGTTTTCGCGCAGGATGCCGAGGCCGCTGTAGAGCTCTTCCACCGGAACGCTGAGCGGGCTTTCCCAGAATCGCACGAAGCTGGCCTGCATTGGCTTCACCACATCGCCGACCACGAGCGCGTCGCGGTCGCGGAAGTTGTAATCGTGGTTGTAGTCGTAATACTCGGCCGCCATGTTGCGGCCGCCGGTGATGGCGACCAGGCCGTCGACGACGAGCATCTTGTCGTGCATCCGCTGATTGAGGGCGTGAAAATCGAGCGCCGCATTGAGCAGCCGCGCCTGCAACGGCACGCCGACCGACACTTTCGGGTTGTAAATGCGGATGTCGATGTTCGGATGTTTGGCCAGGGCGAGCATCGATTTCGCCGGCGCGTTGATCAGGAGATCGTCGACGAGAATCCGCACCCGCACGCCGCGTTCCGCCGCCCGGAGCAACGCCTCGGCCGCGAGAATGCCGATGTTGTCGGTGCTCCAGATGAAGTACTGCACGTCGATGGAGTGCTGCGCGTGATCGGCGAGCCACGCCCGCGCGATGAGCGCCTCGTCCCCCCTGTCGAGGACGTACGCGCCGCTCTGTCCAGGATGCGAGGCGATCTGATCATGGATGTAGGTCATCGGCGTTTGCGCGGCCGCCTGCAGGCAGAAGATCAGCGAGACGGCGGCTAGCCGCATACCGCCTTCCTCACCGACAGATGCCAGTCACAGTTGTAGAAGCGCTGCAGGTGGTGCGCGTAGAAGCGGTATCCGAGGTTCGCGGCGAGGCCGAGCGGCTCGAAGGCGCGCGCCTTCCAGAGGCGGGAGGCGATCGCGCTGTAGCGATAGACCTGCTTCCACGCCCGCTCGTGGCCGGCGGCCAGCTCCGGCACGCTCATGTTCAACGGCTGAAAGACAACATGTTGACCGTCGTACAGCTCCCAGTTGCGGGTCAGGATCCGCCCCTGGCTCTCGAGCCGCGTGTGCAGCGGCGTGCCGGGGAACGGCGTGACGATGGCGAAGCGCGGGAGGTCGATGCCGTTGTCGATGGCGAATGCGGCGGTGTTCTCGAAGACGTCGAGCGTGTCGTGATCGAGTCCGAAGACGAAGCAGCCCTGGATGGCGATGCCGAGGTCGTGCAGGTCGGCGATCAGCGTCGTGTAATCGACCGAGCCGTTGAAGCGCTTGTTGGCGTCGGTGAGGCTGCCGGGAGTAATCGTCTCCAATCCGAGGAGCAGGCCGCGGCAACCGGAGCGCGCCATCAGCTCCATCAGTTCGCGGTCGTGCGCGATGAGCACGGTCGAGAGTCCGAACCAGCGCACCTTCAGCGGAATCAGCGCGGTGAAGAGCTCGCGCGCGTACGCCTTGTCGGCGACGAGATTGAGGTCGATGAAGAGAATCCGTTTCTGTCCGACGCGACGGATGTCCTCCACCACCCACGACACCGGCTTCTGGAACTGCCGGCTCCCCCACGCCGTCGGCGCGATGCAGAACTCGCAATCGTGTCCGCAGGAGCGCGTGGCCTCGAAGACCGCCTGCGTCAGGAACTGCCGCCCGTCGAAGAGCTCGCGCCGCGCGAACGGCATGTCGGAACGATCGAGGGAGAAGTCGTGCGCCTGGCGATATTCGCTCTTCAATGCGCCGCGCGCGAAGTCGCGCAACAGCTCCGGCCACGCATCCTCGGCATACCCGACGACGATCGCATCGGCATGTCCCGCCGCCTCGTGCGGGATGAGCGTGACATGCGGTCCGCCGAGGACGACCGTCTTCCCCTGGGCCCGAAATTGCGCCGACAACTCGTACGCGCGCCGCGCGGTGCCTGTAATGACCGTCATCCCGATCAGATCGGCGTCGAGCTCCTCCGGGACGTCCTGAATTCCTTCGTCATAAACCGCGATCTGCGCGTCGACGTCCGGCGGCACCAGCGCCGCGAGCGTCGTCAACGTCAGCGGCTGATAGCGGAGCGACTTGCGGAAAATCCCGCCGCGGTAGCGATACAACGGGCCCTTGGGAGAAATCAGCGCGATTTTCATAGCGTCAGCACCGGAGGTTTGATGTCGCCAAGACGTGTACCGCGGGCGAGTTGCGATTGAAGGTAATGCTCGTACAGATTTTCGTCCCGGACCAGGCGCAGAGGCGCGAGTTGTCCGAACTTGCGGGCGTAAGCGTATTGAGGGTTTTCGCAGAGGCGGATTTCGATGACGTCGATGTCGGCGGGCAATTCGGAGTAGAGGACGTAGCCGTCGCAATGAGGCGCAAGAAATCGAAACCCCGGAACCGGTTCGAGACACTTGCCGACGAATGCCTCGGTCAGTTTTTCGCCGACGAGGTCGGAGACGATGCCGCGGCGGCCGAGGAATTCGAGCTGCACACATCCCTCTCCCCGCGCACGGGGAGAGGGTGCCGCAGGCGGGTGAGGGGTCTCTCCCTCGCGCAAACGCATCGCCCCTTCATCCGCCTGCGGCACCTTCTCCCCCGCGGGGCGGGGGAGAAGGCTATGGCTAACCAGGTCTCCGGTGCGATAGCGATAGAGCCCGCTCGCCGTGGTCGCGATCACTTCATAGGCATCACCGACCGGCTCGAATTCGAAGAACCCGTACGGATTCAATCCGAGCCCCGGCACCGTCACGATGCACTCCGTCGACATCAGTCCTTTGGGCTCGACCCTCGCGTGCGGAAAACGTCTCGCCAGCTCCTCGGCGAACGGCTTCGACGTCCCACTCGCCCAGCAGCTGATGATCTTCAGCTCCGGCCAGTCGAATTCGGCTTCATCGAGAAGGCGCAATAAGAACGACGGACTCCAGACCGAGATCAATTCGAGATCGCGCGCTGCGGCGAGGTGCTTCACCGTTTCCGCGCGCCAGCGTTCGACGTCTGTAATCGCCGCGATTTCCAGCGGAACGGCGGGACGGAACGGCACGCCGATGTACGCGCTGTCGGGAAGGCCGACCGGAATGCCGCCGATCGTTTCCGCGGGCCGCGTCGCGGGACTGAGCGCGAGATACACGCTGCCCGTAATTCCCGCCATCACGCGCGACACCCACGGCGCGACCGCCCGCTGCATGTCGCGCAATCCCTCGGCCGAATACGGGATCAGCTTCGCGCCGCCGGTGCTGCCGCTCGTTCGCTCATACGCCACAGGGCGACCGGCGAACAGCACATCCGGCTCGCCGTCGCGGATCCGCTCGATCCACGGGGCGAGGTCGTCATAAGAAACGATCGGCAGCTCGTCGAGCGTGCGCGGCGAGCCGTAGCGGCGCAGGTACGCCGTCTGCGCATTGCGCGCGAGCAGCTCTTCAATCCATGTCATAGCCGCTCTTCCCGAATAATTTCAATGTGAGCGGTTTCATGTTGTGCGTTTCGACTTCACAGAGACAGACGAGCTCGTGGCCGTCGCGAAATCCGGGGTTGCGCCGCAGAAAGAAATCGATCTCGCGTTTGGCGAGATCGGCGTGCGACGGGAGCGCGATATCGGCCTTCAGATGGCCGCGCGAGCGGCGGAACTCGACCACGCCGGTTTCCGGGTTGTAGTCGTCGGGAAACATCTCCGAGGCCAATGCGTCGGCCAATGGCTTCAGATCGCTCCGGTCGACGCTCCAGTGCGGATAGAACGACTTACCGAAGAGCGGCAGATAGCGGAACGTGCGATGTCCCTTGACCAGCAGCAGCCAGTAAAACGGAATCTCGGGACGCTCGCGTTTGAGCGCTCCCATGCGGCTGATCCAATCGAAGGCGAGCGCCTGCTGGCCCCAATGCGCGCGGTCGACGACCGTGTCGCCTGAATAGACGACGCGGATGTTCCGGCCGCACCATTCACGCTCGAAGAAGAGCATCGTCGTGAAGCCGACCACCTGCTCTCCCGCGCGCACGAGCAGCACCTCGTGCTTCTTCGCCAGGTCGCCGAAGAAGAGCGCCTCATCCGACCCGTCGTAATTGGCGAGGTAGAGCCGCGCCATCTCCGATCTGAGCCCGTCGCCCAACGCGGATACCGCGAGGAATGAGGTCGCGTACTGAATGAGGAAGAGTTTACGCGCCTTTACTTCGCGACGTTCAAGGCGTGGCGCTGCAGCCGCCGCGCGCCCTCCTCATCGCCGAGGGCGACGAGCGCGCGGCCGAGGTCGGCGTACGCGCGGCTGTTCGCCGGATCGATGGCCAGCGTGCGGCGGAGAGCGAAGACGGCGCGCCCCTGATCGCCGTGCAGCGCGTGCAGCTCGCCGAGCGTGAGCCACGCGGCGGCGAGGTTGGGACGGAGCGCCGTCGCGCGCTCGAGCGCGGCGATCGCATCGTCGTCTTTCCCCTTCCGGTGCAACGCGAGCGCGAGCTGCACGTGCAGACCTGCGCGCTCCGGCGCGATCGCCAGCGCGCGCCGCAGGAACGCGACCGCGTCGTCGTCGCGCCCGAGGCCGCCGGCGGCGAGGCCGAGCCATCCGAGCGCCAGCGGCTGCGACGGTTCGCGCTCCAGGATCGCCTTGCACGTCGCTTCGAGCTTCGTCCACTGCCGCAGCGTCGCCTGCGCGTTCGCCAGATCGAACAGCGGCTCGAGCTCGCGCGGCTTCGCGGCGGCGAGCGCCTGCTCGAATCGGGCGACGAATTGCGGATCGCGATCGCGGCCGGCGCGCATCAGCGGAAGCAATCGATACAACTCCGCATCCGCCCCTTGCAGCGGCGATCCGTACAGCTCGACGTGTTCGATCTCCGGATCTTCTTTCTCCTCGCGCGACGCGACCAGCTTCGCCGACTCGGCCGGCAAGCCGATGCGGTGATCGGTCATCACCACGTGCACGACGTCCTCGGTCCGCCGCTTCTGCATGTGACACGAGACGCAATCGGTCGTCGCGTGGTGCGCCTTTTCGTGACACCCGAGGCAGACGCGTTGATAGTGCGCGGCACGTTCGTCCGGCGGCAATCGCTGGTGCGGATCGTGGCAGTCGAGACAGCCGAACTGCTGCCTGCTCTCGCGAAAGCAGCGGCTCTGTTGCAGCCGGTACGCGTGCTGGCTGATCTCGAAGCGGTCTTTCGGCGCGATGTCGGTCGTCAATTGATAATCCGACAACGCGTCGCCCGGCCGGAACGAATAGATGTCGCGTCCCAGCTTCCGCGCCCCCTGCACCGCGACGGCGGGCAGGAGATGACATTGATTGCAGACGTCGTTGCGCCGCTCCGTAGTCAGCCGCATCGGATTGATGATCGCCACCTTCGGATCGCGCGCATGAGCGGCGCCCGGTCCGTGACAACGCTGGCATCCGGTCCCCTCGGGGAGCTCTTTCGGAAACGTCTGCGGGCGCCAGAAACCGTCGTGGCTCTCGGCGACATCGGGATATCCGTTGTGGCAGAACATGCACTCGTGCCGCACCCGCCGCTGCACGCCGTCGTGGTCCGGCCGGTCGTATCCCGGCGCCATTCCCCAGGATCGCGTCTGGCTGTACCAGGCGATCGGCAGCTGATAGAGCTCGCCGTCCGGCGTCCGATAGACGTAAACGCGGGCGTGATGTCCCGACCCCAGAATGAAGTCGACCGGCTGCTCGAGCAGATTGATCGGCTTGCCGTCGGGATCGTTCTGATAACGGCGGAAGATCAGCCGCCCGTCGCGCCAGACCATCGAGAAGATCTGCTTCGACGGCGCGTGAACAAATTCTTTCCCCAATTCCTCGATGATCCTCCCCTTCGCCGGCCGGAAAAACGCGCGCGCCATCCCGACGTGCTGATAGGAGCGGGAGATCTCGGCGTGGCAGGGGGCGCAGGCGGAGTGGGGGGCGAACTGCGAGGCCGCGAGAAAGGTCATCGCGAGAGCGACGGGGGCGAGCATGGCTGGTGGGGCTCAGGATACCTCCGCGCGCCACGAACGACGCCCGATCGTGTCTCTTCATCCACGGAAATGAACACAACCATCCGACAGAGACTCATGCATTCGTCGGTCGCCATCATCCTCGTCTCCGCACTGGCATCGACGATCCTGACGACCGGCCTGCTGACGATCATCTGCGCAATCACCGCGGCCGTGCAGGGGTACAGCCTCGGCGAGCTCTACGTGCAGTATTTCCCGATTTTCCGAGGCGGTGGCGCGTCCACGTCACTTCCCCGGCTTGCCTACGTCATCTTTTCCATTTATGTCGTAGCCGCGGAGCTCGCGATAGTGATTCGGCGCCGGCTCAGTCATTGACGCACCGTCTCGTGCACACAGAGGATGTTCCCCTCCGTGTCGTGGAACCAGGCCGCCTTCTCCGACCCGAGGATGCAGACCTTGTCGACGGTCTTCAGTCCCGGAAGGTCGTAGTCGTCGAAGACTACGCCGCGATCGGTGAGCTGGCGGACGGCTTCGGTCACGTTGCCCACTTCGAAGCTCAGCGCCGTGTGCTCGGCCTTCGTCGGCTCGGGCTTCTTCAATAGCGCCAGCGTGCCGCTGGAGATGGCGAAGAGGTGCTTTCCGTCGCCGCTGACGCCGGTGTAATGCAATCCGAGGATTCGATCGTAGAAATCGCGGGCCCGATCGGCGTCGACGACCGGAAGGATGGTCGTCACCGGAGACGTAGCGAGCATGATTCACCTCCGCGATCGAGGATACTCCGAATTACTCGAGCCACTTCGCGGCCAGTCCCGACTTGCGGAACGGCGATGTTTTCCCGAGGGCGATCCTCGCCGCCGGAATGGTCGTGGCTCCCCCGATTCCCATCAAAGCGAGGCCTGCCGTGCGGCGTGTTTTGTCCGAAAAGCGATTGGAGACGAAGAGCGCGACACCGGCCGCGAGCACAGCGCGCGTACCGACGATGAAGATGAGCTCAGGCGTGGTGAGAGTGCGTTTTTTCATGAGGGGTCTCCCTGCAGGGATAAGGATGCAAGATGGATGCGCTGTGGAAGAAGGGAACTACGCCACCCTTGACTCTAGAGCCAGATGGCGCAATCCTGAGTGCCATGCGCACACCACACGCTACTCTGTCTTCAGCCGAGCCGGGCAATCTGACTCCAGACATGGAAGCGTACGTGGAACTCGTGCGAACTGGTACACCAGGGACGTATGCGTACGTGATGCTTCTCGGGATGGATCGCTTTGAGCTGCCAGCGCTACTCCGTGAAATTGGGAAAGGCCTTCCCTTTCGAGCCTTTGAGCGGCTGGCCCGCAACATGGCTTTGACGAATGACCGCCTTATGCGACAGGTGGACATTGCACGACGCACTTTTCTTCGCCGCCGATCGGAAGGACGATTTTCGTCTGATGAGTCCGATCGCCTGTTACGTGCCGCCCGTGTTTTTAGCGCGGCACTGTCGTTATTTGAAGGCGATCGCGACGCCGCATTAACCTGGCTCGAGGAGCCGCAACTTGCCTTTGGAGGCGCTATTCCATTCGATGTTGCCCGGACCGAGATCGGTGCCCGGGAAGTCGAGGATCTCGCGTATCGGCTCGAACAGGGCGTTTTCTCATAGTGATCACTTCGTGGCGCATCGTGAAGGCCAGATATGCAGCCACCGCCTTCGAGGGCGAAGGTGCACGGCGAGCTGGCGGCCGATGGAACTCGCGTGGGCATGCGATTGTCTACACGTCCGAATCCGCGGCGCTTGCAGCACTCGAACTGCTTGTGCACATGGGTCGAAGCCGAAGCCTGCCCGACTATGTGATCTTTTCCTGCAAGTTTTCCGAATCCCTGGTGAGGCGAGTTCAGCTTCGGGATCTACCGACTGATTGGCGATCGCATCCAGCGCCCGTGAGCATTCGGCAGGTGGGTGATGATTGGTTCAGAGAGCAACAATCGGCGGTGCTACGAGTGCCGAGTGCGATCATCGATTCGGAGTTCAACTATCTGCTCAACCCAACGCACCGCCGCTTCGCACGCATAGAGATTTCATCGGCGCAACCCTTCGAGCTCGATCTTCGCCTTCTCCGGCCGTAATTCTGGACCGCCTATGTAACGACCACACGCGCCGGCACCTCGATATCGCTATTGTATTTGAGTCCGCTCTTACAACCGGTGCTCTTCGATCACCGTCGTCAATGACTCCCCGCCGATGTCGAGATACACGTGCTGCTCGGTGACGGACAACGAAATCGCCACGCGCCGCTCGAATTTTTCGGCGAGATCTCTTATGAAATTGCCGGCAAATGAATAAATGGGGATTTCGTCGGCGCGATGAATGCGCCGGCCTTCGAGCTGCCCGAGGAGTATGCGCATCTCGCGATGCGTATAGACCGCGACTCTTGACGCCAGCTTGCTTGCGCGGTGCAGACGGTCGGCGTCGGGCAGGCCGACTTCGATCCACCCCGTCACCTTCCCCGTCAGGTCGCGGACCACGATCGCCGGCTCGTCGCCGTCCGACAATCCGGTCGTCATCTCGATCCCCTCGGTGTACTCGAGGCAATACGCCAGCAGACGCGTGACCATGTACTCCATCGTTTCGGACGGATGCATCGCCAGGCGCAGGGCGAGCGATTCATAGACGCCGCGGTCGATGTCGTTCAGCTCCACGGAGACGTTGTAGATGGTCGAGGAGAGCGCCACGTCTAACGCACCGGCCCCACGGTCTCGTCGAACCACCCGTTGAGCGCAGGAATCAGCAGCTCGGGGCGCGGCACGTGCCCGCCGTCGTAGATCACGAGGCGTTTCGGCTCGGGGAAAAGATCGAACAGAGGCATCGCGTTCGTGTCGAGCGGCACGGTCTCGTCCCAGCGGCCGTTGTACATCAGCTTCGGCATGCGGATGTGGGGCGCGAAGTTGGTCGGATTCGTCCTCGGGTCGGGCTCTTCGCCCTGATATCCGACGGCGTTGAGGGCGACCGAGCGGTAGCGCGTTTCGAGCGCACCGGCAAGGAGGCCGAGGGCGCCTCCGGCGCTCGGACCATAGAAGGCGATGCGTTCCCTGTCGATGTCCGGCCGCGCGGCGAGATAGTCGACGCCGCGGCGGAGATCGCTGATCCTTCCCGCCACCCAGTCCGCGTTTTCGTCGCGCGTCATGCGCGCGCGGCCCATGGGGGTCTCGCGTCCGATGTATCCGCTGAGCAGCACGCTGAACACCGCGCGTCCGCTGCGGACGAAGGGACCCATCCGTTCCATCGACGCCGTCAACGTGCGCAGTCCGCCCTCGACGTCGCCAGCGGGGACGAAGTGGATCACCTGGTATGGCGGCCGGCGATTCTTCGGAAGGAACAGATAGCCGGTGACCGGCTGGCCGTCGGCGCCGTCGAATGCGACCTGCTCCAGCGTCCAGGCTTCGGCATCGGTCCGTTTCATGACCCGCGCGTTCAGCGGCGGGTGCGCGTAATCGTAGAACGCGACGATCTTCGCGAACTCGTCGTCGCCGACCGGCGTCAGCTTCGGCTTCGCCAGTTGCCGCGAGAGGCGCGATGCGCCCTCGTCGCCCCTGCCAATGACGCGCGCGCAGCGGAATCCGACGTTCTCGCTGCTGTAGAAGCCGGGCAGCGTCATGAACTGGCCGAATTGATAGATCGCTTCGTCATACGCGCCGCCGGTGGCCGCGAATCCGGCATCGAGCTCGTTGCGGCACCACTCGGTGACGTTGCCGGCCATCTGATACGCGCCGTACGCGCTCATCCCTCCGCGAAGACTGGTTACGGGCATCGGCCCGTGATCGCGGAAGTTCGCGCGGCGCGAGACGTCCGTCCCTTCGGTGGCGATGCCCCACGGCATGATCAGTCCCGCGGTGCGCGCCTGGCCGTCGCGGGCGACCTTGTCCCATTGATAGACCGTCGGCAGCGACTTTCCGCGGAACTCCGCGTAGGCGGCCGCCTCGTACCACGTCACGCCGGTGACCGGATATTCGTCGCGGCCGGCGGGATACTTCTGCGCCGCCCAACCGCGCGGACCGGAGAGCGCGGTCGTGTCCTTCAGCTCGCGCATCGCTTCGGCGAACGTCAGCACGCGGCCATTTTTGATGAACGGCACCTTCCAGAAATCGGGACGCTGATAGCCGCCGGCGTCGACGAATTGCGCGAACTCGCGATTCGTCACTTCGTACTGATCGATGAAGAACGGCGCGAGCACCACCGGTTGCGAGGTGGGACGCGACCACGACGTCAGCCGGTATCGCCCGCCGGGCACCGCGGACATCCGCTCCGGCACGTCGCGCCGCGGCTGCAGCTTCAAGGCGAGCGGCGGTAATGGCGCCTCGACGACCAGGCCGGAGAAGCGGATCGGCAGCAGCGTGATGGAGCGCGACATCGGCGCGAACCCATCCTTCTCCACGGTGAGCACGTAATCACCCTTGGCCAGCGGCTGATTGCGCAGCGGCGTCGATCCGAGGCGCACGCGCGGCGCGGTCTCGCCGTCGCCGGTGACGCGCTCGATGAAGACCGCGGCGCCGGGCGGCTCGGACGAAATGGTGACCGGCGCGGAGATCTTCTGCGTCGCGCTCACGAGCCGCTCGTCTGCGCCGATCAGCGGGCGCACCGACGCGGCGAGGTCCCACGCCTCGAAGTACCGGTTCTGGTCGGCGAGCTGCTCGATCTTCGGCAACGCCGCGCGCGCGTCGCGCACGTTGCGCAGGTGCATGAGGCCCCGGATCGCGGCGGCCGCGATGAGCATCACGGCCAGCACGACGAAGACGCGACGTCCGCGGCGGGGGGCCGTAACCGAAGACAGCACCTGCGTCGGCACATCGCCGGAGCGGATGCGATCGGTGGACCGTGTCTTCTTCAGCGTCTCGCTCAACTCGCGCGCCGAGGCGAAGCGCTCATCGGGATTCTTCGCCAGCGCCTTCGTGATCACGGCGCTCAATTCCGGCGGCACGCCCTCCAGCGGCGGCGGATTCTCGGTGAGGATCGCGGCGATGACGCCGCTGGGAGAGGAGGCCTCGAACGGACGATGGCCCGACGCCAGTTCGTAGAGGACTACGCCGAGGCTGAAGATGTCGCTGCGCGCGTCGACGTCGCCGCCGCGGAGCTGCTCCGGCGACATGTAGTACATCGTCCCCATGACCATGCCCGGCGCGGTCTGCATCACCGCCGTCGCCTCGGCCGGCCGATCGCGCAACGTCAGCTTGGCCAGCCCGAAGTCGAGCACCTTCACGTAGCCGTCGGGACGGAGCATCACGTTCTCCGGCTTGACGTCGCGATGGATGATGCCGGCGGCGTGGGCGCCGGCGAGGGCGGAGGCGACCTGCGTCGCGATGTCGAGCACCTCGTCGAAGGTCGGGCGCGTGCGCAGCATCAGCGCGCGCAGCGTCTCCCCTTCAACGTACTCCATGGCGATGAAGCGGACGCCGTCCGCGTCGCCGACGTCGTACACGTGCGCGACGTTCGGATGGCTGAGAGCGATGGCCGCCCTGGCCTCGAGGAAGAAGCGCCGGATGCGCTCGGCCTCGCCGGCGTGACCGCCGTGGGGGAGGATTTTCAGGGCGACGGAGCGGTCGAGCTCGGTGTCGCGCGCCAGATAAACCTCGCCCATTCCGCCGGCGCCGAGCGGAGCAACCACTTCGTAGCGCCGAACGCGCGAGCCGGCAGAGAGGGTCATGGGATCGGTCGAGTATACGCGCGGGGTTCGATTCCATTATTGCCGCTGGTATGTCCTTCCTGCCTTTGATACAAATGGCATTACCGGACAGGAGGAAGTATGCGGAAACTGCTGCCGCCCTGGTGTGCGTTGGCCGTCTTGCTCGTCGTCGGCTGCCACAGGACCGACAACCCCGTGGTCAGTACCGAGTCTGCCGGCCCCGATCCGGCGCCTGCCGTGAGGCAGTTGCGCGAAGGCATCCGCGACTATTCGGACGTCGTGGTCAAAGAGGCCGCCGCGGCGAACGAGCTGGCGAAAGACGCGACGGTGACCGAGGTGATCAAGCAGTACGAGGCGCTCAAGCCGGACGAGCGCGCCCGCTACGTGATCGACAACAGGGACAAGATGCAGAGCGTCTACGGCCTCGTCGGGAAGGATGACGACCCGCAGTATCAACAGGCCATGGCGCGCCTCGACGCAATCCTGGCGAAGATGTTCGGCGGCCGGTTGTACGCCCAGATGCCGCCGGCCGATTTCAACCTGGCGATGGCCAAGACCGAGGTCTACGCCAAACAGGTCAACCTGACGAACGAGCTCTTCGGCGACATGCACCCCGAGGCCCACACCGCCCTCGAATCGTTCAACAAGATGACGCCGGACCAGAAGAAAGTGTTCCTCGTCGCCCCCGACGCCAGCTCGAACATCGTCTACTGGCAATACGTCTACTACGCCCGGAAAGCCGCCCTCCTCTGGTATCTGCGCAATTACGCGATCCAGACGGAGTGGGGATACAAGACGCCGATCTCGGCCACCACCCGGGCGGCGCTGGAGGACGTGCAGTTCGATCTGAAGAAACACCGCTGACCGGCGCATGGGCCGCAAATACGCAGTGGCCGCCGCGGTAGCGACGGTGTTCGCGATCCATGTCGCGTGCACGGCTCTCTACCTGCTTCCGCAGAACCCGATGACGCGGTACTTCATCGGGCCGGTCACGCGTTACATGGAGCCGCTGTTCGCGCAGCGCTGGCTGCTGTTCGCCCCCGAGCCGGCCACCAGCAGCTTCAAGCTCTGGAGCCGGTATCAATGCGGCGGAGCCTGGAGCGGCTGGCGCGATCCGGCGGCGCCGCTGATGGAAAAACATCAGCACAACCGCCTGTCGTCCGCGGGGAAGCTCCTCTACATCCCGACGAACCTCGCGCGCGAGCTGAGCCGGGCGTCGCTCGACGTGACGATGCGCCTCGGCTGCCGTAACGATCCCGCCTGCGACGCGCGGAAAAACGCGGAGCTGATCCGACAGCCGTCCTTCCGCCGCGGCGTCGCCTACAGCGTCCGCAACCGCCCGTGCGACGCCACCAGCGTGCAGTTGCTGGTGGTGCAGCTCTATCCGACGCAGTTTTCGGAGCGGAAGCTGAAGAAGCCGTTCAGTTTCGCCAACGCCTACGAGTTCGTCCCCGTGCCGGTCGACGCGCGCTCGGCCCGGAGCGTGGAATGACGCGCCTCGCCGACTTCGTCAACATGTTGACGGAGTCCCGGACCCACCCGCACACCATCCGGCTCTTCCGCCGCATCGTCTACGGCTGGTATCTCATCTCCGTGCTCATGCTCGTGCCGTCGGCGCGCCAGTTCTGGGGGCCCGACTCGCTGATCCCGCTGCAGCCGGTGCGCCCCATTCCACTGCTGCAGCTGCTCGACCTCCACGCCGTCCGCCCCTGGTTCCCGCTCTTCGTCCTCGTCGAGGTGCTGCTGCTGATGGTGGGGATGACGTGCCGCTGGCCGCGGACCACGGCGCTGCTCATCTACATCGCGTCGATGAACCTCAACAACCGCGCCTGGGTCATCCTCGACGGCGGCGACAACCTCATGCAGATCATGCTCATCTACCTGATCTTCATGGATCCGTCGCTCCCCTCCGAAGAGCCGAGGCCCGGGGTGCTGACGTACCTGAACAACGCCGGCACGAACGCCGCGTTCCTCGCCGCCCGCCTGCAGGTCATCGCCGTCTACCTCGTGGCCGGCCTGGGCAAAGTGTCGGGAGAGCTGTGGCAGAACGGCACGGCCATCTTCTACACGCTGAGCGTCGACGACTTCACGCTGCCCGCCGTCCGCACCTTCGTCGCCGATTACCCGATCTTCTCCGTCGTCGCCACCTACGTGACGCTGCTCTACCAGGTGTCGTTCCCCTGGCTGATCTGGAACCGCCGTTTCCGCCCCTGGCTGATGCTCCTCGGCACCGCCATTCACCTCCAGATCGCGCTGGTCATGGGCCTCTTCTCCTTCGGCCTCGCCGTGATGTCGTCGTACGTCGTCTTTTTCCCGGACGAAAAGAGCGCGGCGGTGCTGGCGCGTTTCGCCGTCCACCCTCTTGCCTTATCCCCGGAATCGACCTAATCATTACAGACAATTCTCCATATGAAAGGAGGAATGCGCTTATGTCGCATTCACGGAGGCGGTTTCTCAAGACGACGGCGGTGGCGGTCGCCGGGGCTTCGCTGTTCGACTTCAACGAGCTGATGGCGGCTCCTCCCCTGGTGCGGCTCGACGTCGGGCCGCTGACGGCGGGCAGCCCGGCGCTGAAGTCCTACGCCAAGGCCATCACCGCGATGCAGGCGCTGCCGACGACCAATCCGCTGAGCTGGGCCTACCAGGCGGCGATCCACGGCACGACGCTGTCGGGATCGCATCCCGCCTGGAACACCTGCCAGCACGGCACGCCGTACTTCTGGTCGTGGCACCGGATGTACCTCTACTGGTTCGAGCGGATCATCCGCAAGATGTCGAACGATCCCACCTTCGCCCTCCCCTACTGGAACTACGAAGCGAGCACGGAGCGCTACCTCCCGGTGCCGTTCCGCGATGCCGCCAGCTCGCTCTACACGTCGCACCGCGGCGCGGGCTGGAACGCCGGCACGTCGTTCCTCTCGTCGTCGGCCGTGGCCACGAGCGGCTTCATGCCGGTGATCCCTTACTTCACGGCGCAGGGCAACTGCGAGGGGACGCCGCACGGCGCGGTGCACGTCTCCATCGGCGGCTGGATGGGATCCGTCCCCACCGCCGCGCAGGATCCGATCTTCTATCTCCATCACGCGAACATCGATCGCTGGTGGAACCTCTGGCTGAAGCAGGGCGGCGGGCGCAGCAATCCGCTCAGCGACGCGGCGTGGAAGACGACGAAGTTCCTCTTCTTCGACGAGAACGGTGCGCAGCAGTGGATGACCGGCTGCGACGTGCTGCGGGCGGCGCTGCAGCTCAACTACACCTACCAGGGCGAAGGAACGCAGGTCAATCAGTACTGCCTCAAGGTCCTGCCGTGGTGGGTCTTCGAGAAGGAATGGCTGATCGAATGGCCGCCGATCAAGCTGCCGCCGGGTCCCGATCCCGGTCCCATCGAGATCAACGTCCGCGAGCAGCGCAAGCGGCTGCTGACCGTGGCGAACGACGCCAACACCGACGTCACCCTGGAGCTCGAAGGAGTGGAGGCGGACAAGCAGCCGTCGGTGTTCTGGGAGGTCTACGTCGGCCTGCCGAAGGGAAAGGCGCCGAGCTCGGAGAGCGCACATTACGTCGGCAACATCGCCCTCTTCGGCCACGGCGTCCGCGACGAGCATCAGCACGGCGGCTTCAAGCCGGCGGAGTTCTCGTTCAAGGTCGACCGCGCGCTGCAGAACGCGCTGGCGCAGGATGAAAGCGGCAAACTCGACCTGACGTTCGTCGCCCGCGGCGCGGAGACGAAGGGTGGGACGAGGGAGCTGGTCCGCAACGATGCCAACCTCAGCGTGGGGAAGGCACGCCTGGCGGCGCGGCGTTTGAAGAAGACGTGAGAAGACTCGTTCCCATGGTGGCGGGCGTCGCGTTCGCGGCGCTCGCCGCATCGGCCTCCATGAAGACGCTCGTGCGCATCGAGCCGTTGACCATCCCCGCGGGCACGACGGCGAAGACGATCGCCGTCGACGTCCATGCCACCCGCGCAAAGATCCTCTCCGCCGCGAAGAGCCGCCAGCACGACGTGACGCTGGAGCTCGACGTCGAGGCGGAGCGCTCACCGGAAGTGTTCTACGAGGTCTGGCTCGGCGCGCCGCAAGGAAAGCGGTACAACGTCGGGAACGTCGCGTTGTACGGCGCCGGCATCCGCAGCGAAGCGCGCGGAGAGTTTCATCCCGCGCACGTACGGCTGTTCGTCAGCGACGCGCTCGCCCTCGCGTTGCGGCATGCGTCGACGAAGACGTTGAACGTGACGTTCGTGGCCAGCGGGAAATCGACGGCCGCGCTGACGATCCGGAAGATGGAGCTCGTGGCCGGGCCGCGGCAGCGGGAGTGAGCACCGTCGCATCGTCAAAAAGGGGAGCGGATGTCTCGTCCGCTCAGTTCTGAGGGCGCCGCCGAGGTCGGCGGCGCCACACTCCTCATCGATTACTGCTTGTCGGAATGCCGGCTCTTCCGCTCCGCGCGGAGCTGCTCGAGCATGGCCTGCTGATCGGGCGTCAGGATCGACTTGATCTGCGCCATCTCGGCCTTGCGGATCTCCTTCATCTGCGCGCGCTGCGACTGCAGCGTCGGCTTGAGCGACTCCATCTTCGCGGTGTCGTTCGCCTTCTTCGCGGCGAAGAAGTCCTTGCGCGTGGCGCGCGCCTGCTCGAAGAACGCGGCGTTCGCTTCGCGGTTGCTCTTGCGGATGTCCTTGATCTGCGCCTTCTGCGCGTCGGTGAGATTGAGCTTCTCGGCCATCTTCGCGCCGAACTGGTGATGGCGTCCGTGACGATGTCCGCCGAACCCTTCATGTCCCTCGGTCGCGGCGAAAGCCAGCGTGCCGCTGAGGGCGAGAACTGCGACTGCGGTGATTGCTTTTCTCATTTGTTTTTCTCCGATGGGTTTGAACTGCACACCGGATGAGACAGATCAGGGGCCGGTTCTGTTCTCGCTCGGTCATGAAGTGCACGCCGCTGTCATGAAATGCACGTTGGGCGAGATAGCAGATAGCGGATAGCAGATAGCATGGGGTACAGCTTGCATATCCGAACCGGGACAGCGGCTGCCATCCGCTGTCCGCTATCTGCTATCTGCTATCTGCTATCTAACGAATGCGCCGTCTCAACGCCCGCGACATCGTCGCCATCTTCGCCTTCTGGACCTTTCTCGCCTTCCTCTCCGCGGTGAGCCGCTGGATGGATCCGCGCGGGTTCGGCTTCCGCGGCGGCATCTCCCCCGCCGGGCCGATCGTCCTCTCGTTCATCGAGTCGTGGCTCTGGGCGGCGCTGACGCCGGCGATCTTCTGGCTGGGCGGACGGGTGGGCCTCGAGCGCAACGGCCTCGGGACGCGCATCCTCGTCCTCCTCGCCGCCGGGCTCTGCATTGCGATCGTCGCCTACGCCTCCCTCTCCTTCGCCCGCGACCAGGTCTTCGACATCGACCGCCGCCGCCCGTTCCACCTGACGCGCGAGATCGCGGCGTTCCGCTTCGTGCCGCAGCTCCTCTATTACTTCGCCATCCTCGCCGCCGGCTTCGCCCGCGAGTATTTCCTCCGCGGACGCGAGCAGCAGGCGCACGCCGCGGCGCTCCAGGTCCAGCTCGCCGAGGCGCGACTCGACGCGCTGCAGATGCAGATCCGTCCGCACTTTCTCTTCAACACGCTGCACGCCATCTCGGCGATGGTGGAGCGCAATCCGGCCGGCGTCCGAAAGATGATCGCGCGCCTGAGCGAGCTGCTGCGCCACACCACCGACGCCCACGCCGTCGACGAGGTCCCCTTGCGCGACGAGCTCGAGCTCCTCGGCAAGTACATCGACATCATGGAAATCCGCTTTCACGACCGGCTCACCGTCGAGCGGCGGATCGATCCCGCCACGCTCGACGGGCTCGTGCCGAATCTCGTCCTGCAGCCGATCGTCGAGAACGCGCTCGAGCATGGCGTGAGCCGGGCCAGGGCCGAAGGGCGGATCGAGATCCACGCCGAACGGCGCGGCGGTCAGCTCGTCCTGCGCGTGCATGACAACGGTCCCGGCGTCGCCGAGGAGACGCGCACCGGCATCGGCCTGGCGAACACGCGCGCGCGGCTCGCGCAGCTCTACGGCGACGCGGCCGGCCTGCGCCTGATCAATGAGAACGGTACGACGGCGGAGCTGACGCTGCCGTTCCATACGGAGTGATCGATGACGCTGCGCGTATTCATCGCCGACGATGAGCCGCTCGCGCGCGAGCACATCATCGATCGCCTGGCGCATGAAGAGGACGTCGAGGTGGTCGGCACGGCCGACAACGGCGACGACGCGCTGACCGAGATCCGCCGCCTCCACCCCGACCTCGTCTTCCTCGACGTCCAGATGCCCGGCCTCACCGGCATGGAGGTGGCGGAGCAGCTCGGCGAGGAGATGCCACGGACGATCTTCTGCACCGCGTTCGATCAATACGCCATCAAGGCGTTCGAGGTCGCGGCCGTCGACTATCTCCTCAAGCCGTTCGACGACGAGCGCTTCCACGAGGCGTTCCGGCGCGCGCGCAAGACCATCGAGCCGGCGGCGAAGAAGAGTCCCTACCTGCAGCGCATCCCGGTGGAGATGCGCGGGCAGATGCGCGTCGTGCCGGTGGAGAAGATCGACTACATCACCGCCAGCGGCCCGTACGCCGAGCTGCACGCCGGCGAGCGGACGTTCGCCGTGCGGGAGCGGATGCAGCAACTGGAGGAGAAGCTCGATCCCGAGGTCTTCATGCGCGTGCACCGCTCCGTGATCGTGCGCCTCGATCGGATCGACGTCATGCTCCGCAGCGCCGGCGGCGACTACGCCGTGCGCCTGAAGAACGGCACCGAGCTGAGCGTCAGCCGCTCCCGCCGCGAAGCGCTGGAGGAGAAGCTCCGTGGGGTCGCATCTGGAAAATCAACTTAACGCTCCGCCGCCCGCCCGTTAAGTTGATTTTCCAGATGCGACCCCACTCATAACACCCAGGTGCAACTGGTGCCATGGGGGAAAGAACGGAGGGGCGGCGCACGTATCTCCTTGCGAAGTTCAAGGAGACATCATGAAAAGCAAGAGTCTGAAGTCGGTGGGAACAGCAGCGCTGGCGTTCATCGTCGCCGTGCCGATGTTCGCGCAATCGCGTAACGATCAGCGACGCGGCAATGACAATCGCGACGACCGCCAGTCGTCGAGCAGCAGCCACTCGTATCGTGAAAACCAGCGGGTGACCGCGCAGGGCAAGGTCAGCTCGTTCACGAAGGAGCGCGACGGCTACCGCGTGCAGCTCGATCGCGGCCGCGAGTCGTACTGGGTTCCGCAGTCGCACTTCCGCAACCGCGGCCGCGATCTGCGCGTCGGCGTCTCGGTCGTGTTCGGCGGGATCTTCCGCGGCGGCTCGGTCTACGTCGATGACGTGAACTGGGGCGACAACGGCCGCGGCTACGATCAGGGGTACGTGCGTGGAGTGATCCAGCAGGTCGATTACCGCGGCGGCACGGCGTGGCTGCGCGACGAAGCGACGGGACGTCCGATCACGGTCGACCTGCGGGGCAACAACGACCGCAGATTGCGCCGCGGCGATTACGTCGAACTGTCCGGCCGGTGGGGACGCGACGGCATCTTCGACGCGTACCGGATCGAACGGGTCCGATAATCGATCGGTTCTTGGGGCGGGTCAGGAGACCCGCCCTACGATCGACTGGGCGTGATTGAAGATGTTGTTCGGGTCCCATGTGGCCTTCGTCTGCTGAAGACGAGGGTAATTGCCGAGGTAGTAAAGGTAGGCCCAATCCTTCAGGTCGCAGTCGGGATAGTTCACGTAGCAGCCGTCCATCGTGCCGTCGGGCACCGGCCCATTCGGTCCGTACATCGCGTCATAGAAACTGCGCATCCAGTCGAGGTTCGCCGCTGTCTGGTCTTCCGTGTTCCAGTACGTCTGGTACTGCAGCTTCATGATCGACGAGCGCTGCGGGACGGCGGTGGCGTCGGACGGAACGGCGTTGACCGCGCAGCCGTACGAGTCGACCTGCAGCAGCGCCTGCGGATTGGAGAAGCCCGGATCGGTCAGCCACGTCCAGATCGTTTCGATCTGCGAATCGGGGAACGGCTGCGTCATGTAGGCCGACTTGTACTTGCCCCTCTGATTCGGACCGGAACCGTCGAGCGTCTGCGTGGCGAAGAGCCACGGCAGCGTGGTCACGTCGTTGGTCCGCAGCGGGAAGAAATGGCGGCCGATCGCCTGCGTCTGCGGGACGACCTTCCCGATCACGGCGTCACCATTGATGTAGTCGACGAATTCGTTCAGCAGCGCAGGCTGATCGCCGACGTACTGCGCCGTCAGCGTGATCTGCGCCGCCGCCTGCTGCGTCAGATGGAGGAGCGCGAAGAGTCCGTCGAACGGACTGTCCGGCGCGCTGTTCTGCTGCAGGAACGAGCCGTAGCGCTGGACGAGCGTCGTGAACTGCGACTGCGTCATCGAGCTCCAGTTCCACGCCAGCGTCACGAGGTGCGCCTCGGGCGGCGCGGGCGGCAGCTCGCGGAAGAAGAAGCGCGTCACGATGCCGAAGTTGCCGCCGCCCCCTCCCTGGTTCGCCCAGAGCAGGTTCAGGTCATCGCTGTTCGTCGAGCCGTCGGTCACCACCATGGCCGACGCGTTGCCGACCGCGTCGACGACCACGATCTCGACGCCGTAGAGCCAGTCGACCGTGAGCCCGTATTTGCGCGACAGCAATCCGTAACCGCCGCCCGTGATGTGGCCGCCGGCGCCGACCGAGTAGCACGACCCGCCGGGGATGACGACGCCGTACTCCTTGTAGAGGTTCCAGTAGACGTTCCAGAGCGTGCAGCCGGCCTCGACGCAGTACGCCTGCATCGCCTCGTCGTAATAGACGCGGTTCAAGCCGGCCATGTCGATGATCACGCCGCCGTCGTTGCCGACCGCGAAGTTCTCGTAGCAATGCCCGCCGCTCTGCACCGTGATGCGGAGGTTCGAATCGACCGCCGTCTGCACGGCTTGTACGACGTCGTCCGTGCCAGCGCAGACCTGGACATACGACGGCGCTCCGACCCAGCGGAGGTTGAAGCCGCGAACCAATGTCGGATAGCGAGGATCGTCAGGCGTGACCTTGCTCATGATCTAAGGAGGGTACGCCCGTCATCGTTTCCCTACCATGACCATCACACCAGCCGTTTCCGCATGCGGAAGAGCGGAAACGGCGTTCCGTCCTCCAGCGACCCCGCCACCTCTTCGAGGTCGCGGTATCCCGAGGCGAGGTACATGGCGTGACCGCTTAGCATGGCCATCAACTCCAGCTCCCGAAATCCGGCGGCGTGCGCTTCCTGCTCGCACGCTTGCAGGATCATCCGCCCGATGCCGCGCCGCTCGACCCGCGGCACGACGAACATGGCCCGGATCCTCGCGGCCTCGGTCGCCGGATCGAGCAGCCGCGCGTCGCCGCTCGCCGAGCCGTTGCCGGCGTAGAGCCGCCCGCGCTTGCTCCAGCCGCCGCAGGCGACGATCTCGCCGTCCGCCTCGACGACGAAATAGGTGTCGTCGGTGACCAGCTCGCGATCGAGATGCGCGACGTACTTCAGCGAGCTCTCCACCTGCCGCGTGTCGTACGTGCGGCTGCTGATGCCGGCGATCGACTCGCGCATGACGCGCTCGATTTCGTCGATGTCGACGAGCGTGGCGTGGCGGAGGTTCATGGCGCGTAATCGTAAATCGATTACGGCGCCGCTCCTTCCGCCACCTGCCCCGGACCGTGCAGGATCAGCGACGTCAGCTTCCCTTCCTCCGACCGGACGAAATCGATCTGCAGCGGCATGCCGTCGACGACGAAGCTGTCCCTTTCGATCGGGATCAATCGCCGGGGATGGTGACCTCCGCTGCCGAACAACGTCGTCCCTTTCACTTCGATGGTGACGGCGTAATCGGGGCGGATCTGAT
>Ga0207703_10000135_pt1 | contig 89779 bp, 81 predicted proteins | sample KBSSwiS12_FD_184304 | JGI IMG/M metagenome (GOLD analysis project Ga0207703, IMG submission 184304) | Switchgrass rhizosphere microbial communities from Kellogg Biological Station, Michigan, USA - KBS Switchgrass S1-2 (SPAdes) (version 2) | ecosystem: Host-associated > Plants > Roots >...
TTACCGAAACCGCACCTGATTTTGCCCTGTATCGCCGCGAAACACTTGATGGTTAATGTAATTTTTCTGCGAGCACCGTCGCTGCGGTGCCCGTGCCTCAGTGCGCCAGCGGCGGCGCGCCGGCGCCATCGTGCGGCACGGCATGGTGATGGATCGCCGGCGCCTTGCGCCGCGCGGCCTTGCGCAGCGCGCGCGCGAACTGACGCCCCTCACTGACCAGCTTGGCCTTGTCGAAGCACGCCACGGCACCGCGTTCCAGCGTGTCATGTTCCGCCGGCGAGCCGGCCCGCGTGTGGGACGAGACGACCATCACCGGGGCGTGTGGCCCCTTGGCCAGCTCGTCGAGAAAGGCCAGCCCATCGATCCCCGGCATGGCGAGATCCAGCGTGATCACGCTCGGGCCGTGTCGGGCGATCAGCGCGCGCGCGCTCGGGACGTCGCTCGCCGAGGCGATCACCGCCAGATCCGGCTCGTTTTCGAGTATCTGCTCGATGATGGCACGTACCGTCATGGAGTCGTCGATCACCAGGACCGTCAGCATTGTCGTTCTCCCGACAACCTCCATGATCCCCGCGCATTGACGCGCTGTTTCCAAGGCCTTCCGTAGTTTCCCGGGGGTCGTCGCCGTTTGGCGGGCGGCGATGCCGGCAACGGCGGCGATCACGGGATGAAGCTGCGCCCGGGACGTTGCCAAAACATGTCGGAGGATGGTTACCAATCCCCGGCCAGACCGGTGGCCCCGGGCCGCACGAGGGGGAAATTCCGTGGTCGGTTCGCGCGGCGCGCGAGGCTCATTCCGGCGACGCGTAGAGCGCCCAGCTGCTGGCGAGATCCTGCACGACATGGCCGAGCGACTTGTAGATGGTAACCTGCCCCGCCGATTGCCGCCCGGCGACGCGGCCGGCCAGCACCTGGCCAATCTCGGCGGCGATATGGTCGTCGCCGATCAGCCCGGCCTCGCGCGCACGACGAAATTCGCCGCCCTGCGCCAGCACGCCCTCGCGGCTGTCGACGACGAAGCGGGCGCGTGCGACCAGCTCATTGTCGATCTCGGCCGGCCCGGCATGGCTCGACCCGACCACGTTGACGTGCGTGCCCGGCCGCACCCAGGCGCCCTTGAGGATCGGATCGAACGCCGCGCTGACCGTGCAGACGATATCGGCCTGCGCCACCGCCAAGGGCACATCGCCGCTCGCCGCGATGTCGATGTCGAGCTCGTCGCGCATCCGGGCGGCGAAGGCGGCGGCGCGGTCGGCCGACCGTCCCCACACGCGGACCTCGCGCAGCCGGCGGACCTTCGAGATTGCGCGGATGTGCGTCGCCGCCTGCTCGCCATAGCCGAGGATCGCCAGCCGGTCGGCGTCGGGCCGGGCCAGCGCGTCGGTCGCGACGGCGCTGGCCGCGGCGGTACGGATCGCGGTGATCTCTCCGGCGTGCGCCACGCACACCGGCGCGCCGCTTTCCGGATCGAACAGCACCACCACGCCCTGATGCGACTGACGCCCCTTGGCGAAATTGTCCGCGAACACGCTGATCAGCTTGGCGCCGAACGGCCCGTCCGCCGCCATCGCCCCGGGCATCACGCCAAACAGCCGCCCCTCGTCGAGCGGGATGATCGCGCGCAGCAACTGCCGCGTCTCGCCGGTCGAAAAGGCGATCATCGCCTCGCGCACGATCGGGATGCAGCGATCGTAGGTCAGTCGTTCCCGCACCTCGTCGCGATCGATCATCCGCATGCTGGGCTCCGGCGTGGTCAGGCTTTCGGGTGACGGCGAGCACGAAGGGCGAGGATGTGTCACTGTCCGCGATCTTGTGCGCAGGAGCACGGGTGGTTAGCGCAACGTCGCGCTGTCGAGGTTGAGGCTCGCTGCCGGGATGACCTCCAGCTGGGGATAATTCTTGCGCAGCGCGTCGACGAACAGCTTCGCGTCGCCGACCACGACGATGCTCGCCCTGTTCGGGTCCATCAGCGTGGCGGCGGCGCGTTGCACCGCGGCGGGGTCGACGCCGCTGACCGACGGGATGTAGCGCTGCAGCTCGTCCACCGCCACGCCCTGCTCGACGAAGCCGGCGAGCGTGGCGGCGATGCCGCCGGTGGTCTCGGTGGCGCGGCCGAAATTGCCGATCAGCACCGCCTTGCGCGCGTCGAGCTCGCTCGTCGCGACCGGCTCGACACCCAGCCGCTTCATCTCGGCGACGATGATCGCCACCGTTTCCGGCGCGGTCGGGTTCTTGGTCGAGGTGCGGCCGGAGAGCGAGCCCCCCTCGCGCCGCGCCGACAGGCTGCTGCCGGCGCCGTAAGCGAGGCCGCGCTTGATGCGGATCTCCTCGTTGAGCCGCGCCGAATAGCCGCCGCCGAGCACGGCATTGGCGACCGAGGCGGGGTAGTAGTTCGGGTCGCTGCGGGCGATGGCCGGACGGGCGACGACGACACCGGCCTGGCCGGCGGCCGGCATGTCGACCACCACCACGCGGGGCGCGGGCACGGCTGATACCGCGGCGGCGGTCGGTGGCGCGCCGGCGGGGGCGGTCCAGGTGGCGAAGTTGCGCTCGGCCAGCGTCCGTGCCGTCGCTGGCGTGATGTCGCCGACCATCACCAGCGTTGCACGGCCGGGCTGCCAGGCCGCGCGGTAAGCGCCGACGACGTCGCTGCGTGTGATCGCCTTGAGCGAGTTCGACGTGCCGGACAGCGCATGGCCATAAGGGCCGTCGCCGAACACCGTTCGCGACGAGACCAGCGCCGCGAGCTGTGGCGGGTTCTTGATCGTGACATTGACGCCGTCGATCGCCTGGGCGCGGGCGCGCTCGATCTCGTCGGCCGCGAAGGCGGGGTGTTGCGCGACGTCGGCGAGGATCGCCAGCGCCGGCGCGATCTGGTCGGCCTTGACGTCGATCGACACGGTCGAGCCGTCCCAGTCGGCACTGCTCTCGATCGACCCGCCGAGCGTCTCGATCTGCTGCGCGATCTGCGTGGCCGAGCGGGTCCTGGTGCCCTTGGTCATCAGGTCGGAGGTGAGGCTGAACAGCCCGGCGCGATGGCCGGGGTCGGCCGCGCCGCCGGTGGTGGTGACCAGCGCGGCGGTGAGCAGCGGCAGTTCGTGCCGCTCCACCACCAGCACGGTCAGGCCGTTGGCGAGCTTCATCGTCACCGGCGCCGGGATGGCGGGGACGATCGGGGCACCGGGCGCGGGCGGCTGGATGCGCTGCGCCTCGCTCGCCTCGGTAAAGACCTCGACATGCGGTGGGGCGACCAAGGGTTGGGTCACCACGGTCGAGGCGACGGCGATCGGGGCGCTGGTGGTGCCGGTCGGGGCCATTTCGGCGGGGAGGTAGCGGATCGTCGCCGAACGCTGGTCGCGCAGATATTTGCGCGCGACGCGCTGCACATCGGCGGCGGTGACGCGCGCGACGGCGGCGAGATCGCGATCGGCGGCGCGCGGATCGCCGTCGATGATCGTCGCCTCGGCGATGGTCGTCGCCTTGCCTTCGGCCGTCTCTCGCGCGCGCAGCGTGGTGGTGAGGATCTGGTTGCGCGCCTTGGCCAGCTCGGCCGCGGTCACCGGCGCATCGCGCAGCCGCGCGAGCTCGCGGCGCAACGCCGCCTCGCCGGCCTCGGCGGTCTTGCCGCTGGCCATGATCGCCAGCACCGCGATGTTGCCCGGGCCTTGCTTGGAATCGACGAAGCTCTCGGCCGATTGGGCGAGCTGATCACGATAGACCAGGCTCTGGTACAGCCGCGAGCTCTCGCCGCCCGACAATATGGTGTTGAGCACCGCCAGCGCCGGGCCGTCCGGGTCGCGATCGGGCGGGATCGGGTAGGAGATCAGCACGGCGGGCAGCGGCGTATTGGGCTCATAGACGGTGCGGCTGACCGCGACGGTGCGCTCCGGCTCGGTCACGGTGACGCGCGGGATCGACCAGTCGGGGCGCTTGATGGGGCCGAAATACCGGTCGACCCATGTGTCGAGCTGTGCCGGATCGAAATTGCCCCCCACCACCAGCACGGCATTGTCGGGCCGGTAATAGAGCGCGTGGAAGGCGCGGACATCGTCGATCTGTGCGCTGTCGAGATTGTCGATGCTGCCGATCGTGCCGCGCGCATAGGGATGGGCGGTGTAGGAAATGGCCGGGAAATAGAGCGAGAACAGCTTGCCGTACGGCCGCGCATTGGTGTTCTGGCGCAGTTCTTCCTTCACCACGTCGCGTTCGGACGAGAAGCTCTTCGGCTCGACGACGAGGCTGGCCATGCGATCGGCCTCGGCGAACAGCAGGCGCTGCAGGTGGTTGGCCGGGATGACCTCGTGATATTCGGTGTAGTCGTCATTGGTCGAGGCGTTGTTGTTGCCGCCGACATCCTCGGTCAGCCGGTCCATCTGCTCGGCGGCGAGGTTGCGCGACGCCTTGAACATCAGATGCTCGAACATGTGCGCGAAACCCGAGCGGCCGACGGGGTCGTTCTTCGAGCCGACATCATACCATACCTGCACCGAGACATTGGCGGTGCCGGTGTCGCGGATGGCGTAGACGCGCAGGCCGTTGGCGAGCGTGCGCTCGGTAAAGGCGATTGGTTTGACCGCGGGCGCCGTTGCGGCCGCCGCCACCGCGGCGGGGCGCGGGGCGTGGCGAACGGGCTGCTTCGCCTGGACGGCGAGGGGGAGCGCGGTGACGCTGAGCAACAGGGCGGCACGGATCAAACGCATGAAGGACTCCGGAAGCGGGGAGGAGGGAGGATGGCGACATGTGTCGGGCGGGCGGGAAGCCGTGTCAATCGGGTGAGACACGTCCGCGCAGAGGCGCGGCGGATTGTCACCGCCGATTAGAATGATTATATTCCAGTCATTCTGATTTAAGGTGATTGCCATGACTGCCGCAACCCGGGTCCTGACCGCCCATGTGCCGCTGAGTCTCGCGGACAAGGTCGATCGCATGGCGTTGCGGCTCGAGCGTTCGCGCGGCTGGGTCGTTAAACAGGCGCTCGCCGCCTGGGTGGATCTGGAGGAGGAGCGCCACCGCATGACGCTCGAAGGGCTTGCCGATGTCGATGCCGGGCGCGTGATCGATCACCGGAGCGTTCAGGCCTGGGCGGATAGCCTGTCGACCGCCAAGCCGCTGCCGCCGCCAGCGGTATGAGGGTCCGCTGGACCGAACAGGCGTCCGCGGATCTCGTACGACTGCATGCTTTTCTGGAACCGGTGGCGCCCGATGCGGCGGCGCGCATCGTTCAGCAACTGGCGCGCGCGCCCGATCGCCTCGTCGATTTTCCGCGCATCGGCGAGAAGCTGGACGCCTATGAACCGCGCGAGGTCCGCCGCATCATCGTGGGTAGCTATGAGATGCGTTATGAGATCGCCGACGCCGTCATCTTCATCTTGCGGCTATGGCATAGCCGGGAGGATCGCAGTTCGGGGGATGGCGAATAGCGGGCGCTGAGGCGCAACGCATCAGCCGAACCGCCGTGTATGAAGGTAGAGCGAAAGTTCGCGCAGGTGCCGGCCCCAATGGAAATGGAGCAGGCGGAGATAGCAGTGCGCGTCATCGGCGCCGAGATGATCGAACCGCCACACCGCTTCCGCCATGTCGCCGGCGATATCGACCAGATCGTCGATCGCGTCGCCGATGCCCACTTTGTCCGATGACAGGTCGAGCGGGTCAGCGACGGCGTAGAGACCGTAATCCGAAAAGCGAGCGCTGATCAGGTCGCGCAGCGCCCCGCCGTCGCGCACCGGCGGCTCCTCGATACCGGTCGCCGCTTTGCCTTCCGGCACCTGATGATAAGCGAGCGCGAGTTCATCCAGTGCCTCCGCCAGCGCCGCGTCGCCCGGCGGTTCGTCCTGCAGAATGAGGTCGAGCAGGCGCCATGCGGTCTGGATGATCGGCGAGGGCTTCATGGGGTGCTGCTGGCATATCAAATTGTGGCGTTCAACCGTCGTGGGCGAGGAAAGCCACGCTTTGGAATTATTGCTTGAAGCAATATTCGCGATGCCAATGAAGAAAGCGTGGATGGGGGCGATCAGACACGCGCGCTGGTAGCCAGGCACGGCCACTTTTGTTGATGATCGAGCGAACGCCTGCCGGATCGTTGACTTGTCGAGACACTATGATCGTCATGTCATCGGCCAGGGTGATGAGCCCGCGGTCGAACATCCAATGTACCGTGCCGGAGAGCGCGAGGCCGTTGCTCACGATGTCCGGTCCCTTTGCCTCGACGGGTCGGATATGCGCGGCCTCGACTTCTGCGCGGCCGCCGCCGTTGATCAACTTCAGGCCGGTAACCGCGCAGCGTTCGTCATAAGCGCGCAGGACGACCCGACGGAAGGCGCGATCCCGAATGATGCGCGATGTCAGCCGACTGATCCGGTCGCGCTCCTGCTCGAACGCGAAAGGCGTGGGCTCATCACGCACAACGCTGGTGGCCGCTGGCTCGTCGATGCGCGGCAGCAGGGATGCGTCCTGGTCTAGGCCAAGCGTGATGATCCGGTTGAAGTCGGCCGGTGAGATAGGTCGTACTGCAGATTGGGCGCGGCCGGATATACGCCCTTGCTCATTCAGGATGCCGAGCTCAACGACACCTTCCGGCCCACTAAACGGAACGGGATTAGCAAAATCGCAATAACTACCGGGTTCGATCAAAGCGAGATACATCGCGCTTGCGCCGCGGTCGGGGATAATTCGCTCGACTTTTGCGGCCGCAAAATAGCCGCGCGTCTCAGCCACCTTGCGGGGCTCGTAATAGAGGATCCAGTCGCCGATACTGGCTTGCGCGCGACCGAGATATTGGCTCGGAAACTGATAACGTTCAGCCGGACTGTCGTCGTATATCGAATCCGATCGATGGATGAAGACGCTGAAGGCCATTGGGCGCTTTATACGGCCTTGACCGTCTTTAGATACTTTTCATCCCTCCGCTCCGTGCTTTTCCTCCTCGCTAATGTTCGCAACAACCGATCGTGCTGACGAGTGCGCAACGATCATGAGCAGCGCCTCTCGCCACTATGCCCGGCCCCGCCGCCATGCGATGACACCCGCATGACCAGCATCGAAATCGGCCGAACCGCGCTGCGCTGGCTGCTCGCCGCGATCTATCTTGCCGCCGGGGTGCTGCATATCGCCGCGCCGCACGCCTTTCTCACCATCGTGCCGGGCTGGGTGCCGTTTCCGCGCGAGGTCGTGTTCGTCACCGGCCTGTGCGAGATCGCCGGTGCCGCCGGCCTGATGACCGGGCGCTGGCGCTGGCGCGCGGCGGTGATGCTCGCGCTCTATGCGGTGTGCGTGTTTCCGGCCAACATCAAGCATGCGATCGACGGGCTGGCCCATGGCCGCAACCATCTCGGCTGGGGCTATCACGGCCCGCGCCTGCTGTTTCAGCCGGTGGTCGTCTGGTGGACCTTGTTCGCCGGCGGGGTGATCGACTGGCCGATGACCGTGCGGCCGCGCGCGACCTGATCATAGGAGGCGAAGCTGACGATCAGCGCGGTGAGGCGGTCGATCCGCGCGGGCTCGGCGGCGTGGCCCGGCCCGAGCAGCGCGGCGATCTGCCGGGCGACATAGGTCGCCTCCCCTGAATAGACCATCGACCAGTCGGGCAGCTGGCGCTCGCTGCTCGCCGCGATGCGCACCACGCTGACATCGGCATGGCGCCGGTCGCGGTCGATGCGCGCCATCAGCGCCTTGACCGCGTCGGTCGGCCCCTCGAGCAACTGTGCGAAATATCCCCCGGCCCGCACCAGCCCGCCGGTTATGTCGGCACGGGCGTTATTTTTGATCGAGGCGGCGACGATGCTCGCGATTTCGACATGGAGGCGATCGCGCGGGATGGTCGAGCGGCTGACGTAGAGAAGCGAGCATTCCACGAATTTCGGCCCCCGTCGAGCGATCGGGAACGCGTCCGGTTCCGAAGATGCCGCCGACACGATCGAACCATAATGGATGCAATCTTCGAGTCACTGCCCATGTCACCCATAATGAGAGTTGCGTACCAAAATCGGGCATGCTCGGCGGCCATGCCGGCGCTGGATGCCCCGGTGCATCGGCGGCACGCTTCCGTCGGTGCGCGGTACGAACCGGCCGGGCATGGTCCGTCCACGCCCGGCCGCTGGATCAGAAGCCGAACGAAAGGCGGGCGTAACCGAACTGGCCGGGTATATCGTAGGTCGTCGGGTCGAAATTGGCGCTGTCACAGGTGAAACACGGCGGCGGATTGCGGCCGAACAGGTTGTTGACGCCGAGCGTCAGCCGCAGGCGGTGCTCCATCCAGGCGGGCGCGAAATAGAGCTGGACGTCACCGTAGAACACGCTGGCCATGCGATGCACACCATCGCGCTCGGCGACCGCGCTGATGTAGCGGCCGGTGAACGACGCGCCGTAGCCCAGCGTCGACCAGTCAACCGTGCCGTTGAGCTTGAACCGCGGATAGGCCTGGTCGGGGCTGCCGCGCTCCGTTCCTGCCAGTTTCAGGGGCGGCGAGCCGAGGTCGGACGGCGGAAGGACGTCGTACTTGATCAGATAGGCGGCATTGAGCGTCAGACCCGCGCTGCCCCCGGAGAAAGTCGGCGAGCGATAGATGAAAGAGGCGTCGAGCCCGTCGGTGTTGATTGCGTTGAGGTTGAGCAGGCGGCCATTGATGCCGGCGATGCTGCCGCTCCCCGTACGACGGATCGCCGCGCAGCTGACCGGATCGGCGTTGAAGGCACAGCGCGTCAGGGTGAGCGTCGCCGGGACCGAATCAATCGCGTTCTTGAGGCGGATATTATAGTAATTCACCTCCAGGCTGAGCGCGCTGGCCCAACCGCTTTGACGCGCCCAGGCCGGGCTGTAGACCCCGCCGGCGGTGATCGTCTTGGCGGTTTCCGGCTTGAGCGCTGTGTTGCCCTGCGAGAACACGCCGAGTTGCCCGCCGGTCGGCTCGGCATAGCTGCCATTGGCCGGCACGCCATTGGCGATGCAATTGGCGCGCACCGTCGCGTTGGTCGTGAAGGAGCCGCCCGGCGCACTGGTGCACGGGTCGTTGATCGTCGCATCGAACCGCGACGGTCCGGCATAGAGCTCGCCGATGCTCGGCGCGCGCAGGCTCTCCGCATAGCCGCCGCGCAGCAGCAGGTCGGACACCGGCTTCCATAGTGCCGATGCGGTGAAGGTGGTGTTGCTTCCGAACGAGGAATAATTGGAATGGCGCACCGCGCCGTCGAGCTCGAGCTTGTCGAAGAATGCGGTGTTGGCGAGGATAGGCACCCGGATTTCGCCGTAGAGTTCGTCGACGTTGAAGCCGCCCGCCGCCGCGCTGGTCGGCACGTCGGCGCCGAGCCCGGCGACGATGATCGGATCAGGGTCATAACGGGCGTGCTGGTCGCGATGCTCATAGCCGAGCGCGACGCCGACCGGACCTGCCGGCAGGTCGAACAGATCGCCCGACAGGTTGGCGGTGAAGTCCCACAGCCGTTGCGAGCTCTTGTCGCGCTCGTCGAAGGTGACGAAATCGAGCATCGCCTGGCTGATCGAGCCGGCACCGCCGACGGTCGCGCCACCGAAGATGTTGAACGGCACGCAGGCCCCTGTGCACTGGGATACCGGGCCGAGCGCCTGGGCCAGTTTGGCGGCGTTGACATTGCCGGTGAACAGCTGATGCGCGTCGTTGATACCGTAGACGCCGTTGACGTCCCAATACCATTTATGGTCGCCGACATGGAACGAGCCATCGAAGGTGGTCGTGACGGACATCGTATCGACGTCCTGGGTGAAGATGCGCTGTCCGCCCTCGACGAAGCGGCGGCGAATCGTCGAGTAATTGGCCGGCGTCCCGTCCGCGCCGGACGACAGGGTGACGCCGAACGGATTGTAGGGATTGGTTACGTCGACCGAAATGGTGTCGAGCAGATTGCCGTTGCCGGCATCGGGCCCGATGAAGAGCGGTAGGAAGGCCGCCTCGGTACGCGAATGACGGTGATTGTAGAGCAGCTTCACGCGCATGTTGACGTTGTCGCTCAGCGCCTGCTTGAAGTTGATGAAGCCGCCATAGCGCTCGGACGGGGTCAGCAGATAGTTGAACGGTGCGAAGTTGAACGAGTCGGTCGCGGAGGAATAGTTCCTGAAGTCGGTCGGAAAGACGGCTACCCGGCCGATCACCGGCGCGTTCAGGGTCAGGCTCTGGCCGAGCACGTCGAACCGGCCCTTGGGGATGGCGCTCGAGCATCCTCCCGCCGCGCAGCTCGTCGCACCGGGGGTCGGAAATAACGAGGTCGAGCGGTCCGCGGTCTTCACCGCCTCCTGCTTGGTGTAGCTCGCGCCGAATACCAGCGACGTCCCGGTCGATGGCGCCTGGATGCCGTAGCTCGCCTCATAATTTTGCGTATGGCCATCGCCCTGACGATAGCTGCCGAACTGCGCCGAGGCGCGCAGTCCGACCTGGCCCTGCTTGGTGATGATGTTGACCACGCCGGCCACCGCATCGGAGCCGTAGAGCGGCGAGGCGCCCGATTGCAGGACCTCGACCCGCTCGATGATGTTGGCCGGCAGCTCGTTGAGATCGACCGAAGCCGGGATACCGCCCGCGGCGGAGCCGTTGACGAAGCGCAAGCCATCGACCAGCACCAGCGTGCGCTTGGCCGCGAGGTAGCGCAGGTCGATTTCGGCCGAGCCCGAGCTGACGCCCGTACCGTCCGGCGGGCCACCGATATTGCCGGCGTTGTTGACTTTGGTGTTGAGGCCGCCCGCCGCGCTCGGCAGCCGTTGCAGCACATCGGCGATGGCGGTCAGGCCGGTCCTGGCGATCGCCGCTTCATCGACCGTGACGACCGGCTTGTCCTGGTCGAGCGGGCTACGCCGGATCCGCGATCCGGTGACCACGATATCATCGCCGGCGGGCGCCGCGGCCTGCGCCTGGGGCGCATCCTGGGCGAGGGCGGGTGTGGAAGAGATCGCGGTGCCGAGCGCCAGTGTCGCTACACCAGCAAATTTTCCGAACGTGATTGAGCGCATGAAATCATCCCCTGTTTCATGCCCTTCGATTCATCCTCCCGGTTGTGGCCGAAGTGAAGCACATCCCGGAGAAGTTGCAAGGGAGAACCGACACATAAACGCAATTATTCGCGTCGTGCCGTGCCGTGCGACAGACGGTTTGGTCCATTCCTGCCTATCTGTTGCCGCCGGGCCTGCTCGGTCGGGCCGCTAGCCGCCGCGTGCGCCTGTACCCGCCAGTTCGGCCGAGCGGCGCATCAGGCGGATCGCCTCGTCGATCAGTTGCGCGGCATGCTGCTCGACCTTTTCGCCAACGGCGATGGCCAGGCAGTTGCGCGCCTCACGGTGCAGTCGGGCGGCGCGATCACGGAGGCGATCGCTCTTGGTCGGGATGTTCACGCACGGCATAATTCCCGTCCGCGCGACCGGTTCCGCGACATTGCGACGAGGCGCGTGCGACCTGCGATATCGGCGCAGGCCGCGCGGCTATTTCTTGCGCTGTTTGGCGTAGAGCAACGCCGCCGCTAGCGCCGCGGAGCCGATCGCGACGCCGGCGGCGGCGATCGGCCAGACGCGGTTCCGCGCCGGCTCGGGCGTCCCGGCGGCGGCATCCTGGTGGCGCTTGGCGGCGCGGGTGGCGGAGATGATTTCGTTGCTGTCGTCGTCGTCGGCCAAGCTTACTCTCCTTCGGGGCCCGCGCCCGTTACCCAGCGATACCGTCCCCGAAACGCATCGGCAAACGGCACGATCCGCGTTTTGGCGATAAGCGACCGTAAAATCGCCTGGTGCCTTCCCGGTCAAGCGTGTCAATGCCGCGGCTTGCCGCGACCCTCCGGGCCGCCGACGGGGTTGGCGCGGATCGTCAGCAGTTCGGCGCGGGTCAGCACGCCGTCATGATCCTTGTCGAGCCGGTCGAAGGTGCGCGACAGCGTGTCCTGAAGCTCGGCCAGGGTGATGCGGTTGTCATTGTCGGCATCGACCGTGAACGGGCTGGGCAGGGCATTGGCGTCGCCGAGCCATTTGAGCGCCCAGTCGCCATAGCCGATATAGCCGAGCGCGCCGGCATGCTGGGTGTCGATGGCGGCGAAGCTGCGCGCGACGCACGGGGTGAGCTCGGCGCGGGTGACGTGGCCATCGCCATCGGCGTCGCACGCCGCGATCATCATCGCCACCGGCTCGACCACCATGGTCGGCTGGGTCGCGGCCGGCGGCGGGCCGCTGCCGGCGGGCAGGGTGATCGGCTGGCGCTGCGATACGTTCTGCGCGGCGGCCGGGGCGGCGGCGAGCAACAGCAGGGCGATGGGGGAAAATCGGTGCATCTGTCGTCCTCGCGGCGGTCCATCGTGAAACCTGTACCCGCTGTACATCGCATCAGGCTGACGGGACCATGAATAGTGATGCACCGCGGTGAAATTGCGCGTGTCGCGGCCGCGCCCGCGCGCTAGGCTGGGGTCATGGGGTTCCCGACCAGAGACCTGCTCGCCGGCGCGGCGGTGGCCGGCATCATGCTGCCCGAGGCGGTGGCCTATGCCGGGATTGCGGGCCTCGCGCCGGCGCATGCCATCGCCGCCGCGGTGGCCGGCGGCCTCGCTTATGCCGCGATCGGGCGGAGCCGCTACGCGATCGTCGCGCCGACCTCGTCCTCGGCCGCGATCCTCGCCGCCGCGCTGGCCACGCTGCCGATGGCGGGCGGGGCGCTGGTCATCGCGATCGTCGCGCTGGTCGCGGCGATGTTCGGCGTGGCGGCGTTGTTCCGGCTCGGCGGGCTGGCCGGGTTCGTTTCAAGGCCCGTGCTGCGCGGTTTCGCCTTCGGCCTGGCGGTCACGATCATCGTCCGCCAGTTGCCCACGATCACCGGGGTGAAGGTGCCGGGCGGCAACATCTTCGCGGTGCTGGCGAGCCTCGCCGCGCGGATCGGCGAGGCGCATGTCGCGAGCGTGCTGGTCGGCGCCGGGGCGCTGCTCGCGCTGCTGCTGCTCCGGCGCTTCAGGGCATTGCCGGGGCCGCTGATCGTGCTGGCGGCGGGCGTGGCGCTGACCGGGCTGGTCGATCTCCCGGCGGCCGGGGTGGCGCTGACCGGGCCGATCGCGTTCGATCTTGGCTGGCCGTCGCTGCCGTCGCTGGGCTTTGCCGGCTGGGCGCGCGTCGCGCAGCTCGCGCTGCCGATCGCACTGATCCTGTTCGCCGAGAGCTGGGGCACGATGCGCTCGATGGCGTTGCGGCACGGCGACACGCTCGATGCCGATCGCGAGCTCGGCGCGCTCGGGCTGGCCAATCTCGCCTCGGCACTGGTCGCCGGCATGCCGGTCGGGGCGGGCTTCTCGGTCGGATCGGCCAATGAGAGCGCCGGGGCGGCCTCGCGCCTGTCGGCGCTGGTCGCCGCGCTGGGCCTCGCCGCGCTGGTCCTGTTCGCCGCGCCGCTGGTCGCGCGTATCCCCGAACCGTTGCTCGCCGCGATCGTCATCGCCGCCCTGACCCATGCGCTCGGCCTCGCGCCCTTTGCGCGGCTGTTCCGACTCGACCGCGACCAGGGCGTGGCGATCGCCGCCGCGCTCGGCGTGCTGGCGTTCGGGGTGCTCAACGGCATGCTCGCCGCGATCCTGCTGTCGCTCGGCACGCTGCTGCGGCGCTTCTCGCGCCCGACGATCAGCGAACTGGGGCGGATCGGCCGGGGGCATGATTTCGTCGACATCGCCCGCCATGCCGAGGCGCAGGGCGTGCCCGGCGTGGCGCTGTTCCGGCCCAATGCGCCGTTGTTCTTCGCCAATGCCGAAAGCGCGCTCGCCGCGATCGCGGCGCGCGCGCTCGCCCGCCCCGACGCGCGGCTCGTCGTGCTCAGCCTGGAGGAGAGCAGCGATCTCGACAGCAGCGCGGTCGAGGCGCTGGGGGAATTCTGCGCGACCATGGCGGCGAACGGCCACCGCGTCGTGCTGGCGCGCGCGCACGACGCGGTGCGCGACGTGCTGATGGCGGCGGGGATGGACGCGCTGGCGCGGGGCGCTACGTTCAGCGTCGCCGATGCGGTGACAGGGGAGAAGTGACATGGCGCTGAGCCACCCGATCGAGCCGGTGCTCCACCCCGTGCCGATCGCCCGGCTGCGGCCGACGCAGATGACGGTCGGCTATCGCGAGGTGGCGCGCAAACGCCATGCCTGGCGCGAGGCGGTCGACCGGAGCGGCGCGGATTTCCTCGGGCGGCACATGATCCCGGCGGTGATCGGCCCGGGCGGCACGCCGTGGATGATCGACAACCACCACCTTGCCCGCGCGCTGCACGACGAGGGCGTCGCGAATGTGCTGATCTCGATCGTCGCGCGGCTCGAGCATCTCGGCAAGAAGCGCTTCCTGAGCTTCATGGACAATCGCAACTGGCTCCATCCCTATGACGCGGAGGGGAAGCGTCGCGCCTATAAGGACCTGCCGCGCTCGGTCGGCAAGCTGGAGGACGATCCCTATCGCTCGCTCGCCGGCGAGACGCGGCGCGCCGGCGGCTATGCCAAGGTCGGCACGCCCTATGCCGAGTTTTTATGGGCCGATTTCCTGCGCACGCGCGTCCCGCCCCGGCTGGTCGAGAAGGATTTCGACAAGGCGGTGATGAAGGCGCTGCACGCCGCGCATGGCGAGCACGCGGCCTATCTGCCGGGCTATTGCGGCACGCACTGAGCCCGATCCCGTCCGGCGCCGCCGGACGGGCGCCCGGTTACTTCGCCGCCGGCTTGCGCGCGGGCTTGGCCGTGGCGGGCCGGGCCGGCTTGGCCGGCTTGGCCGGCTTGGCCAGCGTCGGCGCGGCGGGCGTCAGCGACACGGTCGCGGGCTGCGCCGGCGACAATGACGGCAGTGGCGGGGGCGGCGGCGCGGTATAGGCGGGCGGATTGTCCGCCGCGATATAGGCGTGGGTGATCTTCGACGGATTGGCCGGCGGCTCGCCGCGGGTGATCGCATCGACATATTGCATGCCGGCGATGACGCGCCCGAACACGGTGTATTTCTTGTCGAGGCTCAGCCGCGGCTGGAACACGATGAAGAACTGGCTGTTGGCGCTGTCCGGGTCCTCGGCGCGCGCGGCAGAGACGGCGCCGCGCACGTGCGGCAGCCAGTTGAACTCGGCCTTGACGTTGGGCAGCGTCGATCCGCCGGTGCCGTCGCCCTTGGGGTCGCCGCCTTGCGCCATGAACCCCTCGATCACACGGTGGAAGGCGAGGCCGTCATAAAAATGCTGGCGTGTCAGCGTCTTGACGCGCTCGACCATCAACGGCGCGGCGTCGGGCCGCAGCCAGATCGTCACGCGACCACCGGTCGACAGATCGAGATACAGCAGGTTCTCGGGATCGGTCTGGGACGGAATCGCCGGCCGGGCGGCGGTGGTTGCAACGATCTGGGCGGTCGCAGGGAGTGCGAGCAGCAGGCAGGCAAGGGCAGTCAACCGAGCGAATAAGCGCATCATGTCCCCGTGGAAACGCGGTGGTGGTGGCGCGGCTTAGAGCAAATCCCGCCTTGCGCCAAACTGAACATGCGTCGGGCCATTATTGGTTCACGCGGAGCCGCGGAGACGCGGAGGTGTCGCGCTTGTGGCGCTGACCCGCGCGAAGCGCGACGGATTGCCCAGTGGCAACGAAATATGAGAATGGGATGACGCGGGGCCGATGCACACCCGACGCAACAACCTCCGCGTCTCCGCGCCTCCGCGTGAACATCATCTTTTTCTTCTCGTGCCGTCCCACGACGCTAGGCTCGCGAAGTATCAGGGAGGTGCGGGCATGTCAGACGGGTTTTACGAGGTCGGCACCGTCGAGCCGCGCAGGATCAGCGGACCGTTGATGCTCGGCCTGTTGGTGGCGCCGGTGTTGTTCGCGTGGTTCCTGCTTCGCCGCGGTTATGCGACGTCGACTCGTATCGCCGCCTTTTCCTATGCCGCGGTCACGTTCGGTTTCGGGCTTTTGCGCGCGGTTTTGTAACCGCCTGATCGCTGCGTCGCGGTCAGCTTCCCTTGCGCCCCAACTGTCCGACCCGCGCGGCGACGTCGGCGGCGACGGGGGGCGTGACGAAGCGGTCGATCGGGCCGCCATACATGGCGATCTCCTTGACCAACCGGCTGGCGATCGGCTGCAGCGAGACGTCGGCCATCAGGAACACCGTCTCGACGCGCGGATTGATCTGCTGGTTCATGCCCGCCATCTGATATTCATATTCGAAGTCGGCGACCGCGCGCAGGCCGCGGACGATGACGCGGGCGCCTTCGCGCTCGGCAAAGTCCATCAGCAACGAATCGAAGCTGACGACGCGAATTTCGCCGCCGATCCCGGCCACCTCGCGCTGGACCATCGCCATGCGCTCCTCGAGGTTGAACATCGGCGACTTGCTCGGGTTGGTCGTCACGCCGATGACCAGCCGGTCGACCAGCTTCGCGCCGCGCCGGATGATGTCCATATGGCCGAGGGTGATGGGGTCGAAGGTGCCGGGATAGACGCCGGTGCGGGTGGTCATGCTCTGTCTCCCCCGGGGCATAAGCATTCTGCTGAACAGCGGGTGCCGGTGCTCAACTCTTCATGATGCGACAACAAAAACAAGATCAGCGATCGCGTTCGAGCACGAAGTGCGCGATCTGGCGCAGCAGGTCGGCCTCGCTGCCATGGGCGTGGAGGTGCGCGATCGCCTGCTCGACCAGCATCCGCGCCTGGGCGCGCGCGCGGTCGAGCCCGAGCAGCGTGAGGAACGTCTCCTTGCCGGCGCCTTCGTCCTTGCGCAGCTTCTTGCCCGCAGCTTCCTCGTCGCCCTCGACGTCGAGGATGTCGTCGGCGATCTGGAAAGCGAGGCCGAGGTCGCGGGCATAGCCGCGCAGGCCCGTGCGGCTCTCGGGCGGGATGCGACCGAGAATCGAGCCGGCCTCGACCGCGGCGGCGATCAGCGCGCCGGTCTTCATCGCCTGCAGTCGCGTGATGGTGTTGAGGTCGAAGCTGGCCTTTTCGGCTTCGAGGTCCATCGCCTGCCCGCCGGCCATGCCGTTGGGGCCGGAGGCGCGCGCCAGATCGAGCGTGAGTTCGGCGCGGACGAACGGGTCGGGATGGGTCGCCGGATCGGCAAGGATCTCGAACGCCATGGCATGCAGGCAGTCGCCGGCAAGAATCGCGGTCGCCTCGCCGAATATCTTGTGGGTGGTCGGCTTGCCGCGGCGCATGTCGTCATCGTCCATCGCCGGCAGATCGTCATGGACCAGCGAATAGACATGGATGCACTCGACCGCCATCGCCACGCGGCCCATGCATTCGCGATCGACGCCGTACAGCGAGGCGGTGGCGAAGACGAGCAGCGGGCGCAGGCGCTTGCCGCCGCCGATCGTGGCATGGCGCATCGCCCGGTAAAGATTGGCGCGCGGATCGTCGGGGATGACCAGCAGCCGGTCGAATCGACGATCGATATCGGCACCGACCTGGGTCAGCGCGGCTTTCAGCGACAAAGAGTGACCGGTCACCCGGTCAGCCGGCGGCAAAGGGTTGGGTCCCGACGGGGCGGCCTTCGCCGTCGAGCCGGATCGCCTCGATCCGCGCCTGCGCCGCGTCGAGTCGTTCGGCGCACAGCTTGCGCAGCGCGTCGCCGCGTTCGTACAGGTCGATGGCGTCCTGCAATGGCACCTCCCCGCTCTCCAGCCGGCCGACGATCTTTTCCAGTTCCGCCAGCGCGGCTTCGAACGACAGGTCGGTGGGCGGTGTATCCATGGCGCCGCTATGCGGCAGGCGGGCGAGGGGGGTCAACCGGAGTCCTTGTCAGCTGCGCTGCGGTTTCGGCGCGGCCGAAACAAAAAAAGCCCGTCAACCATCCTCGCCCGAACCCGGTCAGATCATGTGCAGCACGCCGCGGAAGATGAAAATCAGCAGCATCGCGCCGATGATCGACAGGACCAGGCCGGCGGGATGGATCGGCTCATTGGCCGAGGAAGGACTGATCGCGCGGTGCAACAAGCCGCCGACGAACGAGCCGGCGATGCCGAGACCAATGCTCCACAGCCAGGTGAGGTGCACGGCGCCAGGATAGAAGTAGCGCGCCAGGATGCCGACGATCAGGCCTACGATGATCATGCGCAAGATATGAAACATGGTTTCTCTCCTCTCCCCTGGGACGGGAGAGACTGACATGGTCGTTACGTGGGCGCAATGCTTTGCCGATTCGGCATGTCGGGGATATCCCGGGCACGCGCCGCGTTATGCCTGGCCTATCGATCGGAGAGGATCCTCCATGTTTACCAGCGTCAACCCCGCGACCGGCGAGGCCGGCGAGACCTTTGCCGAACTGACCGCCGAGGAGATCGAGGCGAAGGTCGCCGCCGCGCATCAGGCATATCGCGCCTGGCGCACCACCGACCTCACGACGCGCAGCGCGCTGCTCGCGGCGATCGCCGATCAGTTCGAGACCAACAAGCATCGTCTCGCCGCGATCGCCACGCGCGAAATGGGCAAGACGCTGAAATCCGCCATCGCCGAGGTCGAGAAGTGCGTCGCCGGCTTTCGCCATTATGCCACCGCCGGCCCGGCGATGCTCGAACCGCGCGCCATCGCCACCGCGACCGGCCCCGCCACCGCGCGCTTCCTGCCGATGGGGCCGGTGCTCGCGGTGATGCCGTGGAACTTCCCCTATTGGCAGGTGGTGCGGTTCCTCGCGCCGACCATCCTGGCCGGCAATGTCGGGCTGCTCAAACATGCCTCCAGCGTGCAGGGCTGTGGTGCCGCGATCGAGGAGATGGTCGTCGCCGCCGGAGCGCCCGCCGGCGTCTTCCAGAACCTCGCAATCACATCCGGCAAGGTCGCGCCGCTGATCGCGGACCAGCGCATCGTCGCGGTCACGCTGACCGGCAGCGAAGGGGCGGGGATGAAGGTTGCCGAGGCGGCGGGCCGCGCACTCAAGAAAGTGGTGCTCGAACTGGGTGGGTCCGACCCGTTCATCGTCATGCCCTCGGCCGATCTCGACGCCGCGGTGAAGGCGGCGGTGACGGCGCGTATCCAGAACAGCGGCCAGTCGTGCATCTGCGGCAAGCGCATGATCGTGCATGGCGACGTCTATGCGGCGTTCCTCGACAAATTCTCGGCGGCGATGAAGGCGGTCAAGGCGGGCGACCCGCTCGACCCGGCGACCGACATGGGCCCGCTGTCGAGCGAGGAGCAGCGCCGGACCGTGCTCGGCCAGCTCGACATGATCCGCGACGCTGGCGGAAAGCTGCTGTTCGGCGGCGCGGCGCTGCCCGGCCCCGGCGCCTATATGTCGGCCGGCGTGCTGGTCGACGTGCCGCCGGAAGACCCCGCCGCACAGGAGGAATTGTTCGGCCCCGTCGCGATGGTCTTCCGGGCCGACGACATCGACGCCGCGATCGCGCTCGCCAACGACGTGCCGTTCGGCCTCGGCTCCTCGGTGTGGACCAACGATCCGGCCGAGCGCGAACGCTTCGAGCGCGACATCGAGGCCGGCATGATCGCGGTCAACCAGATCCTCGCCAGCACGCCCGAGGCGCCGTTCGGCGGCATCAAGCGCTCGGGGCACGGCCGCGAGCTCGGGCCGTATGGCCTGCACGAGTTCATGAACCTCAAGACCGTGCTGGGATAGCGCTGGCGTTGATAGCGCTGGCGTTGGAAAGCGCGCCATTCCGGGGTTTTCAGCGATTGGTAACGAACTTTTGCGACACCCTCGGGGTCGAAAGTCCGGGCGATAGACATGGCGAGCGTTGCGAACCTGAAGCGGGAACCGCGCGGCCAGGCGGCTGCAGGCGTCCGCCTGCCCGAAAAGCGCGCCTTCGCCCGCCATCCGTTCAGGAGCGCAACCTTCCCCGTACGGATCGGACCGAGCGAGTGCGAGATCCGGCTCAAGGACCTGTCGCGCGGCGGCGCTTCCGGCCTGATCGGCGAGCCGGTGCGGGTCGGGGACCATGTCGTGATCGTGTTCGATCGGCACCACCAGGTCGAGGCCGAGGTGCGCTGGGTGCGCCGGCTGATCGTCGGCCTGACCTTCACCAATCCGCTGAGCGCGACGTTCGTCGAACGGCTCGCGACGCGATCGGTCGAGCCGTTGCCCGCGATCAGCCGGTCAGCGCGGCGGTCAACGCCAGCATCGGCGGCGTGAAGGCCAGCGGCCGGATCGCCGCTATCGCCAGCGTGATCGCGCCGAAACCCCAATAATAGGCCGGATGCACCTTGCCCCGCGTCGCCAAGTCATAGATCGCCGCAACGGTCACATAGACCAGCATCACCGCCCAAATGGCCCAGGGAATCCATTTCCCGAGCAGCGGCAAGGGCAACAGGCGGCCGACCCCCGGCATCATCACCAGTATCGCACCGCACAGCATCAGCCGGCGGTGCCAGTCGCTGTCGTGGCGCATCCGCACGCCGGCCCAGGTCAGGCCGGCGAATACCAGCACGTTCAACCAGTCCATTACCAGAAAGACATTGGGCTCGAAGACTGGCGGGATACGATGATTGATCGCGGTCAGCGTGTTCACGCTCAGCCCGACCAGCACCATCCATCCGACATACCCCGCGGCGACCATGCCGATGCGGCGGTGCCGCGCCACGTCGCCGCGGAACACCAGCACATTCTGCGCCACGTAAATGCCCAGCCAGCCCATGAAGGTCAGGCCGTGGAGATGCACCCACCAGGGTGACGCCAGGCTCGATCGCCCCGCCGCGAATTGTACGGAGAAGCCCGTCACGATCGTGATCGCGATCGCGATCGCCATGATCAGGAAGAAGCGCCGATCCTTGCTGATCGTCGCGTGCGGTATCTCTCCCGCCAATGTCGCCATGTTGCCCGCCCCGAGAAAATGTCCGATCAGCGTATCAAATGCCGCTCGTCGCCGCCAGTCTCTGGCACGGCGTCGGGAATCGGCTAGAATGCCGGGCATGAGCGTGTTTGCCACCCGCCAGCACCAGATGTTTCCGGTGCTCGACCCCGCGCAGATCGAGATTGCCCGTCGTTTCGCCAGCGGCCCGCTACGGCATTTCGCACCGGGCGAGACGGTCTATGCGATCGGCGAGCAGGGTGCGCCCGCCTGGCTGGTGCTGGCGGGCTCGATCGAGGTGGTCCGCCGCGACGGGCTCAGCCACGAGGCGCCGGTCACCACGCACGGCCCCGGCCAGTTGAGTGGCGAGGTCAACCAGCTCGCCGGGCGCCCGTCGATCGCCGCCGGCCGCGCCGGGCCGGATGGCTGTTCGGCGTTGCCCTATGATGCGGCGCATCTGCGCGCGCTGATGGTCGGCTCGGCCGATGTCGGCGAGATCATCATGCGCGCGCTGATCCTGCGTCGGGTCGCGCTGATCGAGGAGGGTGGTGCCGGCACGATCCTGATCGGCGCACCGGGCAGCCCGGATATCGTCCGGCTGCAGGGCTTCCTCACGCGCAGCGGCTATCCCAATATGGTGCTCGATGCCGCCGCCGACGGCGAAGGCCATGACATGGTCGAACGGCTCGGCGTGCTGCCCGATGAGCTGCCGCTGGTCGTCTGTCCCAATGGCACGCTGCTCCGACGCCCGGCCGAGGCCGATCTCGCCGCCTGTCTCGGCATGATGCCCGATCTCGACCCCGAGACGATCTACGACGTGGCGATCGTCGGCGCCGGTCCGGCCGGGCTTGCCGCGGCGGTCTACGCCGCGTCGGAGGGGCTGTCGGTGATCGTGCTCGACGAGCGCGCGATGGGCGGGCAGGCCGGCGCGTCGAGCCGGATCGAGAATTATCTCGGCTTTCCGACCGGCATTTCCGGCCAGGCGCTGGCCGGCCGCGCGTTCAACCAGGCGCTGAAGTTCGGCGCGGAGATCGCCGTGCCGCTGCCCGTGCTGCGGCTCGATTGCGAGGGTTGCGTGGAACGCGGCGACCCGCTCGCGCTCGACCTGGCCGGTGATCGCCGCATCCGCGCCGGCGCGGTGATCATCGCCTCCGGCGCGCGCTATCGCCGGCCGGCCATCGCCAACCTCGCCACCTTCGAAGGCGCCGGCATTTCCTATTGGGCGTCGCCGATCGAGGCGCGGCTGTGCGCCGGCGAGGAGATCGCGCTGGTCGGCGGCGGCAATTCCGCCGGACAGGCGGTGGTGTTCCTCGCCGCGCAGGTCGAGAAGCTCCATCTGATCGTGCGTCGCGACCTGTCCGAAACCATGTCGCGCTACCTGATCGACCGCATCGCCGCCTTGCCCAATGTCGAGATCCATGTCGGCACCGAGGTCGCCGCGCTGGAGGGCGATCGCGCCGGCGGCCTGACCGGCGCGACCTTCCGCAACATCGCGGATGGCACCACGCATCACTGCGCGCTGCGCCACATGTTCCTGTTCATCGGCGCCGATCCCAATGCCGCCTGGCTGGATGGCTGCGTCGACACCGACGACAAGGGCTTCGTCGTCACCGGCACGGGCGCCTTGCCGCTCGAAACCAGCCGGCCGGGCGTGTTCGCGATCGGCGACGTCCGCGCCGGCTCGACCAAGCGCGTCGCCGCCGCGGTCGGCGAGGGCGCGGCGGTCGTCGCGCAGATCCACGCCGCCATCGCCGCGCGGGCGGGCGGGGAGGGCGCTGAGCCAACCATGCGAGGAGCGTGACACTTTTGTTAAACGGTCCTAATAAGGGGGCATGAGTTCGGATTCGAGTTTGATCACCGGGCAGCGCCCCGAAAGCGATTTGCCCGGGCGTTGGGGCATTTTCTCGGTGCAGCACGACAAGTGGCTCGACGTCGTTTTCGCCTCGGGAAAAGAGGCACGCGAGGCGCTCAGAATCTTGATACCCCGCCCGGCGTGAATTGCCTGCCTGGCTTCACGCCGTGCGCAATTCCTCGACCACCCGGCGCAATGCGGTATCCACGGTGTCGGCATCGGCACCGAGTCGCTTCGCCTCGATCTCGAGCGCGCCGGCGACCGTCCCGGTGTTCTGCGCGGTCTCGCCGAGATTGGTCATATGGTTGCCGACGGTGGCAAGATCCTCCAGCGCCCGCTCCATGCCCTGGCGCATCCCGGCGCTGACACCGCCCTGTTGGGCCATCGCGCTGGCGACCAGCGATGCGTGCCGCTCGATCTGCTCGATCGCCTCGTCGATCGCGCCCAGCGCGACGCCGGCGCTCGCCGCTGCCGACCTGATGCTCTCGACCTGACCGTCGACCTTTTCCGTCGCCGCCGAGGTTTGCTTGGCAAGATTGCCCATTTCCGCCGCGACCACCGCGAACCCCTTGCCCTGGTCGCCGACGCGCGCCGCCTCGATCGTCGCGTTGAGCGCCAGCAAACCGGTCTGCTGCGCGACGCTGCGGATCAACTCGGCCATGGCGGCGACTTGATCGGCCTTGTCGGACAGGCTCGCGACCTGCCCGGCCGCCGTGCGCGAGCGCGTCGCCGCCACCTGGATCGCTTGCGCCGCACCTTCCGTTTCACGCTGCAGCCGGTCGACCACCTCGGCCATTTCGCCACTGTTGGAAAACATCGTCACAAGGTCGCCCGTGACCTTTTCGGCCGCGCCGGCGGTCAGGCCCGCCTTGCGGCCCGCCTCGATCGCGTGGCGCGCGACATGATCGGCCGATATCGAGAGGCGTTCGGCCGAGGCGCGCAGCTTGTCATTGACCGTCGACACGCTGCTGTCGATCATCCCGGCGAGATCGCGCAGCAATTCCTTGCGCTGGGCGTCGAGCGCAGCACGCTGTGCCGCGGCTGCCTCGGTCTGGCGCCGCTGTTCCCGCGCCACCTGATCCTGTGCGGCGATCGCCGCTTGCGCCTGGGCGCCATCGCGCACCAGCGCGTCGCGCTCGCGCGCCGCCTCGCGGAATATCGCGATCGCGCGCGCCATCGCGCCGATCGCATCGGGCCGACCGGCATGAGGCACGGCCAGCCCGGCATCGCCCGCCGCGAGTTTCTCCATCGCGGTGCGGATGTCGTTCAGCGGTCGCAACACGGTGCGGAAGATGATGAGCAGCGCGATGCCGAGCGCGGCGAGCGACATCAGCGCGGAAACCTCGAACGCACGCAGATCGGACTCCTGCTCCTGCCGCCGTACGTCGCCGTGCAGCTCAGCTATCCGCGCCATATCCGCCTTGATCAACGCGTCGGCGATGACCGAGGCCCGCCGTTCCGCCGGCCGCACCGCCTCGCGAAACAGACGCAGCCCGCGGGCGCGATCGATTTTCGCCGCGTCGCGCGCAAGGGCGAGCTGACGCAGCACCTCGCGCTGGGTCTCGAAATATGTACGGTTCGATCCTGACGAAGCGGTTTCCAGCGCGTGCAGCTCGTTCGAGAAGTCGCGATAGCGGCGATTGAAACGGTCGCCGATCTCCCGCAACGCAGCCCGATCCGGCTCGGTAGCGAGATTGAGCGCGTCGCGTTGCAAGGCGCGGCTGGTCGAGCGCAACTCGGTCAAGGCGAGCGTGCGGTCGACTTGCGCCTCGACCTCGGCCTGCGCCGCGCTGATACCGTAGCGCGCACGCTGCTCGAGCCATATGATGCCGATCACCACCGCGGTCATCAACACCAGCGGCAGCATCATCCGCGCCACCAGACTTCGGCTAAACATCGCTTACCCCGCCCCTTGTACGGGAAGCCCATGGTGCCGCGATGTTACAGTTGCGTGAAAGCGATCGCTCCTGATGCTGCCCGACCAGACGCCGCAATGGGGGGCGATCCCGCCATTTGTTAGAGGGGGTGGTTTTTGCGTCCCCATACCCCCCTCGTCACCCCGGACCTGTTCCGGGGTCCACCGAGCAGCCTAACAAGAAGCTGAAGCATTCGCGGAACAGTGGATGCCGGAACTGGTCCGGCATGACGGAAGGTGAAGTCGGCTGCAAAGGGCTTTAACCCGCCCCCTCCGCCATCACCTGCGCCAGCAGATCCTTGCGGCTCAGCTTGCCGACCATCGTCTTGGGCAGGCTCGCCCGCACCACCACCTGGTCGACATGCTCATGCTTGCCGAGCTGCGGGTTGAGCCACGCCGCCAAGGCCGCGCCGTCCGCCGTCGCGCCGGCATTGAGCGTGACATAGGCACGCGGATGCTCGCCGCGATATTTGTCGGGCAGGCCGATCACCAATGCCTCCTTCACATCGGGGTGATGGTGCAGCACCGCCTCGACCTGGCTGGGAAAGACCTTGAAGCCCGACACCGCGATCATGTCCTTCAGCCGGTCGACGATGCGGATGAAGCCCTCATCGTCGATCGTCCCGACATCGCCGGTGCGCAGCCAGCGCGTGCCCGCGGCATCATCGACGAAGACATCGGCATCGGCATCGGGCCGCCGCCAATAGCCCTTCATCACCTGCGGACCCGCCGCGACGATCTCGCCCGGCTCGCCCTCGGGTGCCGGCTGTGTCGGGTCGCTCTTGTCGACCAGCCGGACGCGCGTGCCGGGGATGGGCTGGCCGATCGTCCCGGCCTTGCCCTCGCCTTCATAAGGGTTGGCCGAGATCACGCCCGAGCTCTCCGACAGACCATAGCCCTCGACCACCACCGCACCGGTCGCCGCCTCGAACTTCGCCTTCAGCTCGGCGGCGAGCGGCGCCCCGCCGGAGATGCAGATGCGCAAGGAGGAGAAATCGGTCGCGCCGATCTTCGGATGGTCGAGCAGCGCCTGGTACATGGTCGGCACGCCGGGCAGCGCGGTGGCCTTGGTCCGGCCGATCGCCGCCAGCACCTGGCCCGCGTCGAAACGCGGCAGCATCACGATGCAGCCGCCATTGAGCACGGTGCGATTGAGCACGCAGGTATTGGCGAAGACATGGAACAGCGGCAGCACGCCGAGGATGCGGTCGGGCGGGCCGGGATGCGGATCGATCCCCATGATCTGCCGCGCATTGGCCGACAGGTTCTGGTGCGTCAGCATCGCGCCCTTGGGCACGCCGGTGGTGCCGCCGGTATACTGGATCAGCGCGACATGGCTCTCGGGCGCGATCAGCGGCGCGGCGAAGTCGCCGTCATTGTCGATCAGCGCGGAAAAGGCGGTGATGCGTGCGTCATGCGGGCGCGCGGCGACCTCCTTGCGCTTGAACATGCGGTAGAAGATCGACTTGGCCGCCGGCAGCGCGCCCGCCACCGAGCCCACCACCAGCCGCTCCAGGCTGCTCGCATCGAGCACCTCAAGCGCGGTCGGCAGCAGCGCGCTGGCCGACAAAGTGAACAGCAGCCGGGTACCCGAATCCTCGACCTGGTGTTCCAGCTCGGCGGCTGTGTAGAGCGGCGAGAAATTGACCGCCGTCGCGCCGAGCTTGAGGATGCCGTAATAGGCAGCGAGATAGTGCGGCACATTGGGCAGGAACAGCCCGATGCGGTCGCCCGCGCCATAGCCCATCGCCGCCAGCCCGGCCGCCACCCGGTTCGCGCCATCGGCGGTCTCGGCATAGCTGTAGTGCCGGCCGAGGAAATCGATCAGCGGCGCCTCGCCATGGGCGGCGGCGGCGCGGTCGAACAGCTCGACCATCGACAGCGGCGGAAAGGACGAATCCCATGCCGTCGGGTGGCGATAGGCGCGGCGCCAGGCACGTTCCGGATCGATCATTGACAAAGGTGTAAGCAGGCGGCCGGGGCGGCGCAAGTTGCCGTCAGGTCAGGTCCTTGGCCGTCCAGGTGATGAGCAGGCGGAACGCCACCAGCCCGAGATCTACCGCGGCCTTGACCTGATGCGGCGCACGATCGGAGGCATCGGCGGTGAGGATGTTGATCTCGGCCGACGGGTGGCGCACGGTCATCGTCAGCAGCGCGGCCGCGGCAATCAGCATTCCGATCTGACGATTGCGCATCCCGACGCACCTCCCGAAGGGATGGTTTAGTAAACGAGTGCGCGGTCAGGGGCAAGGCGCGGGGGACGCGATTTGTGTGATAAGTCGTTGGCGCGTGGGGTATTGGCCGCCGCGGCGGCCCGATCCTGATTCAACTGCCCACGCAACCCGCTATTACCCGCACCCATGGCTACATCCTACACCCCCGCATTCGCCGGCGTTGCCGAGCGCCTCTGTCGCAACGGCGCGACGGACGTGGAGATTGCCGAGATCCTCGGCATCTGCGTCCGCACGCTTTATCGCTGGCGCGGTGAGCATGCCGCGTTCGCCGCCGCGTGCAGGGCCGGCAAGGCGCTTGCCGACGACCGGGTCGAGCGCGCGCTTTATCAGCGTGCCGTCGGCTACACCGCCCGCGCGGAGAAGGTGGTCACCCGGCGCGGCCATGCCCGGCCGGTGGTCGTGTCCTATGAAGTGCATGTCCCGGCCGATGTCCGCGCCGCGAAGTTTTGGCTCGCCGTTCGCCGACCCGAGATATGGGCGCAGGCTGCCGCAGCGGAGCCGAAGGTGGACATCGCCGCGATCATCGCGGAACGCCGGGCCTATGTCGCCGCGAACAGGGCCGAGCCCGCCGAACCGCCCCATACCGACAACGCGATCGATGCCCGTGTGCCACCCTGCCTGCGTGCGCGACCGGACAGCGCGCCCGCCAGCCGATGGGCGATGGGGATGTCGCCTGGCCGGACATCACGGTCGGCCGCCGGCGCGCGCGCGCCCTAGAAACTGCCGCTCAGCGTGAGCGTGAAGAGCGGCCCGACGCGCTGGTGCTGCGCCTCGTAAAAGGCGATCGGCGCGACGTTGCGGCGGCCGGTATAGACCGTACGGTAGAAGCGCACATGGCCGTCATTGATGTTGAACACCTGGAAATTGACCTTCACGCCGTGGATGTCCTTCCACTCGACGAAGATGCTGGCATAGGGGCCTTCCCAGTTCTGGTTCACCTCGTCGAGATAATAGGCCAGGCTGTAATGCTGGTATGTCAGGCCGCCGCCCCAGGCGAAGCGGGTACCGGGGACATCGTGCCGCAGCGTCAGGTCAGCCCAGCCGTCCTGCGTGTTGCTGATCACGCGCTCCCGGCCGGTCAGCGGATCGCGCACGCGGCTGCGCTCAAAGCCGATATCGGCGTCGAGCTTCGCGCCATGCCAGCCGAGCGGATCGAACTGGATCGTGCTGATGCTCTCGATGCCGGTGCGCGTGGCGTGCGGCAGGTTGCCCACCGCGTCGCCGTCGACGCCGACCGGGATATGGTCGACGATGTCCGAAACCTCATAATGGTAGAGCTTCAGCCGCGTCTTGCCCCAGCGTCCGAAATTGCGCCCGAGCTCGGCCGTCGCCTCCCAGCTTTGTGGCGGGACGAGGTTGGGGTTGGCGTCATTGGCGCGGCCATTGGTCACGTCCTGGTTGGCGAGAAAGTCGCTGAAGCTGATCTGGCCGACCTTGCGTTCGAGCTTGAGGCTGGCATCCCACCCCGGCGCCGGCCGCCACGCCAGCGACAGGCTGCCCTTCGGTCGAAAGAAGCGGCGCGGTTTCACGCCGATGCCGATCTCGCCGAGTTGCGAATATTCCGCCCCGCCGGCCAGTTGCAGGTCGAGCGTGCGGGACAAGGGCCGGCTGAGCGAGACGATCCCCTCATAGCGCGTCTCGGCCACCGTGCCGGTGCCTTGCGGATAGGGGATGTCGAGGTAGCTGCCGTCGGGCTGCAGGCTGGCCAGCGCGCTGACCTGCGACAAGCGGTTATAGGCACGCTCGAACGACACGGTCCAATCGTTCGGCCCGCCCTTCCAGCGATATTCGAGCCGCCCGATGGTCTCGCCGATCTTCGTATCCTGGCCGTAGCGGATACCTTCGCTGGGCGCGCCGCTGTCATAATCGGTGCGCTGCTCGGTCAGCGCGGGGTCGTGCTCGAAATGGCGCAGGCCGATGAGTTTCAACCGTCCGCCGCCGAGCGGCACCGACAGGTCGCCGCTCACATCATATTGAAAGCCATAAGTGTGGCTGTGATTGTTCCAGTCATTGCTGTTGCCGTCGGTGCGGATGCGGCGCTGGAAGTTGTTGCCGCGGCTCCAATTGGGGTCGATGTCGAGCGTGAGATTGGCCTGGATCGGGCCGTTGCCGCCATATTTCAGGATCGCGGAGAGCTTGGCATCGTCCGAGCTGTTCCAGTAGACCTGGTCGCGGCGCTCGACCAGCGCGCCGGTCGGCGACAGGATGCGATAGTCGTTGCCGCCCATCGCGCCGCGGCCCGGCTTGTCCTCCAGGGACAGCGTATAGGCGAGATCGCCGCTCGTGCCGCTATAGCTGATCGATCCGGCCAGCCAGCGCGGGCGGGCATAATGCGCGCGCAGTTGCGGGCTCCAGCGGAAATTGCCCGCGCCCTTGCGATCGGCCCGAATGATGACGTCGGCGACCTGACCGGTCAGGCCGGGGATGCCGAGCGCGGCGGCTTCCTTGATCTCGATGCGCACGACATCCGCGGCGGAGATCTTTTGCAGCTGCGCGGCGGCGCCGCCCGCCTTGTCGGTCGAGCGCTGGCCGTTGATCAGGACGTTCTCACTGGCCTGGCCGAGGCCGCGCGTGGTGTCGGCGGTGTGGATGGTGAAGCCTGGCACCTGGCTGAGCATGTCGTACGCCGTCTTCGGCGCGAAGCGGGCGAAATCGGCCGGCGTGTAGACCTTCACGCCCACGGTCGCGGGGGTCGGCACCGGGCGGGTCCCGTCCTGGCCGGCCCAGGCGGCACCCGGCGCCAGGGAAGCGAGCGCGATCGCTCCTGTGCCGTGCAATAGCGGGCAGCGGCTTGCAATTCCGCCGCCACGTCCGATAGATAGTCGCACCAACAACCTCCAGTGTATTACATGATCAATACACTGTTCGTGCGCCGATGCAACACCCCGCGACAACAGACATGGGCGGCACGCGCGCTAGCTTTCGAAGCGCCCCGTGTCGTCGCGCATAGCCGGGTTCCACCTATTCGCAGCACGCTCTAGGCGACGCGCCGCAGCTGCCCCCGCACCCGGTCGCGTCCGGCTTCCTTGGCGTCGAACAACGCCGCATCGGCGGCGCGGTACAGCGCCTTCCACTCCGCCTCGCGGGTCAGCGGCCCGCGCGCCACGCCGATGCTTGCCGTCACCGTCAGGTCGAACGGCATGCGCGCGGCGCGCAGTCGCGCCAGCACCAGATCGGCTTCGATCGCGTGGGCGGCGGACACGACGATGACGAATTCCTCGCCGCCGAACCGCGCGACCAGCGCGTCGGCCGGCGCCGCCTGGCGCAGAGTACGCGCGACGACGCGCAGCACCTCGTCGCCGCCGTCATGGCCGATCGTGTCATTGACGCGCTTGAAATGATCGATGTCGGCGAGCAGCAGCAGCTGCTCGCCTTGGCACCCGAGCGCGCGCGACATGAACGCGCGGCGATTGAGCAGCCCGGTCAGCGGGTCGATATCGGCGAGCAACCGCGCCGCCACTTCCTGCTCGCGCGCCAGGTCGCGGTCGCGGCTCAGCTGCTGGATGCGATAGGTGATCGCGATGCTCGACAGCATCACTTCGCCGGCCATCGCCAGCAGTATCGAAACGTCGGACCAGAAGCTGAAGCGCACCAGGCCGAGGCCGTTGAGGCAGCGCACGGCGCTGAACAGGATCGGCACACTCCAGGCCAGGGCGAACAGGCGCAGATAATCGCTGCGCTGGCGCCACGCATTGTACAGCACCGGTATGATCAACGTGATGAGCGCGGTGATGCCGAGCGAAAAGACGGTGTGGAACACCAGCAAATGCCATGGGCCGACCAGTACGACGCCCGACGCCGCCGCCAGGACCGTCGCCGACGTGGTATAGCTCGCCAGCCGCAACCACCGGCCAAACACGCGCGGCTCGAAGAAGCAGCGCACGAACATCAGCCCGGAGACGCTGGCCAGGCCCATGAACAAATAATTGCAGCGCAGCCGCGTCGTGTTGGCGAGCCCGGGAAAGACCCAGGCAAGCGCGCCCGACGTCGAGAAATCATAGGCGATCAGCGCCAGCAGCATCACGCAGAAGAACGGCAGGAAATTATATCTCAGCGCCCGCCACAGCGCGAGATTGAGGAATAGCAGCGCAAAGGCCAGCCCGGCGACCCCGGCATAGAGCGCACTCATTTGGACGTCGCGCAGCGCCATGCTGGTCGCGCTCGCGATCGACGGCTCAACCATTAGGCCGCGAGCATTTTGTGCGCCCTCGATATGCCACAGAACGCGCACCACCGGCGCCGCACGGTGCGGAAGCCGGCGTTCGATGAAGCCACCGAGCTGGATGTTGCGGCTCGCCTCGGCATCGTCGGTGCGGATCGACGCGATCGCGCCATCGGCGAACAGCACGTGCGCGGTCATCGCGTCTTGCCACACGCTGAGCGTGCGCAGCACGAAGCGCTTGTCGCTGGTGTCGATGTTCAGCGGCTGGCTGATCAGCCAGAAATCACCGCGGCCGAAGCGCAGCCGCGGCGTCGTGCAGTCGAACCGCCCGGGTGACCGGAACAGTGCCCGGGGCGTCATTCCGGGGGCATCGCGCAGGACGCACAGGCGTAAAGGCGTCGGATCCGACGGCACGGCGGCAGCGGGCGCGGCGATACTGCCGAACGCCATCAGCAGCGCCAGACAACCCATGATTCGGGTCAGAAAGGAGACGAGTCGGCGCGAAACCATGCGACCGCTCTAAACGGTGATCGCGAAGCAATAGTAAATGCTGGCGAAGTCAGCTTCTGCCGCCGCCGCGCCCGCCTCTGTTCAACACCGCCCCACCCCGAACAGGCTGCCCAGGCCAGGCTTGCAGCGCTTGGGCTGCGGTGACGGACGGTCGCCATTGCCGTTGCCATCCTCACTGGCATCGGCACCGTCCATGCCTGGTACACCGATCAGCACGGATGTCGTGGCACGGTAGCGCACCTTCGCGGTCCAGTCGGGATTCCAGGGCAGGCGAGGATTGGCCGGGCGCGGCGGGAAGGCGAAATTGCGTTCCGGGCCATAGGCGTAAAGCGAGGCCATCATGAACTCGCCGGTCGCCGCCTTGACTTCGGCCGGGATGGTGCAGCTGGTCTGGCTCGGCGGCATCACCACCTTCTGGCCGATCAGCCGCGCGACCGTGTCGGGCGACAGCCAGTCCCACAGCCCGCCGCCGAATTCCTGCCGGCTGGACGAGGCCCACCACACCATGTCGGCATTGTCCTGGCCCATGCTCCGGGCGCCGAACATCCAGGCATAATAACCCGTCGCCGCCGCCACCGGGTTCCAGCTCAGCAACGTCGCGCCACCGCCCAGGCCCGACGAGCGCGCATTGAGCGGCGGCATGAAATCCTGGTCGAGCGCGAAGCCGATGTCAGGGCTGTAATTGCCCGCCACGCGGTGCTGGCCGAGCAGCGACGCATTGCCCGACAGCATGCGCCGGCCCTGGCTGTTGGGCCAGTCGCCGAAGGTGCGGCTGTTGGCGGCGGTCGGCCCGCCCTCGACCGGGACGGCGGTGGAGAACAGGCCCGGCGGGAATTGCCCCTGCGCGACCTTCGAAAAGTCGATGATCACCGGCTGGCCGGGGCCAGCATGCGGCCCGCAGCCCCAGAAGATCAGCAGGCGGCCCTTGGGGCGGCGGAAATTCTCCGGCGTCTGGCCCGGGCCGGTCGGGGCGACGGCGCGGGTCGGCGTCTCGAGCGGCACGGAGGGGCCGAGATTCATCCCCGCTGGCATGAAATGGTCGGCGTGCGGCCCGCCGCCGGTCGGCGCCAGCGTCGAGCCGAGGCGCAGCAGCAACTGGTGCGAGACGGTGCCGCCCCCGCCGCCGCCGAACATCGATCGCATCGGGTTGCCGCCGCCGGCGGCGAAGCCGGACGTCGTCGACACATCCATCTGATAGCGCGCCTTGGGCGGGTGCGCCGCTTGCGCGAACAGGCTGGCCGCGCCCAGCGCGGCGACCGAGCATAGCGCCAGGAACATCAGGCTGTGACGACGCATCGCGACTCTCCCCCTGTGAAGATGGGAGCGAGATACCATCGCGCCGAATCGGCGGGATAGGACAAATGCGGACTCGGACGGCGGGCGGGGAACTCAGTCGGGCTGGCTGTTATGCAGTCGTCCGTCGCGGCCAAGGCATATGTCGCCCTCGCGCAGGCGATCCCAGCCGTTGCCGGCGGCGCGGACGATCGTCACCGTGCGGCAGATGTCCGGCCACCTTTCGCGTGCCTGGCTGACCCGCACCACGCCGTGCCAGCCCCGATCGCGCCACCGCACCACCGCACCGGTCTGGAAGGCCTGATCGATCGCCCCGTCGAGCGGGCCGCCCAGCACGCCGCCGAGTGCGGCCGGCGCGGGAAGCGGCGGTGGCGGTGGCGCCGTGACATAACCGGCGCGCGCCTCGTCGTCGCTCTCATCGCGCCAGTCGCGCCACGGTGGCGGCGCGGCCCAGCGGTGCGGCTCGGGAGCAGGCGCCGCGCCCCATGACCTGCGCCGGTCATGTGCCGCATCGATCGCCGCCCAGATCTGCGGCCGCGCGCCGGCCCAGGCGTCGTCGCGGCATTGCGCATCGCCGTCGCACACCCGCCGCACCGCGCGCTCGACGCGCTGTTCGAGCAAGGCCACCCCGGCCGGCGACGTCAGATCGAGCCCGGCGGCGGACACCCCCAGAGACTGCGGGCGCGAAGTTTCATCATAATAACCGGCATGGAGCGCGACGGCGGCAACCCCCGCGATTGCGATGACGCCGACACAGGCGAGCACGGACTTCAGCACCGAATCGTCCCTTTCCCAAGACAGCGACCAGGCGGCGCGGGCCACCGGTCAAAGACGTGAGGATATGGTTAAGCATCGCGCTTGTCGCACTCGCTTTCGAGCCCGTCCCGTTTCGGTACGATAGTGGGGACGGCCTGCGGCAAATCATGCCACCTCCGCTTCGCGCACGGGTGCGCGTGATCACGGGAATCCGCGGCTCCCGCCCAAACGCCGTAGCCGAATTTGGTACACAGCCACCGATCGGGCATGCCCGCCGGTGGCTGTGCCCGCCGCTAGAACTTCGCGCCGACCTTGAAGCCGATGGTGCGGGGCGTGTTGGTTACGACATAGGGGCGCTGATAGCATGCACCGCACTCCTGGAAGCGCGAAAGCTGCGCGCGTTCGTCGAAGGCGTTCTGGACGAACAACTCCGCGCTGTAGTTGCCCCAATCGTAACCGGCACGGAAGTCGGCCGTGGTATAGGCGGCGAGACGGCCCGTCAGCGCGGCGGGATTGACGAAGCCCGGCACGGTGCCGACGATCGTGGCCAGGGTGCGGATATCGGACGACGCCGAGCTCTGGTGATTGACCTGCGCCTGCAGATAGCCATGTCCGCTGCCCAGCGGCATGGTGTAACGGGCATTCCCGCTCAGCTTGACGCGCGGGGTCACCGGCAGGCGCGTGCCCTTGGGCGCGGAGATGAAATTGCCGTTGCCGGTATCGGTACAAGTGTAGGTGGGATCGTCGATTCCGCACAGATTCTGCCGGGTTTTGGCATCGGTATACGAACCCGAGGCGCCGATCGACAATTCGCGGATCGGGGTCCAGGTCGCGTCGAACTCGGCGCCCTTGATCCGCGCATTAGGGCCGTTATGCACCTCGGTGAAGCTGTTCTGGCCGAGGAAGGCGAACTGGAAGTGGTTCCAGTCCTGCATGTAGAAGGCGCCGTTGAGCCGCAGCGACTTGTTGAACAAGGTCGTCTTGAAGCCGACCTCGTAATTGGTCAGGTAGTCCGCCGCATAGGGCTCGATCGTCGTGCGCCGGTTAATGCCGCCGGGCCGGAAACCGCGCGACCATGTGGCGTAGAGCAACACCTCGCCGGTCGGCTTCCAGGTCAGGTTGAGCTTGTGGGTGAAGCCCTGGCCCGACGCGACCTTGGGGTCGATCTTGCCGGTCGCGGTATTGAACACGCCGAGATTAGTGCATGGCCCGCCCGGCACTGAGGCGGGGAGCAGCGTGCCGCTCTTGTTGTCGCCGAGCGGCGCGCCGGTGGTGGTGAAGCACTGGATCACGCCGGTCTTCGAACTGAACGCGCCGTTGGGGGGGCTGGCAGTGTAGCCGCCGCCGGGATTGCGGCCGAAGCCGAAGAAGCCGATCAGCGTGTTGTCGTAGATGAACGCGCGACCGCCCCCGGTGAGCGTCAGGGTGGGCGTGATATCGAAGCTCGCCTCGCCGAACATGGCATAGTCGCGATCGACGCGGTTCTGCTGGGTCAGCCACAAGGTGCCCGGAAAGCCGTTGACAGACACCTGCGCGCCAAGCCCCGGCACCTGGTAATCCTGATGGATCAGGTGGGTCTGGCGCTGGTAGAACATGCCGGCGACGATGCGGAAGCGGTCGCTGGTCGGAGAGGCGATGCGGAATTCTTCGCTGTGCTTGGTGAAATGATCTGCCCCGATAATCCGCTGACGTGGGTCGATCGTGTTGCTCGCATTGTCCACGAATGCGAAATAATATGCCAAGCCCCCTGATGCCGAATAGAGCTGGTCATATGCTTCGGCGTAGTCGGTGTAATCGCTCGAGGAGTTGATCTTGCGATCGAGATAGGCGCCGGCATAGGTCAGGTCCCAATTACCCAGCTTGCCCTGGATCGTCATCGCCGCCTGAATGAAGCGGTCGTGCTGATATTCGGGGTAGAAATGCTGGACTTGAAGGTCTCCGACATGCGCATCGTAGCCGAAGCTGCCATGGTTGTGCTGATCCTGCCCCATCACCGTCGGCGTGATCGTCCAGCCGTCATCGAGATCGATCTGTAGCGCGGCACGGCCGCCGGCGATCTCGACGTCGTTGTAATTGTTCTTCACGAAGGCAGCGTTGTTGACCGTTATCCCGGGCGTGTTGACACCGGTGTAGCTACCGCTGGCATCAAGCACCGGGTTGATGAACGTCCGGCTGCCCGGCACATTGTCGATGAACCCGGCGTCGCGCTGGTACCAGCCGACAGCGCGAAAGGCGATATTGCTGGCGAGCGGCACGTTCACGAACCCCTCGAGCTTGCCGCCGACGCCGCCATGCGCGACGCTGTTCACCTCGCCGTCGACCTTGCCGTAAAAGCCGGTCATGTCGGGCTTGTTGGTGATGATGCGGATCGTGCCCGCCTCGGACGAGGCGCCGTACAGCGTGCCCTGCGGCCCGGCGAGCGATTCGATACGCGCTACGTCATAGATGTGCACGTCGATCGTGCCGCCGATCGTCGTCACCGGCTGTTCGTCGAGATAGACACCGACGCTGGGCAGCGGGCCCGAATGGTTGCCGTCGCCGCCCGAGGCGACGCCGCGGATATAGACGTTGGTGGTGCCGGGCTGGGTGGTCTGAAAGGTGACGCTCGGCAGCAGCGCCGCATAGCTGTTGAAATTGGAAATGTTGAGCTGGTCGAGCTTGGTCGAGGTGAGCGCGACGATGCTGATCGGCACGTTCTGCAGGCTTTCGGTGCGCTTCTGCGCGGTGACGACAATGTCGGGTACGGTGGCGCCATCGTCCTGCGGTGCCTGCGCCGCCGCCTGTGCGGCGGGCGCATCCTTGGCCAGAACGGGCGGCGCGATCAGCGCGCTCGAGGCGAGCAATCCGGTCAGCAAGGTGCGGTGCGCGGCGAACATGGGGACCCCCTCAAGAAATGTGGCCGAAACGGATGCTGCGGCGCGGCATTGCGGTGGTCAATGGCAAAATGAAACGGGTTCAGCCCGGCGCGCAACTTCGCGCGCGGGCGTGTCATTTCGGTGACAGAATTAATCGCGAAGTGGCGCGTCCGGGTAAGCCTCCAGCGTCGCGCCGAGCGCCTCGCGCAACGGGGCGAGCCAGGGATCGAACGGCCGCCACGCATCCATCCCGTCGCGCGAGATCGGCCGACGCACCTGTTCCGAACTCGGGGTGCGCACCGGCCGGGCATTTTCGTGGAAGCGCAGGCAGGCCTCCTCGAAATCGAGCCGGCACGCGGCGAGCAGCGCGCGCACCTCGGCTTCGGGATCGTCGACCAGCCGCTCGTGAATCACGCGGTGCACGCGCCCCGGCAGCACCGCGTCGACATGCGCCATCAGCCGGACGTAATCGGCATAATAATGGCCGAGATCGGCGAGGTCATAGGCGAAGCCCTGGCCGCGCGCGAAATGCTGCTTGAAGTTCGACCAGCAGCAATCGAGCGGATGGCGCCGCGCGTCGATGATCGTCGCGTTGGGCAGGATCAGGTGGATCAGCCCGGTGTGCAGCCAGTTGTTGGGCAGCTTGTCGATGAAGCGCGGTTTCCCTTCGCGGCGCAGCGCGCGGGTGCGATCGAGATAGCGTTCGCCCAGCTCACGCAGCAATGCCGGTTCGGCGGTGGCGAGCCCGGCGGGATAGCCGGCGATGCGGCCGCTCAGCACGGGGATGTCGGGCAGTTCCGATGTGCCCTCGACCTGGGAATGGCTGGCGAGGATCTGTTCGAGCAGCGTCGATCCCGCGCGCGGCATGCCGAGGATGAAGATCGGGTCCGGCGCGTCATGTCCCGTGCCCGCCGCCCGGGCGAGCAACTCGGGCGTCAGCGCGGCGATCATCCTGTCCACCATGTCGGTCGTCTCGCCCGCGTCATAGCCGATCAGCGCGCGGCGGTGGCGGTTGGCGGCGTCGTAGCGCGTGAAGGCGGCTCGCGCCTCGCGCCGGTCCTCATGCGCCTTGCCGAGGGCGAATTCGAGATGGAAGCGGTCTTCCGCCGGCAGCCCGTCGGTCGCCAGCGCGGCCTCCATCGCGGCGATATCGTCGTCGTCGAAACGCACCGTCTTGAGGTTGGCAAGGCTCCACCAGACTTCGCCGAGCGTCGGCACCAGCGACAGCGCATGGCGATAGGCGGCGACGCTTTCGTCGAGGCGCCCGACGGTCTTGAGCACATGGCCATGACTCATCCACACCTTGGGCTGGTTGGGATGTTCGGCAAGGACGCGCTGGTACAGCGCGATCGCCTCCTCGAACGCGCCGAGCCGGCCGAGCGCGGCGGCGCGGAGGTTGGCGTGGGTGGCATTGTCGGGGTCCTCGGCGGCGAGCCGGTCGAGCTCGGCCAGTGCCTCGGTCGGCCGGTTCTGGCGGTGCAGCACGGTGGCGAGGTTGGCGCGTGCGGCATGGAAGCCGGGTGCCAGCTCGACCGCGCGGCGCAGCAGGTTCTCCGCGTCGCGATAGCGCCCGATGCGCCCGGCCAGTTCGGCCAGCATGCGGATCGCGGCGATATCGGTCGGCTGCGCCTTCAATCGCGCGCGCAGCAACGGCTCGGCGACCGGCAAATCGTTGCGGGCCAGGCCATCGGCGGCGGTCAGCAGATCGCGGTCATGGATCGACAGTTCCAGCGCCCGCAGATGCGCGGCACCGCCGGCCTCCGCGTCGCCAACCATGTGCCAGGCGTCGCCGATCGCGCGCCAGGCGGGCGCGGGCAAGACGGGGTGGCGTTCGGCCGCGCGGATTGCGGCGCGCGCCCGCTCGACCTTGCCGGCGTCGATGTGCGTGCGGACTTCGGCGAGCAGGCCGGTCACCGCGTGCCCTCGTTACCCTCTTTGCCCTCGGCGTCGACGGGTGGGGAAAGTATTTCCCAGCAAGCCATGAACAGCCCGACGATCACCGGACCGACGATGAAGCCGTTGAAGCCCATCAGTTCGAACCCGCCCAAGGTCGAGATCAGCACGAGATAGTCGGGCATGCGCGCATCGCGGCCGACCAGCACCGGGCGAACGATATTATCGACCGTGCCGATGACGAAGAAGCCGCACAGCCCCAGCACAATGCCTTCCCAGATCGACCCGGTCGCCAGCAGATAGATCGTCACCGGTACCCAGATCAGGCCGGTGCCGAGTGCCGGGAACAGCGAGAATACCCCCATCGCCACGCCCCACAGCAGCGCGCTGGGGATGCCGAGGATCCAGAAGGTGATGCCGCCGATCGAGCCCTGCAGGATGGCGACGACCAGACTGCCGCGGATCGTCGCGCGGATGACGGCGACGAAGCGGTTGAACAGCGCGTCGCGCTGGACGGGCGGCAGCGGAATCGCCCGCTCTATCCGCACCGCGAGGGCACGCCCGTCGCGCAACAGGAAGAAGGTGAGGTAGAGCATCACCGTGAGCGCCACGAAGAAGCTCAGCGCGCCCTGGCCGACATTGAAGGTCTGCGCGACGATCGTCCGGAAGCTGCCGGCCACCCCCTGGCCGAGCTTGGCATGCACGCCGTCGACGTCACCCAGGCCGACATCCTGCAGCCAGCCGCGCGCCCAATCGGGCAGATGCGCCTCGCCGTCGACGAACATCCGCACCAGATCGATGTCGCCGCTGCGAATCCGGCCATAGACGCCGGCCGCCTCACGGATCAGCGCGGCACCCAGCAGGATCGCCGGCACGATGACCACCGCGACGATCACCAGCAGCGTGATCGTCGCCGCGCGGTTGCGCCGCGTCGGCATGGCGCGGAGCAGATACTGGTTGAGCGGATCGAACAGCAGCGCGGCCACCACGCCCCACAGAATCGCGCCGGAAAAGGGGGCGGCGACCCAGATGAAGGCGAGCGTGACGACCGCGATCAGCAGCAGCAGGAAGGCGCGGGCGGCGTCGATCGAATAACGGGGAAGGTCGCTCATATCCCTTCCTAGGCGGAAATCCGCACGCTTGCCGAGACTTTCGCCGTCATTCGTCTCACGATCGGTTTGCACGCCTCGAGCAATAGCAGCAGCAACGCGCCGAGACCAAGCGCCAGCACGACATCGGTTGGTGCGATCGCGCCGAATTTCAACAGGCGCCGCGCCAGGGGAGCGAACAGGATCAGCGCGCTCGCGCCCGCAATCGCGGCGACGACGTACCGCAGCGCTCGATTGGGGCGGCGCACGGCCTCGGCGAGCGATGCGCCGAACGACCGGTTGACCAGGATCAGCGCGAGGATTTCGGCGATCAGGGCGAAGAAGGTCAGGCCGCGCAACCCGGTCTCCGGCATGCCCGCCCGGGTTTCGGCGAGAAAGACGGCCGCCAGCATGGCGAAGGCAAGACCGCCCTGGAACACGCTCCATGCGATCATCGGCAGCGAGAACAGGGTTTCCGCCGGGTCGCGCGGCGGCCGGCGCATGAGGTCGGCTTCGTCGCGCTCGGCCTCGAAGACCAGCGCGCAGACCGGATCGATGACCATTTCGAGCAGCGCGATATGAATAGGTCCGAACAGCAGCGGCAAGCCGAGCAATAACGGGAGCAGCGCCAGGCCGGCGATCGGCACATGCACCGCGAAGATGAAGGCCATGGCCTTGCGAATATTGTCGTAGATCCGCCGGCCGAGCCGCACGGCGTGGACGATCGCGCCGAAATCATCATCGAGCAGCACGATGGCCGATGCCTCGCGCGCGACGTCGGTGCCGCGCCGGCCCATGGCGACACCGATATGCGCGGCCTTGAGCGAGGGGGCATCATTGACCCCGTCGCCGGTCATCGCGACGATTTCGCCTTCCGCCTTGAACGCCTGGACGATCCGCAATTTCTGCTCGGGCATGATGCGCGCGAAGACCGTGACCGTCGCGAGGCGCGCCGCCAGCCGCGCATCGTCGAGCGTGGCGAGTTCCGCGCCGGTCAGCACGTCGCCATCGGCGATGCCGGCCTGGGTGGCGATCGACCGGGCGGTTGCGGCATAGTCGCCGGTGATCATCACCACGCGGATGCCGGCGGAGCGGCACTCCGCCACGGCCGCCGCGACGCCGGGCCGGAGCGGGTCGGCGAGGCCGACCAGCCCGCTCAGCTGGTAATGAAAGCCATGCTGGGTGGTCGGCCAGTCGCGGTCGGGCGCCACCGCCGAGGCGACCGCGAGCACGCGGATGCCGCGCCGCGCCATGCCTTCGGTCGCGGCGGTCAGGCGTGCAAGTTCCTCCCCCGCCAGCCGGCACAGGCCGGCGATCGCCTCGGGCGCGCCCTTGGCGGTGATCGTCAGCCGATCGTCCTCTTCCCAGACGTTCGACATGGCGAGCAGTTCGGGACGCAGCGCATAGGCATGCGCCAGCGCGTCGGGGCGGGGCGCGACGGTGGCGGCCGCCTTGCGCGCGTCGTGCAGCGCGACTTCCATCGGGTCGCTGGGCGCAACGGCGCTGGCGCGGGCGGCCGTCTCGATCAACGCCTGGAAGGGCGCGGGCAGGGTGCCCTCGCCCGCAATCGATAGCACTTCGCCCGACGGCAGCCAGAGTTCGGTCACCGACATGTGGTTTTCGGTCAGCGTCCCGGTCTTGTCGGTGCACAGCACGGTCGCCGCGCCGAGCGTCTCGATCGCGGCGGCATGGCGGGTCAGCACGCCGACGCGGCCGATACGCCACGCGCCCATCGCCAGGAACACGGTGAGCACGACCGGAAATTCTTCCGGCAGCATCGACATGCCGATCGCGATGCCGGCGAGCATGGCGTCGATCCAGCCGCCGCGCAGCAGCCCGTAGAGCAGCACCACGAGCAGCGCGACGACGATACCGCCGATCGCGCACCAGGTAACGATATTGGTGGTTTCGGCGCGCAGGCGCGGTGCCTCGCTGTCGAGCGTGGCGAGCGACTGGCCGATCTTGCCCATCTCGCTGCGTGAACCGGTTGCTACGACGCGGGCGATGCCGCTGCCGCGCACGACCAGCGAGCCGGAATAGACATAGGGCTGACCATCGCCACCCGGACGGTGCCCGTCGTCATGCGCCTCGCTCGCGCATGATGTCTTGGCCACCGGCATCGACTCGCCCGTCAGCAGGGACTCGTCGGTCTGCAGATCGGCAGCCTCGACCAGCAACGCGTCGGCGGCGACGCGGTCGCCCGGTTCGAGCACCATGAGGTCGCCGCACACCACCTCGCGCCCGGCGATGCGGACACGCACGTCATCGCGGACCACGAGCGCGCGCGGCGCCGACAGATCGCGCAACGCCTCCAGCACATTTTCGGTGCGCGTCTCCTGGATGATCGTGACGCCGACCGAGAAGGTGGCGAAGGCGAGCAGGATCAGCGCCTCGGTCAGGTCGCCGAGCAGCAGATAGGCCAGGCCTCCGGCGAGCAGCAGCGCGAGCATCGGCTCGCGCACAATCTCGATGGCGATGCCGAGGATCGATCGCTGGCGCCCCCGGGGCAGTTCATTGGCGCCATCGCTGGCGAGGCGCGCCGCCGCCTCGGCGCTGGTCAGGCCGCGGGCGGGGAGGCTCGTCACCCGGTCAGCGCTTCGGGGTCTGACCTAGTCATCCTCATGCTCTCCATTGGCGCGGTCACCGGCCTCGCTATGTGCGCCGGGCGTAAACGCGCCATGGTCGATGATGGTCGCACCATAGGCCGCGGCGCCGATCGCCAGCGCCGCGACGGGAACCGCCAGCGTTCCGGGGGGACGGGCGTCGGCCACGCCGGGATAGAGATCGGCGCGCTTCCTTCCGGTGACGAACGCCCGGACGAGATTGTCGCGGGTCAGCAGCGACATGGCGATGACCGCAAGGATGTGCAGCGCGATCAGGACCATCAGCAGATTGGCGAGCGCCTCGTGCAGTTCCTCGCCGCTCTCGCCCGATAATGTCGCGCCGGTGTAGATGACGCCGCCGATCAAGCCCAGCAGCGCGACGATCGCCATGCCGCCAAGCGCGTTGTGCCCGATCGAGCGCTCGGGGCGACCCGCAAACAGGCCGGCGAGATGATGCACGATCCGGCCCGGTCGCAGGAAAGCGGTGAAGCGGGCATGCTCACCACCGATAAAGCCCCAAACCATGCGGAACGCGATCAGTGTGGCGGCGACCCATCCCGCCGGTTGATGCCAGGGCGCGAGCGGGCTCTCCTCCTCGGCCGACAGGAAAGCGACCAGGATCGTGACCACCAGGAGCCAGTGGAACAGACGAACGGGCAGGTCCCAGACACGAACGCTGCCCGCAATCGATGAGGCCGTTATCGATTCTGTCGTCATGATCATCTCCCGGCGGTGAGAAGCTGCCGCACACAGGCAGCGTCACCGCGAAACAGTGATCACCCGGTACCTGCCGCGCTATCGGGGTTTTTCCGTAGGGAGACCTTCAATACGAGCGCGATGACCGTTGCCGCGCCGGCGCGGACTGGCTCTCAGCGCGAGCGGCCGCGCGCGGCGACCGGCCATAGCGCGCGCAGCGTGTCGCCCTGGACGACATGATAGGTGTCGTAGAGATTGACCGTCGGGTCGCAGTGCGGCGCGGCCAGCGTGACGATATCGCCCAGGACGGGCGGCGTGCCGCCGGGCACCAGCACCGCGCCATGTTCGTCGCTCATGATGACATAGCGGGCGCCAGCGGACGCGCCGGCGAGGATCTGGGGCGGGCCGGCATCGGTGGCGAACGCCTTGATCCCGGCATCGAGCGTGGCGATGCCCGGGCTGTTGGCGCTGACCACGCGGGCATCGATCATCAGCGCGGTCTCGAACGGCGGGCCGTGCCCGTCGCCGGTCAGGTCGCAGGCGAGATATTCACTGTCCATGAACACGTAGGAGCCGACCTGCAGCTCGGTGAACAGGCCGAGCTCGGCATCAATGCGGTGCGTGCCGGTGCCGCCGCCGGTGACGATCTCCGGCGCGCCGCCCGCCTCGGTCAGCGCGGCGATCATCGTGCGGAGCAATGCCGCGCGCTCCGCCATCACCGCCTGGCGTTCGACGAAGGTCGCGATGTGCTGCTCCCGGCCGCAATAGAATTGCACGCCGGCATAACGTAGCGCGGGCTGGGCGCGGATCGCGTGCAGCAGGGCGACCGCCGCATCCGGCGAGGTGACGCCGGTGCGGTGGATGCCGGGATCGACGTCAATGATGACGCGCAGTGGCGGTCCGCCCGCCGCCGCTGCCGCGGCACCGAGGGCGCGGACATTGTCGGGATGATCGACCACGCACATCAAGCCCTCGACCCGGGCGTTGAGCGCCACCAGCCGCGCGATCGCCGGCGCCGATACGACCGGCGAGGTGATGTGCAGCCCGGCGAGGATGCCACCATCGGCAAGCACCTCCGCCTCGCCCAGCTTGGCGCAGCACGCGCCGACCGCGCCGGCGGCGATCTGGCGTCGGGCGATTTCCGGGCTCTTGTGGGTCTTGGCATGGGGCCGCAGCGTCAGGCCCTTGCCAGCCGCGAAGGCGGCCATGCGTGCGATGTTGCGGGTCAGCGCGTCGAGCTCGAGCACCAGCACGGGCGTGTTGAGATCGCGGCGCGAGCCCTGGCGACCGATCAGCTGGCCATGAAGTTCCTCGTCGGTCATCGCTCACCCTTTCGACGCCGTATCGTTAGCACCGCAACGAGAAAATCCGCCAATCGCCGGGGCGATTGGCGGATTTCGCGCCGCACGTTCGCGGTATTGCCGGGCGCGGTCGCCGCGCGGCTATTTCGCCTTGACGGTGGTTTCCGCCTTGCCCTTCTTCTTGGGCTTTTTCGGCGCGGCGGCGACGATCTCGAACGCCATGGCGCCATCCTTGAGCTTGACCGTCACCTCGCCGCCATGGACGAGCTTGCCGAACAGCAGCTCCTCGGCCAGCGGCTGCTTGATCTTCTCCTGGATCAGCCGGCCCATCGGCCGCGCGCCATAGAGCTTGTCATAGCCGCGCTCGGTCAGCCACTTGCGCGACTCGTCGTCGAGATTGATGTGGACGTTGCGGTCGGCCAGCTGGAGTTCCAGCTGGAGGATGAACTTGTCCACCACCCGCGCGACGACTTCCGGCGGCAGATAACCGAACGGCACGATCGCATCGAGCCGGTTGCGGAATTCCGGTGTGAACATCTTCTGCACCGCCTGCTCGTCCTCGCCCTCGCGGGAAAGGTTGCCGAAGCCCAATGTCTCGCGCGCCATGTCGGACGCGCCGGCATTGGTGGTCATGATCAGGATGACGTTCCTGAAATCGACCGTCTTGCCGTGGTGGTCGGTGAGCTTGCCGTTGTCCATCACCTGCAACAGGATGTTGAACAGATCCGGGTGCGCCTTCTCGATCTCGTCGAGCAGCAGCACCGAATGCGGCTGCTGGTCGACCGCATCGGTCAACAGGCCGCCCTGATCGTAACCGACATAGCCCGGAGGCGCGCCGATCAGCCGGCTGACCGAATGGCGCTCCATATATTCCGACATGTCGAAGCGCTGCAGCGGGATGCCCATGATCGCGGCGAGCTGGCGCGCGACCTCGGTCTTGCCGACGCCGGTCGGACCGGTGAACAGGTAATTGCCGATCGGCTTGTCGGGATCGCGCAGGCCGGCGCGGCTGAGCTTGATCGCCGAGGCGAGCTTCTCGATCGCCGCGTTCTGGCCGAACACGACGCGCTTGAGATCGGTGTCGAGCGTGGCGAGCGCCTGCGTGTCGTCGGCCGAGACCGATTTCGGCGGGATGCGCGCCATGGTCGCGATGACCTGCTCGATCTCGCGGGTGGTGATGGTCTTCTTGCGCTTGTTGAGCGGCACCAGCATCTGCATCGCGCCGACCTCGTCGATCACGTCGATCGCCTTGTCGGGCAGCTTGCGGTCGTTGATGTAGCGCGCCGACAGCTCGACCGCCGACTTGATCGCATCGGGCGTGTACTTGACCGAGTGATGCTGTTCGAACGCGGTGCGCAGGCCGGCGAGGATCTTGATCGTGTCCTCGATCGTCGGCTCGTTGACGTCGATCTTCTGGAAGCGCCGCAGCAGCGCGCGGTCCTTTTCGAAGTGGTTACGGAACTCCTTGTAGGTGGTCGAGCCGATGCAGCGGATCGTGCCGCCCGACAGCGCCGGCTTGAGCAGGTTCGACGCGTCCATCGCGCCGCCGCTGGTCGCGCCGGCACCGATCACGGTATGGATCTCGTCGATGAACAGGATCGCGTCGGGCAGCTTTTCGAGCTCGTTGACGACCGCCTTCAGCCGCTCCTCGAAATCGCCGCGATAGCGCGTGCCGGCGAGCAACGCGCCCATGTCGAGCGAATAGATGACGGCCGGCAGCAGCACCTCGGGCACGTCGCCCTCGATGATCTTGCGCGCCAGGCCTTCGGCGATGGCGGTCTTGCCGACGCCGGGATCGCCGACATAGAGCGGGTTGTTCTTGGAACGGCGGCACAGGATCTGGATCGTACGATCGACCTCGGCCATCCGCCCGATCAGCGGATCGACCTTGCCGTTGCGGGCCTTCTCGTTGAGATCGACGGTGAACTGCTTGAGCGCGCTCTCGTTCTTGCCCTTGGCCTCGCTCTTTTCCTTCTTGGCCTCGTCGTCGGCGCCCTTCGGGGTCTGCGCCTCGGTCGGCGTGCCGCCCTTGCCGACGCCGTGGCTGATGAAGCTGACGGCATCGAGCCGGCTCATGTCCTGCTGCTGCAGGAAATAGACCGCATAGCTCTCGCGCTCGCTGAACAGTGCGACCAGCACATTGGCGCCGGTCACTTCGTCGCGGCCCGAGGACTGGACGTGGAGGATGGCGCGCTGGACGACGCGCTGGAAACCCGATGTCGGCGAGGGGTCGGTCGCGGCATCGACCTTCAGCGCCTCAAGCTCGGTATCGAGATAATGCGCGACGATGGTCTTGAGCTCGTCGAGATCGACGCCGCACGCCTGCATCACCTTCGAGCCATGCTCGTCGTCGATCAAAGCGAGCAGCAAATGCTCGAGCGTGGCATATTCGTGACGGCGCGACGACGCGGCTTCGAGCGCCTTGTGCAGCGTGGTTTCGAGCGCGGAGGCAAAAGATGGCATTACAAATTTACTCCATGCGGGCCGCAAGCATACTGACGGTCCTTTCCTGTAATGTCGGAAGCCGGACCGTCCGCATCAAGCACTTGAAACACGCCTGGGTTGCTATAGCGACCTGAGCGTGCCGCGCTCATCGTTTGAATAACTGATCGGCGCTTGCGCGATGGTTAACGGCGCGTTGCATTTTTCCGCGGGCACGGGCGATTTCCGCCTCAAGCACCGCGATCCGCTCCTCAAGCTCGGTCACCGAAAGAGGGTCGAGATCCTGGCGCACCAGTTCGGCAAGCGGGTCGCCCGACTTTTTCGGCAGGAACTCGTCAAGATCCATCGGCAGAACGTTGACCGGCGAGGGCGCGATGTCAATAAGGCGACGGGCCTCACGGTGAGCAAGTTGGGGTGCAGACCTATTACCAGTGAGGTCGAGATGGAGACGAAAAGGGTCGCCGGGAGGAAGGGCGCGCAGCCAGATACCGGGAGTATCTGGCAAGCGTCCGACCGCGCCAGCGGCCCTTTTCGTCCCACCGCTTCGCGGCAGGCTTGTCCGGGCCCTATGGCGCGTCGGACCGCTCAACCGGGCTATCCAGCCCGCTTTTCGCGATCCTCCCCCCACAGTATCCCGGACAAGCCTGTCTCGATCCTCACTGGTAATAGGTCTGCACCCCTATGAATGGTATCCCGACGACGATGAACGCGATCGACCCGGAGGCGCCCGGCGGACCGGAGGTGTTGCGGGTGGTGGAGCGTCCCGTGCCGCTGCCCGGGCCGGGCGAGGTGCTGATCCGTGTCGTCGCGGCCGGCGTCAATCGCCCCGATATATTGCAACGCAAGGGCGGTTATCCGCCGCCGCCGGGCGCGCCGAGCATTCCGGGCCTGGAGGTGTCGGGCGAGATCGTCGTGCTGGGCGAGGGGGTGACGGCGGAGATGCTCGGCCAGCCGGTCTGTGCGCTGCTCGCCGGTGGTGGCTATGCCGAATATGCCGTGGCGCCCGTCGGGCAGTGCCTGCCGGTGCCGCACGCGCTGAGCATGATCGAGGCCGCGGCGATGCCCGAAACCCTGTTCACGGTGTGGACCAACCTGTTCGAGCGCGGCTATGCGACCGAGGGAGATACGGTGCTGGTCCATGGCGGCACGTCGGGCATCGGCACGATGGCGATCGCGTTGTGCAGGGCGTTCGGCGTGACGATAATCGTCACCGCCGGCTCGGACGAGAAATGCGCGGCGGCGACCGCGCTCGGCGCCGATCATGCGATCAACTACAAGACGCAGGACTTCGTCGCCGAGGTCAAGGCGATCACCGGCGGCAGGGGCTGCGCGGTGGTGCTCGACATGGTCGGCGGCGATTACGTCCCGCGCAACATGCAGTGCCTCGCCGATGACGGCCGGCACGTGTCGATTGCGGTGCAGGGCGGGTTGAGCGCGACGATCCCGATCTTCGAGATCATGCGCCGACGCCTGACGCTGACCGGCTCGACGCTGCGTCCGCGCGATGCCGCGTTCAAGGGGCTGGTCGCCGACGAGCTGCACCGTACCGTGTGGCCGCATGTCGAGGATGGCAAGCTCAAGCCGGTGATCGATCAGACCTTCCCGCTCGCCGAGGCCGCCGCGGCGCACGTCCGGATGGAGGCGGGCGACCATGTCGGCAAGATCGTACTGACGATCTGATCTGATACGCCGCCGCTGCTCACAGGGCGTTCCGCTGCAGCGCGACGTCGAGCCGCCAGTGATCGGCTGCGCCTGCGGTGCATGCGCCCGGTCGGTACAGGAGGCACATCCCATCGTCGCCGTCGCCACGACAGGAAACCGGCCGGAAGGATTTCGGCATCTTGTCGATCGTCGCGACCGGTGTGATCACCGCGTTGAACGCGGCCGAGGCGGGTCCCATGTCCCGGTCGGCGATATGGTCCTTGCGCGTCGGATAGGTGAGAAACAGCGGCACGTCGCGGTGCAGATAGCTATAGCCGCCGGTCATGTAGAAAACCTGTCGATCCAGCGCCAGGCCGCACAAGCCCGGCAGCCGGCCAGCGTCCGACATCAGAGACAGTTCGGGAGAAAGGAAGGTCCATTTCGGCCGCATCGCGGCGCTCGCCGCCAATGAGGAGGAGGCCGCCGCCCATAGCGTCAGCAGCAGGATGCCTGTCGCCATCCCTGGGCGCCGGTCATGTCGTCGGCACCAGGCGATCATCAGATCGACCGAGCCCAGCGCCGCGAGCATCACCAGGATCGTCGTCGACAGCAGGATGAAGCGATATTCCTTGTGTCCGATCAGACTCAACAGCACGATGTTGATGAGCGCCGTGGCGAACAGCGCGCGGTTGCGCCCAAAGGCAGGGCGCAGTGCCAGCAGCAGCAGCGGCGACCACCAGCGCCAATAGACGCCGATCTGGCCGAGATAGAATATCGGCAGTTCGACGCCGAATTTCGCGGCCTGGTCGTGCAGGATATTCTGCTGGACGTTGGCGACGATCCACGAAAAGGGCGCGGCGCCATGGGTAGCGTCCGCCACGCCCGCGAGCGCGAGCGCCAGCATCGCGCCGCCCGCGAGCGGCAGCCAGCGGCGGCGCGCGTCCTTGCCGCACAGCATGGCGCAAAAGACGAAGATCGCCGGCCCGTAATGGAACCTGATCGCGACGGCGAAGCCGAGCAGCAGGCCGGCGATGGCGTAGTTGCGCGCCACGCGCTGATTGTCCGCCAGCATGAGGGCGGCGGCGGGCATGAACAGGACGACCGACACCTGCTCGCTCAAGCCGTGCGCGGAGAAATAGACCGCTTCGAACCAGCCGGCCATTACCGCCATGGCGACAAAGGCATGAAGGCGCGAGAACCGCCATCCGATGGCGAAGGCGGCGATCGGGATCGACAGCGACATCATCGAAATGACGAGCCGGGGCAGGAGCAGGTAAAGTTTGCCGTCGGGCGCGATCGCGCCGCCAAGCGCCATCGGCCAGCTCAGCAACGTCGGCAGCAGCCAGCCCCGCATGCCCTGGCGGAATTCCCAGGTCGCAATGCCGTTGCCGAAGGCGATGCGGTGCGCCGGCTCGAGATACTGGAAGATCTCATCCGGGTGGTGCATCGAATAGGGCGCCAGCGCGAGCAGCCGAAGCGCGACGGCCGCAACCAGGATCGCGGCGAAGAGCGCCCTGTCGCGCGCATCATGGGTCGATCGGTGCATGGCCTGGCTCACCGGCGGGGCCGCCGCAGCGCCGGGCGCGGCGCGCAACGCAGGGGAATGCCGTGTCGCAGTCGCATGAGGATGGTTTCTCCGGCCAGATCGCGGGCCTAGGCCATGCCGCCCAAAAATTGCGTTAACCATCCCGGCTCGGCTGCGGGCTCGGCGACGTCGTGCTATCGGGCCGATCGACAATGCGCCGGGTCGGTTGCGACGGCATAGACCGCGGAATGCCCGTCCGACCAGATCGCCGTCAGGTCCGCCGCGTGCGCGCGGCCCGCGGGGAAGCCGATCGTCCATACCCGCTGAAAGGTGCAGCGGTCGAACGCGGCGATCGCCTGGTCGAGTGACCGGTCGGGGTTGTTCGGTGGCGGGACGATCTGCGACGGGTCGCTGTCGAACGGCGCGGCTTGCGGGTGGAGGGGGCGGATCAGTTGTTGCCCGGCCAGCGCCCATTGTTCGTTGGCGAACACACGCCGGCGCGCGATAGCGATCCCCGCGATATGCGAGAGGCGCGGGTTGAACCACGACTTCATGCTCGGCTCGTCGACCAGCACGAGCACGGCGCCGCCAGGCGGCAGGACGTCGATCGCGCGCAATGCGGCATTCTGTCCCTGGCTGAAGAGGAGAAAGGCGACCGTCGTCGTGGCGATCCGCATCGCGAAGAACGCCGTGCCGGCCAACGCCAGGCGCCGTTCGAGCAGCGCGTGCCCCGGCCGGATGCGAATGGCGAGCAGGCCGAGCGCCGTGGCGTAGGGCAAGATCCGCATATCGACCTCGGCCCCGCCCTGGAACAGCCGCGGCAGGGCGAGGAACGCCGCTAAGCCGAACAACGCGGGTACGGCGAGGAGGCCGGCAAAGCTCAGGCGCACGCTGCGGATCGCGGTCCACAAGAGACAGGCGACCAGGGTGACGCAGGCGATGTCGTAGACTTTCCAGCGCTCGCGAAAGAGCGAGATGGCCCATTGCGCCTTGGCGCTCCAGTGGAACCAGTCACCGGTGTCGCCGCTGAGCCGATCGCTGCCGCCGGCAAGCATGATCAGGAGGGGCCACGCCATCGGCAAGGTCACGAATGCGGCGTTGATCGCGGCGCGATGCCAGGGCTTGCCCGCCGTCATCTGCAGCCGCCATTCGGCACCCAGAACGAACAGGCCGAGCATCGCCCAGCCGAAACTGTGGCACAGCCAGACCAGCCCGGCATAGGGCACGAAGACCAGCAGTCGTACCCGGAGCGGTCGGGTCCGCGCCATGCGCAGCCATAGCGCGAGCCCGGCCAGGGCCAGCGCCGCGGCGAGGCAGAAGTTCACGAAGCCGAGCTGGAATGGGAAGCCGTAAGCGAGCGGCAGCGCGAAGCCGGCGGTCGCGGGGATGCGGCCCTGTGCCTCACGGGCGACCCACAGCATTGCCGCGACGGTGGCCACCGGGATCAACCCGATGACCAGCCAGGCGGCCGGCTCGACATCGAGCAGGGGGCGCAGGGCGAGCACCAGCAGATCGACGCCGAGATTGCCGATCAGGCCCCAATGGACGGCATAATGGTGCGAAAGCGGCGCGGTGCCCGCCTCGGCCAGAATGCGATAGCGCCCGATATGGCCGGGCGCGTCGGTAAGTGGCGCGAACCCCGGCCAGAGCATCGGGATGGCCGCGGTGACGATCGCGCAGAATAGGAACAGGCGCGTTTGCCACCAGTCGGGACGACCGTTCATTCGCATGCACCGGCATGAGGGGCGGGGCGTAAAAAGACGGTCAATCCTCGCGCGCAACCGGTCAAAGCGCGCCGGTAACGACGCTCATCACGAGGCAGATACAGAGATAGGTTATGCAATCCATGACAAAATTCTTCATAAAAGTTCCTCCGTCGTCAACCTGGCGGCGCGCCGCCGCTGACCCGGGTGGCAGGGTCGATCGCGGAACTGTCCGTTCTGCGGTCATCCCCGGCTGTGACGGTGCTATCATATGATCGTTAACGCGCGGTGGAGCATGGCGAGAGCGGCGACGCGCATTCGCCTTGAAGCCTGCACTTTCCGCCATTTCGTCGTAAGTTCACCGACGAATCGTTCCGGGGGGAATGTGATATGGCGGTGAACAACGATCCGGTGGTCAAGCGCGACGAGACGCTGCGCGCGGTGATCCTCGCGGTAATGGTAGTGGCGACCGGTCTGACGATGGTGCTGTCGCGCAAGCCGATCCTGATGTCGGATCGCGCCTGGATCGCCTATGTCGCGCCGCTCCCGCCCAAGGCCGACGCGCGCCTGCTGGCCAGCTGGGTCGACAATCAGGGCACCTCGTCGTGGAAGTACGAGCACCGCGCCGGCGTCGAGCTGCCCGCGCTGACGCCGGCCACCTCCAAGGACGCGCCGCTGATGGTCGGCTATTCGCTGCGCGAAAAGGCCGCGTTCGGCATGTCCTTCGCCGGGCTGCCCGACGAGGGGTGGGTGATCTATCGCGACCGCGGCGATTATTTCGAGACCATCGCGCTGACCCAGGAAGGCTGGGACGGGATCGAGAAACGCGCCGGTGAGCCTTTCCCGATCCACGGCACCCCGCCGCTGTGGCGTTATTATTGGGGCTGGCTGTTCTTCGTCGCGCTGGCTGGCTACGGCTGGTTCGAAGCGGTGGCGGCGCGGCATCGGCGCGAGGCCGCGGGGGTGATCTGATCCATCCCTTTTCACGCGCACCGAAAACAGGCCGGTGGCGGTGGAGGTGATAAGGCGCGCTGATCAACGGCCGGCGCATTTCGATTTGACGCCCGGCACCGTCGCGCCATGAAGGCTCCACCAGCAGGGGAGCCGCCATGTCCGACCTCATCCTCCACGAATATGCCGCCTCGGGGAATTGCTACAAGATCCGGCTCACCGCGGCGCATCTCGGCATTCCGCTGGAACGGCGCGAATATGACATCATGGCGGGCGAGACGCGCAGCACGCATTTTCTCGACAACGTCAACGCCAATGGCCGCATTCCGGTGCTCCAGGTGGGTGATGATTTCCTGCCGGAAAGCAATGCCGCCGCCTTCTATCTCGCCGATGGATCGCACCTTGTGCCGCATGACCGGTTCGACCGCGCCGACATGCTGCGCTGGATGTTCTGGGAGCAGTATAATCACGAGCCCAACATCGCGACCTTGCGCTTCTGGTATGGCTGGATCGGCGCCGATCGGCTGAGCGATGTGCAGCGCGCCATGCTGCCCGGCAAGCAGGCGGCCGGCGAGGCCGCGCTGGCCCTGATGGACGAACGGCTGGCGAAGACCGACTGGCTGGTCGGCAGCCGCTTCACGCTCGCCGACATCATTCTTTACGCCTATAGCCATGTCGCGGAAGGCGGTGGCTTCATGCTGTCGCGCTACCCGGCGGTGCAGGCCTGGCTCGCTCGCGTTGCCGCACAACCGGGGCATATTCCGCTCGATCTGTAATATCAGCGTCACGCGTTCGGAATCACGCTGTCACAATTGGAGTCCATAGCGCCGCCATCATATGGCGGGGTGAGCGCGGAATATGGATGCCATTACCAGGATCGCGATGGACTCAGGGGTGACCGACCTCGCCGAGTTCGCCCATTCGCAACCCGTATTCCCGGAGCGTCGTGTCGCCGGACGCCAGCAGTTCCGCACGATCTGGATTTCCGACATCCATCTCGGCACGCGCGGCTGCAACGCCGAGATGCTGATCGACTTTCTCGACCATGTCGACAGCGAGACCATGTATCTGGTCGGCGACATCATCGATGGCTGGCGGCTGAAGAAGAAGTTTTTCTGGCCCGCCTCGCATAATGACGTGGTGTGGCGGCTGCTGAAGCGGGCCAGGCGCGGCACGCGCGTCGTCTATATCCCGGGCAATCACGACGAGGTGTTCCGGCAATTTTCGGGGCTCGATTTCGGCGGGGTCGAGATTCGCCGCAAGGCGATCCACGAGACCGCCGATGGCCGTCGCCTGCTGGTGCTGCACGGCGACGAGTTCGACGCGATCACCATGGCGCATCGCTGGCTCGCCCATGCCGGCGACGCCGCCTATAATATCCTGATGGCGCTGAACCGCTGGCTCAACGCGTTCCGCCGCACCTTCGGCATGCCTTATTGGTCGCTCAGCAAGCACGCCAAGGCCAAGGTCAAGAAGTCGGTCGAGTTCATCTCGCACTATGAAGATGTCGTGGCGCATGCCGCCGGCATTCGCGGTGTCGATGGCGTGGTGTGCGGCCATATCCACACCGCCGAAATCCGCGACATTGCGGGCATCGAATATTATAATGACGGCGACTGGGTGGAGGGCTGCACCGCGCTGGTCGAGCATCATGACGGCCGCATGGAGCTGCTCCACTGGGCCGAGGAGATCGCCGCGCGCGTCCCCGTGACACCAGAAGCGACGGTCACCGCGCTTGCTGCCTAGCCGCCGCTTGCGTCGTTCGCTGCGCGCGATTTCGGGCCGCTGGCGCGCGCGCAATGACAATGTCGCTCACCCCGTGCCGCCACCGGAGGCAGTGATGCGTATCGCTATCGTCACCGACGCCTGGAGCCCGCAAGTCAACGGCGTGGTGCGCACGCTGCAAGCCACCCGCACCGAGCTCGAGCGGATGGGCCATAAGGTGCTGGTCATCTCTCCCGACCTGTTCCCGTCGCTGCCCTGTCCGACCTATCCGGAAATCCGCCTTGCCTTTGCGGGTACCGGTGCGGTCGGGCGGATGCTGGAGGAATTCGACGCCCATGCCGTGCACCTCGCGACGGAAGGGCCGGTGTGCCTTGCCGCGCGGCGCTGGTGCGTGGCGCGCGATTTCCCCTTCACCACCGCCTATCACACGCAATTTCCCGATTATGTCGCGGCCCGCACCGGCGTGAATCCGGCATGGATCTGGCGCTACATCCGCTGGTTCCACGGCCCGGCCCAGGCGATCCTCGCCTCGACGCCATCGATCGCGGCGGTACTGCACCGGCATGGCCTCGGCCAGGTGCGGCATTGGGGCAGGGGAGTCGATCTCGCGCTGTTCGGCGGTGACGTCGCACCCGATCCCGCCATCGTCGCGCTACCCGGCCCGATCCAGCTTTATGTCGGTCGGGTCGCGATCGAGAAGAATATCGAGGCGTTCCTCGCGAGCGACCATCCCGGCACCAAGGTGGTGGTCGGCGACGGCCCGGCACGAGCGATGCTCGCGGCGCGGTTTCCCGAGGCGCATTTCCTCGGCCCTCGTTTCGGCGCCGGTCTCGCGGCAGCTTATGCCGCGGCCGATGTGTTCGTCTTTCCCAGCCGTACCGACACCTTCGGCCTGGTGATGATAGAGGCGCTGGCGTGCGGCGTGCCCGTCGCCGCCTATCCGGCGACCGGGCCGGTCGACGTGCTGGTGCCGGCGGTTGGCGCGATGGACGACGACCTCGGTGCCGCGATCGCCGCCGCGCTGACCCGCGACCGCGCGGCGTGCGCGGCCTACGGCGCCAGCTTTACCTGGGAAGCGAGCGCGAAGCAGTTCCTCGCCGCGCTGGTGCCGGTGATCGATGAAGCGCTGGCCGCCTGACCGTCGCGTCCCTGGCTCGTTCAGCAGTCGCCGATTTCCGCCCATTTGCCGTTCCAGCATTCATAGCGGCGATGGTTGTCGCACACCGTCGCGCCATCGGAATATTTCTTGTCGTTCCAGTAGCAGAAGCCGTCGCCCGCAAGGGACTCGGTCGCCGCTTGGGTCGCGACGGTCTTCGACGCGATCCGGGGCGAATTGTGCCGCTCGATCTGCTGTGGTTCGACATGTTCCGTGTGCATGATGCGCTCCATCGTCGATTATCTCGGCAGGTTCGTACAGCAACCTTGCTCCGTGAGGCTATCCGCACTAAGTCAGCGCCACACAAGGGGCCGCTCCGCAAGGGGCGGCCGTTATTATTTCCGGAGTATTTCCCGTGGCCCAGCCGCTCATGCCCCATGCGACAGCCTCCTGGCTGGTCGACAACACCGCCCTCAGCTTCGAGCAGATCGCCGAATTCTGTGGCCTGCACATCCTCGAGATCCAGGCCATCGCCGATGATACCGCGGCGACCAAGCTCACCGGCCGCGATCCGGTGCGCGCGCACGAGCTGACGCTGGAGGAAATCGAGAAGGGCCAGGCCGACCCCGACTATCGCCTGCACATGACCAAGGGCCCCGAGCAGGTCCGCCGCACCAAGGGCCCGCGCTACACGCCCGTGTCGAAGCGCCAGGACAAGCCGGACGGCATCGCCTGGATCATCCGCAACCACCCCGAGATCACTGACGGTGCAATCTCCAACCTGATCGGCACGACGCGCACCACGATCGCCGCGATCCGCGACCGCAGCCATTGGAACATCGCCAACATCACGCCCAAGGACCCGGTCACGCTGGGGCTGACGACGCAGCGCGAACTCGATGCCGCGGTCGCCAAGGCAGCCAAGGCGGCTGGTCTCGAAGCGCCGGTCGACACCCGCCTTGAAGGTGATCGCGAGGCGTTGATCGCTGAACTGCGCGGCCAGCGCGAGCAGGCCGCCCGCGATGCCGAGTCGATCGGCGAGGACGGCGTGGTCGCGCCGACGACGTTCGAGCCGACCGCGGAAAATCTGTTCAAGCGCTGATCGTGGCGACCGTCATCCCGGCGATTTGCCGGGACGGCGGCCGGACATGCGCCCGAACAAGGGCCGGCTACACCACGCCGAAATAGCGCAACACGCCGAACACGGCGAGCAACAGTGCCAGCGCCGCGATGATGTTGGCGATATTGATGCTGCTACGCTCGACCACGACGCGCTCGTCGCTTCTGACCTCTGGCATCGTTCTTACTCCCTGCGAACAGTCGCGCGGGGTCAACGCTTCGGCGACCGATTGCGTTGCATAGGCGTGACTGGCGCTGGGCGTGATCCGTTGCTAGTCGCAACCCATGACCAGAGCTGAACCCGTAAACCTGCTTCCCGATGAGGATTTTCTCGCGACCAGTCACAAGGGGCTGACCTATCCGTTCGGTCATGCCGAGCCGGCGTCGGGCGAACTCATGCCCGTCGGTCCGGGGGTGCGTTGGACCCGGCTGGCCGTGCCGGGGCCGCTCAAGCACATCAACTGCTGGCTGATCGACGACGAGAGCGGCGTCGCGCTGGTCGATACCGGCATGAACATGCCGGACGCGCGCGAAGCGTGGAAGACGCTGTGGCGCGGGCCGATGCGCGGCGTGCGCGTCACCCAGGTGATCGGCACGCATTTCCACCCCGATCATATCGGCCTCGCCGGCTGGATGTGCGACCATCATCAAGCGCCCCTGGTGATGACGCGGGGCGAGTGGCTGACCGCCAAGCTGCTCGTCGCCGATGCGCGCGACGCGGTCCCCGACGAGGTGACCGCGATCCGCATCGGTGCCGGCTGGAGCGAGGAACAGATCACCGAGGCGGCGAAGGGCGGCTGGGCGGGCTTTCGCCGCATCGTCACGCCGTTGCCGATGGGCTTTCGCCGCATCAAGGACGGCGACACGATGACGATCGGCGGCGTCGCCTGGCGGATCGTCACGGGATCGGGTCACAGCCCGGAACATGCCTGTCTGCTCAACGAGCGCGACGGCCTGCTCCTGTCCGGCGACCAGGTGTTGCCGCGTATCAGCTCCAATGTCTCGATCGGCGTGACGGAACCCGATAGCGATCCGCTCGGCGAGTGGTTCGATTCGATCGCGAAATTGAAGCGACTGCCGCACGACCTGTTGGTATTGCCGGGGCATGGCGATCCGTTCCGCGGGCTGCACGCCCGGCTCGATGCGCTCGACAGCGAGCATCGCCAGCGGCTCGATGAGCTGGAAGCGTTCCTCATCGAGCCGCGCCGGGTGGTGGATTGTTTCGGCCGGCTGTTCCGTCGCGCGGTCGGCCAGGACATGCTCGGCATGGCGACTGGCGAGGCGATGTCACATCTCCGCCGGCTCGAGGTCGAGGGGCGCGCGGTTCGCGAAACCCGCGATGGCGTGTGGTGGTTCCGCGCCTGCTAGCCCGGCCGAGGTTCCGACCCCAGGGCAGGCGCCATGTCCGGCAGGCGCCATGTCCGGCGGGAGGGTATAATTATTGGACTGCCCGTCGGAACAATTTGGTCCTATGACAGTGCACATCGCCAGCTATATATATTGGGTGGGAAACGATGGAGGAACGGGGAATGTCGGACATGCATGATCAAGACACGGCAGGCGGCCTGAGCGTGACCGCGATCGACCGCCGCAAGCTGATGGGCGGCATGGCCGTGCTGACCGCCGCGAGCACCGTCGCCACGCCATCGCTGGCCGCCGTCGCTGACCCCGAGGTGCGCGCGCTCCGGACAACTTATGCGCTACGCGGCGGCATGATGATCAATGGCTTCTTCGCCGCGCCGAAGGGCAAGAACGATCTCGGCGTGGTGCTGGTGATGCCCGCCAATGATGGTGAGGCAGTCGAGGAAATCGCGCTGCGTTACGCCCGCAGCGGCTTTCTCGCCATCGCGCCCGACCTGACCAAGGCACAGGGCGACGCAGCGGCCGGTGCGGCGCGTGATACCAAGGTCGCCGAAGTGATGCGGGCGATGCCGGGCCTGAAGAAGATCATGCAGGGCAACGGCCGGGTCACCGTCGTCGCAGCCTGATCCGCGGTGCGGAGGCGCGAATCCCGTCGACGCGAGCGGCCGGCTTGCCGCTCGCGGTTCGTCGCGAAGGCACGAGACAGTGTAGATCGCGGGGCGTCATGATGACGTATTTTTCACCGGTCAGTCATCATACTGACGGCAAAATTTTACCGCGCATTTAACACATCAAAACATTATCCCCGGCGATGAGCAGGGGAAGGGCAATCCGGTTTCGATGGACGGGGCGGCGTCGCGCGATGCGCGCGCTGATCGCCGATCGGCGCGGCGCGGCGATCATCGAATTCGCTTTCGTCGCGGCGCCGTTGATGGCGTTGTTGATGGCAATCACCGTCACCAGCACGGTCTATTTCGCGCAGGCGGGGCTCGAGACGGCGACCGAGGCCGCCTCGCGCGTGCTGATGACCGGTACGGCACAGAGCGGCGGCTATAGTGCGACCCAGTTCAAGCAGGCGGCGTGCAACGCGTTGCCGCCATATATGAGCTGCGCCAACCTGTTGGTCGATGTCCAGAGCGCCAGCTCGTTCAGCGCGATCAACACCGCCGCACCGAGCATCACCTTCGGCAGTAACGGCAATGTCTCGAACAGCTTTTCCTATTCACCGGGCAATGCGGGCGACATCGTCATCATCCGGCTGATGTACATATGGAAGGTGCCAACCGGGCCGCTCGGCTTCAACCTCGCCACGCTCGGCAACGGCCAGCGGCTGTTGATGGCGACCTCGGTCGCGAAAACGGAGCCCTTCTCGTGAAGCTGGCTCAGGCGATCGGCCGCTTGCGACGCGATGAAAAGGCCGTTGCGCTGGTCGAGTTCGCGCTCACCGCGCCATTCCTCATCCTGCTCTATCTCGGCACCTATCAGGTCAATGATGCGGTCGCCTGCAATCGCAAGGTGACGATCACCGCGCGCTCGGTCGCTGATCTCACATCGCAATATGCCAGCGTCAGCAACGCGTCCGAGGCGACGATCCTCAACGCCGCGACACAGGTAATGGCACCTTACGACACCTCCAAGGCGACGATCATCGTCTCCGAACTCTATACCGACGCCAGCGGGGTGACGAAGGTCGTATGGAGCCAGGCAACCGGCACGGTCACCCCGCATACCGCGGGTGCGACCTTCACCGCCAACAGCAACCTTGTCACCAATGGCACCTATTCGATCGTCGCCGAGGTGACCTATGCCTATGTTCCGGCGATCTCGTTCGGCGTGGTCGGCCCGCTGAGCCTGGGCGACACCATCTATATGCGCCCGCGCATTTCCTCCGCGGTGACGATGTCATGAAGCTGCTCGCCCCCCTTTCGGGCCTGATCGCGCTGGCCCGCCGGCTGCGTGGAGACCAGCGCGGCAACGTCTTGATGATCGTCGGCCTGTCGATCATTCCGCTGACTTTTTCGGCCGGCATGGCGATCGATTATAGCCGGGCGATGAAACTGCAGACCAAGCTCAACGCAGCAGCCGACGCTGCGGCGCTTGCGGCGGTCACCCGACCGATGATGAACCAGTCGAGCAGCGTCGCCTGCACGACGGCGAAGAACATGTTCGTCGGCGAGGCGACGGGACTATCGGGACTGAACATCAACACCAACGATTCGGCGCAACTGGCGATCACGGTAACCGACAGCGCCAGTCCCAACGGGACCGGCACGACCTCCACCTGCTCGGCGTCGAGTACCGCGACCACTGCAAGCTACAGCCGCACCGCGACGGTGACCTATCACGCCACCTCGCAGAATGCGTTCGGCGGTATTCTCGGTCTTTCGACCCTGGCAATTCATGGTAGTTCGACGGCCTATTCGGCGGTGGCGCCGAACATCGATTTCTACGTCATGATCGACACCTCGCCGTCGATGCTGCTGCCGGCGACCAGCTCTGGCCTCGCCTCGATGACGGCGGCAACCAACGGCTGCGCCTTTGCCTGCCACCAGACCAGCACGTCATCGTCCAATCCCGGCAATACGCCCATGGTCAACGGCGCTTACTGGGATTATTATCAGGTGGCGCGTAACGCCAATATCGTGCTGCGCACCGACCTCGTCGCCGGTGCGGTACGGGATCTCACGTCGCTGGCCACTTCGACCGCACAGAATAATCATGCGGTTTATCGGATGGGCCTCTCCGACTTCGACTATATGTATCGCCAGCTCTGGCCAACGACGCCGATGAACGGCTTCAATGTCGACAGCAACCTGTCCAACGTCAGTTCGCATGTCACCGACGCGCAGGTCGTTACTTATTGCACGAACAACCAGCGCGTCTGTGGCACGAACGACAATGATACCGGGTCGAATTACACCGCCGCCTTCACCGGCGCGCTTGCCACCATGCCGACCGCATCGGGGAACGGCACCAACAATAGCGGCGATACGCCGCAGGCGATGCTGTTCATCATCACCGACGGGATGCGCGACGAGCTCTATTCGGGTTCGCGCTATCTCGGGCCGATCCCGACCAGCCAGTGCACCACGATCAAGAATCGCGGCATCCGTATCGCCATCCTGGATACCCAGTATCTGCCGGCTTCCGCGTCGGACAGCTGGTCGATCTCCAATGTGAAGACGCCCTACCTGTCGCCGACCGACAATATCACACCGGCGCTGACCGCATGCGCCTCTCCCGGCCTGTTCTATCAGGTGACGACCGACGGCGACATTTCCAGCGCCCTGGGATTGCTGTTCCAGAAGGCCGTGGCGAGCGCCCGCCTGACGCAATAGCGTTGCCCTTGACGTCTGATCGGAGAAAGGTTCCACTTATGTTCGTGCGGACATGAGTCGAAAGGGGCAGGCAATGGCAGCCGATCTGATCTTCTATACCAACCCGATGTCGCGCGGGCGGATCATCCGCTGGATGCTCGAGGAAGTCGGGGCACCCTATGAGACGGTGGTGCTCGACTATGCTTCGACGATGAAGCAGGAACCCTATCTGTCGATCAACCCGATGGGCAAGGTGCCGGCGATCGTCCACAAGGGCCATGTGGTCACCGAGTGCTCGGCGATCTGTGCCTATCTCGCTGACGCTTTCCCGGAGGCGGGGCTCGCGCCGCCGACCACCGATCGCGCCGATTATTATCGCTGGTTGTTCTTCGCCGCCGGTCCGGCCGAGCAGGCGATCACCAATCATTCAATGGGCTTCGAGGTGACCGAGCAGCAAAGCCGCATGGCGGGCTATGGCAGCTATGACATGATGGTCGACGTGCTGGAAAGGGCGGTGGCTGCCCACCCCTATATCGCTGGCGGCCGCTTCACCGCCGCCGATGTCTATGTCGGCGCGCAGGTCGGCTGGGGCACGCAGTTCGGCACGCTGCCGAAGCGCGATGCCTTCGTCGCCTATGTCGAGCGCGTCTCCGCACGCGAGGCGCACAAGCGCGCCAATGAGCTCGACAACGCGCTGATGCCGGCGGCTGAGCCGGCGAACGGCTAGAGCATCGCGTCCGAAATCGGAATCGGTTACGCTGCTCTAGATATTTGTTGTCGCATCGTTTTTCGCTGAAAACCGGTGCCCACTTTTCAGCACGATGCTCTAACGCCGTCCCGGCAGTTCGCGCATCACCGCATGGCGCCATGCATCGGTGCCGCTCGACCAGCCGGCGATCTCGTCGACCGTGCGGGCGCAGCCGCGGCACTGGCGGGACGTGGCGTCGATCTCGCAGATATTGATGCATGGGCTGACCATGCGCTTCACCGGCACGAAGGTGATGAAACTGTCATCCATGCGCGGCGGGACTCAGTCGGTCAGTTTGGCCGACAGGAAGCCGGGCATCGGTCCGTTCCAACCGTCATCGGGGCCGTCGTCCTGCGGGACAGGGTCGCGACGCGGCGGACGCTCGTCGCGCGGCGGACGCGCCGCGCGGGCCGGTCGCTCCTCGCGCGCCGGGCGCTCGGCACGGGCGGAGCGCTCTTCACGTGCCGGTCGCTCCTCGCGCGGCGGGCGGGCCTCACGCGGTGCGCGCGGCTCGCGGGCGGCGGGTGGTTCGGCCGAGGCACGCTCGGCACGCGCCGGGGCAGGGGCGTCCGCCTTGGGCTTGCCGCCACGCCCCCGACCGCGGCCCTTTTCGGCCGGCGCGCCCTCGGGCATCTCGACGCCTTCATAGCGCTCGATCTTCAGGCCGGTCAGCTTCTCGATATTGGTGATGTTCTCGGCATCGTCCGGCGTCGCCAGCGTGAAGGCGACGCCGGTCGCGCCGGCGCGGCCGGTGCGGCCGATGCGGTGGACATAATCGTCCGGATGCCATGGCGCGTCGAAATTGAACACATGGCTGACGCCCTTGATGTCGAGCCCGCGCGCCGCGACGTCGGAGGCGACCAGGATGTTGACGTCGCCGGCCTTGAAACGGTCGAGCTCGGCGATGCGCTGCGACTGCTCCATATCGCCATGGATCTCGCTCGACCGGTAACCGGCGCGCTGCAGCACCTTGTTGAGCTCACGCACCGTGGTCTTGCGGTTCGAGAAGATGATCGCCGTCTTGACGTCTTCGAGCTCGAGCAGTTCCTGCAGCTTGTCGCGCTTCTTCGACGCGCTGACCGGCACCAGCCATTGCTTGATGTTGACGTTGGCCGTGGCGGGCCGCGCCACTTCGATGGTCTTGGGGTTGGACAGGAACTTGTCGGCCAGCTTCTTGATCGGCGGCGGCATGGTCGCCGAGAAGAGCAGGGTCTGGCGCTGCTTGGGCAGCTTGGTGCAGATTTCCTCGATGTCGGGGATGAACCCCATGTCGAGCATGCGGTCGGCCTCGTCGATCACCAGCATCGAACAGCCGGTGAGCAATATCTTGCCGCGCCCGAACAGATCCATCAGCCGGCCCGGCGTGGCGATCAGCACATCGACGCCCTTTTCCAGCGCGGCGGTCTGGTCGCCCATCGACACGCCGCCGATCAGCAGCGCCATGGAGAGCTTGTGATATTTGCCGTATTTCTCGAAATTCTCGGCGACCTGCGCGGCCAGTTCGCGCGTCGGCTCGAGGATCAGCGAGCGCGGCATGCGCGCGCGGCTGCGGCCATGGGCGAGGATGTCAATCATCGGCAGCACGAAGGAGGCGGTCTTGCCGGTGCCTGTCTGCGCGATGCCGATAATGTCGCGCATCATCAGCACGCTGGGGATCGCGCTCGCCTGAATCGGAGTCGGCTCGGTATAGCCGGACTCGTTCACGGCCCTCATTAGTTCGTCTGATAGGCCGAGGTCGGCGAAGCTCATGCGGTTTCCGGAAAAAAAGACCGCCAGCGAAGGCGCTGGACAGTGCCTTGTGCGCTTGCGGATCAGCGCAGCTTTGTCAAGGTAAAGGCGCGATGGACGGGGCTAGCGCTTCGCCTTCAGCCGTCTGAAAGCGGCGATCTCGCACGCGCTGCCGGAGCGCGATCGCAACACGTCACGCTTGGCGCACAGCAAGCCATCGGCGGTGCGTTTGAGGTACACGCCGGAATAGAAATCGAGCGCCGGGCAATCGTCGTCGAGCCGCGCGCGCAGTCGCTCGCCGTCGGTGGTCAGCAGGTCGATGCTGTCCGCCGAGGTCACCACCGCGGCGCCCAGCGTGTCCATCGGCACGCATTTCGGCCCCTTCTTTTCCGCCCAGCGCGTCAGTTCGGGCATCGGCATGGGCGGCGGCGCGTCGAGTCGCGGGATGCGGATGACGATGCGCTGGTGGATCGTCAGCTGTGCCAGTTCGACGCCGTCGAGCGGCGTCGGCTCGCTCGCCATGGCGGCGGGGGCGAGGGCGAGCACCATCAGGGCGAGGGGCGCGGGAATCGACATGCGAGGAGTCAGCGTTAACCGACAGGGTTGAACGGTCGATGAATTGCCCAGACTTATCCCGGCGTGATAGTTGGCATGCATGACTCCCGCCCAGACTATTTTGATCGACCAGGCCCGCGCGCTCCTCGGCGACAAGGGCGTCATCACCGACGCGCACGAGATCGCGCCCTGGACGACCGACTGGCGTGGCCGCTACCATGGTGCCACGCCCGCGATTCTCGCCCCCGCCGACACCGAACAGGTCGCGGCGATCGTCCGGCTGGCCGGTGCGGCGGGCGTCGCGCTGGTGCCGCAGGGCGGCAATAGTTCGATGGTCGGCGGCGCGACACCTCCGGCCGATGGTTCGGCACTGATCCTTTCGCTCAGGCGGATGAACCGCGTGCGCCGGATCGCGCCCGAAGAGGGGCTGGCGGTGGTCGAGGCCGGCATGATCCTCGCCCATCTCCACGACGCGGTGCTGGAGCGCGGCATGCGTTTCCCGCTCACGCTTGGCGGCAAGGGCAGCGCGACGGTCGGCGGGCTGGTCTCGACCAATGCCGGCGGCACCCAGGTGCTGCGCTTCGGCACGATGCGCGCGCTGGTCGCCGGCATCGAGGCGGTGCTGCCCGACGGGCAGATCCATGACGGCCTCGCCCCGCTCAAGAAGGACAATCGCGGTTACGACCTGACGCAGTTGCTGGTCGGCGCGGAGGGCACGCTCGGCGTGGTCACGGCCGCCGCGCTGCGCATCGTGCCGGCGGTCGTCGCGCGGGCGGTGGCCTGGATCGGGGTGGACGATCCCGCGGCGGCGCTGGCGCTGTTGCGCAGGCTCGAGGCCGAGACCGATCGTATCGAGGGTTTCGAGATCATCCCGGCCGATTCGCTGCGCGCCGTGCTGTCCCATGTTCCCGGGAGCCGGGCGCCGCTCGATGGCGAGCATCCCTGGCACGTGCTGATCGAGGCGACGATCGACCATCGCGACGCCGAGCCGCCCGCCCAGTTGCTCGAACGCCTGCTCGCGCCGGCCTTCGCTGACGGGGCGGTGCGTGATGCGGTGATCGCGGCGAGCGAAACGCAGGCCGAGGCATTCTGGCGCCTGCGCGATTCGCTTTCCGAGGCCGAGCGGGTCGAGGGGCCGGCGGCGCAGCACGACATTTCGGTGCCGGTCGCCGCGATGCCGCGCTTCATGGTCGAGGCGGCTGCGGCGTGCGAGGCGCGCTTTCCCGGCACCCGGGCCAGAGCCTTCGGTCATCTCGGCGACGGCAACGTCCATTTCCACGTCCGCGCTCCCGCGGGTGTCGTCCCGGCGCGCTGGTACGATGAGGAGGCGCCGGCCATTACGCGCTTCGTCAATGATCTCGTCGTCGCGGTCGGCGGGTCGATCTCTGCCGAACATGGCATCGGCCAGATGAAGATCGGCGAGCTGGAACGGCTCTCCTCGCCGGCCCGGCTCGCGGCGTTGCGCGCGATCAAGGTCGGGCTCGATCCGCATGGCCTGTTCAATCCCGGAAAACTCGTCGCGCTTGCGCAAACGCCCCCCGTTCCATAAGGCCAGCCGCCAACACGCGCGCCCGCGCGATCAACCCTGTACTGTCTGGAGAGTCTCGATGGCCAGCGCGCCGCAGTCCGCCCTACCTCTGTTCTACAACGCGCTGGAGCCGCTTTCGAGCGAGGCGCACGCCACCTTCAGGCTGCGTCCGGCCGATGCCGCGCCGTTCTTCGTCGGCCAGCACGCCGTTCCGATCACGACCGACGAGTTCGTTTCGGCACAGCGCCGCCTGCCGATCGTCTTCACCAGCGGCGACGATGCGATTCCGATCGCGCTGATGGGCCTCAACGAAGGCGTTAACGTGTTCGTCGGCGACGACGGCAGGCTGACCGACAACAACGTCTATGTCCCGGCCTATGTCCGCCGGTACCCGTTCATGCTCGCCAAGCTGCACCCCGACGCACAGGAAATGTCGCTGTGCTTTGATCCGACCGCCGACACGCTAGGTGCGTTCGAGGATGGTCAGGCATTGTTCGACGGTGCCGAGCCGAGCCAGACGACCAAGGACATTCTGAGCTTCAACGAGCAGTTCGAGCAGGCCGGCGCCCGCACCGCCGGTTTCATGAACGAGCTGCGCGAACTTGGCCTGCTGATGGAAGGTGAAGTGACGATCCAGGCGGACGGCCAGACACAGCCGTTCATCTATCGGGGTTTCCAGATCGTCAACGAAGAGAAGCTGGGTGAGCTGCGCGGCGATCAGCTGCGCAAGATCCACAAGTCGGGCATGCTCCCGCTGATCTATGCCCATCTCTTCTCGCTCTCGCAGATGCCCGACATCTTCAACCGCCAGATGGCGCTGGGCAAGGTCCCGACGCCGCAGCTGGGTGCCTGAAAAAGCGGCCGATTCGGCCAAAAGCACGGGGAAATCAGACCCCTTGAAGTGCTGGAACGCGCGGCCTATATAGTTTGTGCGCGACGTCGTGTTCCCCCCTTTCGCGGGGTCGCGTGATGCACCTCCGGGTGTATCTCCTCCCTGAACCTTGGCCACCGCGTGCTTGCACGCGGTGGTTTTTTATGTGCTTTCTGGCATGTGCTGATCGGCCTTGCGGCGCCCGATCATGGTCGCACAGATCACATTTTCCGCTACGTCATGCTGAACTGTTTCGCCGGCGGACGAATCGCGCGGGAACGTGGCCGCTTGCCGGCCCTTTCCCCGAATTGTCCGCGTTCGAAGCGTCGGCCGAAATATTCTACTCGGCTGCCAGCGCCGCGAATCGGTCGTCGCCGGGGGCCAGCGCTTCGTCGGTCAGCGCGTCAATCATCCCGCGCAGCAGCGCCGCTGTGGCCGGCACACCGTCGCCCGGTTGGTCGAGCGCCGGATCGAGATAGAGCGACCGGTCGAATTCGACCTGGATGGCGTGGAAGCCGCCGGCCGGATGGGCGTGCCGGTCGAGGATATGCCCGCCGGCATAAGGCGAGTTGACCGCGCTGGGGACGCCCGCCAGGGCCGTCACCGCTTCGATGCAATGCACGAAACGCGTCGCCGCCGATCGGCCGAAGCGGTCGCCGAACACGATCCGCGGCAAGCCGCGGCCGAGCGGGGGCATCGAATGCAGGTCGAGCAGGATGGCAATGCCATAGCGCGCCCGGGCGCGTTTCAGTGCCGCCCCGAGCGCGGCATGGTAGGGGCGATAGTCCTGGAAGATCCGCGCCGCGATTTCTTCGCCATCGAAGCCCCGACTCCAGATCTCGCCGGCGCCAGGCACGCGGCGCGGCACCAGGCCCAGGCCGCCCCGCAGCTTGGACGACGGGTGCGGCGCCGCGTGGCGGTCGGCACCTGAATCGATTTCCGGGTCGCGCTCATGCTCGGCGCGGTTGAGGTCGATCCAGGCGCGTGCCCTGCGTTGCACCAGCATTGCCTCGCCGCGCCGCGCTGCCACGGCCAGCGTGTCGACATGGCGATCCTCGAGCGGCCGGAGCGCGGCCAGCGGCAAGCGCAGCGCGGCGCGCAGCGGCAGCGGATAATCGCGCCCGGCATGCGGCACCGACAGCACGACCGGGCCATTGGCCTCGTCCAGCGCGTAGCCGTCGAAGGGTTGCCACTCCTGCTCCACGCCCGCGAGCCTAGGACCTGAACCGGCTCACCGCAATCGGCTGGAAAATGTTAAGGGCTTGTGGCTATTATCGCGGGCTTGGGTTTGGGCGCGGGGCCATTGATGATCAGGATTTTGCTGGCCGAGGACGACCGGGTGATGCGTGAATATCTCACGCGCGCGCTCGAGCGTTCGGGTTATGCCGTCAGCGCGGTCGATCGCGGCACTGCGGCGATCCCCTTGCTCGAGAACGAGCATTTCGATCTGCTGCTAACCGACATCGTCATGCCCGAGATGGATGGCATCGAACTGGCGCAGCGCGCCGGCGACATGGTACCGGATTTGCGCGTGATGTTCATCACCGGTTTCGCCGCGGTTACGCTCAAGGCGGGCAAGACGATGCCGCAGGCGCGCGTCCTGTCCAAGCCGTTCCACCTGCGTGACCTGGTGCTCGAGGTCGATCGGTTGTTCGAACGCGAGAATGTCGGCGGGTTGTAAGTTGCTGTTTCCGCTTCGCTGAGGCGGGCCGGAACCGCCCATTTCGGCTCTGCCGAAACAAATGCGGCAACGCCGCTTGCACGGGGCAACAACCCCGGCTAATGCCCGCTTCCCGTGGGCGTGTAGCTCAGTGGTAGAGCACTGTGTTGACATCGCAGGGGTCGCAAGTTCAATCCTTGCCACGCCCACCATTAAAAACCCCGCCAGCCCATCGGCCTGGCGGGGTTTTTATATGCTCCTGTGATCGGGCGAGGATGCGCCGGATCGATCCGGGGTCAGGCCGCGAACTGGTTCATCGTGTTATGGGCGCCGCCCGCCTTCAGCGCGGCCTCGCCGGCGAAATAGTCCTTATGGTCGTCGCCAATGTCGCTGCCGGACATGTTCTGGTGCTTCACACAGGCGATTCCTTCGCGGATCTCCTTGCGCTGCACGCCCTTCACATAGCCGAGCATTCCGGCCTCGCCGAAATACTCCCGCGCGAGGTTGTCCGTGCTGAGCGCGGCGGTGTGGTAGGTCGGCAGGGTGATGAGGTGATGGAAGATGCCCGCCCGCGCGGCCGCGTCGCGCTGGAAGGTGCGGATGCGCTCGTCCGCCTCGTCGGCCAGTTCAGTGCCGTCATAATCGACGCTCATCAGCTTCTGCCGTTCATAGCCGGACACGTCCTTGCCCGCTTCGCTCCAGGCGTCGAACACCTGTTGGCGGAAGTTCAGCGTCCAGTTGAACGACGGTGAGTTGTTGTACACCAGCTTGGCGTTGGGAACGACCTCGCGGATGCGGTCGACCATCGACGCGATCTGTTCGATGTGCGGCTTTTCGGTCTCGATCCACAGCAGGTCGGCGCCGTGCTGAAGCGAGGCGATGCAATCCATCACGCAGCGATCCGCGCCGGTGCCCTCGCGGAACTGGAACAGGTTCGAGGGCAGGCGCTTGGGCTTCATCAGCTTGCCATCGCGGTTGATGATCACGTCGCCGTTGATCGTCGAGAGATCGGTCACCTCCTCGCAGTCGAGGAAGCTGTTATACTGGTCGCCAAGGTCGCCGGGCGTCTTGCTGACGGCGATCTGCTTGGTCAGGCCGGCGCCCAGCGAGTCGGTCCGCGTGACGATGATGCCGTCCTCGACGCCCAGTTCCAGGAAGGCGTAGCGGCAGGCACGGACCTTGGCGAGGAAGTCCTCATGTGGAACGGTGACCTTGCCGTCCTGGTGCCCGCACTGCTTTTCGTCGGAAACCTGGTTCTCGATCTGCAATGCGCAGGCGCCCGCCTCGATCATCTTCTTCGCCAGCAAATAGGTCGCCTCGGCATTGCCGAAGCCGGCGTCGATGTCGGCGATGATCGGCACGACATGCGTCTCGTAATTGTCGACCGCGTGGAGCAGGCGCTGAACCTCGATTTCGTTGCCCGTCTTGCGCGCGGCATCGAGCTCGCGGAACATCATGCCGAGTTCGCGCGCATCGGCCTGGCGCAGGAAGGTGTAGAGTTCCTCGATCAGCGCCGGCACGGAGGTCTTCTCGTGCATCGACTGATCGGGCAGCGGCCCGAAATCTGAGCGCAGCGCGGCGACCATCCAGCCCGACAGATACAGATAGCGCCGCTCGGTCGAGCCGAAATGCTTCTTGATGCTGATCATCTTCTGTTGGCCGATGAAGCCGTGCCAGCAGCCGAGCGACTGGGTATATTTGGCAGGATCGGCATCATAGGCGGCCATGTCGCGGCGCATGATGGCGGCGGTATAACGCGCGATGTCCAGGCCGGTCTGGAACCTGTTCTGTAGCCGCATGCGCGCGACCGCCTCCGGGTCAATGCCGTCCCAGGTGCCGCCATGGCTCGCGATGAGCTTTGCCGTCTGATTTCTGTGGTCCTGATATGTCATGGTCAATCCCGCGCTTGGTTTGAAGGGGAAATGCCCGCCGGCACGTCTCCGCGCCGACGGGCACCTTTCCTCCCCAGGAACTGCTCATCGGAACGGCAGTTGTCCGCCGCCCTTGGATGCAACAATATCTTGTACGTTAATCGACAAAATGTGGGGCTGGTAGCCAAGGGTCGCCAGGAATCGTGTCTGAACGTCGCGCGCGCCGCATAACGGACGGTCTCGATGTAAATTATTTACAGACGCTCAGCCGCGTCACGCTGAACGTCGTCATCCTTGGAAATCCGATCGGTCACGAGGGCGATGTCGGGAAGGGCAGAGTTTAGAGGAAGCGCGACGTGCCCGCTCGTCGGGACAGCGTGAGGCCGTCGGCCCTTGTGCCTGCTAGGTGCGCCGGTAACGGAAGTATCGCACCATAGGGGCGAAGGCGATTTAAGATACTGACAATAAACAGGAATTATGACGGAATTTGACCGATCGGGATGGAAGAGTAAGCACGAGTAATCACCGAAATAGCGAGTTTATCGCGCTATAGCGTACCGCAGGTGTCTCGGAGGACGCAGCTCGCCGCATTGCGGATATGAAGACGCCGGACATCGCGCGAGCCGCCGAGCAGCTTCTGGCCGGGGCGGGCTGGCTTCCCGCCATGCTGCGGACGTCGCAGCCGGAGGGGGAGCAGCGCGCGGCTGTCGAAACCGAGATGGTTGTTCTTCAAGAGCTCGCGGTGCTCCGTCAGAGCTGTGTGGCAGGAGCGCTCTCGCGCTGCTGGATCGCCGGCCGCCACGCAAATCCCGCGCGAAGCCGCGCAGCCCGATCAAGGGACTCGTTCGTACGCGTCGCGCAGAGGATCGTCAGTCCGAGAGCGTGTAGCCGCGAGTGCCGGCCGTTTCTGGAGCATTCAGCGCTGGTCCTTCGGAAGGCCAAGTTCGTGGTAAAGATGGCGATCGGGATTGACGAGGAGCCACGGAAAAATCCCAAGCACGCAAATACCGGCCGCGACATAGAAGGCGACCTCCCAGCCATATCTTTCGGCGAGTATCGGGGTGAGTGCCGCCGTGGCAGCGCCCGCGATCTGGCCACCCATGTTGACCATCCCAGAAATCACACCGGTAAACGGCCCGCCGATGTCGGCCGCGACCGCCCAATAGGTCGGCTGGCCGAGGTAGATCGCGCCAGCGCCGCCAGCCAGAACAATGACTGCCGTTGTCGTGTCATGCGCGTGGCTGCCGATCACCAGCAGCACCGCCGATAGCGCCAGCGTACCGGCACCGAGGAGGCTGCGCCCGACATATTGGCCGGCACGCCTCACCAGCCAGTCGCTGAGCACCCCGCCCACCAGGCAGCAGATCGTCATGGCGATGAAGGGCAACATGCTCAGGATGGCGCTGTTTTTCAGGTCCAGGCCCCGGCCGTCCTTCAGATAGATGAAGAACCAAGTGTGGAAAATGAAGACTGCATAGCCAAATGCAACATAGCCCAGAGTCGTGCCCCACACGTCCACGCTGGTAAGGATGCGCCGCCAGGGCACTGCGCGATGAGTCTCCACCGCCGCGGGCGATGGGCCGGCCGCGATATGCCGAAGCTCCTCGCTGCCCACGCGTGGGTGCAGGGCGGGTGTATCGCGGGCCATGCGGTGCCAGAGGAAGGCGGCCCCCAGCCCCAGCAACGCCGACCCATAAAAGGCCGAACGCCAGCCGAGATTATAGGTGATCAAGGCTACCAAAGGCGGCGCGATACCGGCCCCGAAGCCGACGCCTGCGAAGACCCAGCCATTGGCCTTGCCTCGCTCCTGGCTGGGAAACCAGGCCGCGATGAACTGGTTGGCTGCAGGATATGCCACCGCCTCTCCGATGCCGAGAACGAAGCGGACGGCAATCAGCAACCACAGGGAAGCCGCGAACCCGGCGGGCACAAGCGCCGTCAAGACGCTAAGCGCGCTCCACCAGACCAGCCCATAGGTCAGCGTACGGCGCGGACCCAGCCGGCCGACAATCCGCCCGGCGGGCACCTGAAACACCGCATAGCCCAGCAGAAAGGCGGAAAAAACCCAGCCGAGCTGCGGCTTGGTGATTCGATAATCTGCCGCAAGATAGGAGCCGGCGATGGAGATGTTGCTGCGGTCAACATAGACCACGGCACTGATAATGAATATAATAAATATCAGCTGATAACGAATTCTTCCTCTAAACAACTTCTCCACTCCTATCATGTACTGATTTTATTATTATCAGGAAAACACTGACTAATTGCATCGAAACAATTTTTCGATCAGCACAATTTGTTCAGGCGACAGAAATAGGGTTTCACTTTTTCTCCGATGCCGGCTGGGTGATCATCGGGCCCATTCCCACCACCAGGACAAGCGTTTCCTTGTCCTTGGCGCCGTCCCAATGGATCTTGTTGGCGATGTCGGTCGCGAAGGTGCCAGGCTGCACCGGATAGGTGGTCGCCGGGTCATAATGCGCGCTGTCCGAAACCCACCAGGTCCCCGAAAGGACATAGGCGTAGCGGTCCGTCGAGTGGAAATGTGGGCGGCTCATCGAATAAGGCAGCCAGCGTATCAGGATTCCATAGGGGCCCGGTTTGTTGGGGTCACCGAACAGCGGCGTCTCGAAATGGCCGCCGCCCCGGTCCTCCCATTTCATGTTCTCTGGCAGTAGGACGGGGATATTGGCCGGATCGGGCCGGACCGCCGTGGACGGGAGAGCCTGCGCCCAAGCCTTTTGCCCTCCACTCGTCGCTAGCAGCAGAGCGGCCGCAACAAGGGCCGGTCCTGTTCTGGTCCTGTCTGATCCTCGCATCGTTGCCTCCATTCTTGCGCCTGTGATGCCGGGGGAACCGGCTCAGCCGATATAAGCCGTCTTGAGTTGGGTGTAGAAATCCACAGCAGCGAACCCCTGTTCGCGCGGGCCATAGGAAGAGCCGCGCATACCCCCGAATGGAACATGGTAATCGACTCCCGCCGTGGGCAGATTCATCATGACCATCCCCGCTCGGACGTTCCTGCGGAAGTGGCGTGCATGCGCTAGCGAATTGGTGACAATGCCCGCAGACAGGCCGAATTCGCCGTGATTGGCGAGTTCCAGCGCCTCTTCATAATTGCGCGCACGAAGCGTTGATACGACTGGCCCAAAGACCTCCTCGTTGTTGATCCGCATATCTGGATCGGTATCGGCGAGCAGAGCCGGGCTCATATAATGGCCAGGCGTAGCCAGCGTCAGGCGTTCGCCGCCGGTAACAAGGCGCCCCCCCTCCGCCTGGGCGATGCCCACATAGCGCAGGTTCTGCTCAAGCTGCGCCTCCGAAGACGCTGGCCCCACCTGGGTTGACGGATCGAGCGCGGGACCAACCTTCAACGCTCTTGCCCTTTCGGCGAGCGCCGCAACGAAGCGATCGTGGATGCCTTCCTGAACGATCACCCGGCTGGAGGCGGTGCAACGCTGGCCGGTCTGGAGAAAGCCGCCGTCGAGCGCGATCATCACAGCGCGATCAAGATCTGCGTCATTCAGCACGACCAGCGGGTTCTTGCCCCCCATCTCGAGTTGGACACGTGCCTGCCGCGCGACCGCCGCCAGGCCCACTTTCGTCCCGGTGCGCTGCGAGCCGGTGAAGCTGATCGCGGCGACGCCAGCATGTTCGGCCACAGCCGAGCCCGCTTCCGAATGACCGAGAACCAGGTTGAATACGCCCGCGGGCGCGTTGAGCTTCGCCGCCGCTTCGTGGATGATTTCCGCGAGCGCATAGGCCACCGCCGGAGTCGCCTCGGCCGGCTTCAGCACCACCGTATTGCCAAAAGCAAGCGCGGGGGCGGCCTTCCAGGCCGGAATGGCGATCGGGAAATTCCACGGCGTGATGAGCCCGCAGACCCCCACCGCTTCGCGCCATACCTCGACATCAAGCCCGGCGCGGGTCGATTCAAGCGTCTGTCCGTGGCGGCGCAGCGCTTCTCCAGCAAAATATTTGAAGATGCGGGCGGCACGCCTCACCTCACCGATGGCCTCCGTCAGGGTCTTGCCCTCTTCACGCGCCAGCAATTCGCCAAGCTGGGCGCTACGTGCCATGATCGCCTCACCCACCTGATCCAGCAGGTCGGATCGCACCTCCGGCGAGGCGGCCGACCATGCCGGAAAGGCCGAGCGGGCCGCGGCCACGGCCGTGTCAACCTCGGCGGCGCCGCCCGAAGGAAAGCGGGCCACGACCTTATCCGTGTTCGATGGATCAAGGCTGTCGAACAGGGCGCCGCCCATGACGCGCTCCGCGCCAATGAAATGGCTGAGCTTCACGGGCAGGCGCTCCCAATTTGTTCGAGCAGGCCGCGCCTGGCGAGATTTTGCATCAGCCCGCCGATTCCCAGCGTCCAGGGCGGCGCATCGCGTGAAATTGCAACGCGGTTGACGAGTTTGCCGAGGCGCGGGCTGGAGACGGTCACCAGGTCGCCCACCTTGTGCGTGAAACCCTGGCCGGGCTCGCCACGGTCCGCAGTTGGCGCGAACAGGGTGCCCAGCAGAAGGACAAACCCGTCTGGGTAATTATGCTCGTCGATGACGTGATCGAGCAATTCTAGCGGATCGCGGCTGATGTCGCGCATTGTCGAAACGCCCTTCAGGCGATAGCCGTCCACCCCTTCGATCAGCAGGTCAACCACGGCTGATCGTACGTCTTCCATCGAGAAATCATCGTCAAATAGCCGCACTAAAGGCCCGAGCGCGCAGGAGGCATTATTGTCCTTCGCCTTGCCGAGCAAAAGCGCCGAACGCCCCTCGAAATCGCGCAGGTTGACGTCGTTGCCAAGGCAGGCGCCGATTGGCTGCCCCCGGCTGTCGGCCAGGATCGCGACCTCCGGCTCCGGATTATTCCAGTTCGAATCCGACCGAATGCCGACCTCGGCTCCCCAACCGACCGTCGAGAGCACCGGCGATTTGGTGAAAACCTCCGCATCCGGCCCGATCGCGACCTCCAGATATTGCGACCACATCCCCTGCTCAATGAGGGCCTGCTTCAACTTCATCGCTGCCTCGGAGCCGGGCTTCACGCCCTTGATGCCACGGCCGATCCGCGCCTCGAAAGAGGCACGCAACTCCGCCGCCATTCGGTGATCCCCGCGGGCCTTCTCCTCGACGACGCGCTCGACCGCGGAAACCGCGAAAGTGACACCCGAGGCCTTCACGCATTGCAGATCCACCGGACTGAGCAGCGCTGCGCCGCCCGCCGCAATGTCGCACAGCTCCCCCAGGGCACTGCCGCGATCGGCCTCGAACAGGCCATATTCGACCAGCAACGAGGTGGTGGGCGCGACCCTGCTCATGTCATAAGCGATGCCCCCTTCGACCAGGATCGGGCTGGGTCCGGCGGCCATCTGAACCCGGCCCAGGAAGCGTCCTGAACGCCAATCCGCCGCAAGGGCCGTGTCGGGCGAGAAGACCGGTATCTCATGCATATGAACTTTGGTTCCGCTTTGACTAAGTGCGATGGGAGCGACATGACGGCTAGCTTCGAAGGAGCCAATCAATCGGCCGGCCGCTGCGCGGTGATTTTGATGCCGGCCAGGGCGGCGGCAACGGGCGGCAGCGGCTTGTCTCCGGCCGGAAAATGGTTGGTCTGGAGGATATAGGCCTCGACGGCCGCGACCTGGGCGCCTGATAGCGTGCCGGGCGCCGTCACCGGCATCGTCGTCTGGATGCGTTCGAACAGGTCGCCCGCGCTGGTCGAGTTCCAATTGTTGAGGAACTTCGCTCCCGCAAGCGGTGGCGCCGAATCGCCTCCCGTCAGCGTCGCGCCATGGCAAACCACGCATTTGGCCTCATAGACGACCTTGCCCCGCGCTGCCTGATCGGGCGAATAAACGGTGCTCCACACCGTTCCAGCCACGCCCTGTGCGGCAAGGGCGACGGGCGCAGCAATGGCGAGGCAGAGGGCCGCGAGGCGAAGCGGAACAGGGTAAAGAGGGCGTCTATGGGTCTTTTTCATGTCACGCATCTTTCGGAAGCCGGAATGCAATTAGTTCGCTGGCATAGTTGCCCCCGCCAATCGCCAGTACAATATGCTGCTGCCCACCAAGCATATAGGTCATGGGAGAGCCGCTTTGGGGCGCCGGCATAAACACCTGCCCCTTTTCTTCGCCGGTCGATTTGTCATAGGCGCGCAGCATCGCGCCTCGCCCATATGTGGGATCGGTGTAGAAACCAGCCTCTCCGCATATAAGCAGCGTCTTCGTGCACAAGGGACCCAGGTTGCCGTCGCGGCCAGTGCGCGGGATCTTGAGCCCTTTCAGCGCCGGGTGGTTGCGAACAATATCCGGTGTTTCGCCATGCGCGATCTGCCAGCGGTGATCGCCGGTTTCGAGGTTGATGGCAGTGATCCGCCCATAAGGAGGCTTCGCCAGGGGCAATCCCTGAACAGTCAGCACGCCGGGCAAGATATCTGGCTCGCCCGCGCCCGCCGGACGCGCCGCGCGAACTTGCGCCGCGCCAATCACGCCGCGCACATAGGCAAAGTCGGACAGTTTCGGATCACTGTTGGGGACGATGCCGGCGATGTCCACTTGGGTCCTGGAATAGACGAAAACGGTGTGGCTGTCCGGGTCGTAACAGCCGCCAGGCCAGTTCGTCCCCCCTTGGTAGCCGGGTAGGCTGAGCGTGCCATAGCTGTGGGGCGTGCTGAGCGACGGGGGGGTGAACAGGCCGCCGGTGCGGTAATGGCTGATTAGTTCGAGCCCCTGCCGGTGAAGTTCCGGCGTGAAGTCGATGATCGTGTCGGGGGTCACCCCCTGCACGTCATAGGGGGCAGGCTTCGACGGCACCGGCTGCGTCGGCGAATACCATTCGCCGGGAATATCGCCCTTTGGAACCTTGACTTCGCGGATCGGCCAGATCGGCTCGCCGCTTTCCCGGTCGAGGACGTAAAGGAATGCCTGCTTCGACGGCAGCGCCAGCGCCTTGACGATTCGGCCATCGTGCGGAATGTCGCAAAGGATCGGCGCGCAGCAAAGATCGCGGTCCCACAGGCCATGATGAACGGTCTGGAAATGCCAGCGGCGCGCGCCGGTGCGATAATCCAGCGCAACGAGGGATTCGCCGAACAGCGCATTGCCGCGCCGATAGATGCCGACATAGTCTCCCGTTGGGGATTCGACGGGCAGGTAGACGAGGCCAAGTTCCTCGTCGGCCGACATCTGGGCCCATACCCCTGTATTGCCGATTTCGTCCGCGTCATGCCCGATCCAGCTCGCATACCCGGCTTCGCCCTTGAGCGGGATGGTGTGGAAGATCCACAGCCGCCGCCCGGTGCCGGCATCGAAACCCCGCACATAGCCTCGCGCATTGCGGCGCGTTCGCGGCGCATCGCCGCCGAGATGGGCCGCGCCGACCACGACGACATCCTTGACCACGAGCGGAGTGGAATGGAGGCCGATGTCGGCCGTTTCCAGGTCCAGCGCCTGATCGATATCCTGTTTGAGATCGACGACGCCCCCATCGCCAAATTGTGGATCGCGCTGGCCAGTCGCGGCATCGAGGCAGATCAGCCGGTAACCGGGCGTGACATAGAAGATCCGCTCCCTCGTACCGTCGGTCCAAAAAGAACAGCCGTGGCCGGACAATTGCCGCGGCGCGTTGCGCCCCCGCTGTCCCTCATCGTAGCGGTGCATCCACAAAAGCTCGCCGGTCGCGGCATCGAGCGCAATGCAGTCGCGCCGAGACCCCGCAGTCAGGAACAGCCTACCCTTGATAAGCAGCGGCGTTGCTTCGAACACGTATTCCTTGTGCGCGCCCAACGCGTCGGTCTTGAATCGCCAGACCATCTCCAGATCGTTAAAGTTCTCGGCATTGATCTGGTCGAGCGATGCATAGCGTGTATTGGCGGGGTCTTTGGCGAAATGGCGCCATTCGGTGTCCAGCGTGGCGTCCGCCGGGGCAGGCAGCGGCTGCACGGTGCGTGGCATAGCCAGTTCCCGTGACTGCGCCGCCATAATCCGGCCAAGCAACAGCGTTGCCGCAGACGAAGACAGCAGCACCCGGCGCGAGATGTTCATACCCTGGCCTTCCCTAGCGCTGAACCGGCGGATCCACGCATGTCGTTGCTTCATCTCTTGCAAGTCGTACATTCGCGATGCCGGCTTTTCGAGGCGCCAGACGCATGCCGAGTTTCATACGCGGGCGCCACCGCAGCGTCGAGCCGCATGGCCTGTTTTCCGTATCGCGGAAGATCCGCCACCTCAGGCACTTATTCACTCGACATCGCGATCCGTTGTGGACCAGTCCGTGCACGGCGGGATGCAATCGAGTTTCGGCGCGGACCGCTAAAATCGAATGAGCGCCTCTTAACGGTGCCAGTTCGAAAGCGAGATCATAAGGCGGGCGGCCCAGACCGCTGCGCCCATGGGGGAGTAGTTGATATGCAAACTTCGACCAAGTTGCGTACCTTGTTGTTGGCGGGTACTTCGGTGATGCTGGCCCCGGCCGTTGCCGGCGCGCAGACTATTGCCAATCCCGCCGGGCAGGCGGGTCAGTCGACTTCCGCGCCTGCCGGCGGCGAAGCATCGCCCCTGCCCGCCGCTCCTGAGTCTTCGGCGAACGCTGGGGTGGCGGCGCTCAACGAGATCGTCGTCACCGGTTCGCGCATTGCCGCCAACGGCTACAAGGCGCCGACCCCGGTCACCGTCGTCAGTACCGACGAGCTTCTCAAGAAGGCGCCCGAAAGCATCGCCGCGGGTCTCGCGACCCTGCCCCAGTTCTTCGCCTCGTCGGGCTCGAGCTCCAACTCCATGACCAACCAGGCCGGACGGCAGAACTCGGGCAACTACCTCAACTTGCGCGGCCTTGGCGAAATCGAGACGCTTCTGCTGCTCGACGGCCAGCGCCTGCCGCCGACCAGCCCGTTCGGCACCACAGATGCGAACATCATCCCACAGGCGCTGATCCAACGCGTCGACGTGGTGACCGGCGGCGCATCGGCCGCCTATGGTTCGGACGCGGTCGCCGGCGTGGTCAACTTCATCCTCGACACCAAGTTCGAAGGCATCAAGGGGTCGGCGCAATATGGCATCTCGAGCCGCGGCGACGATCACCAGGTCAAGGCAGCACTGGCCGTCGGCAAGAGCTTCCTCGACAACCGTCTACATCTTGAAGCCAGCGTCGATTATTTCTACCAGCCCGGCATCCCCAACCCCGGCGAGCGGCCTTATGGCGGCAACTACACCGGCGGCTGGGTGGATGTCGGCGCCAACCCGGCCCGGCCTTGCCCGGTCGGCTGCGCCGCCAATCCCTACACCCCGACCTTCAACGTCCGCATCGGCGACTCGACATATGGCACGCTGGTCGCATCGGCGCGCAACGCCGCCGGCGCCACGGTGCCCTTCACCCTCAACGGCACGACCTTCGATCCGGGTGGCGGCTATCATTTGGCCGATTTGGGCACCCGGACCGGTTCGTCGAACCTCAACGTCGGCGGGGCGGACAGCTCGGTCACGTTCGGCACCAGCCTGACCAGCAAGCTGAAGACTCTCCAGGCCTTCGCGCGCGCCGACTACGACTTCGGTGGCGGCATCACCGGCTTCCTCCAGGGCAGCTATTCGCGGGCCAATACGGCGTTCACCACGGTCGCCGGTGGTACTCAGAAGCTGTCATTCCAGATCTTCGCCGAAAACCCGTTCCTGCCGACCACGTTCCGCGACGCGATGCTTGCCGAGGGCGTGAATAGCTTCGTCGGCTCCCGCACCGAAGGCGATCAGACCCCCAAGCGCGCCTATCAGCAGACCTCGGCAGCGATCTTGCTGGCCGGATTGAAGGGCCAGATCGCCAATTTCAACTGGACCCTGACCGGATCGTATGGCGATTCCGACCTGAAGGTGAAGCAGTTCGGCAACTTCGAGCAATCGCGGTGGTTCGCCGCGCTTGACGCGGTCCGCGGTCCGCAAGGCAACATCGTCTGTCGCGTGACCATCACGAACCCGGGCGCTTACCCCGGCTGTCTGCCCTGGAACCTGTTCGGGAACGGATCACCCTCTGCGGCCTCCTATGCCTATTTCGATGACGTCTCGCAGTACCGCATCCGCTCGCAACAGAGCGATTTCGCGGCCAACATCTCGGGCGCCATATTCGATCTGCCCGCCGGGCCGGTCAACATCGCGGTCGGTGCCGAATACCGTCATCAGTATCTTAAGGACACGACCAACACCGATCCGTCGCAGCCTATCGACCTGACCGGGCTGCGCGCCGCCACCAACCCGTTCAACCTGAAGTTCAACACCACCAATCAGGGCAAGACCGGCGGCAGCCAGGACATCAAGGAGGCCTATGGCGAAGTCGCGATACCGATCCTGCGTGACACGGCTTTCTTCCAGGCGTTGGATCTGAACGGCGCCGCGCGCTATACCGATTACAGCCAGAGCGGCGGGATCTGGTCCTGGAAGGGCGGTTTCAGTTGGTCGCCGATCCAGGAACTGCGCTTCCGCGGCACGATCTCGCGTGATATCCGCGCGCCGGTCCTGAACGAACTGTTCGCGGGCACGTCGGCCACCCGCGGAACGTTCAACGACGTTCACACCGGACTCAATGCCAACACGATCGCGCTCCAGCGCGGAAACCCGCTTCTGAAGCCAGAAAAGAGCGACACCGTCACCATCGGCGGTGTCTGGCAACCGAGTTTCATCCCCGGCTTCACCGTCAGCCTGGATTACTACAACATCAGGATCCGCGATCGGATCACCAGCCTGGGCACCGAAGACCTCAACCAGCTGTGCGAACGATCGGGCGGCACCGACCAGCTCTGCCAGTTCATCGTTCGTCCGCTCCCGTTCTCGGATCGGTCGCAGACGGGCGGGCCCAACGGGACGGGCAACTTCCCGACCTCGGTCTCGCAGGTGCCGTTCAACCAGGCCGTGCTCAAGACCCAAGGGTTCGATTACGAGCTCAGCTACCGTATGCCGCTTGGTCGGGTGCTGTTCGACGAGCCCGCGCGTCTCGACCTGCGCCTCATCGGCAACTACACGCCGCGGTTGATCAGCGTCACCTCGCCCACTACCGCGCCGCTTCGCCTCGACGGCACGGTCGCGGGTGGCGGGGACGGCGTGCCGCGGCACAAGCTCACCGTCTCGACCCAGTTCACCGAGGGTCCGCTGAGCTTCGGCTTCGACGTCCGCTATATCGGCAAGATGAAGTATACCCGCCAGGCGGTGTTCATCACCAACAATGACCTGCCTGCAGTGGCATACCTCAACGCCAATATCTCCTACGACCTCAAGCTGCACGGTGGCCGGACCGTCACGCTGTTCGCTTCGGGCAGCAACCTGACCGATCACTTCCAGTTCGCTCCGCGGCTCAATCAGCAGCCGACCGGCGGATATCCCACTTACCAGCAGTTCTACGACGTGGTCGGCGCCTATTTCGTCGGGGGCGTGCGCTTCAAGCTCTAGCGCATTGGGGGGGCGACGCGCGAACGCCCGCCGTCCTCCCCAATGGCGAATTCGTGGTGAGGAATGGAAAGTGTATCATAAATCCTTCGCGGACTGTTTCGCTCCACAAGAGCCGGCCGTGGAGAAGCCCTGGCAGGCACAGCTTCCACGTCGCGGGTGGGCCTGGGAGTTCCTGCGGCGCCACGCGGCCTACCGGGCGGATTATCTGGCGTCGCTTGTCGGCGCGGCCGATCCAGGCGCATGGGGCTTGCTGCATTTCTGTGACCCCGATCTGGACGCGATGAGCGCAGCGGTGCTGTGGAGGCCGGAGGAGTCCCCGGAAGTCCTGCCGCTGACCGCCAGCCAGCAGCCCGGCGACGGGATCCGGCTCGACTTCGACCGGCTGCCACGCTGCGCCTTCCGCCATTTTGACGCGAAACTGCGGCGGCACGATCTACTCATCGGCGAAGCTGGCCGGTTTCTGCAGTTGACGGTCTTCGGTGAGCGCTGCATCGGCCAGGCCGGCCTGCTGGTTTCGGCGCTGGGCGATCACGCGGAGATCACCGCGCGCACGGTCGCCCTGCTCAGGCTCAATGACGTCCTGGCCACCGGCAGCATGTGTGCTTCGCTGTACCCCGCCGAGAACCGCGCCCGCCGGCTCTCCCAAGTCCTGACCGCGCTCGATGGGTCGCTACACGGTCTCAGCCAGCGCGAGATCGCGCACCAGATGGTTGGCAGCTGGCGGGTCGAGCGCGAGTGGAACCATCCGAATGAAAATCTGCGCGATCAGGTGCGCCGCGCGGTCGCCTGCGGCCGACAGTTGATGACAGGCGGCTATCGCCAGTTCCTGAGGCTGACATTCGGACGTCGAATAGCCTTCGACCGGTCCGTCCGCCATTCAAAGCATCAGGCATAACGAAAGGAAAAAATCATGCGTCTGGTCCTCATCGCGGCGACATTGCTCGCAGCCCAGCCCATCCTCGCACAGGACACGCCGGCTACCGCGCCGGACGGGTTCAAGTTCCTGGAGCCGCCGGCGATCAACCAACTTCTGGCCAAGCCCCAGCCGGGCCGCGTGTTCGGCACCGCCCTGGTCAGTCGTCACCTCGACCGCGGCTATTACGTCGAATTCGTGAAGCGGTTCGACCATGGTAACGAGGTGGAAGTTCACCCCACCTGGATTGACCAGATCGCAGTGACAGCCGGCACCGGGACGCTGACCTACGGAGGCGAGGTCGTCAATCCGCGAACCGGGGCGGGCGGCGAAATCCGTGGGGACCGGCAGACAGGCGCGACCACGCTGCACTTGGTCCCGGGCGACTTCGTTATCATCCCGGCCGGGATGCCGCACAAGTTCGTCGCTGCGTCAGGAAAGACGCTTACCTATGTGATCTTCAAGGTGAAAGGATGAATTGGCAGATGACCAGCAGGGCGTTCATCATGGGCCTCCTCGCCTTTTGGCTGGCCGCGGGGCTATGTCCCGCCCGCGCCGAGGCTGCCCCGCCGCGCATCAAGGTGATGGTGCTGGACGGCTCCAGCGGGCCCTATCACCGTTGGCGGGTGATGACCGAGGTGTTGGTGAAGGAACTCAAGGAGACCGGCCTGTTCGACGTATCCGTCGTCACCGCGCCGGGGCCGGGCGGCGATTTCTCCGGCTTTTCGCCGAAATGGGGCGACTATCGGGTGGTGGTCATGAATTACTGTCTGTCGGCGGTGCCTCATTGCGGCCCGCCCGGGCGATGGCCCGACGCGTTGCGCGATTCTTTCGCGAAATATGTGCGGGACGGCGGCGGCGTGGTCATCTTTCACGGGGCGGACAACGCCTTCGCGGACTGGGACGCCTATAATGAAATGATCGGCGTCGGCGGGTTCGGCGGGCAGGACCGTGGCGCGCCGCATTGGTACTACAAGAACGGGAAACTATCATCCGACAAGCGGGCCGGCCCCGCCGGCACCCATGGTGCGCGCGCACCGTTCCAGGTTGTGGTCCGCAACATCAACCACCCGATCACCAAGGGGCTGCCTCTGCGGTGGATGCACCAGGGCGACGAGCTCTATGCCGATCTGCGCGGGCCGGGGCGGAACATGACGATCCTCGCCACGGCCTACTCGAACCCGGCCAACCAAGGCTCGGGGTTGGACGAACCATGCCTCATGGTGCTGCGATATGGGCGGGGTCGGGTCTTCCATACCACCTTCGGGCATGATGTGCTGGCGCAGAGCTCGGTCGACGGCATCGTCACCTTCCAACGGGGCGTGGAATGGGCCGCGACCGGTAGGGTAACGCAGAAGCTGCCCCGCCCGTTCCCGACCAATGACACCGTCGTCTTCCGGTCGGACATTGCCGCGATGGACCCGAACGCGCCCAAGGGCCTCGACCCGCTCGACCGCGACATGCCAGCGGGCCGCGACCGCCCCGGCGGCGCCCCCTCGAATCCCACAACGGCCCCAACCGTCAATCGGTGAATTAAGGAGCGCACCGATGCCATCGCCACAGCATGCCTGGGTCGTCGCCTGTCTCGACACCAAGCGGGACGAAGCCGAATATGTCTGCGACTTGCTCGAAGCGGCCGGGCATTCGGTAGCCCTCGCCGATGTCTCGACCGTCGCCCCCGCGGCGGCTGCGCCCTCGCCCGGCGCGCCGGGGCGCGTTCAAGTCTCGGCGGCCACTATCGCCGCGGCGCACCCGCGCGGACCGAACGCGCCCTTCACCGGCGACCGGGGGAGCGCCGTGGCAGAAATGAGCATCGCCTTCGAGGCCTTCATCCGCGGCCGCAAAGACGTGGGCGCGATGCTGGGGCTGGGTGGTTCGGGTGGAACGGCGCTCGTCACCCGGGCGATGCGCGCCCTGCCCATCGGCACGCCCAAGGTGATGGTATCGACCATGGCGTCCGGCAATACCGCGCCTTATGTCGGGGCCAGCGATATCAGCATGGTCTATTCGGTGACGGACCTTGCCGGCCTCAACCGGATCTCGCGCCATGTTCTCAGCAACGCCGCCCATGCCGTGGCGGGCATGATGCAGCATCCATACGAGCCGGCACCGTCCGAGCGGCCCGCGCTGGGCCTTACCATGTTCGGCGTGACGACGCCTTGCGTTCAGAAAGTGGCAGATGCGCTGGCCCCGGATTTCGACTGCCTTGTGTTCCACGCCACCGGCGCTGGCGGCCAGTCGATGGAGAAGCTGCTCGACCAGGGCGCTCTTGCTGGCATTCTCGACATTACCACGACCGAGGTCTGCGATCTGCTGGCGGGCGGCGTGCTCGCCTGTACGGAGGACCGGTTCGGCGCGGTGGCCCGGACGCGCGCGCCCTATGTCGGCTCATGCGGGGCGCTGGACATGGTCAATTTCGGAGTGATGGAGAGCGTTCCCGAGCATTATCGTGGCCGCAAGCTCTATCCGCACAACCCTCAGGTCACCTTGATGCGCACGACGGTGGATGAGAATATCCGTCACGCCCGCTGGATCGCGGATCGGCTGAACCAGTGCGAGGGCGAGGTTCGCTTTCTGCTGCCGCTGGGCGGTGTCTCGGCCCTCGACGCGCCGGGTCAGCCCTTCTTCGATCCCGAAGCCGACGAGGCACTCTTCGAAACGCTTGCAGCCGAGCTGCACCAGACCGACCGCCGCCGGTTGCTGAAGGTTCCGCACCACATCAACGACCCCGCGTTCGCCCAGGCGGTGGTCGAACAGTTCATGGCTATTCGCGGCTGAAAAGCCGGAGATCTCACAGGAAGGAAAATCGATGCCCCGTATTGCCCGCGGCGAATTGCTGACCAAATTCGCCGGGATGGCCGACCGACGCGAACCGATCATCGGCGGCGGCGCCGGCACCGGCCTCAGCGCGAAATGCGAGGAGGCGGGCGGAATCGACCTCATCGTCATCTACAATTCGGGCCGCTATCGCATGGCCGGGCGAGGGTCGCTCGCCGGTCTGCTCGCCTATGGCAACGCCAACGACATTGTGCTGGACATGGCGAAGGAGGTTCTTCCAGTCGTCAGCCATACTCCGGTTCTCGCCGGGGTGAACGGCACCGACCCCTTCTGTGACTTCAATTCCTTCCTAGACACCGTGTCGGCCCTCGGCTTCTCCGGAGTCCAAAATTTCCCGACAGTCGGGCTCATCGACGGCAACTTCCGCAAGAACCTCGAGGAAACGGGGATGGGATACGCGCTGGAGGTGGAGATGATCCGCCTGGCGCATGAAAAGGACCTTCTGACCACACCTTACGTCTTCGACCCCGAACAGGCTGTGGCGATGGCGACGGCCGGCGCCGACATACTGGTCGCGCACATGGGCCTGACAACCGGCGGTGTCATCGGAGCAGAGACCGCCCTGTCGCTTGAGGACTGCGTCGAGCTGATCGACGCGATCGCGGCGGCGGCTCTTGCCGTCCGCCCAGACCTGCTGGTGCTTTGCCACGGCGGGCCGATCGCGGATCCAGCCGATGCCGCCTTTGTGCTCAGTCGAACCCGGCAATGCCACGGCTTCTATGGCGCGAGCTCGATGGAACGGCTGCCGACAGAAAAGGCCATCGCCGGGCAGACGCGGGACTTCAAGCAGATACGCCCCACCACGTCCGTCAAGGCCTCGTTATAGGCGGCAAAACGCCGCTTCGCTCCGCTCCGACCAGTCCATCGCTGCCGCCCCGCTTGAACGGCACAAACACCATCAAATCTCGAACGCTCGCGAGTGTCCTCTTTCGCGACTTTCTGACTCGGTAAGACTAGCGGCTGGTCATACCGTCAGGACGGCACCAACGTCGTCGGACAGACGCTGCGCCGCCGCCGCCAACGTGTGGCCCAGGCTATCGAGCCGCTCATTGGGCAGGCGCGCAGCATAACCGGTGATCGACAGCGACGCGCGCACCCGGCGCTTGCGATCGAACACCGGCGCAGCGACGCAACGGATGCCTTCCTCATTTTCGCCGTTGTCTATGGCGAACCCGCGCGAACGTATAATCGAAAGCTGCTCGAACAGGCCCTGGCGTTCGACGATGCTGGCAGACGTCCTGCGCGGAAGCGAGGCGCCGATGAGAAAGGCGTCGATCTCATCGGGCGAGGAAAAGGCCAGCATGACCTTGCCCAGCGCCGTGGTGTGGATCGGCCAGCAGCAGCCGGGTTGCGTCACGCCCTGCCGCGGCGCTGCCGTTGGCCGAACTTGGCCGACGTAACGCACGCAATCTTCCTCCGACACGGCGATATTGACCGTCTGGTTGGCCTCCAGCATTAGCGAGCGCATGACCTGCTTGCCCAGACGCGCCAGATCGCAGCTGGGCGACGCGTCCATCACCAGCGAAAAGGCACGACGGCCGATCACCCATCGATGGGTCGCCTGATCGAATTCGACATAGCGGAGCGCGCCCATCGTCGTTAGCAGGCGGTGCGCCGTGGAGGGCGCCAACTTCACCATTCGGGCAAGGTCGGTCAGGTTCAAACCGCCGTCATGCGCCCCGATCGCCTCGAGCAGGCTGAAGGCCCGAACCAGAGACTGCACCTGGCCCAGCCGGGTATCGCCACACTCGACAACAGCAGCTGGCATCATCCTCTCCTCCCGCGCCCGCAAGTCTATCCTCGATCGCTCGTCGTCGCACGTTTGAAATCTATAGGCCATTATAAGCGCACGAGGAAGTCTATTGTTACAATCGGCTCGCCTGCCGGGTCCCCTATTCAGCCGCGTGTCCCGGCGCATTCATGGGCATGCATTTTCGCCGGTGGACGGCTCTTCGGTGCCGACCTAACATTTGGGGTCAAACCAACCGGCAGTGGAGCGGATGGCGGTCCGATGGTGGCCGCTCAGATGTCTGTTCCCGCCGGCGAAAGGTGAATGATATGAATCGCCTCCCGTTGTTCGCCGTCGCCATGCTCGCATGCTGCCCCGCTGCCGCCCAGACCCCGCCGGAACACCCAGACAGGGCCCTCTCCACGGCGGCGCAGCTGCGGGTGCAGCTTGCCCAGGCCAAGGCCGAGAACCGGCCTAGCGACATCTCCACTTCCAAGCTGGTGGTCAGCGCCAATGGTCTGCCCGTTATGCTCGAATACCGCGCGGGCGACCGCCAGGCCGAACCGGCGATACATCCGACCCAGGCGGAGCTGATCCAGGTGATCGAGGGCGATTGTATCTTCGTACTGGGCGGCCGGCCGGTTGGCGCGACGGTCGACAAGCCCGGTGGGTCCAGCACCGTGGGCGGCACCCCGATCGCACTTCACAGGGGCGATAACGTCTTTGTGCCGGCCAACATACCACACTGGTTCACCCATGTGCACCGGCTGGCGATGCTGACGCTGCATATACCTGTCGTCCCGCATTGAGACGGCCACCTTCCCTCTCAAGGTGCCGCTTGCGCCATTTCCACCTGTCGGTTGTCGTGCTGCCGCTTCTGCTCGCCGTGACTCCCGGCAATGCAGTGGGGGCGGAGATCACGGTTCTGGCGCCCGGCGTCGTCATCGCCCCGCTCCGCAAACTCGCGGCTGAATGGACAGCGAAGACCGGCGAGCAGATCGACATTCGCGGCGGAAATGTGCAAAGCGTAAGCGCGGCGGCGGCAGGCGCGGCACCGGCCGACCTGGTGCTTCTGCCCGATGCCAGCCTCGATCGACTGCGGGAATGGATCCGCCCGGAGAGCCGGCGGCGCGTCGGCCGCGTGCTGTTCGGCTTGGTGGTAAAGCGCGGTCCGATTCACCCGTGCATCGCCACGCGCGAGCAGTTCCTCCGCGCTGTCCGCGATGCCGGCGAACTGGCCTTCGGCGATCCGGCGAACGGCAGCCTCTCGGGCCGGATGGTCGAGGAGATGCTCCGCCGGCCTGCCTTCGCCGGCGTCAGGCCCAGACCTGTGCAGGGGATGATCGGCGAAGCCATCGTGCGTGGGGACGCAGCGCTCGGCGCCGGCGCGGTGAGCGAGATCCTCATGACGCCGGGCGCTGAGCTTGTCGGCCGCATTCCCGATGGCTTCGGCATTCACATCGACGTCGGTGGCGCGGTCCTCGTCCGCGCGGCGGACTCTGCTTCGGCAGCCGCGTTTCTGCGCTATATCACTGCCCCGACTGCGGCAAAACTTTGGACTGCGGGCGGCATCGCCCGCCCGGATCGCGTCACCGCGCACCGCTGTCAAAAGCCCTGAAGCAAGGAGTCATCATGAAGAAGGCGAGCCCCCTTTTGGCGGCCTGTGCGGTCGCAGCGCTGGCGACGTCGGCCGCCGCGCAATTCCTTGGCGATAGCGGGCCGGACGTGGTTGAACCGCGGATGATAGGCAAGTTCTGGGCCTCCAAGCCTGACGCTCTCTCTCCCTATGTCGCGCCCAACCGGCCGCATTGGAAGTTGTCGGAAATCCTGCGGGCCCATCAGGGGCAAGCAAGCTGGGTCCAGCCCATCATCCGCAACAAGGACCAGAACGCCGACTATATCTCGATGGCATCGGGGACCCGGACCAAACCCAAGTTGTGGCCCGACGACCGAATCGTCTTTATCGTCTGGGGTGGCGCCCTCAAGGTGGCGATCGAGGGTTATTCGACCTTCGTTGCGACCAAGGGGTTCATGGTGAACGTGCCCTACAGGCACATATATACACTCGAAAGCGTAGGAACGGAGCCGGCGCTGCGCTTCGAGGTGCACCAGAACGGAGCGACCCCGATCTACCCCGAGAATGTGAAACCCGATCCCATCCCCGGGCGCAAATATGTGCTGGTCACCGAAAGGCCGGGGCAGCCCAAGAAGGAACCGACCAACCCCATTTACCTCGACTATATGAAGGAGTTCAACGGCACGGACAAACCCTATGGCGGCAAGTTCGTCCGCGATGACCATTTCCTGTGCAACATCTTGCGCGGCAAGGCGGAGCCCGTTCCGCCCGATAGCGACAGCGGCCATTTCCATATCGGGTGGAACGAGTTCTGGTTCGTCATGGAAGGCCGGATCGGCATCAAGCTCGAAGGAATGAAATATTTCACCGCCGAGCCCGGAGATGTGCTGCTCGCCACAGAGGGCCGGTTCCACCGGCTCGGTAACGACCCCAGCGCGCCCTGGTCCACCCGCGTTCCGATCAATCCGCGGCCGCCGATTCTGCACAATTTCGCAGCCAAGGATGACTGAAGCACCAAGATCCGCGCTTCCGCCCCATCAGTCGACCGGACGGTAGAGGCGCGCGTCATACCTATCGACGCGCCCCCCGGCGACCTCGGTCGCCCTGCGGAAGTCGCGTGTCGCCGGGCTCGATTCAGAAGCATGATAGGCGGCTGCGTCGCGCCATATCGCCACCACGGTATAGTGGTGGCCGCGCCACTGATAGGCGTCATAGCGTATCGTCCCCGGCTGGCTTTCATTGCCCGCCGCCAGCGCCCGCACCAGCGGTTCCGCCTTGGCGGTGAAGGGCGGCCAGCAATCCATATGCTCGACCATATAGACCGACCCGGGCCCTGGCTTTCCCGCAGGGGCCGCCGTGACGAAAGCCGCGAAGGGCTGTATCTGAAACGACGGGGCGATGCTGAAGCCAGCGATCGCGCGCTGGAATTCCGCTAGGCCCGGGCTCCTGCTGTGGGCATCAAAGGCCGGTTGGTCTCGCCACCCTTCGAAAATGGCAAAGCGGTTGGGGCGCGTCGTTTCTTGCAGCACGGCGAATTCCAAATTGCCGCCCTCCTGCCGGCTCGATTGCCGTAATTGCCTCAACAGCG
>Ga0207703_10000136_pt1 | contig 89612 bp, 77 predicted proteins | sample KBSSwiS12_FD_184304 | JGI IMG/M metagenome (GOLD analysis project Ga0207703, IMG submission 184304) | Switchgrass rhizosphere microbial communities from Kellogg Biological Station, Michigan, USA - KBS Switchgrass S1-2 (SPAdes) (version 2) | ecosystem: Host-associated > Plants > Roots >...
AAGTCAACAAAAATGGCATGCGTGCATGTCGTTTTGAGCTTTCGCGCGGCCATGGTCGAAGGGAAAACGGGAGTGGAAGGATCGGTGAAGGCGCAGGAAGCGCCATTGTTTTTGCTAGTGCACGGAGCCTGGCATGGGGCTTGGTGTTTCGGGCCGTTGCAACTCGCGCTTGCGCGTCTTGGCGGTCTTTCCTGCCCGCTTGAGCTTCCAGGCCATGGAATAGATGCGCGCATCCCCTCGTCGGCCGAAATCGCAGAGGGCGCCGTCTCGCGTGCCGCTGGCATCGACTGGCATGAGGCGGTCGCCTCGCTGGCTGAAGCCATTGCAGACATACGTTCCTTTCATCGCGGGCCAACAATAATCGTTGGACACAGCGCTGGCGGCGCGATGGTCTCGGCTCTCGGCGAACGGTGCCCCGACCTACTCGATCACCTAGTCTATCTCTGCGCTTTCCTGCTACCGCCCGACCTTTCGACGATTGCCGCTTCGATGCTGCCTGAAAATGGCGAAGCCTTGGCACCTACACTGCTCAAGGGACCGCCCGACGTGCTGAAGGCGCTTCGCATTGATCCGCGGTCGTCCGACGCCGAATATCGCGACCTCATAAAACAGACCTTCTATGGCGACATGACTGACTCGCAGGCGACGGCGGCGATGTGGCAAATTGTCCCTGACGAGCCGCTTCCCCCAGATGTCATCACCACAACCGCGCGCCGATGGGGAAGCGTTCCGCGAACCTTTATCGTGGCGGAGCGTGATCAGGCGATCAGACCGGCGTTACAGCGACGCTTCATTACGGAAACCGATGCGGCTTTTCCTGAGCGCCAGACCAATGTTTTGAGCATTGACAGCGATCATTCACCCTTCTTTACGGCGGCCGAGGCTCTGGCGGAATTGCTGGTGGGCATCGGGCGGAACACGCCTCGACGCGATTCGGAGATCGCCCCTACTTGAATGCATCTTGCGGAGGCTGCAGGCGCATCGATAGCGCTGCTCCATCTGATGTTTGCTGCCGCTAGTCTGAGTAGCTGCGCCCCACTGGTCCCGCGGTTGTAGCGCTCGCCGTTGGAAATCGTCTCGTCGGGCCGAATACCCGGAAATTCCGATGCTCGGTGTTGAGCTGCGCCACATCGCGCAAGAATCGCCCGGGCACGTGCGTGTCGCCGATACCGGGAATCCCAGGTGAGACCACGTCGACCGCATAGTCGCGGAAATCGGACGGCCCTGCAATATGCCTTTGAGCCGCTCACTGAATCCTTGTGGCGGTCGTTTAGGGAGCATTGATGGCCGGAGGGGTGCTGTCAGTCTAACGCGAACCGTTCTCCACACGATGCAGTTCGGCTCGGGAGGGCAAGGCCTAGCTCGCGACCGATTGCCACTCAGCCAAGGCGGCTGAGCGGTGTTCCTTGTAGGTCTGGCGATCAACGAGATGGCGTTCGAGATTGAAGTGATTATGGATGTTGGCATGGACCGAAGCGAACTTTTGTAGCGTCTTCATTCGTCTGAACCTCAGCATGGCTCGCTCTCGTCGCCGGAACGGCAGGTGGCTGTTCTCGCACCTGTTGTTGGCCCAACGTCGGATCTCTTGCTTCTTGGTGTTGCCCAGCACCTTCATCGCGGCGCGATAGGAGCCGAGACCATCGGTGGTGATCGCTTCCGGCGAGCCGTGGCGCTTCAGCGCCTTCTTCATGAAGCGCAGCGCCGCCTCCTTGTCCCTGCTTTTTGTGATGTAGCTTTCGAGGATCTCGCCCTAGTGATCAACGGCGCGCCAGAGGTAGACCATCTCGCCGTTGAGCTTCACGTACATTTCGTCGAGGTGCCAGCGCCAATGGCGGGATGCCTCGCATGCGTGAAACGCGCTGCCGTCGGATATCGCCGGCGAACATCGGTCCAAACCTGTTCCACCAATGACGCACCGTCTCATGGCAGATATCAATGCCGCGCTCGAACAACAGATCTTCCACGTTTCGCAAGGAAAGCGGGAACCGCACGTACATCATCACCACCAGGCGGATCACCTCCGGAGATGAGTTGAAACGAAGGAACGCGCTGGGCGGCTTGGCTCTCGATTTGCGGCTCATCCGCGGCCGCTACCATCGCGCCACGCCTCATACCACGTTAGTCTGACAGCACCTGATCGACCGCTCGCCAAAGGTAATGAGTCTCGCCATTGATCTTCACGAACACCTCATCGAGATGCCAACGCCAGTGCCGAAAGCCTCGCATGTAGCTGATCCGGCGCTGGCGCACCCCGCGTGCGAACATCGGACCGAAGCGATTCCACCAGAAGCGGATGGTCTCGTGGCTCACATCGATGCCACGCTCGAACAGCAAGTCCTCCACGTTCCGCAGCGACAGCGGGAAGCGAACGTACAACATCACCACGAGGCGGATCACTTCAGATGATGAGTTGAAGCGACGAAACGGGCTAGGTGGCAGCGCTGGGTCATTCGCCGGCGCTATCACCAGCCACGAGCAGCCGCCATATTGCTCTGACAGAACCTCTCAGCGGCTTATGACGCAACCTCATTATCACCGCGCGCTTGACGGGAAGTCCAAGAGACAGACAAAGCAATCCGTGATGATCGGTATTCATGGTATTCATGCGATTGGCGAAATCCGCCCTGGCGACGATCTCGCGACGCTGCTTGCCGACGCGCTCGAGGAACAGGCGCTCGAGCTTGCCGATCACGACATTCTGGTCGTCACCCAAAAGATCGTCTCCAAGGCTGAAGACCGCTTCATCGATCTCTCGACAATTACGCCCGGGGCCGAGGCACAGCGATTGGCGGACATCACCTTCAAGGATCCGCGATTGGTTGAACTTGTGCTCGCGGAATCGAGCGCGGTCGTTCGTGCGGTCCGCGGTGTCCTGATTACGCGACATCGGACCGGTCACGTCATGGCGAATGCCGGGATCGACCAATCGAATCTTGGCGGACGAGCGGAACTGGCGTTGCTGCTACCCGAAAATCCGGATGCTTCGGCGGATCGCCTCCGATCGGCGCTGGGCCGACGATGGGGCACGAAATTCGGCGTCGTTATTTCGGATAGCTTCGGTCGACCGTGGCGCTACGGCGTGATCAATGTCGCGATCGGCGCCAGCGGCTGCCCGGCGATCATCGACCGAAGGGGAATGCTCGACCGCGACGGACGAACACTTGAGGTGACGCAGGTCGCGCTTGCCGACCTGGTCGCCAGTGCTGCGGGCCTAGCAATGGGCGAAGGCGCCGAAGGTGTCCCCGCGACGCTCGTACGCGGGTATCGGTGGGAAACGGCAAACGTTTCGGCCGGCGCGCTGGTTCGCCCATTGGAGGAGGACCTGTTCCAATGAGCCGTGTCACGGTGCTGACGGGTGGCGTGGGCGGGGCCAAGCTTGTGCTGGGGCTGACGCACCTGCTCGGCGGCGAGAATGTTACCGCAATAGTGAATACGGGCGACGACATGGTCCATATGGGCCTGCACGTTTCTCCAGACATCGACACATTGCTCTGCACGCTGGCCGGCAAAGCAGACGACGCAAAGGGTTGGGGCCGCGCCGACGAGACCTGGACGTTCATGGAATCGGTGCGGTCGTTGGGCGGTCCGGACTGGTTTCAGCTCGGCGACGGGGACCTCGCGCTTCACGTCATTCGCTCGGCAGCACTCGCGGATGGTATCACGTTGAGTGAGGTCACCGCCAGGTTCGCGCAGCAATGGGGCGTCGCGGCGCGGATGTTGCCGATGACCGACACTGGCGTCGCAACTCGGCTTTCCACCGATGCCGGGGAACTTGACTTCCAAACCTATTTCGTCGGCCGCCGCTGCGAACCGGCGATCCGTTCGATCGCCTATGTCGGCGCCCAGACGGCCAAAGCAGCGCCGGGCGTACTCGACGCGATTAGCGATCCCGGCGTCACCGCAATCGTCATTGCGCCATCCAATCCTTGGCTCAGCATCGACCCGATCTTGGCGGTGCCCGGGATTCGAGAGGCTATCGCCAATGCGCCGGCGCCGGTGGTGACGGTATCGCCGGTCAGGAACGGGCAATCGTTCAAGGGACCGACTGCCAAGATCATGATCGAGCTAGGCCTGCCAGTGGATAGCGCGACGGTCGCGTCGCACTATGCGGGACTGATCGACGGAATCGTCGTGGACAGCGAAGACGCCTGCCCTGTCGATTCGATTCAGATTGCGCGGGCCGACATCGCGATGCCCAATCTATCGCGCAAGATCGCATTGGCGTCGGATGTTATGACGTTTGCCGCGCGTATCGACGATGCGCAGGCCTTTTCGCGCAGGAACTCTCGATAGGCGGGGGGGGTGCTGTCAGTCTAAGTGACTGTTTGAAAGGTCCGGTAGCAGCAAGCTCGATCCGAACCATTTGAGCTTGCTGCTACCGAGACGTTGGCTGATCGGGCAATTCCGTCGTGTCAAATCAGCCGGTTTAGCGTGATCCAAAGATGGCTCCGCCATCCTAGCTGCTCAATCGATTGAGCATCAGACGCACCATGGCCCAGCGGATCATCGCCACACTGTTCACAATCAGCCGTTCGTGGTCCTTGTCGAGCCGACGGTAGTCACCAAACCAAGCGAAGGTGCGCTCGACAACCCAGCGAGTTTTAGCTGGCACGAACCGCTTTGTGATCATGGCCAGGTTGGCTGAAATTTCGACCCGACCGTCGAGATTTTGTTCAATCCATTCCTCGAATGGACGTCCGCCATACCCACCGTCGGCATAGACGACCTCCGGCTTCCAGTATGTCCACTTGGCTATGCGACCGAGGATCCGTGTCGCTCCCCGGGTGTCATGCACATTGGCTGGACTGATGGCCACATCGACCATCAGGCCCATTGTATCGACTACCAGATGGCGCTTCCGTCCTTTGACACGCTTGCCGCCATCAAACCCACGGTCACCGCCCGCTTTGCCTGTTTTCACCGATTGACTGTCAATGACGACCACTGAGGGCGTTGCGTAACGACCGTCAGCGATGCGAACCCGTCGATGCAACGTGCGCTGGATTTCGGTGACGACACCTGACTCCTGCCATTCGACGAAATACCCGTAGACAGTACGCCATGGTGGAAAGTCGTGTGGCAACTGGCGCCACTGGCATCCGGTTCGCACCAGATAGAGGATCGCATCAACCGCGCGCCGAGTTGAGGTGGTGCGTGGCCGACCGCCATGTTTGGCGTCGGGGATGAACAATGAGATCTGTTCCCATTGTGCGTCGGTTAAATCCGTCGAGTAATTTCCCACGTTAAATTTGCCCGTTTTGTGATCATACGTGCGGGCATTTACAAGTGCAATAAATCCTTTGTTTTCCGATAGTTAGATTATGTTGGTAGCGCGCCAACCACGCTTGGGCTAACGTACCAATGCTGCCCGAGAAAAGCGGGCAGTGGGGCGTGGAAACCTCGAAAGTAGCCAACCGGTCACAGCATTTTGCTGGCCGGGTGGCATGCGCGCATGTCCAAGGCCTCGGCCCAAAGGCGCATGCGCCTGTAGGCTACTTCAGGTTTCCAACATCCGGCTTCCGGCCGTCGCTCCAAAATGAGAAGGGAGCGACGAGTCTATGGAATTGGAAACGCGAAACTGGCCAGCAAATTTGAGCGCTCTATGGCAGCGACGCTTTGAATTTTACGCGCTTAGTGGATCGCCATTTTCGCGATCAGGACGGGATGCTTATGGGGCATTGAGCGCGGGTGACCGGTTGGAACTCGGCTTCAACTGGTGGGCCTTTTTCTTCGGCATCCTGTATTACATATTCCTTGGCATCACCAAGCGTGGGGTAGGGCTCGCGGCGATCAGCCTGATATTTTGGCTGATCCTATTGAGCGTAGATGCCTCGACGTGGTGGATGCGGGCGCACGCCATCGCCACGCAAACGGTGTTCGGCGGGATGGCGAACTACTATTATTTCATTCGGATAACGCGGGGTCGGGATGAGTGGGACCCGCTGAAAGACGTTCGAACGGTGTAGCCTCGAACGGTTTCATGGTATTGGGATGACAGGTGGGGTGATTGGGTTCCAGCCAATCACCCCGCACCCGACCATGGAGAACAGCCATGTCCGAGCGCTGCACACTATTTACAGCGCAGCAACGCGCTGACCTGAATGTCCTTGTAAATCAAGGCGTACCCATCGAGCGCCTTGCAACAGGGCTGGCGTTGATGGACGTCACCCGCCGTTGGAAAGAGCTTCATCCGGCCTGAACTGGCTGGGCAGTGGTGGACTTTTCAAACAGTCACTAATGCAAACCGCCCCCCTCGATGCAGTCCGATCTTTAAGGGCAGCCTGGTTGTGTGCGTCAAGTTCTGCAAATGGCGTCCGGGCATGCTGGCTAGGCAGCTTGGCGTAGATCGGCTTTTTTCATCTCCTTGAGGTCGTTCATGTTGAGGTAGCGATTGGCCTCGAGCCAGTTTTCGTGTGTCTCGACGGCGAGCGCGCGTATCAGGCGCAGGCAGCTATCTTCGTTGGGGAAGATGCGCAGCACGATGGTCCTGCGCTTGATCTCTTCGTTGAAGCGTTCGAGCATATTGGTGCTCTTCATGTGTTTGTGATGCTGGCGCGGCAGCCGGTAGAAGGTGAACGTCTCCTCGATGGTCTCCTCGGCCCAGCTCGTAAGCTTGGGGTATCGCGGTGACCATTTCCGCAGCCATGCGGCGAGATCGGCTTTCGCTTCTGACAGGTCGCGGCGGTCATAGATCCAGCGTAGTTCCTGGAGGCAGTCGTCGTCAGCCTTGTGCGGCAGATGATCGAGCGCGTTCCTGAGGAAGTGAACGTAACATCGTTGGAACCAGGCGTCGGGCAGCACCACCCGCACCGCTGCACGCAGGCCGGCATGATCGTCGGCAACGATATATTCGACGCCGTGGAGGCCGCGATCCCGCAGACCGACGAGGAAGTCCTTCCACGACGAGCGGCTCTCGCGATTGGCGAGTTCGACGGCGAGGATCTGGCGCCGGCCCTCCCAGTCGACGCCGAGCGCGACGAGCACTGCGCACGATCGAACCACGCGAGCCTGGCGGACCTTCTCGTACTTGCGGCGGTCAGCTCGGCGAGGGTTGCGCCCTCGTTGCGTTCGAGCAGCGCGATGACGGTCGCCGACTTCGACTGGCGCGTGGATTTTGCTGCGGACGAGGGTGCACCATTGTTGGTGGGTTTGTGCATGGTGGTCTCCGTTTGGATGAGCGGCGCAATCGCCGCTCCCACCAGCCTCAGCCCCGTCCGATCACATCGGCAGGGCAAGCGGCGCATACTCGCCGCCGCGATTCAGGATGTGATAGCTGTTTGCTCCCTTGGCGAGCGAAGTCGAATGGATTGTGCGCTGCCAACCCAGAATGCGTCGGAAACAAAAAGGGTCGATGCTAGGGGACGTATCGACGAACAGCTGAGGTGTGGCACTTGGTTCACTGTGTTGCGACATGTTTTCGGACGGCGGGTGCCTCGCCGGGGGCATGTCTCGAAGTGCGGGGATTGCGATGGACTATGAGATCGAACTAGATGCCCATCATCACTTCTGGTCGCTCGGCCGGGGGGATTATCAGTGGATTAGGCAGCGGTTGCACTTGAGCAACATGATGCGCCTCGCGCGCGACTTCGATATCGCCGAATACCGTGGCGTTCTCGCATCCCACGGTGTGCGTCGGTCGCTGCTGGTTCAAACCGAGCGGACAGCGGCCGAAACCGATCAAATGATCGCCCGGGCATGGGCGGCCGACTATGTCGCGGGTGTCGTCGGTTGGGTCGATTTCTGCGCGGACGATGCGGCCTCGGAGGTGGCACGTCGGGCCAGCGATCCGACGATCAAGGGCCTCCGGTTGTGGCTGCTGGGTGACCAGGGTGCCGACTGGGTGTTCGGCGATACGGCGCAGCGCGGGCTGGACAGCGCTGTTTCGCACGATCTGCCACTCGAATTGTTCCCCGACGCGCGGCAAGTGGACGCGGTGCTTCGCCTGCTTGCCGAGCGACCATTGCCGCCGGTTGCGATCTGCCATGCCGCCAAGCCTGGTGTTGGGGTATGGGATGTGCGTGACGCCGAGTTTGCGCGATGGCGGTCGGACATGAAGCGACTGGCCAATGTGGGCTGCTTCGTGAAATTTTCCGGTGTTGTCACCGAGTGCGGCGACGATTGGCGCCTCGATGAGCTTCGTCCCTATTGGGACGCGCTCCTCGCCGCGTTCGGTCCGTCCCGGATCATGTGGGGTTCCGACTGGCCCGTCATCGAACGCGCAGGCGGGTTCGGCAAATGGCTCGATGCGGTGCGCGTGCTCGCGAGCGAGCTGACGGCGGCCGACCGCCGATCGATATTCGGCGGCGCGGCACAGGCCTTCTATCGGCTTTAGCCATGCTCGGCGCAGCGATTGGCGGCCGCGCGATCAGTGGTCCCACAAAGCGAGAAAACTGCGGGCGGTCTCGACATGGGCGATGTCGATATGCTCCCCCCGATACATGATGGCGCCCTGGCCTTCCTTCTCCGCCGCCGCGAACGCCTCGATCATCCCCCGATAGAAGTCGAGCTGGCCGGCCGCGGGCGAATAGACCTCGTTGATCACGGCAACATTGGACGGGTGGAGGATGATTTCGCCGGAAAAGCCGAGCTGCTTGTTGAACAATGCCTGTTTGCGCAAGCCCTCCAGATCATGGACCTCCTGCCACATGCCGCCGATGGGGAACCGCTTGCCGGCCGCCTTGCAGGCAATGACCGCGCGTGAGCGGTGATAGAGTGTCTCGGTCCCTTCCGCGGTCCAGGTGAAGCCGAAGTTTCGTTCCAGATCGGCGCCCCGCGCCGACACCGCCGCGATCGACTCAACCCTGGGATTGGCGGCGATTTCATGGATATAGCGCGATGCGCCGGCGGTCTCGATCGGCGGCATCAGCGTCACGCCGCCGATCGGCATGTTCTTGCGATGCTCGACCTCGGCCACAATGCGCGAGATCGCCTCGATATCCTCGTGATCCTCTGCCTTGGTGACGACGATGCCGGCCAGGCCCGGCTGCACCACCGCCTCGATATCGGCATAGTCGTAGGCGTAGCGGCCCTTGTTGGTGCGCACGAACAATCGGGTCGTGGTCTCGTCCTTGAGGCGCGGGATCGCCGCGGCGACGATGCCGCGCGCCTCGACCTTCAAATGGTCGGGTACGCTGTCTTCGAGATCGAGCACGACTGCGTCGGCGCCGAAACTCGGCACGTTGTCGACCCACTTCTGCTTGTGGCCGGGCACGTAGAGCATCGTGCGGATCGGTCTGTGCATCGGGCTATCCTCTTGTTGAATCGCGTGCGTCAAAACGAACGGGGGAGGCCCAGCATCTTCTCGGCGATGTATGCGAGGATGAAGTTCTGGGCCAAGGGGGTGATCCGCCAGAGGCGGGTCTCGCGGAAATAGCGTTCGACGTGATACTCGGCGGCGTAACCGTAGCCGCCATGGGTCTGTACGGCGCGATCGCATGCCTCGAAGGCGGCTTCGGCGGCGAGATATTTGGCCTGGTTCGCCTCGTCGCCGCAGGGCTGGTCATTGTCGTAGAGCCAGGCGGCCTTCATCGCCATCAATTCGGCCGCGTTGAGCTTAGCCACCGAATCGGCGAGCGGAAACTGCACGCCTTGGTTCTGACCGATCGGGCGGTCGAACACGATTCGCTCCTTGGCGTATTCAGCGGCGCGCTCGATTGCGCGGCGTCCAGCGCCAACCGCTTCGAAGGCGATCAGGATGCGTTCGGCGTTGAGCCCGTCGAGGAGGTATTGGAACCCCTTGCCCTCCTCGCCGACGCGGTCTTCTTCGGGCACGCGCAAATTGTCGTAGAAGACCTCGCAGGACGCGATCGCCTTGCGGCCCATCTTGGGGATCGGCCGGATCGTCACGGCGGACGGGTCGAGATCGACCAGGAACAACGTCATGCCGTCGGTCTTCTTCTTGCACTGCTCAATCGGCGTCGTGCGCGTGAGAAGCAGGCACTTCGAGGATTCGAGCGCTTTCGATGTCCACACCTTGCGGCCGTTGATGACGTAATGGTTACCGTCGCGCACCGCCGTGGTCTTGATCTTGGTGGTGTCGGTGCCGGCATCCGGCTCGGTCACGCCGAAACAGACGTGCAGGTCACCCTTCACTAGCGGCGGCAAATATTTCTGTCGCATCGCGTCCGACCCGAACTTCACGACGGGGGTCATCCCGAACACGCTGATATGGACGGTCGTCGCACCCGAATGCGCGGCGCCGCTGGCGGCGACGCGTTGCATGGCCAGCGCCGCGTCAAACAGCTTTAGGCCCGACCCGCCATATTCTTCGGGAATTGCCATCCCGAGGAAGCCGCCGGCTGCGAAGGCTTCGTAGAATTCCCAGGGGAATTCCTCCTTGTGGTCCTTCTCCATCCAATAATCGTCGGGGAACTGACGCATCATCGCATCGATCGCGTCCATGATCGCGCGCTGGTCGTCGCTGATTTCGAAATTCATGTTGGGGCTTTCGAGACGGAGGGCGGATCGACCGATCAGACGATCGCATAAGCCTTTTTGAGCATCAGCCCGGCGCGCTTGCAGGTGCAGACGATTTCGTCGCGCTGGTTGTAGCCAACGTGCTGGAACATCACAATTCCGGCATTGTCGTACTTCTTGCTTTCGCGCTTGGAGAGAATGGTCGTCTCGCTGCGCAGCGTGTCGCCAATGCGAACCGGGTTGGGAAAGCGAATCTCTTCATAGCCCAGGTTGCCGAGCGTGGTTCCCAGAGTGAGGTCCGGCACCGCTACGCCGTTGACGAAGGCGAGCGTCCACAGGCTCGCGACGATGCGCGTGCCGTACATGGTCTTCTTGGCGAATTCCTCGTCGATATGCAGCGGTTGGGGGTTGTGGGTCATCGTCACGTTGAGAAGGTTGTCGACCTCCGTGACGGTGCGCGTCGTCTGATGCTTGAACACGGCACCGGGTTCGAGATCCTCGAAATAGCGGCTCATGGCGCGATCCTCTCGTCAAATGATATCTATACAACATTTCAGGATTTGGGCGGCAATGTCAAGGGCAGGACGGCGATAACAAGCAGTGATTCAGGCATGAACCTCGACGAGTCGTGGGTTGAATGGCAAATGATGTATAGACATCATCGCTCATCTCGGGAATGGAGAGCATTCGTTCGACGCTGGAGACCCACATGAAGGTGCATCTGATTCACGCTCATTCGGAACCACGGTCGTTCACGGCCGCGATGCGGGACGTGCTGATCGAGGAATTCACCCGGCAGGGCGCGGATGTAGATCAGTCCGACCTCTATGCGATGGGCTTCAACCCCGTGCTGTCGCCGGCGGATTTCGGTGAACGCAAGGACGCCGATCACCTGACCTATGCGCTCGAACAGCGCCACGGCTACAACAGCGGCACTCTTGCGCCAGACATCCAGGCCGAGATCGAGAAGGTTCTTGCGGCCGATCTGCTGGTGTTCACCTTTCCCATCTTCTGGTTCAGCGTGCCCGCGATCCTCAAGGGATGGATCGACCGCGTGTTCATTTCCGGCCCCTTTTACGGGGGCTTGCGCATCTACGAGAATGGCGGGTTAGCCAACAAGCGTGCGCTCGCGGCGTTCAGCCTGGGTGGCCAGGGCTACATGTTCGGGTCGGAGGGCATTCACGGCGAGCTCGAGACGGGGATGCTGCGTCATTTCCTGCAGGGCGCGCTCGGCTATGTCGGGCTGACGGTGCTGGAGCCGTTTGCTGCCTATCACACGCCCTATATCAGCCAGGCCGACCGCGAAGCGCTGCTCAGCAAGCTGCGCGACCATGTGGCGGACCTGGACGCCCTGCCAACCATTGCGATGCCCGATCTCGCCCGGTTCGACGAATTGTTCGTGCCACGCCCAGCAGGAAGCGGCGAAGCGGCCTGACGCTTCACTCCCACCAGGGGTAAAAGGCGGGCATGGAAGAGGCACGGCCGGTAAAAGCGGGCTCCCGCTTTTCCTGAAACGCTGCGACACCTTCCTTTCCGTCGCCAACGCTGGTGGCATGCATGGCGATCGAATCGATCCGGTGAGCATCCACCGGCGTCGACAGGGCGGGATTGCGACGGATCATCTGACGCGTGAGTGCGATCGCCACCGGCGAACGGCCGTCGATGATCCGGTGCGCCAAGCTATACGCCTCAGCGAGCAGCGCATCGGTATCCTCATGGACGGACCGGAGCAGGCCTTCCCGCAGCGCCGTGTCAGCATCCAGCAGGTCGGCAGTGAGCGTCCATTCGAGCGCAGTCTGCAGGCCGACGAGGCGGGGAAGGAACCAACTCGAGGCCGCCTCCGGCACGATGCCGAGTTTTCCGAACACGAACCCGATCCGCGCCCGGGCCGACGCCAGACGGAAATCCATCGCCAGCGTCATCGTCGCGCCGATGCCGACGGCTGCGCCGTTGATCGCGGCGATGGTTGGCTTGCGGCAATCGTGGATGGCGAGCGTCACGCGCCCACCTGTATCGCGCACGCCGGCTCGAATGACGGGATCGTCGAGATCGGCCATGTCGGCGAGCACCGGTGCGAGACTTTCGTCGAGCCCAAAGACATTGCCGTCGATCCCTAATTCCATGCCGGCGCAAAAGGCGCGATCGGCGCCGGTCACGATGATCGCGCCGACGTCGTCGTCCGCGTTGACCGATCGGAACAGCTGTTCGAGTTCGTCCGCCATTGTCACGGTGAACGCGTTGAGGCGGTCAGGGCGGTTGAGGCGGACGAGCAACACGCGATCGCTCAGGCTGGTTTCCAGGGTCGAATAAGACATGTGGATTGGACCTTGTTTCAGGGTTGTCTGGGAAGAGCATAGGCAACGATGGAATCGCCCAGCGGCGAGCGCAGTCCAAAGTTGCCGCCGGCCGCGATCACCACGAACTGTCGCCGGCTCGCGTCCGACCAATAGGTCATTGGCGTCGCCTGTCCGCCGGCGGGCAGTCGCGTCCGCCAGACGTCCCGCCCGGTCGTCACGTCGATCGCGCGCAATACCGGCGATTGGGTCGCCCCGATAAAGACCAGGCCGCCTCGGGTCGCGACGGAGCCACCGGCGTTGGGCAGCCCCATCGGCAGCGGCAGGCGCGACCGGAGGCCGAGCGGACCGCTATCCTCCGCCGTGCCGAACGATCGGGACCAGAGCAGCTTGTGCGTCCGCAAATCGATCGCGCTGATCAGACCATAAGGCGGGCGGTTGCAGGGAACGCCGAGCGGCGAGAGGAATGGCTTGATCTGGGCGGCATAAGGCGTGTTCGCTTGCGCCACGATACCGTTGATCGCACGGGGGCTGCCCTTCGAACTCGGCTTGACGCCGAGCTTCGATGCCTCCTCGCGCGGGATCAATTGGTCGTAATTGCCGACCCGGTTGGAATTCACGATCAGCAGGCTGCGATCCTTGTCGACCGACGCGCTGCCCCAGTCGATACCGCCCAGAAAACCGGGATAGGCGATGCTGGGGGTCAGCCCCGGCGGTGTCATCGTCCCATCGTACCGAGCGCTGCGGAACTGGATTCGGCACCAGAGCTGATCCAACGCTGTCACGCCCCACATGTCGCGCTCGCGCCAGCGCGGGCCGCTGAACGATGGCATGCCAACCGAAAATGGCTGGGTCGGCGATATTCGCTCGCCCGGCGCGGCGCCGCGTGTCGGCACGGCGCGATCCTCGACCGTCGCGATCGGCTTGCCGGTCATACGATCGAGCAGGAAGATCTCGCCACGCTTGGTCGGCTGGACAAGCGCCTTGCGGATTCCGCCAGCGGTCGGGATATCGACCAGCGTCGGTTGCGAGGCGACGTCATAGTCCCATAGGTCGTGCCGCACGGTCTGGAAGGTCCAGCGAACATTGCCGGTGGCGATGTCGAGCGCGACGACCGACGAGCTGTAGCGATCGTCGAACGATCGGCGCTGCGCCCCATAATAATCGGGCGAGGAATTGCCGGTCGGCACATAAACCAGCCCGAGCGCGGGATCGGCGCTCATGGGTGCCCAGCTATTGGGCGTGGAGGGAGTGTAGCTCGCGCCCGCCTTGGGTTCGGAACGGTCGTCGGGGCGACCCACGTCGAACGCCCAGGCGAACTTGCCGGTGATCGCATCATAGGCGCGGATGACGCCCGACGGCTCGCCCCAATATTGTCCGTCGGACACCCAGCCGCCAAGCACGATCTTGCCGTTCACGATCGTCGGCGCCGAGCTCACATAGTAATAACCGGCATCTGGATTAGCCATGCCGACGTTGAGGTCTGTCGCGCCGTTTGTACCGAATCCGGGGCAGGGGGCGCCGGTGTCAATATCGAGCGCGATGAGGCGGGCGTCTGTGGTGTTCGTGATGATGCGGCGTGCGCAGGCCCCCGTCTCGTCGCGCAGTTCGTAGAAAGCGACGCCCCTGCACGTCCCGTGAGGGCGCCCGCGCATGTCGATCTTGGCCTTGAAGCGCCAGTTGACGCGCCCGGTCTCCGCGTCTAGCGAGAGGACGTCGTTGTAACCCGTGCAAAGATAGAGCGCGTTGCCGATCTTGAGCGGGGTTGTCTCGATGCTGTTGGCAAGGCCGTAAGGCGGCTTGCCGACATGCGTTTCCCAGATTTTTTGAAGCTTGCCGACGTTGCCCGGCGTCAATTGATCGAGCGGGCTGAAACGCGAACCGCCGACATCGTTGCCGTAGCTGCGCCATTCTCCCACGGGACCGAAATCGGCAGTTTGCGGCAGACGCTGCACGCCGGGAACACTGCGTGTGACGCCGGCCTGGAACAGCGGATCGGGATCCTCGAGCTGGGCAAGCATATGCGCGCCCGCGCCAGCACCGATCGAGACCGCGACGGCGATCGCCGCGAGCCCGGCGGTGCGCCACGCAGGGCGTCCGTTGGGCGAAGATGGGCCGAACAGGAATCCCAGGCCTAAGCCCGCTGGCCCCACGATGCGCGGCAGCAACGCCCAAAGGTCGAAGCCCACCTCCCACAGGGCCCAGACGAGGGTGAGCGCGAGCATCAGCGCATAGGCGCTGCGGGCAAGCGCGCTGCCGCGCCACAGCAGCACGCCGGAACCGGCAGCGGAGAGTCCAGCAAGCAAATAATATGGCGATCCGCCCAGAAGCACGAGATAGGCGCCGGGCGTGGCGATCACGAGGCCGAACAGACCGAGCAGCAGGGCGTAAAGGCGCCACGGCCATCGGCGGGAAGTCTGCAGTTCAGTCATTCGGCATCGATCCTCGCCTCGAGGTGCTTGTCGGTCTTTTCGCCGTCGCGGGCCTAGGGTGCGGGGTCCGCACCGACGCTCTGGACGAATTCCAGGTGGATCCCGTCCGGCGCACGCAAATAGGCGACGCGACGATTGTTCGCCGGATCTCTGCTGCTGCTGACGATCCGGCCGATCAACGCGGCCCCGTGGCGCGCGGCAGCCTCGACTGCCTTGTCGATATCCTCCACCTGATAGTTCAGGTGCGTGTAGCCCGCCTCGTTCGGCTGCAGTGGCGGGCCGAGTGGCGCCGCGCCGGCGACATATTGGATGAGCTCGACGGTCAGGAGGTCCGGGTGGGCGAGATGCGCGACTTCCAGGTCCGCGTCAGCGACGCCGGTCAGGAGTTGCACGCCCTTCGGGTGACGTGGGCCGCGAGACTCGACGGTGTAACCGAAGAGATCGACGAACATTGCGACGGACCGGTCGAGATCCCGCACGGTGAAACCGACATGGATCGTCTTCAGCGGCGAAACGGCCCCAGCCATGTTGCCCGGTTCGGACATTCAGAAGGACCGCGGTAGCCCGAGCACCTTTTCGGCGACGAACGACAGGACCAGGTTCTGCGAGATCGGCGCGATCTTCCAGACGCGGGCTTCGCGAAAGTAGCGCTCGACATGATACTCGCGCGCATAGCCATAGCCGCCATGGGTCTGCACGGCCCGGTCCGCTGCCTCGAACGCCGCCTCGGTGCCCAGATATTTGGCGATATTTGCAAGCTCGCCGCACGGCTGGTCCGTATCATATTGCCAAGCCGCCTTCATCGTTAGGACTTCGGCGGCCTCGAGCTTGGCGTAGCTGTCCGCGAGCGGAAACTGCACACCCTGGTTCTGCCCGATCGCTCGGCCGAACACCCGGCGGTCCTTGGCGTATTGAGTGGCCCGCTGGATCGCGCGCTTGCCCAACTGGATCGCCTGCCACGCGACGAGGATCCGTTCGGCGTTCAGGCCGTCGAGCAGGTATTTGAACCCTTTGCCTTCCTCGCCGATCCGATCCTCCTCGCCGACGCGAAGGTTGTCCCACCAGACCTCGCACGACGAGACCGCGTTGCGGCCCATCTTGGGAATGGGCCGAACAGTGACATGGTCCGGGTGCATCGGCGCCATGAACAACGTCAAGCCGTCGGTCTTCCTCCGGCACTCCGCAAGCGGGGTCGTTCGCGTCAGGAGCATGCAGTGGGAGGATTGCTCCGCCTTCGACGTCCAAACCTTGTGTCCGTTGATGACATAGCCGTCGCCGTCGCGCCTGGCCGAAGTCGTGATCGAAGTGGTATCGGTGCCGGCATCGGGTTCGGTGATGCCAAAGCAGACGTGGAGGTCGCCCGTCACGAGCCGCGGCAGGTAGCGCTGCCTCATTTCCTCGCTGCCGAACTTCACGAGCGGGCTCATGCCGAACACGTTGATGTGGACCGGCGTCGCGCCGGACAGCCCGGCACCGCTGCCGGCCACCGGCCCCAGGGCCATCATCGCCTCGATCAGTCCCAAGCCCGCGCCGCCATAGGCCTCTGGAATGGTGATGCCCAAGAAACCCGCCTCTGCGAAGGCGTTGTAGAACTCCCACGGGAATGCATGCTCGCGATCTTTTTCCTCCCAATATTCGTCCGGGAAGTCGCGCATCAGCGCGTCAACGGCATCGCGGATCGCGCGCTGTTCCTGGGTGAATTCGAAATTCATGCCCAGGGCTTCCCGATCGGCGGCATTTGCGGTCGCGCTGCTCATCAGCCGGACACCGTCTGGCCGCTCGACTTTTTGAGCATCATGCCGGCGCGAACTGCGCTGACGACGATTTCATCCCGCTGATTGTACCCGAAGTGCTTGAACATCACGACACCGGCGCCGGGATGCTTCTTGCTTTCACGCTTCGAGATGATGTGGGTTTCGCCGCGCAGCGTATCGCCGATCCGTACGGGATTGGGGAAGCGGATCTCTTCATAGCCGAGGTTGCCCATGGTCGTCCCGAGCGTGGTGTCGCGCACCGATATCCCGCCGATGAAATTGAGGGTCCAAAGGCTGTTGACGGCAACGGAGCCGTGAATCGATTTCTTGGCGAATTCATGATCGAGATGAAGGGGCTGGTCGTTATGGCCGAGGACCGTGAAGAGCAGGTTGTCGACCTCGGTCACGGTGCGCGTGATCGCGTGCCTGAACACCATCCCCGGCTGAAATTCCTCATACCACAGCCCCGGCATCCCATCCTCCTCCATCAGACTACGCAACTTATCGCATCTCTGACTCAAGTTATACAGACAACTTTCTCCGGGGTCAATTCTCCCACCTTGCCACCGCCTCCTTGAGGTCAAGCGCCTTGCGGCGCTCCGGCGACACACTGGAGGGGGTCTCGGAAAAGCGGGGAGCCGGCGCCGGCTGCGCTAGCCCATCGATCGTGACGAGCGCTTGCCGCGCGCTGAGATGGGGGTGCTCGCTCGCTTCGTCGAAGCGCAGAACGGGCGTCAGGCAGGCGTCGGAGGCACCAACCCGCTTCAGCCAGTCGAGGCGCGACCGGGTTGCAATGCGATCGGCGATTTTCTGCCGGAGGTGCGGCCAGCAGGCCCGATCGTCGCGATCGGCGAATTCCGCGCCGTCCAGGTCCAGCTTTTCCAGAAGGTCGGCAAAGAAGTGCGGTTCGATCGCGCCGACGGCAACGTCGAGACCATCGGCACAGCGATAGACGCCGTAATAAGGGGCGCCGCCATCCAACATGTTGGCTTCGCGTTGGGGCGTCCACTGATGGTCGGCCGCCATTTCGAAAAAGAAGCTCATCAGCGACAGCGCGCCGTCGCACATGGCGCAATCGACGATCTGACCGCGACCGGTGCGCGCAGCGGACAGCAATGCAGCCAGCACGCCGGAGACCAGATAGAGCGCGCCACCGCCATAGTCACCTACCAGGTTTAGCGGTGGAACGGGCCGGTCGCGCGGGCCGATCGCGGCGAGCGCGCCGGTAGGCGCGATATAGTTCAGGTCGTGGCCTGCGGTGTGCGCGAGCGGGCCAGCCTGGCCCCAGCCCGTCATGCGCCCATAGACCAGCCGAGGATTTTGGCCGAGCACGACGTCCGGACCCAGCCCGAGTCGTTCCATGACGCCTGGGCGAAACCCTTCGAGCAAAGCGTCGGCTTTTTCTGTCAGCGCCAAAACGTCCTCGCGCTCGCCCGGGTCGTTGAGGTCAGCGGCGACGCGCGGCCGACCGCGGCCGGTGATCGGATCGGGGACGCCGGCTATGATACCCGGTCGGTCGACGCGGATGATGTCGGCGCCCATGTCGGCGAGCAGCATCGCGGCAAACGGCACCGGGCCCAGCCCGCCGAATTCCAGGATCCGAATACCGTCCAGCGCGCCCATCTCAGGCGAACATGTCCAGGCCCGGTCCCAGATGCGCGGCGCCGTCTATCTGGATCAATTGTCCGGTCATCAGACGGCCGGCGTCACTGGCGAGAAAGGCGACCAGTTCGGCCACCTCTTCCGGACGGGTCGCCCTTCCGACGGGGGTTGCGGCGATGAGATCGTCGGCGCGATCCCGGGCAACCGGTCGGTCGAGCCCGCTGGTTTCGACCATCCCGGGTCCCACGCAATTGAGGGTGATGCCGTCGCGCGCCCATTCGAGCGCCATGGTGCGGGTCATGCCCAGCACGCCGGCGCGGGCCGCGATCGAGTGGGCAAGTCCTTTCGTGCCGCGATCCACACCCGAAAGCGATATGTTGATGACGCTGCCGCCCCGCATTTTGAGAAACGGATATGCCGCGCGAGTCAAGGTGAAGATCGCAGACAGGTTGAGATCGATCACGGCATCCCAGCCCTTTCGGCTTATGTCTGTCGCGTTCGCGTAGAACTGCCCACCGGCATTGTTGACGAGCAGATTGATACCGTGCGTGTCGCCAACCTCGACAATCAGCGCTTCCGTCAGTTCGGCATCGCGCAGATTGCAACTTCGATAGCGAAAGGCGCCGGGCACGCCGTTGGCAAGCGCGGCGGTCTCCGCAAGCAGTTCAACCCGCCGCCCAATGCCGAAGACATTCATACCGAGCGCCGTCAGGCGTAGCGCAATCGCGCGGCCGATCCCCGTGCCCGCGCCCGTCACCACCCCGGACAAACCGCTCAGCAGGCGAGGTCGCAACACGTCGATCGCGGCGGGATCGGATCGGCTTTCCAACTCAAATGATCCTTCCAGAGACAAATCTGTCGCGCACTGCGGATGTTATCTATACATGTTATCGGAGTCGGAGGCGCTGGGGCAACAGCATTCTTCGGAGGGTCGGATGGCGATTGTTCCAGACGAGTTGATCGGTCTCGACTTTCCTGGGGTGGAAGCGTCGTACGTGCCGCGGGACGCAACCCTCTATGCGCTCGGGATCGGGATTGGGCTGGATCCTCTGGACAGTATGCAGCTCGCTTATGTTCGCCATCGCGATCCGCTGGTCATTCCCAGCTTTGCAACCGTTCTCGGTTACGATCGCTTCTGGGCGGAACATCCGCGCACCGGGATCGACGCGTCCGCCGCCCTCCATGTGAACCAGGGACTGACTATTCACCGCCCACTGGCGGCTACCGGCAAAATAGTGCGCGAGACTCGTGTCGTCGGCGTGACGGACAGGGGACCGGGGAGGGGCGCGTTCGTACGTGTTCGGGAAAGCGTGTTCGATGCCGGCGATCGGGCGTTGATTGCGGAGCTTACATCGACCGTTCTGTGCCGCGCCGAGGGTGGATGCGGCAGCGCTGGCGAAGCCGCCCAACGCGGCGAGGCCTTGCCGACGCGCGAACCGGACGTGAGCACGGACATTCCGACGTCGCCGCAGCAGGCGCTCGTGTATCAGCTGTCGGGTGACCGCAATCCGATTCATGTCGATCCTTGCGCCGCTCGCCGCGCGGGGTTCGACCGCCCGATCCTTCACGGCCTGTCCACGTTCGGCATGGCCTGTCGCACGCTCACGTCGCTGCTGTGCGCGAACGAGCCGGCCCGTCTGAAGACGATCGAAGGGCGTTTCGCCAGCGTCGTGATCCCCGGCGAAACGCTCCGTCTCGAAATGTGGGACGAGGGGAGGGGCGATGCGAGCTTCCGGCTGACGTTGGCCGATCGACAGGGTGTGCCGATCGACAACGGAAGGGTGCGCTGGGCGCCGAGCTTCTAGTTGGCCGGCCCGCGCTTGCGATCGAGCGCGATCCGCATGCGGTAGCGGCCGGTCGCGAAATAGGCGACCCCGATCTCGGCCAGCTCGCCGTCGTTCGTGTAGAAGAAGCTCTTGGTGCACAATGTCGGCGATCCGGCCGGCACCTGAAGGCGCTGGGCGACATTCTCGTTCGCGACGACCACTTCGATCAATTGCGTTACGCGAAAGACGCTGATGCCGAGGTGGGCCTCCATCGCCGCGTAGACGGGCGTGCTGCCGTCATAGACGTCCGCGATAACGCGATAGCGCGAGGCAACGTGGATATCCGCATAGCTGAAGGGGATCGCCCCCTCGGCGCGCGAGCGAAGTACCTGGATACGCAACCACTCGCTGCCCGGTTCGCAATCCAGTTGCGCCGCTTGCTGCTCTCCGAGCAGGATCATTTCGCTCGAGAGGACCGTGTTACGCGAAAAGCGCGCATATTCGAGGAGCTCATCCAACGATTGGGCCGAATTGACGAAGCCGCCGTGCTCCTCCGTGCGCACGACCACCGATCTGGTACCGCGCCGCTTGCTGAGGTACCCGAAGTCGTGGAGCTCGCGCAGCGCTGAGCGGATGGTGCCCCGGCTGACACCGAAGCGTTCGACCAATTCGGCTTCGGTCGGAAGCTTGTCGCCGACGCGCCAACCGCCGGCATTTATTTCGGCGGTCAGAGTAGCCGCGATCTGATGGTAGCTTGGACCGTCACGTCGATCATCGCGAGCCGCGCGCATGTGTTCCGATCCTCCACGTGTGCGTTGGGTAAGCCAGCTACGTTCACGAGGTCAACCGAATGCCGGCCAATGGGCGTCGTTGCGAATGCCGCCAGGCCGCATTCTGTCCTTTTGTACCAAAATGCCGTCATATTCCGACGGCTGGACAAAATAGAGGAAGGCCAGGCGGCGCTCGGCGAACAGCCAGCGACCTTCATGCCGAACGTACTTGTCTTGATAGCGGATGGCGGACTGATAATGCTGGCCGCCGGGCGAGACCTCGGCGTGGCAAAAAACGAGCCCGCTTGCGCGATCTGCATCGTGGTCGTGCCATTCGACGATCTGATCGTGATTGACGTGAAAGCTTGGGCCGCTCGGTCCAATGCGTTCCTCCAGCAGTGCGACGATCGCCGTCGCGCCTTCGGCTTGGGCCGGCATGCCGACCCACCCATAAATCGCATCCGGGTGCCAGAGCCGCCCGAGTGAGGCAAAGTCGTGATCGTCGACTGCCAACGAGTAGCGGCTGACAAGTTCCCTGATCGACTCCCGATCCTCGAGCCGTTGTATCCGCGCCGAAAGCTGGGTGTCGCTCATTCCAATCTCTCCTCACCATCACGTACGGGCCGTCGTCAGTGGCAGATGCCGAGCGGCCGGTGACGCGATCACATTGACATGTCTGTCACGTAACTATAGAGTTGTCTATGCAACATTGAAGTGCTGCGTGAAGGTGCCTCGAGCTGCCGACCGCCAGTCGAAACGAGGGGCCTGCATGCCAGATGTTTTTCGCTTTCCGCCAGTGGCCTTGCCATCAGAGACGGAAACGCTGCGGCAGGAGGTAAGGAACTTCCTCGCGGAGCAGCAGCAATCGTGGCGCTTGATCGATCGCGCCCACAGCTGGAATCGCTTCGACAAGGCGTTTTCCAAGGCGGTGGGTGCGAAGGGGTGGATCGGCATGACCTGGCCCAAGCGGTACGGCGGACATGAGCGATCAGCGCTGGAGCGGTATGTCGTGCTGGAGGAAATGCTCGCCGTCGGCGCGCCGGTCGGACTGCACTGGTTCGGCGACCGGCAAAGCGGTCCGTTGCTACTCAAATGTGGCACGGAAGCTCAGCGACATGCCTTTCTTCCCGGCATTGCCGCCGGCGAATTGGCCTTCTGCATCGGTCTGTCCGAACCTGATTCGGGGTCCGATCTCGCGTCGCTGCGCACGCGCGCTACGAAAGTGGACGACGGTTGGCGGCTGGACGGCTCCAAGGTGTGGACCACTAACGCTCATCAATCGGACTACATGATCGCGCTGGTGCGGACGGCGCCCGTCGCTGAAGGCGTGCCGCGGCGGTCCGGCCTGTCGCAATTCATCGTCGACCTCAGTCTGCCAGGCGTCTCGATCAAGCCAATCGCCGACCTGACCGGCGAAACGCATTTCAACGAGGTGCATTTCGATGCCGTCGTCGTCGGCGAGGACGCGCTGATCGGCCTGGAGGGCGAAGGCTGGCAACAAGCCAATGCCGAACTCGCCTACGAGCGATCGGGTCCGGAGCGATATCTTAGCAGTTTTCCCGTCATCGAGCCCGCGCTCGACCGTCTGGCCGAAAATCACGGCGCGGTAGAGATCGGCCGGCTGGTCGCGCGCTACGTGACGCTTCGCGGCATGTCTCTTTCAGTGGCCGGGATGCTGGGGGCCGGGCATACACCTCTTCAGGAAGCCGCGCTGGTGAAGGATCTTGGCGTCGACCTCGAACAGGAGACGCCCGACTTGCTGTCCGATCTACTCGATTGCGGGCCGGTGTTGCCTGGCGAAGGGGAGCTCGACGATGCGCTTGCCTATCTCACACAAACCGCGCCGACTTTCTCGCTGCGTGGCGGCACCCGCGAGATCATGCGCGGCATGATCGCGAAAGGGCTGGGGTTGAGATGAGCGGCAGCAACGATCAGATGGACATGTTGCTCGACCAGCTCGGGCGGCTTTGCGCCGATCACGTCGATCGCGACGTCCTTGCGGACGCCGAGCGTGGCAAGCGTCCCGATACGCTACTTGACGCGATCGAGCAATTCGGTCTGTTGGACGCACTGACCATACCAGCTCCAGAGGGTGGCGTACCATTCGATGCCGCCGCATCAGTATTTGCGTTGCTCGGAGCCTATGCGATCCCGTTGCCGGTCGGCGAAACGATGATCGCGCGGTGCGTGCTGGCACGGGCGGGGCTCGCGATTCCGAACGGCCTAGTCGGACTAGTGGATCTCGACCGAACACCGACATCGCTTTCCCACGGCGAAATGACCTCGTATGTCGTGGCCGCACTCGGCGAGCGACTTTGTCTTTTCGCCACGCAGGGGGTGACGAAGCAGCGCGTGGGGTCGATCTCGCGAGAGGCGCGGCTCGCCATCGACTTGTCCCAGACGCAGCCGGTTGCCGAGACAGATTGGCCAAGCGACCTACCGAACGCATTGACCCTGGGCGCGATGCTGCGCGCGAGCCAGATCGCCGGGGGACTGGGCCGCGCGCTCGCCATGTCGGTCGATTTCGCCAGGACCCGCGAGCAGTTCGGTCGCCCAATCGGCCGTTTTCAGGCCGTGCAACAGCTTCTCGCCAAGCTTGCGGCAGAGGCTGCCGCTGCTCGCTCGGCGGCGGACGGGGCGTGGTTCGCATTGGAAAATGGTCGCCTTGGTTGGGCCGCCGCGGTTGCCAAGATCACCGCCGGCGATGCCGCGCGCACTGGTGCCGCGATCGCGCACCAGGTGCATGGCGCGATCGGGTTCACCGACGAATACATGCTCCACTACCAAACGCGCCGATTGTGGGAATGGCGACTCGATTTCGGCAGCGACGTTTTCTGGGCCGAACGTCTCGGTCGAGCCGCAAGAGGCCACTCGGCCGGGATCTGGAATTTCATCGTCGCGGGTGAGCCCGCAACTCAACCTACTGAGGCCATTGCATGACGACCATGACTGAGACGCGCCCGGACCTCACCGCAATCCGGCGGGAGGCCATCCGAACGTTGTTCGAAACGCGCTCGCTCGCCGTCGTCGGCGCGACGGCCGATACGGGCAAGCTAGGGTCCGCGCCGCTCCAGTCGATGGCGACGCTCGGCTATCAGGGCAAGATCAGCACGGTAAATCCGCGCTACGACACCTTGATGGGCCATGCCTGCTACAAGAGCGTCGACGAGTTGCCGGAGGACGTCGATTGCGTGATGATCACGTTGCCGGCGGCCGGCGCGGTCGAAGTGGCAGAGGCATGTGTCGCCCGCGGCATCCGGTCGATCGTCATGATCCCGCAAGGGTTTGGTGAATCCGGCGAGGCGGGCAAGCCGCGGGACGACCGAATGCTGGCCCTGGCCGAGCAGGGGGTTGCGATCGTTGGTCCGAATACGAATGGCATTGCCAATGTCGCGATCGGCCTCGCAATGTCGGTCGGGCCGGTGTTCCAATATGCTGGACGCGTCAAGCCGGGCCGCGTGAGCGTCGTGTCGCAAAGCGGTGCGATGATCAGCTCGATTCTCTCCCGCCTCAATCTGTGCGGCGTCGGCATCGGTAAGACCGCGACCTGCGGCAACGAACTGGTGCTCACCGTCGCGGATTATCTCGATTACCTCGCTGACGATCCGGACACCGACGTAATCGTTCTGTACCTGGAGACGATCCGCGAAATGGACGCCTTTCGCGCAGCGGTCGCGCGAGCGCGAAATGTGGGCAAGCCCATCGTCGCGATAAAGGTCGGCGAATCCGAAGGCGGCCAGAAGGCGACCCTTTGCCATACGGGCGCGATCGCGGGCTCCTATCGCAACACCGTTGCCTTCCTGGAGTCGGAGGGCATGTATGTCGCCGACGACATCGAAACCCTCGCGACGCTGGTCGAGCTTCTTGTGCGGTACGACTGGTCTGACGGGGCGACCGCCAGCCGATTTATCGCCTCCATCTCCGGCGGGTTTGCCGCGCTCACGGCGGACGTGATGGAACGCTTGGGCATGCCGTTGAAGGACCCGACGCCAAGCGGCGTCGCGGCGCTGGCGGCGATTCCCAATCAGAGCCACCCGGTCAATCCTTACGATATCGCGGCGCGAAATGAGTTCATCCCCACCGTGATCGACACGTTTCGGGCGGATGGCTTCAACCAGCTGATCTTCGGCATGGTACTGCTGAAGCCCGAGATCAACGAGGTCGTTGCAGACATGTTGATCGATGCCAAGCAGCGCGGCATGGACAAGCTGTTTGCGGTGTCGCCGTTGGTCGAGCCAGAAGAGCAGAAGCGCTACAACGACGCAGGCATTCTTCTCACGGACGATGTGCCGGCCCTGCTCAAAGCGCTGGACGCGATCGAACGGCGCCGTCGCAATGCGGCGCTTCGGGATGAAGTCCCCGCGTCCACCGCCCCGCCCCCCGCAATCGTGTTGCCCGATGGCGAGGGGCTGGTTGACGAAGCGCGAAGCAAGGCGCTGATTGAAGCGTCCGGCATTCGCGTGCCGCAGAGTGTCGTGCGGCCGCTGAGCGGTGGACCCGACGACCTGTCGGGCCTTATCCGGCCGCTGGTCATGAAGGGGCTGTCCGACAAAATTGCCCATAAGAGCGAACACGGACTTGTCGTCCTCAACCTTCGCACGGATGAGGAGGTGCGTGCTGCATGGGGCGCTATCTCGAGCGCGCTGGCGACAGCCGATCCGACCGCTGACTCGATATTGATCGAGGAGATGGTCGGCGGGGGACTGGAGGCGATCCTCGGCGTCCAGCGCGATCCGATCATCGGCCCCGTGGTCGTCCTAGGGGCGGGCGGCATCCTCGTCGAATTGCTCGACGATGCGGTGGTACTGGTCCCGCCATTCTCCCAGCATGAAGCCAAGGCGGCCCTGATGGGGACGAAATTGGGAAAGATGATGACTGGCTATCGCGGTCGTCATTTCGATATCGACGCGCTGGCTGGCGCGGCCGCAATGCTCGGCCAAGTCGCACTTGCCAATCCTCGGATTGCCTCGCTCGATGTCAATCCGGTACTCGTTCAACCGGACGGCGACGGCATCATCGCCGTCGACGCGAAGGTCGTCGTGACGGCGTGATGGAAAAAGGACGACGCTTATGAGCGCGGCGACGAACGAGACGAATGTCGAAGCCGGATCGACAGAACAAAGCTTCGGCTATCGCGAAATTACCGAAGCCCTGACCGCCGACATCCGGGCCGGCCTCTGGCCGATCAACGGTCGATTGCCCACCGAGGGCGATCTGACACGGCGCTTCGGCACCAGTCGGAACACCGTGCGAGAGAGTCTGCGCGAGCTCGAACTGTCTGGCTATATCAAGCGCCGGCGCGGGACGCGATCGATCCTCGTTTCGACCGACCCGGCGGCCGACTTCGTCAACTCGGTTCAATCGGTCGAGGAACTGCTGCAATATTCCAGCCGCACACGATCCCGGCTGCTGTCCACCGAGCGCGTTTCCATGACCGAGCCGCTGTCAAAGCGCTTGGGGGTCAAACCCGGCGGGACCTGGCTGCGGATCGAGGTGTTGCGCATGCCGCTCCAAGGTGCCCTGCCGATCGGCTATTCGGAGATATACATCGACAGCCGGTATGAAGGCGTCGTCGATCGCCTGGAAGAGCCGGGTCCGGTTTACCAGAAGCTGGAACAAATGTTCGGCTTGTCGTTTCGCCGCGTCGAGCAGTTTGTCGAAGCGTCGGCTGCGACCCCTGAACTGGCCGATCATCTGCGGGTCGCTCCCGGCTCGCCGATCATGATCAACCGCACCGAGTTCGTCACCAGCGCGGGCGAGATCGCCGAAGTGGGCTTCGGTCACTTCCCCGCACAACGATATCGAATCGAGATCATGCTGGAACGCAGCGCACCGCGCGGCTGACGGTTTGAACGAGCAAAGGACCGTCACGATGAACCAACCGACGTCTTTCGAACTCCCGAGCGCGCGCCTTGTGATCGGCGAGCACTATCTCGCATCGGGCAGCGGCGGTGTCTTTCAGCATCGCTTCGCGGGTACCGGCGAAATACAGGCCGAAGTTCCGATTGCGGGGGCGGCCGAAGTTGACCGTGCCGTCGCGGCAGCCAAAGTGGCCTATCCCATCTGGCGTTCTACCAAACCCTCGGTCCGACGCGACCTGATGATTAAGCTCGCCGATCTGGTCGAGTTGCATGGCGAAGGGCTCGCACAGATCGGTGCGCGGGAAGTCGGGTCACCGATATCTGGGCTGCGTGGCATTCCCGCCAAATTCTCCGCCTGGATAAAATATGCGGCGGGGTTCGCCGACAAGCTGGAGGGCAGGGTGGTGTCCTCCTTCCAGGACGATACCGTGCTCGATTACACGTTGGCGGAGCCTTACGGCGTCATCGGCCTCGTCATCACGTGGAATGGTCCCCTGATGGGGCTCGGCATGAAGCTTGGAGCGGCGCTTGCCGCAGGCAACACGATCGTCATGAAGCCGCCCGAACTGACCCCATTCACGGCATTCCGGCTCATCGAGCTGGCCGAGCAGGCGGGCTTCCCACCTGGTGTCCTAAACCTCGTTACGGGGGGGAGCGAGGCTGGGCATGCCCTGGTCACGCATCCGGATGTCGAGAAGGTAAGTTTCACCGGCGGGCCGGCCACCGCCAAGGCGATCGCGACGGCGATTGCGCCGCTGATGCGGCCCGCGCTTTATGAACTCGGCGGCAAGTCGGCCAATCTGATATTCGCCGATGCAGACATGGAGGTTGCGGTACGCCATTCGGCGCGCCAGCCGCTCTTCCTTGCCGGGCAGGGCTGTATCCTGCCAACCCGTGTGCTGGTGGAAGCGAGTATCGCCAAGGAGTTTACCGAGCGCATGGTGGCCGAGGTCGACACGATCCGCATCGGCGATCCGCTCGACGAATCCACCGAGCTGGGGCCCGTCGTCAACGACGTCGCGCAGCAACGGCTGCTGAGCATGATCTCCGATGCGGCGGGTCGGGGCGATGGCCGCGTTGCGCTGGGCGGCGGCAAGCCAGCCGGCGTGCACCCCGATGGCTATTTCGTCGCGCCGACGGTCTTCGCCGATGTCGACCCGGCAAGCACGATCGCGAACGAGGAATGCTTCGGGCCGGTGGTGTCGGTGATCACGTTCCAAAACGTCGATGAGGCGGTCGAGATCGCCAACCGCACCGAGTTCGGGCTCGGCGCGTACATCCATTCGAGCAACTTGGTGCGCACGCTGCAGCTCGTACACCGGCTCGATGCCGGCTCGGTGCAGATCAACGGCGCGCCGACGGCGCGGGAGAATGCCCCGTTCGGCGGCCGCGGTATGAGCGGCTTCGGCCGGGAAGGTGGCTATGAAGGGATGATGGAGTTCGTGCGCGTCAAGAATGTCGCGATCGGCGACGGAACGATGTGGCGGCGCTGAGTGCGCTTGCCAGGGGCCTCAGCGAACCGGCATTCTCGATTCGTGTCATCCCTGCAAAAGTCTCGGCAATGGCGCGGTGGCCCACGTCGATGCGATCACTGTGCCTAACGGTCGACAGCCATTCGGGCCGTTCGCTAGAGGCCAGCCTTGATGAGATCTGCCGCTTTCTCGGCAATCATCATCGTTGGCGCATTTGTATTGCCCGAGGTGATGTCCGGCATGATCGACGCGTCGACGATGCGCAGATTGTCGATGCCGTGGACTCGCAGATTGGCATCGACCACGGCCATCCGATCGCTGGAAGGCCCCATCTTGCACGTGCCGCAGAAATGGTAACCGGCAAGACCCTGGCGACGAGCATAAGCCATGAACTCGTCATCGCTCTGCACCGTCGCGCCCGGCATCAGTTCGTCCTCGACATAGCTCCCCAGGCTGGTTTCGGTGATCATGCGGCGGATCATCTTTTGGCCCGAAAGAAGTACGCGACGATCCTTCTCGCTGGCTAGGTAGTTTGGCTGGATGGCCGGTGGGTCGAAGATGTCCCTGGATTTGGCGCGGACATAGCCCGAGCTCTCTGGGCGCAACTGCCACGCACCAAGCGTCATCCCTGGGACGTCGTCGAGAACCCCGAGAAAACCCTCCTTGAAGCTGCCCGGGGTGAAGGTGACCAGCATATCGGGCGTGTCTAGCGCCGGGTCGGACTTCCAGAAGCATTGGCCCAGAACTACGCCGATACCGATCACGCTCGGCCGGTTGAGCAGCCACCGCACACCTTGCCCAACCAGTTTCGGGCCGCGCGCGATTTGATTGATCGTAGTCGCGCCCTTGACCCGAACGACCGTGCGAGGCGTGAAGTGATCCTTGAGGTTCTCGCCGACGCCGGGCAGCGCGTGGACGGTTTCGACGCCGATCGACGCCAGGTGTTCGGGCGCCCCGACTCCGGAGACCTGAAGCAAGCGCGGCGTGTTGATTGCGCCGCCGCTCAGGATGACCTCGCGCGTGGCCATCGCCATCTTGTGCTCGCCATCTGGCGTCACATAACGCACGCCTTTTGCCGTTTTGCCTTCGAAGAGCACGGCTTCGGCGCGGACATTCGTCCGCAGATCGATCTGCCCGCTCTTCAGCGCGGCATGGAGGTAGGCGCGGGCAGTATTGACCCGTTTGCCTTTGTGTATGTTGTATTGATAGACACCCGCGCCTTCCTGCCGCTCGCCGTTATAATCCGGGTTATAGGGCACGCCGAGCTCGCCCGCGCTTTTTATGAAGGCGTCGACCAATCCGTTTTTCCAGTTGAGGCCGATAATCGGCATCTTCCCGCCGCGTCCGCGATAATGCGGGTCGCCCATGTCGGTATGGTTTTCGGTCTTGCGGAAATAGGGGAGAACATCGTGGAATCCCCAGCCCGGATTGCCGAACTGAGCCCATTTGTCATAGTCGCCGGCCTGACCGCGCGTGTACACCATGCCATTGATTGCCGCCGACCCGCCGACGACACGTCCTTGCAAGGCCGGAACCGAGCGATCGTTGATCGCCGCACCTGGTTCGGTGGTAAATCCCCACGTCACGGCCGGATTGAAGATCAACTTCATGAACCCCGCGGGAATGCCGATGAACCGGTCGGTATCCATTGGACCAGCTTCCAATACGCAGATGCGTAAGCCGGGCTTTTCTGCAAGCCGTGCGGCGAGCAAAGCGCCTGCCGATCCGGCCCCGACGATCACATAGTCGAAGCTATCTTCGATGCGCTCCATGCCATTCGCTCCCGGATCTGGTTATTTGCGCGCGTTCAGAAGTTCGCGTGCGATGACGAGTTTTTGGACCTCCGAGGCGCCCTCGTAGATCCTCATCGGACGGATTTCGCGATAAAGCCGCTCGACCGTACTGCCAACCATCACGCCCGCGCCGCCGAACAATTGCACGGCGGCGTCGATTACTTCCTGCGCCGTTTCGGTTGCGACCATCTTGGCCATCGACACCTCGCGCGTGCATCGTGCGCCCGTAGTGTCCTTCGCCCAGGCCGCACGATAGACTTGAAGGCCCGCGCCTTCGATTCCCGTCGCCATGTCCGCCAGCTTCGATTGGACGCCGTCCATCTCCGCCATGAACTTGCCGAACAAGCGGCGTTCGGTGACGCGACCCAGCGATTCGTCTAATGCGCGGCGGCCGAAACCGAGTGCGGCCGCGCCGACCGATGCGCGGAAGATGTCGAAGGTCGCCATGGCAGTCTTGAACCCGCCGCCCGGCACCCCGATCAGGCGGTCGGCAGGCACGCGACACTCCTCCAACCGGATTGTGCCGCCGGCATGCGGCGCGACGAAATGCTGGGGCTCGACGCTGAGCCCCGGCGTATCGGCATCGATCAGAAAGGCGCTAAGCCCCCGCGAACCTGGCGCTTCGCCGGTACGCACGATCAAAATATAATGATCCGCAATGCCGGCGTTGGTAATGAACGTCTTGACCCCGTTCAGCACATAGGCACCGCCATCGCGAATGGCGCTCGTCGTGATATTCGCGACGTCCGAGCCGGTTTCGGGCTCGGTCAGCGCGAACGCGGCGATCGTTTCGCCGCGCCGAGCGCTGTCCAGATGCCGCCACCCCATTTCTTGCGCACCGGCGATCCAGAGCGGCGCAGTGCCGATGCCCTGCATGACAAAGGCTGTGTCAGCCAGACCGCCGCTTCGATAAGCGAGTATCTCGCGCACCAAGCAGACGGCGCGCAGGTCGACCCGCATGGCGGCTTCGCCGGCTGCGGGAATGATGAGGTCGAGCAGGCCCTCGTCGGCCAAGCCGCGCAGCATGCGTCGGACGGGTGGACCGAATGCAACCGGGTCGTGCTCGACTTCGGGCATGTCCCAGGCGAGCAGGCGGTCGCACAGGAGGCGGTGGCGGTCCTCCAGAAACGGTGTCTGCCAGATGATCGAGCGGCTCATCGTTGCACTCCTGCCAGGCGGAAGCGCGGGACGGCCGCGCCGTCCGGCATGGTATCGAAGAAAACGGTGACCCGCTCGCCGATCCGGATTGCGTCGATCGGCGCATCGACGATGTTGCTGATCAGGCGAGCAGGGATCGCGCCGTCGAGGCTGATCACCGCGACGACGTACGGAATGGTGTCCTCCGTCCCCGGTACCACCGCGCGTTCGACCACCGTGAAACTGTAGATTGTCCCCGTGCCCGGCAGGACCGGCCATTCGAGCGCCTGCGACCGGCAATGCGGGCAAAAGGGCGAGGGCGGCATGCGGAAACGCCCGCAATCGGCACATTGCGTGCAGGTCAGATGGCCAAGCTTTGCAGCCTCCCAGAATGGCGCGCTCCAGCTGTCGGCGACGATGGTCGCCAGGGCATCGGGCGGACGTTTGGAAAGCCGGCTCATGCGTCGGCACTCCTCAACATCACGCTGCTGACGGGGATGTCGGACGGACCACCAGTAACGAGGCAGAACCGTGCATCGGCAACCTGGTTGGCCGCCTCGCCGCGGAGTTGCTCAACCCCCTCGCGGACTTGGCTCATGCCCCAGATATACCCACACGACAGTTGTCCGCCGTCCGTGTTGGTCGGGATCGAACCGCCGTCGCGTCGAATGGCGCCTGAGGCCACAAACGGACCGCCTTCGCCTTTCTTGCAGAAGCCATAGTCTTCGAGCTGCATGATGACTTGGCTGGTGAAATGGTCATAGAATTGGGCGAGATCGATGTCGCTCGGTCCGGCATCGCTGCGGCTATAGAGCTGCCGCGCAACGGCGCCGTGACCGGAACTCGCAAAGGCGTCGTCCGACATATTCATCCAGTAAATCGATCGTCCCCATTCGCCCGCGCCGCCCTGGGCCGACGCGTGGACAAGGACCGGTTTGCGCCTGAGGTCGCGCGCGCGCTCCGCAGAGGTGACGATCACGGCAATCGCACCGTCGCTTTCGAGGCAAAAATCGAACAGGCAATGCGGCGAGGAAATCATCGGCGCTGCGAAATAATCGTCGATCGTCAGCGGCTTCTTCATCAACGCTCCCGGTTGGGTCAAAGCGTTGGTCCGGTTCGAGATGGCGACTTCGGCGAAATGTTCGCGCGTCGTGCCGTAAAGATGCATGTGCCGCTGCGCGAGCAACGCAAACATGTGCCCCGGACCGACCAGGCCGGCGGATTGATAGAAGCTGCTCTCGGCCGTCGACGGGTAGGTCGTAGGCATGGCGCCATAGCGCAGGTCGCCCTGCTGGACGCCACAAACGACGACGACGGTTTTGGCGAGACCCGCGACGATCGCGGCCGACGCCAGCCCGATGGCGCCCGCCGAGCCGCCGCCGTAACCTGTCAGCATCGAGGAGAATCCGACTTCGCGGATGCCCAGCGTCTCCATCAAACCGCCGGTGTCGAAATCGGCGGCGTAATAGGCGAAGCCGTCGATATCAGGCACTTCGATGCCGGCATCGTTCGCCGCCCCGATGATTGCCTCGCAAACCAGTTCCTGCAGCGTTTTGGGTGCCGAGCGGCCGCGCTTCCAGTAGGGCGTTGAGCCCAGCCCGACGATAGCGGTTCGGTCCTTGATGCCGAATTCATCGCTCATCGTGCGTCGACCGGTTCGGACGTGGTGCTCCATTTGCCGCCGGCCACTTTTTCCGGAGGAATAATGGCTTCGAGCTCAGCGCGCTCGGTGTCGGTCAGCGTGATCTCGGTCGCGGCAGCATTTTCCTCCAGATACTTGACACGCTTGGTGCCCGGGATCGGAAAAACGCCCGACATATGTTGCAGCCAGGATAAGGCGACCTGCCCGGCGGTAGCGCCTCGTCGTCTTCCTATCTCCTGCGCCTGGCGGACCAGCGCAAGATTGCGCGGGAGATTCTCGGCGGAATACATCGGCGCCTGGCGGCGGAGATCGTCCGCGTCGAGGTCCTCGATCGACGTGATCTTGCCCGCGAGGATGCCCCGCCCCAGGGGGCTATAGGCGAGAAAGGCCACATTCAATTCCTGACAGAGCGGGATCACGTCGCGCTCGACGTCTCGGGCGAACAGCGAATATTCGCTTTGAAGCGCCGTGATCGGATGAACCGCATGAGCGCGTCGCAGAATGTCCGGGGATACCTCCGACAGGCCGATCGCGCGGATCTTTCCCTCTTTGACCAGTCGCGCCAAACCCTCGATCGCTTCCTCGATCGGCGTCGCGTTGGTCTGGCGATGGATGTAATAAAGATCGATATAATCGGTGCCGAGACGCTTCAGCGAGGCCTCGCAGCACGACCTTGCATATGCCGGAGAGTTGTCGAGGTCACGGTCATAGGTGCTGCCCGAAGGTCCATCAGGATCGCGGACGACCCCGAACTTGCTTGCGATCAATACTTCGTCGCGCTGCCGGCTCTTGAGAAAGCGCCCAAGCAGCCGTTCGTTCTCGCCCTTGCCGTACAGGTCCGACGTGTCGAGGTGATTGATACCGAGATCGATTGCGCGGGCGAGCGTCGCATGGCTCTCGGCTTCGTCACCATGACCGTAGAATTCGGACATGCCCATGCAGCCAAAGCCCTGCACCGAACTCATTAGTCCGGATCGTCCGAGTTCCGCCCTTCGCATCTGTTTCTCTCCCCAGTCTGTGTAGGTCCGGCCTTTGCCTAGCCTAGCCGTTCGATGATGGTGGCGGTCGCGATGCCGCCGTTGCAGCACATTGCCTGTAGTCCATAGCGCCCACGGCGCTGTTCGAGCGCGTTCAGCATTGTGTTCATCAGGCGCGCACCTGACGCGCCCATCGGATGGCCGAGAGCGATCGCGCCACCATGCACGTTGAGCTTGTCCGGGTCGCCGCCGACATCGGCCAGCCAGGCAAGCGGAACAGGTGCGAAAGCTTCGTTGATCTCGTACAGATCGACATCCTCGATCCGTAGGCCAGCCATCGCCAACACTTTGTGGGAAGCCGGGATCGGGCCCGTCAGCACCAGTTCGGGATCGGCACCCACCGTGGTAAACGCAACGACGCGTGCGCGTGGTTTGATCCCTAGCGTTTCAGCATGACGGCGAGTCGTGAGGAGAAGCGCGGCCGCGCCGTCGCTGATCTGCGAACTGTTGCCTGCTGTGCAGCGGCCATCCTCGCGAAACACCGGCTTAAGTGTCCCGAGCCTTTCGAGCGAGGTGTCGCGGCGGATTGTTTCATCGGCGTCGAGCCGATCCCGCGCCACATCCGCATGCCTCTCCGCGATGGCGGCGATATCGATCGGTACGAGCTCGTTGTCGAAGGCGCCCGTATCGGCCGCCCGGGCGGCCAAGGTGTGACTGCGCATTGCGAAGCGGTCCAGGTCTTCGCGAGTCAGGCCCCAGCGATCGGCGATACGCTCGGACGCCTCGCCCTGGTGTGGCACTTCGAACCGTTCGGCCGCCATCCAGCCATAAGGCTCGCCATGAATCGCCCGATTAGACCCCATCGGCACGCGGGTCATGTTTTCGATCCCGCCCGCGACAACCATGCGGCACGAACCCGTGGCGATCATTCCCGCCGCAACATGTATCGCTGCTTCGGACGATCCGCATTTACGGTCGATCGTCATCCCAGGGATGGTTTCCGGCCACCCGGCACCCAGGAGGCTGGTGCGCGCCACATTAGCCGACTGTTCGCCGATCTGCGTCACGCAGCCGAACACCACGTCGTCGATGTCGGACGAATTCACTCCAGTACGCGCGATCAGCGCGTTCAAAACGATGGCGCCAAGATGATCGCCTCGCACTGGCGCAAAAGCGCCGCGGAAGCGGCCGATCGGCGTTCGCACGGCGCCGACGATGACAATGTCGTTGTCGGTGCTCACCGTGGACTCAATCCCGAGCCCGGGATCCTTCTGCCCTGCGCGTCATATTTGTAGACGCCATGGCCCACCTTGCGGCCGTAGCGGCCCGACTTGACCATTTTCTCGATCAGCGGACAGGGGCGGAATTTCTCGCCAAGCGTTCGATGAAGATATTGGATGACCGCGAAGCGCGTATCCCAGCCGGTCAAATCGCCGAGCTCTAACGGGCCCATTGGATGGCCGAAGCCCAATCGCATAGCGGTGTCGATGTCTTCGGCCGACGCGACGCCGGACTCAAGCATGTACATTGCCTCGTTGCCGGCCAGCGAACTCATCCGGCTCGTCGTGAATCCCGGCGCCTCTGACACCACGATCGACTGCTTGCTCATGCGATCCGACCAAGAGCGCAAGAGCTCAATCGTTTCCGGTGCGGTTTGCAGTCCCCGGACCAGTTCGACGAGCTTCATCTTGTGAACCGGATTGAAGAAATGCATGCCCGCCACGCGTCCGGGATCGGGCGTGGTCGCCGCCAATTCGGTCACGCTCAGCGCCGACGTGTTGGTAGCGAGAATGGCGCCGGCCGGCATGGCCGCACAGACCGTTTCGAAGATCTGAAGTTTGATCGCCATGTTCTCCGACGCGGTCTCGACCACCAGTCCAGCTCTGGCCGCGGCGGCACTGAGGTCGGGAACGATCTCAATGGCCGCCTTGGCATCTTGAGCTTGCGTGTCGCCGAGCTTGCCGAGTTTCACCGCGCCATCGAGGATGGTGCCGATCTCTACCGCCGCCTTCTCGGCGGCGCCGGCTTTGGGGTCGCAGAGCAACACCTTGCCTCCGGCCGCCGCAAAACCATGAGCGATGCCGGTCCCCATGAGACCGGCGCCAATCACGAGCACCGTGTTTTGAACCCCTGAAGTCATCAAAAACCCTCCTGAATCATCTAGCGGCCCGTGAACTTCGGTGTTCGTTTGGTTTTGAAGGCTTCCGCAGCCTCGAAACGATCCTCTGTGCCGAGCAGGAACGTGAAAAGATCGCGCTCGCGCGAGAGCCCCACGGCCAGCGGCCCGTCGAGGCCGTCTATGACGGCCTCCTTGAGGAATTGCACCGCGAGCGGTGGCTTCGCCGCGAGCGATCGAGCGACCGATAGCGTAGCCGCGTCGAGATCGGCCTTGTTCTTGGCGATCCGCGTGATCAAACCGTATTCCAGCGCCTTCTCGACCGAGATACGTTCGCCCGACAACATCATGTCGAGGGCACGTCCCAAGCCGATCAGGCGGGGAAGGCGTTGCGTTCCGCCCGCGCCGGGGATCAGCCCGAGATTGACCTCGGGGAGGCCGAAGCTGCTGCCTTTCGCGGCGATCCGGACGTCGCAGGCCAGAGCGATCTCCAGCCCCGCGCCAAGACAGAAGCCGTCGATCGCGCAGACCACCGGCTTGCTCATCGCCGCGATCGCGGTGGTATAATCCCGATCGGCCGGCGGCGAGCGCGTTTCCGCAGGGGACAGCGGCGCTCGTTGTTCCTTTATGTCAGCGCCGACGCAGAAACTTCGGCCGCCCTCGGCGCGGATGATGACGACCGCGATGGTCGAATCGGAAGCGGCCTCAACACAGGCGGCAACCAGGCCCAACCGGATCGCGTCGTTGACGGCGTTCAACGCATCGGCGCGGGCGAGCGTAATGATGCCGATCGCGTCCTGGCGTTCGAGCCGCACGACGGAGTCGACTGCCTGTGATGGCGATGCTGTCATCGCCTTACGCGTCCTGCTTGCGTACGGCTGGCTGCTTGGTCCGGTCCCACGTGTCAGGACCGTTGCCCATGTCTCGTAGAACCTTCTTCTGGACCTTCTGCGACGGCGTTTGGGGAAGTTCGTCGATCAATTCGACGTATCGGGGGACCATATAGGCCGGCATGCGCGAGTCACACCATTGCATCAGGTCGTCGAAATCCAGGTTGATGCCGTTGTTGAGGACGACGAAGACCTTGACCTCGTCCTCGCCGCCGACCTCGTCCGCCTTCGCGGCGACCACCGCGCATTCCGCGACCGCGTCGTGAGACCGCACCACTGACTCGACTTCAAATGACGAGATATTCTCGCCGCGCCGGCGCAGCGCATCCTTCACGCGATCGACGAAATAATACCAACCTTCGGCATCGCGGCGCAATCCGTCACCGGTGTGGAACCACAGGTTGCGCCACGTCTCGACCGTTTTTTCGGGCATGCCGAGATAACCTTCGGTCATAATGTAGGGCAGCTTGTGCCGAACCAGCAGCTCGCCGATCTCGCCCTCGGGCACATCTTCGTCGGTTTCAGGATCGACCAGCCGAACCTCGAAGAATTGGTCCATAAGCACGCCGGACGCGCCAGCCGGGCGTTTCGCTTTCCACGGTGTCTGGAAGACGTTGGAAATTTCTGTCTGGCCGAACCCATCGACGAACACGATGTCGCCGAAGCGCTCGACAAATTTCACCGCGAGCTCCGGATCGAGAGGCGCTGAATAGATGCGGGTGAGCTTGTGATCCTTGTCGTCGGCGCTGGGCGGTTGTGCGACGATGAAGGACATCGTTGCGCCGATCAGGTTACATACTGTCGTGCCCGAGCGGCGGATTCGGCCGAAGAAGTCCGACGCCGAGAAGCGGCGATAGAGCACGCAACGGGCACCGGCGACCAGACACGGGTAGACCGTTAGAAACTGCGCATTGCCATGAAAGAGCGGAAACGCGGTGGAATAGGTGTCGTGTTCGGTCAGCCGCGTAAGCTGCACATCTTCCTCGGCAAAGAAGTAGAAATGCGAGTGCGACATCAGCACGCCCTTCGACAACCCCGTGGTGCCAGACGTGAAGAGGACAGATGACATGTCGCGGGGTCCGACCTCGATGCCGAGGTTGGAGTTTTCGCTATCGTACAGATCGGCGAAATCGCTGACGACGACTGATTCGAACTTCGCTACTCCATCGCTTGGTTCGCCATCGTCGATCAGAATGCAGCGGCGAAGGTGGGGCAGTTCCTCTTGTATCTCGATCAGCCGAGGGGCCAAGGCAGGCGTCGTGAGCACTATCGCGCCTTGGCTCAGGTTTGTCTGGTGGCGGAGGAACGCTCCCTTGTATTCGTTTCCGACCGTGACCTCGATCGCGCCGAGCTTGGCAAGCGCGAACCAAGTCAGCACATACTCGAGGCAGTTCGGCAGGAAGAGGATGACGTAATCCCCTTTTTTCACGCCCATCTTTTGGAAGCCGCGCGCGAGTCGGTTGGCGATTGCGTTCACCTCGGCGAAGCTGTGAACGCGACCGGCATCGGTCCACTGGAGGAAGGGGCGGTCCGGCCGCGTGACAGCCTGATGCTCGAGCACTTTGGGCAGCGACCACTGATCGCGCGGAAAATGCGGCTCGAAATGCGGAAACGTCAGCACCTGCGCCATCTTCCGTGGCCCCCTCTCATAAGCTGTTTCTATATTTTGGGACTTAAATCCGAAGCCGTGGCAACATCAACAAGTATTTTCTATTGCGAATATCGTTCTATATGGAGATAAGGCGCGTGACAAGAAAAAGCGTTGGAGAGGCGGAAACGATGAGGGCAGGTGGCGAAATCGCCAATGCTACGCAGAACGGCAGCGGCACGGCGGCGCGCTGGGGGATGCTGTCCTATAAGCCCGTCGGGGCACTCATTTCCGGAATTGCTGTGCTTCGCTATGTGGCGGCCGCGAGAGCCCCGTTGCCACTGGCTCAAATTACCCGCGATCTCAAACTCAACCCTAGCACCTGTCTCAACATCCTGCGCACGCTGACGCAGGAAGGCTATTTGATCGTAGACCCCCACTCGCGGTTATATTCGATGGGTCTGGGTGTTCTCGACCTAGTCGGCGGTGCACTGGCACAGGGCGGCGACTTTCGCGCGATCCGGGCGATGACGGACGCGATCGCAATGAACGAGCACGTTACCGTCACGCTGTGGCGCCGAGTGAAGCGCGACCGCAAGATCCTCGTGCTCGAATCGCTGCCGGTCGGAGAACTGAGCATCAAGATGGCGGTGGGACAGCGACTGCCGCTGCTGGTGGGTGCGGCGGGTTATCTCTGGGCGGCCTACACCAGTCTGTCACACGAAGAGCTGGCAGAGCAATTCCGCGACATCCGACTCGAGCGGCGCCCGACGTTCAGCGAGTTCATCGAAGAGGCGGGACGCGTCAAGGAGCGCGGCTGGGCGCTCGACGATGGCTATTACACGTCGGGTGCGACATCGATTTCGGTGCCTGTTCTCGATGAGAAGAACGAACCGATCTTTGCCTTCACGGCAACGATGTTTTCCCAGCAGTTTCGGCCGGAGCGTGCCGAAGCCCTGGCACGAGAATTGAAGCGCCCCGCCGACCTGCTCTCCACTGCGCTATGTTACCTGTGACGTCCACTCGGCGCCAAGCCATCGCCCGCTCGCATGAGGAGGCGATCGAGATTCTCGCTGGCGTAGATGCGATATCGTTGGCGGCGCTCAAGCGTGAAGCATTCGATATCGCGCGGTCGGCCCACGGCGACCTGATCACTTACTCGCCAAAGGTGTTCCTTCCGCTGACGCGCCTGTGCCGCGACGTCTGCCACTATTGCAGCTTCGCGCATCCCCCGCGGCTCGGCGAGCGTGCCTATCTCACCGCGGACGAGGTGCGGTCGATCGCGGCCGCCGGGGTCGAGGCGAGTTGCGGGGAAGCCCTGTTCACGCTGGGCGAGGCGCCCGAACGGCGATACCGCGTCGCGCGCGAGGAACTCGCGGGCCTCGGGTTCGCCAGCACCAACGCATATTGCGCTGCTATGGCCGACCTAGTGCAGCGCGAGTTCGGTCTGATCGCGCACATCAACGCCGGCGTAATGAGCGCTCGCGACATGGCCGCGTTCCGTCGTGTTTCCGGATCGCAAGGATTGATGCTGGAAAGCGTGGCCGCGCGGCTCTGCGAGCGCGGACAGGTCCATTTCGGATCACCCACCAAACATCCCGACATACGCTTGGCGATGATCGAGCTTGCCGGGCGCCAGGCCGTCCCGTTCACGACAGGCATTCTCATCGGCATCGGCGAGACGCGCGCCGAGCGCATCGCTTCCTTGCTTGCCATTCGCGATCTTCATCGTCGTTACGGGCATATCCAGGAAGTCATCGTTCAGAACTTTCTTCCTAAAGCCGAGACCAAGGCGGCCGACCGCGAAGCTGCCGACTTCGAGGACCTGCTTTGGACGACCGCCGTTGCGCGACGCCTATTGCCGCCCGACGTGCATCTCCAGGTTCCCCCGAATCTGAGCTTCGACCGCTTTGGCGAGCTTCTCGAGGCAGGGATCGACGACTGGGGCGGCATCTCTCCGGTCACACTCGACTTCGTCAATCCGGAGGCACCGTGGCCTGCAGTAGATCGGCTTCGCGCCGCGACCGCCGCTGCCGGGCTGGACCTCGCGCCGCGTAGCCCGGTCTATCCGCGGTGGGCGGCTGAAGCCGGCACCTGGATCGCACCCGAGGTTCGAACGGTATTATTGCGCGCCTCGGGCGCGGACGGGCTGCTTCGAGCCGATCGTTGGTCGCCGGGCGCGCGCACCGACCCGCCGCGATTTGGTCCAGCCCTGACGAGTGCGTCGGCGGCAATCGATCGCGCGATCGCGGTCTGCCGGCGCGGGGAGGAACTGCCCGAGGCAGGTATTGCGACACTGCTTGGCGCGCGTGGCGGAGCATTCGAAGCCATCGTCGCCGCGGCGGACGATGCTCGGCGCGCGCAGGCCGGCGACACCGTTACCTACGTCGTCAACCGCAACATCAACTACACGAACATCTGCGCCTATAAATGCGGGTTCTGCGCCTTCTCCAAGGGCCAAAAACACGACCATCTGCGTGGTGCGCCCTATGACCTCTCGCTCGACGAAATCGCGCGCCGCGCCGTCGAGGCATGGGAGCGCGGGGCGACGGAAGTTTGCATGCAGGGGGGCATCCATCCGCGCTTCACCGGCGCCGACTATCTGGCGATCCTTCGCGCGGTGAAAGCAGCGGCACCCGCCATTCACGTCCATGCTTTCTCGCCACTCGAAGTGCATCACGGCGCCATGACGCTTGGAATTTCGGAGGCCGACTTCCTTGCAATGCTGCGAGATGCCGGATTGGGCTCCCTCCCGGGCACAGCGGCCGAGGTCCTGAGCGACCCCGTTCGCGCGCGCATCTGTCCCGACAAGCTGGACAGCGCCGGCTGGCTGCGCGTCATCGAAACGGCGCACAAGGTCGGGCTGAAGACGACCTCCACGCTGATGTTCGGCCATGTTGAAGGACATGCCGATGTCGCCCGCCACCTCATCGCCTTGCGCCGCCTCCAGCTGCGTACCGGCGGCATCACCGAGTTTGTGCCGCTGCCCTTCGTTCATGCAGAAGCGCCCATGGCGCTCAAGGGCCTGACGCGGCGTGGACCCACGTTTCGCGAGATGCTTCTGGTCCACGCGGTCGGCCGCCTCGCACTCGGCTCGCTGATCCCCAACATCCAGGCGTCGTGGGTCAAGCTTGGACCTGCAGGGGTGGCTCGAGCCCTTGGCGCCGGCGTGAACGATCTCGGCGGGGTGCTGATGAACGAAAGCATCTCGCGGGCAGCCGGTGCTGATCACGGCCAGGAATTGTCGCCCGCGTGCATCGAGGCGATCGCATTTGAGCAGGGCCGGCCGGCACGCCAGCGCACCACGCTCTACGGCGCTCCGGACGCCCAGCAACGCGGGCGCTCATTCGTCGCCCCGCCCTTGACCCCCATCGTTCTCACGCCGCCCCGCACGCGCGATCTCATCGAAGGAATGGCATGACATGACCGACAGACCCATCATCGCCGTGATTGGCGGCACCGGGCAGGAGGGGGGAGGCCTTGCAGCGCGGTTTGCCCATGCGGGGTTTTCGGTGGTGATTGGATCGCGTGACGGCACGAAGGCCGAAGACGCCGCAACGGCGCTGATCGCCCGGCTCGGCACTGGGACGGTACGTGGCTGCGACAACAAGACCGCGGCGGCGGCAGCGGATATCGCGGTTCTGGCGGTCCCCTATGTCGGTCAGCAGTCGACGGCGCTCGAGCTTGCTGAAGAGTTGACGGACAAGATCCTGATCGATGCGACCGTCCCCTTGATGCCGCCCAAGGTCAGCCGTGTTCAGCTGCCTGAAGGAGGTTCGGCCGTTGCGGCGCTCCAGGCAAAGATGCCCAACGTCAAGCTGGTTTCTGCTTTCCAGAACGTAAGTCACGCGCATCTCCATGACCTCGATCATGCGGTCGACTGCGACGTGCTCGTCTGCGGCGACGATGCTGCGGCCTGCGACACCGTTGTCGGCTTGATTGAGGCAATCGGCATGCGCGCCTTCCACGCGGGCGGCATTGACAATTCGGCGGCCGCCGAAGCGCTGACGTCGCTCCTGATTGCCATCAACCGCAAATACAAAAGCCCGGGTGCCGGCATACGGCTCACCGCCGTTTAGTCCCACCAATCCACGCAAGGGGGAGGCCCATGGCCCTGAAATTCACTGTTAACGGCAATCACTTCGTCAACGCCGGCGGTCTACCTGCGATGCTCGCCTTTGCGAAGGAGGCAGACGCGCTTGGTTATGACTATCTGCGCCTCGCGGATCACGTCACCGGCTACGTGGCGGAAAAGCATCCGGAGGTGGAGGTATCGCCCTACAACAGCCGCAGCCAATTCCTCGAAGTCTTCACCCTGATGTCCTACCTTGCGGCGCAATGCGACCGCATCGGGTTCATCACCGGCGTCCTCGGCCTGCCACAACGTCAGACAGCCCTGGTCGCCAAGCAGGCCGCCATGGTCGACATCTTTTGCGGCGGGCGACTGATCCTGGGCATCGGCATCGGGTACAACGCCATCGAGTTCGAGGCGATGGGGGCTGGCTTCAAGGATCGTGCTCCTCGTGTAGAGGAGCAGATCGAGGTTCTACGGGCGCTCTGGACCCAGCCAGAAGTCAGCTTCTCGGGCACGTGGCACGTGTTGAACGACGTCAATGTAAACCCTCTGCCGTTGCAAAGGCCGATCCCGATCTTCATGGGCGCCGGGCGGATGGCGCATCCCGTGCCGCCGCCCAAGGTTCTGGAGCGCGTCGGCAAATATGCGGACGGTTTCATGCCGCTGTTTCAGATCGACGCCGCCGCCGGTAAGCTCCCCGACGATCAGATCGCTGCGCTGGCGACGGTGCGCGCGGCGATGCAGGCGAATGGACGTGACCCGGGCTCTCTGCTGCTCGAGATGAGTCTGCTTCCGCACGGCAAGTCCAACGATCAAGTTGTCGACGAGATCGACTATTTGCGCTCGATCGGCGTGACCCACATCCATGCGCGCTTTCCGAACGAGGAACTGTCTCAGCAACTGGAGTTCATCAGCGGCTTCGCCGAAATTCGTGATGCATATATGCGGGGAACCGGGAAGTGACCACACTCATTCTGCGCGAATTTGCCGATGGCGTGCTGACGCTCACGCTCAACTTGCCGGAGAAGCGCAACCCCATCTCGGACCTTGGGATGATCGATGCGCTCGAGGCGACGCTGCGCGAGGCCGATGCCGACATCGCCGTTCGTTGCATCATCCTTACCGGTGCCGGAACAGCGTTCAGCTCCGGCGGCGACATCAAGAAAATGGTGGCGGGCGCCGGAATACGCGATGCCCTGCCGGCGCAGACGCGCCGCAACTATCGCGCCGGCATCCAGCGCCTCCCGCTGCTGTTCCAGGCGATCGAAGTGCCCATCGTGGCCGCAATCAACGGGCCGGCGATCGGCGCGGGATGCGATCTAGCCTGCATGTGCGATCTCCGTATTGCATCGGACGAAGCGAAGTTTGCGTCCAGCTTCGTCAAGATTGGCATCGTGCCGGGCGACGGCGGGGCGTGGTTGCTGCAGCGGATCGTCGGCGTCTCGAAAGCCACCGAGATGTCGCTCACTGGCGCCATGATCAGTGCCGAGGACGCGTTGCGGCATGGACTCGTCTCTAGAATAACATCGCCGGGTGACCTCCTGGGCGCCGCAATGGAGGTCGCCCGACAGATCGCGGACAATCCGCCGCATGCCGTGCGTATGACGAAGAGGTTGCTTCGCCAGGCACAGGAATCGACACTGTCGTCGATCCTCGACATGTCGGCGGCGATGCAAGCGTTGGCGCATGCCACTTCAGACCATGGCGAGGCGGTCGCAGCCTTCACGGAGCGCAGGGCGCCCCAGTTCAAGGGAGCGTGAAGGTGAGCGACCCGAAACGGGAACGCGACATCTGGGCCGTCATCCCGGCCAAGCCGCTTGCCGAGGCGAAGTCCCGCTTTGGGCTCGACCGGGAGCAGCGGCAAGCGATCGCGCAAGACTTCCTCCTGCGCGTGTTGCAGGTGGTCCGAGGGGCGATCCCGGCGCGCAACGCAATCGTCGTTTCGCGCGACGAGGACATTCTGGCGATCGCGCGCGCGCTGGGTCTGCGGGCGCTTCGGGAGAAGGCTGGAGGAGATCTTAACGATGCCCTCGGCGCCGCCGCGGTATACGCACAAGCGCGTGGGGCTGTCGGCGTGCTTTCGGTGTTCTCGGACTTGCCCTACCTGCTGGCCGAGGATCTGGAGGCCATGATTGCCGCGTTCGATGGCGATAACCTGGTGATCGCACCCGACGAGGACGGAGCGGGGTCGAATGCCCTTCTGATGCGGCCTCGCGCGGTGCCGTACCGGCACGGCCATGGCAGTTTTTGGCGTCACATTGAGGCGGCGCAGGACAAGCAGCTTGCTTTCGCGGTGGTGGCGCGCGCCGGGCTGATGCGCGATGTCGACACGCCCGAGCAATTGTCCGCCTTTGTCGCAAATAGCGTCGTGCTGGCGAAGCGGGATCTGCATTTCCACGCTTGACCCGGTACGGCTCGTTCAGCCGTCGCGGGGTCGCGGTCGCTGGAGGCGGCGGAGATGTGCAACGGCCCGACGATCGCCAAGGGCTCGATCGTCACCGATGGCGCCGAGGATCTGGGCAGACGGCGCATGCGACGAAGTTGGGCCGGAGAGCAAATACAGAGAGCAAATAAAGGCCGCCGGTCGGATCGATAGTTCTGGAGAGGTGCATTTATCATGAGCAGGTCGATCGAAGCGAATGGACGCAAGACGACGCCGCTGAGCGGGTCGCGCGTCGGGGATGGGGCGGGCACCTTCCGTGCCTATTACACGGTGGTGGTGCTGACGCTTGTGTATTGTTTTGCGTTCGTCGATCGGCAGATTTTCAACCTGCTTGTTGCACCAATCAAAAGAGATTTCGGCGTATCAGATGTGGAGCTTGGCTATCTACTCGGCCCAGCCTTCATCTTGAGCTACGTTGCACTGGGACTACCCGCAGGCTGGTGCGTCGACCGCTTCAATCGCCGCAACCTCATAATGTGCGCCGGCGTCTGCTGGAGCCTGGGAACGATGGCTGGTGCATTCGCGCAAAGCTATGCAGGCCTGTTCGGTTCCCGTCTCCTCGTGGGCGCGTCCGAGGCGCTGATCTTCCCGGCCGGCTTCTCGTTCATCGCGGACCTGTTCGATCGGCGACGCCTGCCACTCGCCACAAGTATCTTCATCCTCGCACCGTCGATCGGCAGCGGGCTCGCTCTGACCGGAGGCGGTCTCCTTCTGCAATATACGGAGCAATTTGAATGGGTGACGATCCCATTGCTCGGACGAATTCACGGCTGGCAGGCTACTCTACTCGTCATCGGAATAATCGGACTCGCTCCGGTCTTGCTACTCACAACCATCCGCGACGCCGCCCGACAGGCAAAGGCGTCCAAGCAGACCGAGCCACAGTTCGGGTTTCTCGAAGGTACACGGCACATGCTGACCAAGGGGCGATTTTACGCCGCGTTCTTTTTCGGCATGGCTTTCTCTTCGATGGTCATGCTCACCATCGGGGCGTGGGCTCCCACCTATTTGTCCCGTACCTTCGCGCTTAGCCCTGCCGAAGTCGGGACGCGCTACGGCCCGCTAGTCCTGCTATTCGGTCTTGCCGGCGGCATCGCGAGCCCCGTGCTGAATGCTTGGCTGGGCCGACGGTACCCGCTCGACTCGACCATGCGGACCGTCATTCTCGGGCCTGCAATGATCATCCCGCTCGCGCTGATCCTGCTGCTTGCGAAATCGCAAAGCATCGCTCTTGTATGTCTCGCCCTGTTGACCTTTACCTACAATTTCCCCCTTAGCATGGCCTCGGCATCGCTTCAGCTGGTCACGCCCGCTCGGTTGCGTGGCGCTGCATCGGCCTGGTACTTCGTGATCGGCAGCCTGATTGGCTACGGTATCGGCCCAACCGCCGTGCCGATTGTTGCCAAATCCATATTGCACGACCCGTCTCGCATCGGCTTCGCGATGGCGAGCGTTGCCGCGCTGTTCGCGGCGATTGCCCTAATCCTCTGTATTGTCGCCCATTCTGGCTTCCGGAGAGAGCGCTTGCTCCAATCACGATATTCTCTATAGAGTATTTTATGCTCTATAACGAATTTTGATTGCGATTCTTCCCGGAGTAGCGGAAAACACGTCCACCCGATCCTTGCGAATAATAGGACGGTAACTTGAGGGGAGGACTTCAAATGATCCGTCGATCGCCGATTCGCACAACCAAGCTGACGTTGCTGGCAACCACTGCCTTGTTCGCCACGGTTCCCGCCTACGCCCAAGACGTCTCGGCGCCATCGAGCCCCACACCTTCCGCGACCCCGACCGCGCCGGCTGCTGCGTCTGAAGACCGGGGAGGTCTGGAGGACATCATCGTCACGGCACGGAGGCGCGTCGAAAATCTCCAGAACATTCCCGTGGCCGCCACGGTGATCTCTGAAAAGCAGATCTCGACTTTCCAGATCAATTCGATCGAGAAGGTCGCCGCCATGGCGCCGCAGCTGATCGTCAGCCGCACGGGCTCGGGCAACGGCGCCTCGATCGGCCTGCGCGGCATTTCGGTCAACGCCACGAGCATCAGTCTCGAACAGTCCGTCGCCACCGTTATCGACGGCGTCTATTATTCGGGCGGTCGCGCGCTCAATATCGGTCTGTTCGACTTGTCGCAGGTCGAACTGCTGAAGGGGCCGCAATCTCTCTTCTACGGCAAGAACACGACCGCTGGTGCCATTTCGGTCACCACCGCCAATCCGACGAAGACCCTCACGGCGATGGCGCGCGTCGGCTACGAGTTCAAAGCTAAGCAACCTTATGTCGAAGGCTTTATTTCGGGCCCCTTGACCGACCAACTGTCCTTCCGCGTTGCGGGCTATTATTCGAACCAGTACGGATACCTCATCAAGAACGTCGCCGTTCCGGTCACGACTTATACGCGAGATATCGCGACGGGCATCGTCACGCCGCACACGCAGGTCAACCCCAACCCCAATACGCCCAACGAGAAGAACTTCATCGCCCGCGGCACCCTGAAATATGACTCGGGGAGCGGTTTCACCGCGGTGCTGAAGAATACCTATAACAGCTTCCACACCTCGACCGCGAATTCGTCGTATGTCATCGCGGCGTGCGAGAGTGGTCTCGTTCAATCGGACGCCACGGCGCCGTGCGGTTTCGCATTCAAGCATGTTCAGCAGGCAATTCCCGCCGATATCGCGGCTACCGTACCGGTGATCGACCGGCACGGCGGCAAGCCGTTTCTGGACTTCTACGGCAATAACACGACGCTTACCTTCGCGTACGAGACCGACAAGGTAAACCTGTTCCTAACTCCCGCCTTCACCAAGACGCGGACGTACTGGACCGGCGATTTCGATATGACAAACTTATATCTCAATCGCGCATCGACCCTGGGAACCGGGGGCAATGCTCCAGGTACTCGCGAACAGCAGGACGCATTTTCGGTCGAATTTCGCGCCCAGACTAGCTTGGGCGGGCCGGTCAACTTCATGGTTGGGGGCTATTACCAGCACATGACGCTCGGCTTCGAACAGTACAATATTTTCCCCGGGGGCGCCGAAAACAGCGCCGCCCCCGTGGCATTTGCGCGTTACCTGACGCTCTACAAGCTCGGGCACATGAAAGGCGATACCTACTCGGGTTTCGGTCAAATTCTGTGGGACATTACGCCGAACCTCAATTTGACCGGCGGCGTGCGCTACTCTCAGGAAAAGAAGAACAGCTCCCTGAACATTCCTTACGTCATCTCGACGTCCCTGGCTTCGTTCGCGGCAAAAACGCTGAGCCAGCCCAACCAGACGTTCACCAACACCTCGCCCGAAGCGACACTGACGTGGAAGCCGTCCTCGAATATCACGGTCTATGGCAGCTATCGGACGGGCTACAAGTCAGGCGGGTTTTCCATCAGCGGAACGATTTCGCCGCTGAGCACTTCCACCGATGCGACCTATCAGCCCGAGACGGTTTCGGGCTTCGAGGGCGGCATCAAGTCGACGCTCTTCGACAACCAGTTGCGCGTCAACTTCGACGGCTACTGGTATAACTATAAAGGTCTGCAGGTCGATTATTTCGACCCGACCACGATCCGCTATCTGACGACCAATGCCGCAAAGGCGCGCAGCCGCGGCCTCGAGTTGGAGACCGAATTCGCCCCTCGCAGCGCGCCCGGCCTGACGCTGCGCGGTTCTGCCGCCTATACAGACGCCGTCTATACGCAATTCCCGTTCGCGCCTTGCCTGGGCGGCGAGCGACCGAACGAGGGCTGCAATCTGGCGCCGAACGCTGCCGGAGCCTTTACGCTGCAAAGCCTGACGGGGCAGCGGACTCCGCAGGCGCCCAAATGGACAGCTTCGTTGGGAACCGATTATTCGACGCCCGTCGGCAACAATCTGAAGATCGGGCTTTCTGCGAACTTGCGCTATTCAAGCCGCTACAAGACCTATGCGTTTGCTCCGGACAACGCGTCGCGGTTCTTCCAGAAGGATTTCGCGGCGATCGACGCGAGCTTCAGCATTGCGCGCTCGGACGATCGCTGGGAGCTCGCTCTCATCGGCAAGAACCTCACCAATCATTTCATCATGACCTCAGCGATCGACAATACTTACACCGGTAGCGGAGCGGGGACGGTCGGCGGCATCCATTCGGATGTCCGAGCATCGGTGTCAGATCCGCGAACGGTTTCGCTGCGGTTCACGGCGAAATACTGAAGTCCGTGTGAACTGGCGCCGCGCCAGTTCCAAGGATTTACTCCACTAGGGAAATCCCCCGGCTCTGCCGGGGCGACTATGGACGTTTGACGTATCGGGGAGCCCATCGTGAACTCGTTTTCGTGAGCCGCCAAGCACGCGAAAGGAAGAGTCACGATGAGCGAGGAGAGTTTAAGTCGTCGTCCGTTAAGAAGCTGCTTGGAGCTGGGGGAGCGGCGCGCAGCCTTTGGCGAGCGAGGCGAGTGATACCGCGATCAGGCGCAATAAAAGCCTGAGCCAGGCGAGGATCAGCCGGAAGTTGTAGCCGACGGCGGAGAGGACGGCGTTGGCGTGGTCGCCGGCATAGCCTTTGAGGAAGTTACGGCCGAGATGGCCGTCGTTCTTGAGGTGCCCGATCACCGGTTCGACGGCGGACCGGCGCCTGAGTTCGCGCTTGATGACGCCGTGGACACCGCGCTTCTGGCCGGAGATGAAGACGCGGCGCGGATTGGGCACGGTGTGACCGCGGTAACCCTTGGCGACATAGGCGCGCTCGACCGGACGGCCGGTGAGCGCCTCGGTCTCGGCGATGACCTCGGCGAGCGTGTGGCCGTCATAGGGATTGCCGGGCAGGGCCTTGGCGTGGAGCACGAACTGGCCGCCCTTGGCGCGGTGGTTGGTGGTGGTGATCGAGACCTTGCAGCCGAACTCGTAGGGCTTGTGCGCCTTTCCTTGCCGATGCACTCGGTCTCGGGCGCGTGCCAGGAGTAGAGCTTGCGCCCGCGCTCCTGCTGGCGCTGCCATTGGATCTGATGCGCCTTGCGCAGCGGCACGTCGAAGATCGCGCGCAAGCCGACATCGCCGCGCGTCTTGCGGGCGATGTCGCGGCTCAACCGGCCGAGGCGGGTGCGCAGGAACCTCAGCTCGCGATTGGCGTGTTTGAACTGCTTGGCGTGGATGTAGCGGCCAGCCATCAGCGCAGCGCGCTTGACCGCCACGCACATTCCATTCGACTTCGCCGTCAAACGAAGCATTGCTGTTCTTGTGAAATCGCAGCCGGCGGGTGGCCGGCTGCTGCCCCGATCAGCGCGACTGACGGGGCTGTGGGTGGTGGGAGCGGCACGGTGCCGCTCGCATCAGGAGACCACCCATGGCACACAAGTTCAAACTCGACGATCTTCACCTCATCCTGCTCTCGACCGCCTCGCAGCGCGAGGATGGCAATGTCCTGCCCGTCGCCGACAGCATCGCGGACCAGCAGGACCGCATCGCCACCGCGCTGACCGATTTGCTCAAGCACAAGCTGGTCGACGAGCCGGTAGGTGCAGCAAAGCCTGCAGCGTGGCGAGAGGAAGGCAACGACCGCTTGGCCCTGATCATCAACGACGAGGGCCGGGCGGCGATCGGCGTTGGCGACGGTGCACCCGAGCCCGCGACCGGAGAGGATAAGGGACCAGCGGTTACCCAGCCACGTGCAACCTCGAAGTCAGCAGCAGTGATCGCGCTGCTCCAGCGTGAGCAGGGCGCTGCGCTGCCCGAGCTGATCGAGGCAACCGGCTGGCTCCCGCACACGACCCGCGCCGCGCTGACTGGCCTGCGCAAGAAGGGTCACGTCATCGAGAAGACCAAACGCGATGACGCAACCTGCTACCGCATCGCGACCGTGGCCTGATCATGGCGACGCTGGAGGACGAACTGGCTGCGCTGGCGACGATGTCGTCAGCGCAGCTGCGCGAGAAATGGCAACGCCTGACCGGCGCGGTCGTGCTCAGGATCAGCCCAGCGATGATGCGCCTCGCACTGGGCTATGAGTTGCAGGCGAGAGCGCTGGGTGGCCTGTCACGGGCCACGCAGCAGCGCCTCGCGCAGCTGGCGACGGCCAAGACCGTGACCAGCCCCGCGCGCGTGGGCACGCGGCTGGTCCGCGAATGGAACGGCACGGTCCATATCGTGACGATCGGGGAGGGTGGGGTGATCAACTGGAACGATCGCGAGTGGCGTTCGCTGAGCGAGGTCGCCCGCGCGATCACCGGCACGCGCTGGTCGGGCCCGGCCTTTTTCGGTCTCAAACGAAAGGGATCCCACGAAAGTACTACTTTCGCGGGTACCCGAAAGGCGGCGGCATGAACAAGGTGCGCTGTGCTATCTATACCCGCAAGTCGAGCGAGGAAGGGCTGGAGCAGGGATTCAACTCACTTGACGCCCAGCGTGAGGCCTGTGCTGCCTATATCCTGAGCCAGGCCAGCGAAGGCTGGGCCCAGATCCCCGACATCTATGATGATGGCGGCCTGTCCGGCGGCACGCTGGAGCGACCCGCGCTCCAGCGCCTGCTGGCCGATATCGCGGCTGGTCGGATCGACATCATTGTCGTCTACAAGGTCGACCGGCTGACCCGCTCGCTGCTCGACTTCGCCAAGCTGGTCGAGGCGTTCGACAAGGCGGGCACGTCTTTCGTGTCGATCACCCAGTCGTTCAATACCACGACCAGCATGGGCCGGCTCACGCTCAACATGCTGCTGTCATTCGCGCAGTTCGAACGCGAGGTGACCGCCGAGCGCATCCGCGACAAGATCACCGCCTCCAAAGCCAAGGGCATGTGGATGGGCGGCACGCCGCCGCTCGGCTACCGGCCCGATGGACGCAGCCTCGCCATTGTCGAGGAGCATGCCGAGATCATCCGCGAAATCTACCGGCGCTATCTAGACCTCGGCAATGTCCGGACCATCGAACAGCAGCTGAACAGGGAAGGGCGGCTATCGCCCAGACGCGCCAGGATCAGCGGTTCAGAATTTGGCGGGCTGCCCTTCTCGCGTGGTCAGCTCTACGCCATCCTCAAGAACCCGATCTATGTCGGCGACATCGCGCATGGCAAGATCGTCTATGCCGGACAACACCAGCCGATCATCGATCGCATCACATGGGAAGAGGTGCAGCGCCGCCTTGCCAACAATGTGCAGGGCGAACGCCGCGCCGTGCGCGCTGCCAGCCCCGCCCTGCTTGCGGGGCTGATCGTCGATGCAGGCGCCGCGCCGCTGATCGCGACCCATGCCTGCAAAGGCAATGTTCGCTACCCCTATTATGTCAGCCACGACATCCATCACGGTGTGAGCGACACCGGGCTCCGCATCCCTGCGAACGAGATCGAGACAGCGGTACTGCACGCTATCGTCCAGGCGCTGGACAATCCGCTTGCACTGGCCGCTCAGGCGGACCTCGTGCTGGAGGTTGCCAGCATCAATGGCATCGCAGAACGCGCGGCGCAGCTCGCCGGGCTGGCCAAAACCAAGCACCGCGACATGCTGCGCCAGCTGATATCGCAGGTGCGCGTCCATGACCGGCGGATCGACATTGATCTCGCAACTCACGTCATCGCCGACCATCTGCAGCTCTCGCTTAGTGCTGACACGAACCCCGCGGTGACCATTGCCGCCAATGTCCGGCTGACGCGCACGGGGCGTGCCGTTCGGCTGGTCCAGGAAGACGGCAGGGTTGCCACGACTAAGGCCGATGCGTCTTCGATCAAGCTGCTGCTCAAGGCCCGGCGATGGTGGGAAATCCTACGGCAGGGCGAGATGGATGTAACGATGCTTGCCGCGCGCGAGGGCGTAAACGACTCCTACATGACGCGGGTGCTGCGGCTGGCGTTTCTGGCTCCAGCGGTTGTTGACGGCATCTTGGCGGGGAGGGTGCGCGCTGGGGTCGATGCAGCCGCGCTGGTTGCGACCGGTGCGGTTAGTTTGCGGTGGGCTGAGCAGGGGCGGGCTCTGTTGCCTGGGGCGTTGGCGCGGTGATCGTCGCAAACGTCCCGCACGGGTTGCACTAGCCCCGGTGACGTGGCTAACGCTTTCATATGCCGGGGATCGGAAGCCGCATCGACGAGACCGGAACGCTGATCCGCGAGGGCGGTGGGTTCTTCCTCAGGCGCGATAGCGGTGGTCGGTATTCGCTGGAGCTCAATCGCGTGCCGGTCGATCACGTCGAGAAGCGCGTACGAGTTATCGGGACCTTGGTTGCTGAGGGGTTGGTCAGCGTGGATGGCGTGGCCGCAGCATAACCGCTGATGACGGCCGCTTCGCGCCCATCTCGGCCATCCAGTCACCCAGACGATGTTCCCCAAAGCCGACGTTCGTTCAGATTGCGTTGGCAACATGGGTGGAAGGCGGAACGGCCGCTTTGGAGAGGCCAAGTAGCATAAGCGGACGCTCGTTCATTGCACTCATGTGAACTGCTACGCGACCATTTTCGAGCATTCGGGATTACAACATCGCGGCTGGAAGCGGCCATCCGCCTCCGAGCCGCTGCCGGATTCTTCTGCGCCGACCGTTCAGCCAGGGGGAAGGCCGTTCACCTCTCCGCATTGCTCGCCTTGGGGACACGATCTGCGATAGGAAGGCTGCCTCGGGTGACGGAGCACCAAGGATGAGTTTGGCGAGACGTATTAGTCCTATGCAGGAGGTCATCGGCTCGATCCGGCTATCGCCCGTTGCTTCCGTCGTCACCGATCCCAACGCCGACGACAATCCGATCATTGCTGCCAACCGTGCGTTCGAGCAGCTTACGGGATACTGCGAAGATGAGCTCGTCGGTTACAATTGCCGGATTCTCGCTGGCCCCGACACGGATCCCGCAAGGCGAGCGGTGCTGCGCCAGGCAATTGCGCGCGCTACGCCAACCATGATCGAGCTGGTGAACTACCGGAAGGACGGCAGCAAATTCGTCAACGCGCTGATGATCGCGCCTCTTCTGGACGATGACGGGAAGCTGGCCTGCTTCGTGGGAAGTCAGATGGAGGTCGATCGTGCGACGGTACCGCAGCTAGCCACCACGGCCGCAGAGCGGTTGAACGTGCTCACACCGCAGCAGCGAGCGGTTCTCCGCCTGGTGGCGCGAGGCTGGCGTAACCGGCAGATTGCTGGGGAAATGGGACTGACCGAAAAGACCATCAAAATCTATCGCAGCGCGCTTGTGAAGCGCCTCGGTGTGGCCACCAGCGGCGAGGCGATGCGCCTGGCGGTAGAGGCCGGATTCTAGAGCCGCGCCGCACCCCTCGCCACGGCGAATCCTGTTGCGCATAAGTTCGTGTTCGATATGGACTTTAGTCTATATCGTGGGGCCGGGGGCTCAGCACAGGATCAGGCAGTGCATTTGTCGGACTCAAGGAAGCAGCCCACTGCAGAGACATTCCAGCTACTCGTGGACGCGGTCAGCGATTACGCGCTCTACATGCTCGATCCCGGCGGCCGCATCGTCACCTGGAACAGTGGTGCGGAGCGCTTCAAAGGCTATTCCGCCGAGGAAATCATCGGCGAGCATTTCTCCCGCTTTTTCCTGCCGGAGGATCGCGAGGCCGGCGCGCCGGCGTTCGCGCTTGAGACTGCCGCACGCGAGGGGCGGTTCGAAGCGGAGGGCTGGCGAATCCGGAAGGACGGCAGCCGCTTCTGGGCGCACGCGATCCTCGATGCCATCCGCGGCGAAGACGGCTCGGTCGTGGGTTTCGCCAAGATTACCCGCGATATCACGGAAAAGCGACGCTTGGAGCAGGCGACCTATGATAGCGCGCTGCAGCTCAAGATGCTCGTGCAAGGCGTGCGAGACTACGCCATCTACATGCTCGACCGGGACGGCAGGATCACGAGCTGGAACGCCGGCGCGCAAGCCATCAAGGGCTATGCCGAGGAAGAAGTGCTGGGGAAGCACTTCTCGCTCTTTTATACGACGGATGATCGCGCGCGCAGCACGCCGGAAAGGGCCCTGAAAACCGCCCTGCTGGAAGGCAAGTTCGAGGCAGAGGCGCAGCGGGTGCGCAAGGACGGCTCACTCTTCTGGGCTCATGTGGTGATAGACCCCATCTACAATGAGGTCGGCGAGCATGTCGGATTCGCCAAGATCACGCGCGACATCAGCGAGAAGAAGCAGGCGGAGCATGAACTTCGCCAAACCCAGGAAGCCCTGCTCCAGTCGCAAAAGCTTCAGGCGCTTGGCGAGCTTGCCGGCGGTATCGCGCACGACTTCAACAACCTGATGACCGTCATGCGCGGCTCGGCCGACTTCCTGCTGCGCCAGCCGGACATGGACGTCGAGAAGCGCAACCGCTACCTCAACGTCATGCTGGAGACGGCCGAACGGGCGACTGGGCTTACTTCGCAGCTGCTGGCCTTTGCGCGTCGTCAGCCACTGGAACCCGAGGTCGTCGACCTCAGCGTCCGGCTCGATGCGATGGCCGAGATGTTGGAGCGCACCTTGGGAAGTCGCTATGAGATCGAACTCAATCTCGCGCCCGCGCTCTGGCCGGTCGAAATCGACCCGAATGGGCTGGAAGCCGCGTTGCTGAATGCGGTTGTCAACGCCCGGGATGCCATGCCTAATGGCGGGAAAATCACCCTGTCGACCACCAACGACAGAAGGCCCGAAGGCGACGGCGTCCTTCTGTCGATCCGGGATACCGGCGAGGGAATCCCTCCCGAGACGCTGAAGCGTGTGTTCGAGCCGTTTTTCACGACCAAGGCGATCGGCAAGGGCACGGGGCTCGGTCTGTCTCAGATCCACGGCTATGCGCTCCAGTCGGGTGGTTCGGCCCGGATCGAATCGGAGGTAGGCAAAGGCACCGTCGTGGAACTCTGGCTTCCGCGAACGGACAAACAACCGCTCAGGGAAGCTATTTCACAGGATCAGGCCATGATCCCGGCGGGGCTGAGAGTCCTCGTTGTCGAAGACAGCGAACATGTTCGCTACTTCGCGCGTGAACTGCTCGATGATCTCGGCTGCGAGGTGATCGAAGCATCGAATGGCGGCGAAGCGCTGGAGCTTCTGAAGGAACGTGAGGTCGATCTGGTCTTTTCCGATATCGTCATGCCGGGAATGAGCGGTCTGGAACTGGCAATCCAGATAAGGGACACCTATGTCGACATCCCGGTTTTGCTGGCGAGTGGTTATAGCAGCAAGCAGTTCATTCCCCGGGACGAGCGGGAGTTTCCGATACTGCGAAAGCCATATAAGCTTGCGACGCTCGCGGCCGGCATCAATCAGCTGGTAGACCCCCGCCGTTGAAGGTGGAAGCGAACCCTCGCAAGTGCTGACAAACCGACGCTGGAAGTAATCCGATTGTCAACGACACGATTGATCATAACCAAATTACAACGGCGTCAAAGCGGGGCCCCGAGTTGTTTGGGGGGCAAGCGCCTCGGCGCTCATGTGCAGCCTGAGGCCGCGCGCTACCTCTTCCGCTGCCTGGATACGTGGCTCGCGCTCACCTCGCATACCGCTGGTCTTTCGCTCCGCGCGGATCTCAGCGGCACGATCTTCGATCAGCACGTCCGCTATGGTGATCTTCCACCCGACCACTGGGTCTTGGGGCGGAGACCCGCGACGTGTGGGCAACCGGCCCTCAAGCGAGAGCAACACCTGCTCCTGAAATATCGGATCAGCAAAGGCGCTCCGATCGGCATTGCCAATCCGTGCGAGGTCGGCCGCGGTTACCGGGTCTGCCTTTTTGTCCGTCTTCGACTTTTCAAGCCTGCGATGCAGCGACCCAATGCTGTCCCGATCGAACAGATAGTCTGCGGAAGCAGGTGAGATAGGGTTCTCGGGCATGGATATCCTCGCTAGCATCCAATAGTTAATGCCTGCGTGCTGCGATTCCATGGTTCAGGGGCCAAACTTCTCCCATTTGACGACCCTAATTCCATTATTCGAGAGCCATAAAATTCCCATTTAACCGGAGGCGGATGCCCGGCGAATGATGCAGAAAATGGCGAAAATCAGAGGGTTTTGTCGCGCCAAAGCGGAGACTTCATGGATCGCGAATTTGCGTTTTCGTTGAATAGGGAATTTTCGCGAGGCAAAGGTTAAACCGTACTGCTGGCCATGGGCTCGGATAAAGCACGGCGATTCTCCGCCACATGCGCCGATTTGCCGCTCTCCGCGGTACAGAGGGCGGCTGGAAATGGCGCAGTTTCGCGGGGGTTTTGCGGAATTTCTCCAGTTATCTCAATAACTCGAGACTGGCTGGCGGAGCGGGAGGGATTCGAACTCAGGCGCTAAGCAGCTGATTTGCCGTGCTTCTGATCGATCCGATTTCCCGCGATACCTCGGAATGTGCCTCGTCGACTTTTCCTCTGAAAACCGTCACTTGTCGGCTCAGTTCGACTGCCTGCACCGTATTCGAACCCACGATATATGGCAAGATTCCGGGAGCCCCCAAACGACCGAGTTTAGGACGAAGCCGTAGTTCCCACCTCGCCACTTCAATGGCGGCTTTCGACGAAGGCATGCGCTCCTTCATTGCAAGGATGCCGTCGTCGTTCGACTGAGGTTGGGCCGTCTGCAAACAGGCAGCCGCTTTTCGTGGCGGCTTTCGCGAAGCGGCTTCGCTGTTCGAGGGCCTCCGTATGATGGATGCGCCGATGCTCAGGCCGCTGTACTTCTCGATTGTGGAATAGCCTGAATCGGCAGAAGATTGGGAATGTCGGCGACCGTATCCTACAACGAAATTGCCGCGGCGGTGATTGCGAATGGGCACGCGCTTTTGCTCGATCCGTCGGTGCTGTTGCGTTACACGCTCTCTGCATTTGCCGAAGGAGAGGCATTCTTTGCGCAGAGCGAGGCGGCCAAACTGGCAGCCTCGAGCCCGGCGCTGTTGGAGGGCTATCGTCCCTTTGGAGCGGAATATTCCGAAACGCCGGACCGCCCCGATCTGTGCGAGTTCTTTGCGGTCTGGCCGTGGAATCAAGGTCTCACCGAAGTGGGCGAATGGGCTTCCAGGTGTGCCCTGCAGCGCGGCATGTCAGATGCCCTTCCGGCCTTTGCGGCGGTTGCCAACGGACTGATTGACGCACTGAGGCGCCAGATCAACGCGAGCGCTCCGACGATGGAAGTGTCGCCGGCCTCCTATCTCCAGATGAACCACTACCGTCCGCGCGACTTCGATGAGGAGCTACTTCAAGATCCGCACGAGGACGGGCATATCCTCACGATCCTGAAATCGACGCACCCGGGTTTGGAGATATTGATCGGCGACGCCTTCGTCCCGATCACGCTGCCAGATGATGCCTTCATGGTCCTGCCGGGCAGCATGATGACATTGATTACGGGCGGAAGGATTGCCCCATTGTACCACCGTGTCCGCAACGACCACGCGACCGCGTCCAGGCAAACGCTGATCCATTTCGTCAATCCGAGTACGATCGAGGAGACCGTGCCATGGATCGAGAACGCGGAAAATCGAAACGTGAGCATCAGGGAGCTCGCGCTCTCCTGCATCGGCGCGCGTTGATCGGCTGCCATCACGCAGCGAGAAGGTCTTGCATCCAGCTTAATTGGGCCATGGCCTCTTCACGCGACGATCCGACGCCGATCGCGCCAAGGATCGGGCGACTTGCGCTTACGAACGACAGAATCACACCGCGCTCCCCGCCGCGCCGCAGCAGGACGGGTGAAAGGCGCTGCAGGATCTCGCACGGCGTGATCGCCGGCGGGCCATAGGAGATCGCGTCGTCAGAGACGAACGACTTTTCTCGCCAGTGCTCGCCGAAAATGGAGCGGGCTGCTCCGACGACATGAGTACCGCCCGTAAGGCGCACATTGCTCTCCACGGCGACGGTTCGACCGCCGGCATCGATGACGAAGTCGACATCGAAGGTTCCCCGGTATGACAATGAGCGAAGCAATTCGCCGACGATCAACGTCTGCCGACGAACCTCCTCTGCAACGGGCGATAGCTGCATGGCGCCGTCGATTGAGATGCCAGCAAACGCGCCGCCGGCGCTCAATACCTGGTCGCACGCATAGTCGAACCGGACGCCCCTCTCTTCGACGGTCGCTTCGCCGGATGGAGAATATCCGTCGCGGGATCGATCGAGCCGGACGCGCTCCTCGACGATGTAAGGACCCTCGGACCACACCGAATCAGAGTCGAAGAGAGTGGCGATCGCTGTGCCTACATCCTCCAATTCGGCCGACTGGAAGTCCTGCGCATCGATAAACTTAAGCCCCCATCCTGACTCGCCATTGTGGACTTTGACGACGACGTCGTACCCCTCGGACAGGAGGGCTAAGGCACCCGAGGCAGTCTGGGCTGCATCATGGCAAATCCGGCCCTTCGGCAATAACAGCGCCGAGTTTTCGAAGAGGCGACGAAAACCTGCCTTGGAGTCTACCTCGACCGCGGCACGAAGTGCTGCGCGATAGTCACCCCATCCCAGCGTGTCGCTCAACTCGCAGAACTCGGGCGTAACCGCATACGGGCAGACGTGACAGGGCGCCCCGGCGGTTTCGTGGCGGAGTCGCTCGAGCAAGACGATGTCGTCCAGAATGTCAGCGCAGAGCCGTAGCGACGCTGCAACGGGGACCCACACCTCGAGTCGCTCGGCGTTGAGCAACTCTGCCGCTTGGGCGATCAGGTCAGCCGCGATTGGGTTGGGCGTTACGATGATCTTCTCGCGCCCGCCCCAGAATAGTGCGCGCCCGGCGAGATCGCGTTCATGGAGCGCGCGGTCGCTCGCCGCTCCCGCCCTATCGAGCAGATTGGCGAACGCTTCTGCGGTATTGGCGATGATGATCTCGAGCAATTCGGCTCTTCTATGGTTCGATACGGGGCGCGGTGGCGAGGCCTTCGCGTGCGGCTGCGGTTTCAACGATGTCGAGGACGAGCGTCTCGAACGAGCCGCCCTCGAACGCGGACATCATCGTGAGCGTGTTGTTCAGGCCGTGGGTATTAGGGCCGATACCGGGATTGTAATTGACCTCAAGCAAATAGGCGCCGTCGTCGTTCACACGGTAGTCCATGCGCGCATAGTCCCTGCATTCGCAGGCCTCGAAGAGCGTCGCTGTCCAGGTGTGGAGCTGCGTGGCCAACGCGTCGTCGATCATCGCGGGAACCATCACCTCCTTTTTCCCGCCCCACTTATACTCGTAGGACCTTATCTGCTCGCGCGGGGAAGCCGCTTCGGCAAACAGGAATTCCAGAGGCGGCAAAGTTCGCACGTTGCGACCGTTGCCGATCGCCCCGATCGAAATCTCGCGACCCTCGATGAACTCCTCGATTAGCGCCGGCTGGCGATAGAGCCCGTGCAGCGCTGCGACGCGTGCTGGCAATTCTCCAAGGTCGGAAACGATGCTGTCGGGCGTGATGCCGATGCTCGCCTCTTCGCGCAAAGGCTTGACGATAAGCGGCATGCGCAGATCGGATACCGCAGCGGGAAGATCGTCATAGGCGATGACGAAGCAGGGAGTGCGGATTCCCAGCGATTGCGCCACGCGCTTAGTGGCACCCTTGTCGAGCGTCAGCATCATCGAAAGTGCGCTGGCCCCGGTATAGGGAATCTGGAGGGCTTCCAGCATCGCTGGCACCAGCGGTTCGTAGCTGTTCGTTCCACCGAACGCCTCGGCCAGATTGAACACCAAGTCGAAATCGCCCCGGGTATCCCTCAGTTGCTCCCAAATTCCGTACGTTGTCTCGCGGTGTTCGACCTTGTGGCCGGCCGCACGGAGGATGTCCTCGATCATTGGCGCGATGATCTCGATCTCGACTTCACAACTCAGATCGGTCGCAGATCCCTTTCGGACCTCGCGCGCGACGTTGTAGAGGATGAGAATTCTCATGCGCGACCAGTGTGCATGAAACTGGCGTTGATTTCGAGATCGACACCGCTCCCGATGTGGATCAAATGCGCCGTCATATCCGTAGGCGGCGAAGGTCGGGACCGATGGACTGGACGGAACTTGAGCGCCGCATCGAACTCCTCAGTTCGACGATCAGCGGAGTGGTTTCGAGCGGGCGCGGCGACTGGAAAGCGATCTGGAGCGACATCCGGCTGATCGGCCAGGGCTTCAAGGGAAGCTATTTCCCCGACCGAGAGCGGCGCGAGGTCGCCTGGATGACATTCCAGACCGCCGTTCAGGCGGTTAAAGATCAGCGCGAGGAGAACCAGTCGCGCCACAACCAGATGTCTGAAAGCTCCGGCCGCCATTTGCGTCATATCCTGCAGTTGGTCGATGCGGCGGGACCGGACAGCGCGTTCGGCGACCTCGCGATCATGCTGGCGACTGGCGGGATGAGCATCTTCGTGCAAGCCGGTATGGATGCCGTCTTCGGGCCGACCGATGAGGTACGCCTCTCGCTCGATCGCCGCAATCGCTGCCTCAAGGACGCCGGCACATATTTGAGCGACCACAAGGGCGAAATGACCGGTGCCGACAAGGCGGAAGCGTTTAGTGCGATCACTAATCAGCGCGCGAACGTCCAGAGCGACTGGGCGGCCTATAAGGAAGCACAGTCCCGCGCGTTTGACGCACGGCAGGAGCGCCGCCAGGAAAAGGCGGAGAAGCATGAGCGCTGGCTGCGCGGCCAGCATGCCTTTCTCAATACGCTCGCCGACGCGCACGACCGAAAGAGCGGGCAACTAGAGCGCGCGCTATCCCACCTGCAGGATCTCTATAGCAAGCGGGCGGACGCCTGGTCGGATAGCTTCCGCGAGCGGGTCGACGGATGGATATACGAAGCGAAGGAGCGGATCGACCGGCTGGAATCCGACTTATCCGATATTAAAGCGAAGATGGCCGAGGTGAGAGACCGGCTATAGAGGTCTTGAAGTCCGACGACTTCAAGCGTGCCAAGTGAACGAATGGCGGGTTTTGGGGGGATCGGTCAAAGGCCGAACGTCCCCAGGTTTTGGCGCGTGGCTGATCATCCACTTTGACCGGCCGATCGGCAGCTTTCGACCAGACCAGGTGCGCTATAATTCCTCCGCATTGATCCGGACGGTGGGTTCGAGAGCGTTTGAATAGTGGCTTGGCACCGGTTGGGGCACCAGGCCATGCTTCTGCTGCCGCAACATCCTCTCTGCCGCCGCAATGTCTACACCTTTCGGCGCTTTCCCTCGAAGCCATCCTTCACATCGTTTACCCAAGCCATGATCTCTCGGTCGCTCCACCGCGACGCGAACGGCGACAGCTTGTACGGCGCGGGGAACTTCCCTTCCTGGATCAGCCGGTAGATCATCGACTTGCCGAGACCTACGCGGCGTTTGACCTCGTCGAGCTTGACGAAGCGATCCGGGATCTCAGTCTCGGCGCTCATTTTCCGGTAGGGCGGCTGCGAACGAAACTACGATCGCTCTCGAGGAAAGCCGCCAGCATCGCAGGAACGAGGTCGGTGATGGATTCTTCGCGGCCGTAGGCTTCCGCGTAGAGCGCCGCGTATTTCTGCAACATCTGGTGCAGATCCGGCGTGACCGTTATCGCCAGCTTGACCGGTGTTCGGTCCGGCAATCTAGCCAATTTCAGTTCGGCCATGATTTCCTCCTATTCTTTCCAGCGAGCCAGGATGAGGTCGCGGTGCACAACCAGGCGGACCGGCGCGCCGGGCCGGATCGTGATCGTCGGCTGGATCTGCAGATTGCGGGACGTGATTTGGTCACCGGCGCGTGACACGTTCTGCTGCGTCGATTCACGGATCGCCTGGACCAGATCGCTCTCGCCGGAGAAAGGCACGTTCGCGCCCACGCCGAGCAATGTCGAAATCGCGACGCCCTTGAGCAGCGCCCAGGTGTGAAAATCGACTTTATCGGCAAGCCCGGCATAGCCTGACGGGTCGGTCGCGGGCACGTTGTCGAGCCGGATCGAACTGCCGTCGGGCAAGATGATCCGCTGCCACACGACCAGCGCGCGCTTCTGCCCGAAGGCGACGACGCTGTCGTAACTGCCGATCAGTCGCGCGCCCTGCGGAATGAGAAGAATGCTGCCCGTCGCGCTGTCGAACACCCGTTCTGTCACCTGGGCGGTGACGAGACCGGGCAAGTCGGACCTGAGCCCGGTGATCAGGCTCGCCGCGATGACGCTGCCAGCGGACAGCATGTTCGGCGACGCCGGTGGACTCAACCGATGCTCGTTGACGTCGCCGCCAGTGTCGCGCGCAGCGACGAAATCGGCCTTGCGCTGCTGGGCATTGGGATCGCGATCAGGATCGATAGCGATCCGCGACGCATCGGTGGCTGCGACCGGTGGCGAGGATGGCGTCGCAGCGGCGTCGCGGCTCGGATCGGTGCGATTGCCGGATTGCACCAGCAATCCCGATTCGCGCGCCGCCTTCAGCTCCGCCGCGCGTCGATCGCGTTCGGTCGCAGCGGCTTGTTCCGCGCGCCCGGTTTCGCCGCCCACCGGCGCGATGCCCATGGCACGCTGATGATCGAGGATGGGCCGGCCGAGATCGCCCGGCAGAGGCGATCCGAGTTTGGGCACGTCGCCATAGCTGCCCGGCAGGCCGCTCAGTGTATCCGCTGGCGCCTTCGCCGCGACTGTCTGGTCGTCGGCTTGTCCAGCGAGGTGCAATGCGGATGGCCGCAGCGCGACCCACGCCGTCGCGACCAGGCTGACGGAGCCGAGCGCTGCAATCGCCACCACGGCACCCCGCTTGAAGCGGATCGCGCGCGCCGGCTGGGCACGAAGCGCTAGCGTTTCCGGGTCCACCTTGCCCGGTGCGGCAGGGGCCTCGGGCACCGGTGGAGCTGCTGCCTCGACGGTCATGATCCCCTCCGCTTGGGCGCGCCTTCCGCCACCCTGCTGATGCGGACGATCTGCTGGTGCTTTGTCCCGAGGCGAAGTTCGGCGACGTCGAAGATCCGATCGACGACATAGAAGCGGCCCTTCACGCGATAGTTGACGAGTTGAGCCTCGCCTTTCCCGTCCACCAGGAAAATCGGCGGCGCCTCGCCGACCGCCAGCGTCGCCGGGAACTCGATGAAGGTCTGGCGCCCGTCGTCGAAAGCACGAAACGGCCGCCAGGCCGGTCGATCGCCCGATACGGCATAGTTGAAATGAAGCTGCTCGACCTCGATCCCGGCTGCCACCGGAGCCGCCGCCTCGGTCGCCGCTGCGGCGCGCTTCAATGCGATTAGCGCATCCTGCGGATAGGTCCAGGAAAGCGCGGCCAGCGCCGTCTTCGCCATGCTGGTCAGGGCGATGTGATAGCTGCGCCGGTCGGTGGTGATGATGAGGTTGGTGGACAGGCCGGCACTGAACGGCTTCACCAGAACATGCGTTCGCTTCTCCGCGCCTGACCCGCTGGTCGTATCGCCGATCACCCAGCGCACCGTGTCGCCGCTTGCCACGGCCACCAGCGTCTCACCCGCTTGCAGCGCGATGTCGGTCACCCGCTCAGGGGCGGTGATGACATGATAGATGGCGCCGTCGGCGAACGGATAGACCTGCACGGCGTTGATGAAGCCCTGCGCGACGGGTTCGATCGTCGCTGCGCGGTTGGCGGCGGCGACCGGCGTGGTTTTGTGCATGGTCGCCTCTACCGGTTGGGCAGCAACGGTCAGGCAAGGCGCCAGCAGCGCTGCGGCTGCGAGAATTCGAGTCATGGCTGGGTCTCCGTATTGACGGTCGGTTGTGCGGCAAGGTTCGGGTCGAGCGGCGAGCCGAGCGGCACGTTGCTGGGCGGCTGCGCCGTGCGCGCTGGAGCAGTCGACGCTGCGGGCTCGAGTTCGCGGCTCCAGTCGATCGCGTCGATGTAGATGCCGAGCGGGTTCTTGCGGAGTGTGTCGGCCGATACCGGCGGCTTCGTCAGGATCGTCAGGATGCCGGTCCAGTGAGAGGAACCTGCCGCGCTCCCACGTTCGTAGGCTGTCTCGGTCCATTTCACCTGGAACGAGCGATCCGATGCCCGGACGACGCTGGTCACCTGGACGGACACGGTGCGCTCGCCGATCCTGGCGAACGGGTCCGCAGCCCGCGCATAGTCGCCGAGAACTTGGCTTCCTCGCGTCGTGGTGAAGTCGTAGGCCGACAGCCAGTCGCGGCGCATTAGCACCGGGTCGAGCGAGACCCCGCGGACATTCTCGATGAACTTCGCCAGATGCCACGCGATCTGGGGATCGGTCGGGTGATAGCCCGCTTCGGCCTCGGTCACGGCCCGGGCCTCGCCCAGGCGATCGACCTCGACGACATAGGGCGTGACCCGGCTTTGCAGCGACTGCCAGATCAGCGCGCCCGACATGGCGGTCGACAGCGACAGCGTGCCGAACGCCATCAACCGCCAGTTGCGGGCCTGGACGCGCGCCGACCCGATGCGGTCATCCCAGACCTGGCCGGCGCGTTGATAGGGCGTCTCGGGCTCGGGCGTCTGCGCATAGCGCTGGACGGCGCGCTTAAAGAACATGGGGCTTGAAGATCATGGCTCAATCTTCCCTTTCCTTGATGTCGGGGGTGGCGGAGGCGCCGCCGCGATCGCCTTCTTTCAGAGTCTGCATGGCGATATGGCGGTGGTGACGGGCGTCCTGCTGGCGGCGCAGCGAGCGTGCCCAGGACGGCACGCCATCGCTGCCGGCGTCTGGAGCTGATCCGGCAGAACCGGTGCCGCCATTGAGAGCGGACCAGGCGGCGTCGCGCCCGCGCTCGGCGGCTTCCGACAATCCCAGCGACGCCGAAGCTTTCTGGCGGACCGCGTTGCCGGCCGCCTGCGCCATGCCGCCGATGCCGGCGCCGACGCTCGAAGATCCCGCCGCGGTCTGGCCAAGCTGGTAGGAAGCTGAAGCCGCCGAGCCCATGGTCGTGCCGGCCCGGATCGCACCGAGCGCAGCACCGCCGACCGCACGGGCCGCGCCGATCGTAGCGCCGCCGGCAAGCATGGTGACGCCCGCCGCGCCGACGGCTGTACCGAGCGCCGCGCCGGCACCGAGCTGCGGCGCGCCAGCCACGAGGCCCGAGGCAATGCCGGGACCGAAGATGCCGAGGCCGAACAGCGCGAGCGCGCCGAGCGTCAGGCTCATCGCGGCGCCGAGATCGGGTTCCTGCCCCTGCATCGAAGTCGTGAACTCAGCGAAGAAATTGGAACCGATGCCGACGATCACGCTGAGCACCATTACCTTGATGCCCGACGAGACGACGTTGCCGAGCACGCGTTCGGCCAGGAAGCTGGTGCGATTCCAGAGCGCGAAGGGCACGAGGATGAAGCCGGCCAGCGAGGTCAATTTGAACTCGATGATCGTCACGAACATCTGCACGGCGAGGATGAAGAAGGCGAGGATGACGATCACCCAGGCAAACAGCAGCACTGCGATCGTCAGGAAATTCTCGAAGAAGCTGACGAACCCCATCATGCTCGACGCCTGCTGGAGCAGTGGCCAAGCGGCCGAGAATCCGGTCGAGGCGACGCGGCCGGGTTTGAGCAGATCGTCCGCCGACAGGGTTCCGCCGCCGGCCGTGAGTCCGGCTTGCGCGAACGACTTGAAGATGATGTCGGCAAGGGTCGAGAAGCTGTTCAGGATGAACGAGAACGCGCCGATGTAGAGAATCTTCTTGATGAAGCGGCCGATGACATTGTCTTCGCCGCCCATCGCCCAGAACAGGCCGGCGAGCGTGATGTCGATGCCGATCAGCGTGACCGTCAGGAAGTGGACGTCGCCGCCCAGCAGCCCGAACCCGCTGTCGATGTAGCGGATGAAGGCCTGCATGAACCGGTCGATGACGCTGAGGTCGTTCACATGACTCTTCCATCAAGAGGGGTGCCGCGGGGCGCGCAGGGGGAGCATCACGCGCCCCGCGGCGACGGCGGCGGGAGGCGATACCGCCGCCGCCTGGCCGACGTCCGACTACTGGGGCGTGTAGGCGGAGCCGGTACCGAGGAACTTCGTCGTGGCGGCGCGTCCCTCGGCCTCGGCCTGGGCGCGGCGCGCCGCTTCCGTGGCTTCGGCGCGGTATTGCGCCGTCATCAGGTTCTGGATCTGGAACTGCTGCTTGGCGGTCAGCGCAAGCAGCTGGTTGGTCGCCTGTTGCGCCTGGAGCGAGCCTTGCGCCCCCTGGCTCTGCGCAACGATTCCGCTCATTGCATTGGCGTCGGCCTGCACGTTCGCGACGACCTGGGACTGAACGCCCATCGTCTGTCGATACCCGGCCATTGCAGCATCGAGCCGCGCCTTCGCATCGATCACGCGCTGGTTGGTGGTCAGTGCCTGGTTGAAGTCGGTCGGAAACAGGCGCTTGAACTGCTGGTCGAGGCCGTCGATCCGGAAATCGATCCCCTGGGCCTGTGCCATTAGCCGGTCGATCGCCTGCAGGTTCTGGGTGAGCTGCTGAAGCTGGGGGAAATCGATGCGAGTAAGGTTCTTCGCCTGGTTGGTCAGCATCTGCGCTTCATTCTGGAGCGACTGGATCTGATTGTTGATCTGCTGGAGGGTTCGCGCGGCGGTGAGCAGGTTCTGGCTGTAGTTGCTGGGATCGAACACGGTGAACTGCGCGTGGGCGGGCGCACTCGGCACGATCAATGCACATGCAAGCGAACCGATAGCGCCGGCCCCGAGCGCGGTCGCGACCAGATATTTGCGGATTGGGATACGCATCGCATTTTACTCCTTGGCTTGGGGGACGGAAAAATCGGAGAGGAGGCCAGCGGCCCAGTCGAGGCCGGCTCCTGCAAGAAAGCGGGCCGCGAAATCCTCGGGGCCTTGTTCGCCCAGCAGAGCGTCGATCCGCGCCTGGGTCGCGGGATCGGAGGCGCCGCACAGCGCCAGCGCGATCGGGCCAAGGCCCAGCTCGAACAGGCGGTTGCCGCGTGCGGATTGTAGATAATAATGCCGCTTGGGCGTGGCGCGGCTGACCAGCTCGATCTGGCGGTCGTTGAGCCCGAACCGCTCATAGGCGGCGCGCGACTGCGGTTCGATGGCCCGGTCGTTGGGAAGCAATATGCGCTGCGGGCAGCTTTCGATGATGGCGGGCGCGATGTTGCTGTCGGCGATGTCCGCAAGGCTCTGCGTCGCGAACAGCACCGCGACATTCTTTTTTCGCAGCGTCTTCAGCCATTCGCGGATGCGCGCGGCGAAGAGCGGATGGTCGAGGAAGATCCATGCCTCGTCGAGCACCAGTAATGTCGGCCGACCGTCAAAGCGCTCCTCGAGCCGGTGGAAGAGGTAGGTCAGCACCGGGGCGACCACGCCGGCCTGTCCCATCAGGGACTCGGTCTCGAAGCACTGTACGTCGGCGAGAGCGAGATGCTGTTCCGCCGCGTCGAGGAGACGGCCATAGGGGCCGTCGAGCGTATAGGCGGTAAGCGCGGTGCGCAGCGCATTGGACTGGAGCAGCATGGCGAGCCCTGTCAGCGTGCGCTCCTCCGGGGGTGCCGATGCGAGACTGCCCAACGCCGACCAGACGGCGTCCTTGACCTCGGGCGTGACCAAGACCTTTTCGTGCGCCAGCAGCGCCGCGATCCATTCCGCCGCCCAGCTCCGCTCGCTGGCATCGTCGATCCGGCGCAGCGGCTGGAACGCCAGGGTTTCGCCGCTATCCGCGCCGAGGCCGAGGGCATGATGCGCGCCTCCCATCGCCAGCACCGCCGCGCGCGCCGAATAGCCCTTGTCGAAGATATAGAGCTGGGAGCCGCCGTAGCGCCGGAACTGCAATGCGATAAGCGCCAGCAAAACCGACTTGCCCGCACCAGTCGGGCCGACGACGAGCATGTGGCCGACATCACCGACATGGGTCGAGAGGCGGAACGGCGTCGAGCCGCTGGTTTGGGCGTAGAGCAGCGGCGGCGCGCCGAGGTGGCGGTTGTCGGTTGGTCCCGCCCAGACCGACGACAGCGGCATGAGATGCGCGAGGTTGAGGGTATGGACCAGCGGCTGGCGAACATTGGCGTAGGCCTGGCCGGGTAGCGACGACAGCCACGCCTCGACCGCGTTGACGCCCTCGCGCTTGGCTGTGAAGCCGAGGCCATTGACGATCCGCTCGACCGCGCGGACCTTGTCCTCGGCTCGGGCGCGATCGGTATCAGCGACGGTGATCGTCGTGGTCAGATAGCCGAAGGCGACGTGATCGCCGCCAAGCGCCTGCAGCGCGAGATCGGCATCGACCACCTTGTTGTCGGCGTCGGTGTCGAGAAGCTGGACCGGCTGGTTGTACATCACCTCGCGCAGCAGCGCGGTGATCGATTTGCGCTTGTTGAACCATTGGCGTCTGATCTTGGTCAGCGCCTTGGTCGCGTCGGTCTTGTCGAGCGCGATGAAGCGCGTGACCCAGCGATATCCGAAATCCTGATGGTTGAGCGCGTCTAGGATGCCGGGCCGGCTGAGGTTCGGGAATCCCAGCACCGTCAGCGTGCGCAGATGGCTCGCTCCGAGCATGGGCTCCAGCCCGCCCACCAGCGGCGTGTCGGCGAGCAGCGCGTCGAGATAGATCGGTGTCTCCGGCACGGCGACCGGATGACGGCGGCTTGAAATGGTGCCGTGGAGATAGGTCAGCGTCTCGGCGTCGCTCAAGGGCCGCGCCTCGGGCATGAAGCCCGACAGGAGGTCGAGCACACGATCGGTCTCGGCGATGAAGCCGGCGAGGCCGGCGTGCCAGTCCCGCCCTTTCGCGTCGTCAGGCCGCTCGACCAGCGTCCGTCCCGCCGCGTCGCTGCTGTCGGCGGGCGGCAGCCAGACCAGCGTGCCGTGGAAGCGGCTCTCGAAATGCTGACCCTCGGCTTCGAACCCGGCTCGCCGCTCCTGCTCGACCAGCCACGACGCAGGATCGGGAAAGGCGCTCTCGGGATAACCGAGCGCCTCGCGCCGTTCGGCCTCGAAAAACAAGGCCCAGCCCGAGCCGAGCCGCTTGAGGACATTGTTTGCCCGTGCGCAGGCCGACACCAGTTCCGCCTCGGTCGCGCTTTCGAGATCGGGACCGCGAAAGGCGAAAGACCGCATGAAGCTGCCGTCCTTGTTGAGGACGATGCCGGGTGCGACCAGAGCGGCCCATGGCAGATGATCGGCAAGCCGGTCGGCGCGCGACCGGTATTCGGCGAGGTTCAGCATGCCAGATATCCTTTCTGGCGCAGATGGCGGAGCAGCACGGGCACGAAGTCCGGATCGCGGCGGGCCGCGAACACCGCGATGCTGTGGCCGATCGCCCAGATCGCGATCCCGACCAGCCATTGCTGCAGACCCAGCCCGACCGCGGCCGCGATCGTGCCGTTGACGATCGCGATGCCGCGCGGCGCGCCACCCAGCAGGATGGCTTGCCCCAGGCTGGCGTGGATCGGCGCCTCGAATCCCTCGATGTGGCTCACGCGACGAGCGCCCCGCCGCCGAAGCTGAAGAAGGACAGGAAGAAGCTCGACGCCGCGAACGCGATCGACAGACCGAAGATGATCTGGATGAGCTTGCGGAACCCGCCGGCGGTCTCGCCGAACGCGAGCGCCAGGCCGGTAGAAATGATGATCAGCACCGCGACGATCTTGGCGACCGGCCCCTGGACCGATTCCAGCACCTGCTGGAGCGGCTGTTCCCACGGCATGCCCGCGCCGCTGGCATAGGCGCGGCTGGTCATGGTGATCGACAGGCCGAGCATCAGCCCGGTGACGAAGAAGCGGTCGCGGTTGGGAATACGAAATATAGTCATGTCAGTCTCCTTCACGGTCAGGGGTCAGGATCGGGGTGAGATCGACGACGGCGTAGCCGCCGTCGGGGTCGAGCCCGGCGACGCGGGCGATCGTCTCGATGCGCCGCGCGGTGCCGCGCCCGGCGATGAAGACGATCATGTCGATGGCCTCGGCAACCAGGCGGCGCGGTACGGTGACCACGGCCTCCTGGATGAGCTGCTCGATCCGGTAGAGAGCGGACGCGGCGCTGTTGGCGTGGACGGTCGCGATCCCGCCGGGATGGCCGGTGTTCCAGGCCTTCAGCATGTCGAGCGCCTCGCCGCCGCGGACCTCGCCGACGATGATGCGATCGGGCCGCAGGCGCAGAGTCGAGCGCACGAGATCGCCCATGGTGACGGCGCCTGGCCGAGTCCTGAGCGCGACCGTATCGCGCGCCGGAGATTGCAGCTCGCGGGTGTCCTCGATCAGGATCACCCGTTCGTCGAGATGGGCCATCTCGGACAGCAGCGCGTTGGCGAGCGTCGTCTTACCGGAACTGGTCCCGCCGGCGACGAGGATGTTGCGGCGGTCGACGACGGCGAGCGACAGCAGGCGTGCGGCTTCCGCCGACATGATGCCGTCGGTCACATAGTCCATCAGCGTGTAGATCCGCGCTGCGGGTTTCCGGATCGAAAAGCAGGGAGCGGTTGATACGGGCGGCAGGATTCCCTCGAACCGCTCGCCCGCGCCGGTGCCGAGTGGCGGCAGTTCGGCCGACACGATGGGCTTGTCCCCGTGCACCTCGGACCGGACATGGGATGCCACCAGCCGGATGATCCGCTCGACCTGGGGTGCATCGAGCTTCACGTCGGTATCGACACGGCCCTCGCCGAGAATATCGACGCGCAGCGCACCGTCGGGATTGACCATGATCTCGATCACCCGCGGGTCGGCAAGCGCAGCGGCTATCGCCGGTCCCATCGCTGTGCGCAGCATGGCGCGACGGCGTTCCGCCGAGACGCTATCGTTCTGGGCGGGCATCACAATGCACCTCCATCGGGCTCGGCGGGCGCCAGTGTGCGGGTGCCACCGGCGAGGTGGCGGCCGACCTGCGAGACGAACGCCTCGAACCGGTCGCGACCGATCGCACGCGCTGCGGCATCGGTTTCGGGCAACGGCGCCGTCACCATCAACTGGTAGCGGACGAACAGCGCCAAGCTTTCCAGCAGCACGTCGATGTCGCGCCGCGCGCCGGCGAGTTCGCGTGTCAGACGGTCGAGGCGAACCTTCAGGAGGTCGTCGATTTCCTTGGTTCCCCGGCGCGCCAGCCAGTCCTTCAGCGCGTCGTTGACGAGGTGGCTCTTGTTGCCGCGCGGACCGGCTGCGAGCGTTTCCAGCGCGTCGCTGAGTTCGCGGTCGATATAGAGGTTCTGGCGGATCTTCATCGCGGCCTCAGAAATCCGGTATGAGGTCGCGCTTCGCGCCCTCGTTGATGGCATGGCCCCGGACGACGGCGTTCTGCCCTTGCGCCTGGTCCATGGCGCGCTTGTCGGCGGCGACATCGTCGTCGTCGGGCACGATCTGGGGATCGCGCGTTTCGGCGGCGTCGGTCGCCTTGGAAACCTGCTCGGGAAGGCCGGGATGGCGCTGCTGCTGCATGCCGCCATCGTCCTCGCCGCCTGCGGCGTGCTCCGCCTGGTGCAGCCGGTCATCGGTGCTGCGCACCTGGTTGGACCAGTCGTCACCGCGCGACTTCGGGCGGTCGACATATTGGCCCGATGCCAACACCGGCACGGGTGCCACGCGCGCGGCGAAGTTTCGATCGCGGAAATAGCGCAGCTTGCGCGCCCGGATCGGCGCGAGCCCCGATACGAGCACGAGTTCCTCGTCGGGCGAAAGCTGCATCACCTCGCCCGGCGTCAGGAGCTGGCGGGCGGTCTCCTGGCGGCTGACCATGACGTGCGCGAGCCAGGGCGCGAGCCGGTGACCGGCATAGTTGCGCATGGCGCGCTGCTCGGTCGCCGTGCCGAGCGCATCGGAAATGCGCTTGGCGGTCCGCTCGTCATTGGTCGCGAAGGCGACGCGGACATGGCAGTTGTCGAGGATGGCGTTGTGGTCACCATAAGCCTTCTCGATCTGGTTGAGGCTCTGCGCGATCAGGAAGGCGCGGATGCCGTAGCCGGCCATGAAGGCGAGACTGGTCTCGAAGAAATCGAGGCGGCCCAGTGCCGGAAACTCGTCGAGCATCATCAGGAGCTGGTGCCGGCGCGAGGACATACCGGGCTGGTCTAGCCGCTCGGTGAGGCGGCGGCCGATCTGGTTGAGCACGAGCCGGATCAACGGCTTGGTGCGGCTGATGTCCGATGGCGGGATGACGAGGTAGAGCGACAGGGGCCGTTCGGCCTCGATCAGGTCGGCAATCCGCCAGTCGCACCGCGAGGTGACCTCGGCGACGGTCGGATCGCGATAGAGGCCGAGGAAGGACATGGCGGTCGACAGCACGCCGGAGCGCTCATTCTCGCTCTTGTTGAGCAGCTCGCGCGCGGCGGAGGCAACGACGGGATGGACACTGGGGTTCTTGTCGTCGCCGAGATGATTGGTGGTCATCATCCGGCGCAGCGTGGCAACGAAGCTGCGCTGCGGATCGGAGAGGAAGGTTGCGACCCGTGCGAGCGTCTTCTCCTTCTCGGCATAGAGGATATGGAGGATCGCGCCGACCAGCAGCGAATGGCTGGTCTTCTCCCAGTGGTTGCGTCGTTCGAGCGCGCCTTCGGGATCAACGAGAATATCGGCGATGTTCTGGACGTCGCGCACCTCGTTGATGCCGCGCCGGACTTCGAGCAGCGGATTGTAATGCGCCGACGCGGCGTCGGTCGGGTTGAACAGCAGGCAGTGCGAGAAGCGTGCGCGCCAACCGGCGGTCAGCGTCCAGTTCTCTCCCTTGATATCGTGGACGACGGTAGAGCCGGTCCAGGACAGCAAGGTTGGCACCACAAGACCCACGCCCTTGCCAGAGCGGGTCGGCGCGAATGCCATGATGTGCTCGGGGCCGTCATGGCGCAGATAGCGACCGCCAAGCGTGCCGAGCATGACGCCAGCGTCGCGATGGAGCCCGGCGCGCTCGATTTCGAGGGGGTTTGCCCAGCGCGCCGAACCGTAGGTTGTGACGTTGCTCGACTGGCGCGCGCGCCACAGCGAGCCGAAGATCGCCGCCGCGCAGCCGACGAAACCGCTGGCGCCGGCGAGCATGCCGGCCTTGTCGAAGACGATGGGGGCATAGGCGTCATAATGATACCACCAGCCGAACAGCGCCCACGGACGGTAGATCGGAACGGCGCCGAGCCGGAACCACGGCAGCCCCAGTTCGGGCTGATAGGCGAGCATTGCTGCCGCCCACTGCGTCGCGGCCCAGACCCCCGCGATCACGATCGCGAAGACGACAAGGATCTGGCCGATGAGCAATTTGGTGGGTGTCACATCGAGGCTCCCGCCCGCCGAACAGGATCGGCTCGGGCGGATTCAGACTCGGTGACAGGCTCGAAAAACGGAACGGGGCTGATTGGCGCAGATGGGCTCGCCTCGGTCCATTCCGGTCAGTTGTCAGAACCAGATGCTATCCAGCAGGCGTCGCCCGGCGGTTAGAGGCCAGCGTCGGCCCGGAGCGTTTCGATGCGTTCGCGCGAAACGGTCTCGACGATGTCGCGAAGGGCGCGGACTGACTGCGATAGCGCGTCGAGGTCGTCGTTGCCGATCTCGTAGCTCGCCGAATATCGCGCTTCAACGTAGGCGCGCTTCAGCAGTTCGAACCGACGGCGGTCGATCCGAGCCGCGCGCGGCCATGCCTCGATCAACCGCGGCTCGCTGTCCTCGGCGAGCGAGCGCAGGAACTTGATATTGTGCGAGCGCGGGAAATAGAGAGTGCGGACGAGAAGGAAGCAGGCGTAGGCCGTTTCAGATGCTTGATGCAGGTTGAAAGCCGCATGCCGTCGATATCGAATTGGGTCATCGGTACGGGCCTGTTGCGCCGATGCAGTTTCAAGCCAGACGTCGATATCGCCCAGCTTCTCCTCGAAGTATTTTGATGCCATTTCAAACGCGTCAGCCGCCGTCAGCGGTTGCGGTGTGGCGAGCGCACTGCCGGGCAGTTCGTAGAGAACAATGCCGTCACGGACGATATCGACCCAGAAATATTCGCCCCGGCTCAGCGCCTGATTCACCTCTTCCAGCGTGTGCACGATGATATTCACGGGTCGCCCGATCGCGGTGTCGCGCAGGATTTTATCTTCGGCAACGTACCAGTAATCGGCGATGTCCGTGAGATCTGGGTGATTGACGATAACCAGCAGGTCGAAATCTGACTGGTAACCATTCTCGGGCTCATCAACCCAATCGTCCCGCGCATAACTGCCGAACAGGATGACCTTGAGGATGCGGCCATTCTTCTTCCACGGCTGGTTCGCGCGCGCGGTCGCCTCGGCGAATTCGCCCATGAGCAATTGCGTTACCCGGTCCAGCTCGCCCTGGTGGACTGGTGGCAGATGATCGATGCCGTTCTTCATCAGCGGATTCTCGTGAGTAAGCCGTCCCTACGCAACCCTTCAATTCGCGAGAGCGGCTCTGACTATTTGATCCCCAACGAGTTCATCATATTTTGACGAGCACCTTGGCCTCCTCGTCGCCGTTTGCCACACGACGTTGCGCCTCGATTGATCGTTGCCGCGACCTCCGGGCCATCCCGAAGACGTCTGCCTTGCGGACAAGCACGCGGGAGTCTTCGCGTATGATCACGTCCTGTCGCTTCAGGTCGATGGTGATTGAGGAGACCGTCTCCGGAAATGGTTGGCGCTTGTCTGTGAGAGGGAAGAGTGTGGTGAGACGACGCAAAGGGTCTAGCCGAACGATATGTTCTTGGTCGATCTCGCCCGAGAGGTACACCGCGCATCCCACGTAGCACCTGAGCAAACCCTCGAGGTCGACGACGCGCCCGCTGTCAATCACTAGGCGACCATCCTCGTCGATCGCCCCGAAGCCGTTATCAGCGGCGCGACGAATGGCAGCGGCGGTCCGTTGTGCATCTGCAAGAGCATGTAGGTATTCAAGCGCCTGCTCGGCGAACTGCTGTTGACTGCCGAAGTGATGGCGGATGTCGCGCACCATGGCCGGGCTTGGGCGGGCGGCCGAGCGTGAGCGGTTGAGTATGTTCAGGGCCTGGTGGACGAGCAGGTCCTCACGCCGCTCGGCTGCGGCCCGTCCAAACAGCACCTCATCGATGCTGGCATCTTGGCTAACCTCCAGCGCGCGACCGAACGAAACGCGCTCAGCCGTAAGGAGATCATGTACATCGGACGGCATTTCGTCGGGATGTGGCAGCCGCCCGTGCCGAAGCGCGAATCCGGCGATCGCATCGATCGCGTCCGCGATTCGATCGATCAGCTGCGGCTTGGTGCTCGACACTCTTGCCGGACGGTCGGTCCGGTACGCGCTCGTAGACGCCCGTCGTCCGCGCCGTCGGTCGAGCAGGAAGTCCTGCTCGTCCTCGGGCGAGCGGAACAGGGCGAAGATTCCCGGCGCCAGTGCGACAGGTTCCACACCCGCGGTCTGGGTCAGGATCGCCTTGAGCTCGGCCTGCTGGAAGTACTTCTGGAAGGTGCCGCGGGCGGTCAGGTAACCGTCCCCGAACTGCCGCAGGCCATCCACGGGCACAGCGCCGACGATCATCACTGAGACAACCAGCACCCGCCGTGCGAGCGCCCATGCCGCCTCGAGGGCAGCCACTCGCTCGGCCGGATTCTCGATCACATTCAGCACGAAGCCGAGATTGACGATCTCGGTTTCTTGCAGTGGCCTGTCGCGCGCGAAGTGCGGGTCCCAGCCCGTTGCCTCCACGCCTGCCGACCTAAGCGCCCGAAGGTCGTCGCCCTGCCCGCATCCATAATCGAACACAGTGACCCCTGGCCGAACAATTCCGTACCGCACAGCAAGCGACATCGGCTGAGACAGCGTGTGCCGCACCATGGCCGTGCGATGGCGGTGGACGGTGGCGGTGGTCATGGGGCCACTACGTCGTCGCCGACGATGATCAGTCCCGCCTGGGCGAGCCGCTCGGTCCAGGCTCTGCGTCGGCCGATGGCGTGATTATCCTTGAACAGGCCAATCTCCACGAGCTTTCGAGTCGTTTCGGCCCACCGGGCCACCCGCGGATCATGCGCCATCAGCAGCTGCTCCTTGCGATGTAGGATCAGCGGATTGTCCGAGCGGCTGAAGTCGGTGCGAGCGTGCTCGCCCGTCGTGAGGTTCACCCGCGTCGACGCGATCAGGCGCGGGAAGGCGGCGGTGTCGAAGTCCTCGTACTCAAGCAGCGCGACGACATCACTTTCAAGCCGGGCGACGTTCCAGCGTTGGGGACTTATCACTGCCACCGCCTGATCGACTTTCATCCGCGCATCTGTCGCAAGGGCGTCGATCGCCTCGCGGTGGACATAGAGCGCGCCGCGGACGAGCTTCCCGACGACCATCTACTCCGCCGCTTCCTGACGTGCCCCCAGCCACGTCGCGATCACGGCGTCGGCCAGCTCCTCGACCTCGTCGTCTCCGATGAATGGAACCTGCAGATAGATTTTATCGTCGGTGTCGAGCTTCGCAATTAGATGCCCCTTTCCGAGCAGGCGGTCCGCGCCCGCCTCGCCAAGGGCGATTCGCGAACTTCCCTCGTCGCCAAGGCGCAGGATCAGCTTGTTGCCGAGGTTAGTCCTCAGCTGCATCGTCATGACCTGATTGTCGGCTCGCTGGTAAACCATGAACAGGTGAAAGCCAGCAGCACGCGACTTGGTGGCGATCTTGTTAATCAGGCCATCGACTACCTTCTTGAAGTCGTCGTCCTGCATCCAGTTGGCCACCTCGTCGAAAAAGATGACGATGCGTGGCATCCGCCGGGCCGGCGGCATTTTGCGGTTGTACTGGTCAATGTTCCGGCAGTTCTCCCGGCTGATCTCGTCGTATCGCCGGTCCATGTCGCCGACCAATCGCTCGAGCAGGGCCATTGCCTCTTCCTGATCGTCGATAATACCGCCTTTCAGGTGCGGCAGCCGGCGTGCCCACGCGTAATCGACACCTCGCTTGGGATCGATCAGGTGCATCTCCAGCTCGTCCGGGCTATTGAGCGCACACAGGTCGAGCATGAGATTGGTGACGAGGATGCCCTTGCCGCTTCCGGTCGTACCGGAGATCAGGCTGTGGGGCGCCGCACGTTCCTGCGCGAGGTAACCGCTGGCCAGCGGCAGGTAACACTGACTGCCGTCGTCTTCCTTCTCGCCCAGAAGCGGCGACGTGCGCTGGCCGTCGGCGGGATCCGTCGCGCGCTTGAGCCAAGCATCCGCGAGATGAAGGATCGCGCGTGCGGGGCGGCGCAATCCAATTGCGATCTGACCGGGCATGGGGGAGATGCGGACAATGTCGAGGCCGTAGCGGGTTAGCAGGTCCGTGCGCTTCCGCTCAAGCCAGGCCACGGTAAGTGTTCGGCCACCGACGTACACGAGACCGGTATTCGGGGTGAGCCGCTGACCCATGACGGGTGCGTCCATGCCCTCAGCCTGCAATGCCGCCCGCAGCGCATCGATCTGGCCAGTGAGCCAGGTGTGGCCCTCCGCCTCGTCGCCAGCGTTGCTCAGACGGCGAAGGACCGTCGTGATCTGGGCGCTCCACGGGCCAGCGTCGTCGGTCGGCTCGTCTGCGACAGTGACGTCGTCCGCCCCTGTGGACGTCTGACCGATCGTCGGCGAGGGCTTGTCGAGTTCCGGATCGGTAGACGGTGGCGGAGGTGCGTCGACCGGCGGCCCCTTCGGACGAAGGCTCGCATTGCCTCGCGGCATCGTATCTACCTTCGGCCCGCCAGCGTCGGATCCCGCGATCGGCTGCGGCCAGCCAGCAGGCACGTGGATCATCGCGGGCAGCGTGTCGTCGGCAAGGCCGCGAAGGGCCTTCGCAGTGTCCGCCCTAGAGAAAACCCACTGGGCAAGGCGTCGGCGTTCCGTGATCACCTTCGCCTCGTCGGGCAGGTGGGGCATCGGCTCGAAGACGGTGTCGAGCTCGTGGCTGAACACCATCGAATGCCCGTCTACCGAGATAGGGAACGTGCCGTCCCGCAGCCCTTCGAGCCAGCGATCCTGTCCGATCCCGCCGACCTGGTCGAAGGGCTCCATGTGCTCGAGAACCATGTCAGCGAGTCGATGGCGCCAGATCGCTGGATCGAGGTTGGCCGAACCGCCGAGCAGCCGGTGGTTGAGCGCCGTCCATGTCGATTCGAGCTGGCCAGCCGAACGCTTGCGGTGTTCGGCGATGCCGTCCTGCCCGACGTACTTCGCCTCGGCCACCACGACGCGGATCTCTGGTCCGTTCGGACCGACGGCGAAGTCAATGGCGAGAATGTCGGCCATCTCGCCCGTCAGATCGAGCCAGTCTCGATAGTCGTCGAGGAAGAACCACGCGGTCCTGTTCTCGCGGTCGACGCGCAACAGACGGTCGAGCTCACGCTGCGATAGCACGAGGCCGAGGAGTTCGTGCGCGTAGTTCGCCCACTGCGCGCCTCGCATGACGACGCCGCCCGAGAGCTGCGCCGCGCGAGTGAACAACTCGTGGCGAAGGGCCGACAGCGTGTCCGGGTCTAGCCCCTGGAGCAGGACGCCGATGTCGGCGTCTATGCAGTCGCCGAGTTCGCGCTCGGTGATCTCGGTCGAAACAATCACGTTGTGTGTCGACCCTGGCACGCTGAAGTAGCGGATGATGCGGCGTTCGTCGGTGGCGATGAGCCGACGGTCGGCGACGCGGTCGAAGGTCATGACCCAGTTGCCGAGCTTATGGGCCTTGGCGAGGATCTGGCTGACCTCGCCCGCTTTGAACTCTACTTCCTGAACGGGTAGCCACGGTTCCGGGTTGGTCGCCACATCCCGCATCATGATTGTGCGCAGTGCATCGACGTAGATCCGGCCAGCGAGTGGTTGCCTCGGCGCGGTGAGGTACAATGCGGAGGTGGTGTTCCCCTTGCGGAACGGTCTACGCTTCGAGCGGGCGGTCGGGACGAAGGTCGCGATCTCCTCGCTGGAGCCATCGTCGAATCCCTTCGTCCAGCGCACTTTGCTACTCCGCGCGATCACATCCTGAAGCAGCACGACGTCGTTCGCCTTCTGCGTTTCCTGCGCGAGCGTCTCGGGGCTGAAAATGCCGACGCGCAGGCGCGACAGGAAGTTACGCGCTGCCTCGCTGGCTAGGCTGGTGTCGATCTCGTGGCTGATGCGGCGGTTCTGTCGCTCGTAAACCTGGCGCAGCCGGACCGGGTCGTCATCGGTCACGACTAGTTCGCATCTGATCTCACTGTCGTCCTCGACGCGTCGCGACAGTCCGTTGGCCATCGCGAGCGGAAGGTTTTCGGAGTCGGCGTTGAGGATGACCACCGAGAAGTTCGCGCGCTCGTGCGGGCGGAGCTTGAGGTATTCGTCGGCGACGCGGTCGAACGCCGCGATCGCTGCATCCGCAGGTTCATTGGTCACGCCGTGCTGCGTGCCACCGGAGATCGGCTCGAGAAGGCTGTAGTCCATGATCGCCTGGGTCTCGGCGACAAGCTGGGCATCGAGACCCGGCAACACGGCGATGTCGCCATAGTAGGTGCCACCGAGTGTCGCGATCCGGTCGCCGACAAAGTCCTCGACCCCGCTTCGCTGGTCAGGGTCGCTGGTCACGACAGTGGTTATAGCGTCGGCCAGCTGGCGAGCCTTGGCGCCAATCTCGGCGAGCCGCAGCGGGTGCCAGGCGGTCAGAATGGCGGATGGTGTCTCGCCCTCGACGCTGACGAGCCCGATGCTCGCCAGCGGCGCGAGGAGATCCCGGATGCACAGTTCCTGCGGCGCAATGGCCATGACACTGCGCAGCAGATCGCCATAGAGCTCGGCCTGAAGTAGTATTTCCTCGGCACCAACCCCCGTGCCACGCACGAGCGCATCCACCGCAGCCCCGTAGGATGCCACGAACGCGTCGTATGCGGAGCGAAGTTCCTGCCCTTGGTCTGAGGTGATCACACCCTGATCGACGATAGCGGCCAGCGACTTCGGCCAGCTGATGTCAATCCTGTTCTCTTCGCGTCCGGGGTTCGCGAGCAGGCCCTCGCTCTGCTGGAACGCGTCCGACACGGAACTGCGCTGCGCCAGGTCTACCGTGCTCGGCGCGGCGCTGCGGCTTGCCCGGTTCTGATGGATGCGGCCGGAGATCAGATAGGTCGGTTGCGCCGCGTCCTGCTGGCGGATCTGACGCAGGTCGATCGAGAGCGAGAGGCCGAGCGCTTCTGGGTGCGGCTTCCAGATCATCTGGGCGCGGTTGGCGTGCGGCTTGCTCGACCGGTCCCGCAGGAGGGCGTCGAGTTCTTCGGGGGTGACGAGGAAGGCCTCGAACTCGAGTTCGGTCGCGGCCTTACCGCTACTTGTGTTCTCCTCCGCTACGTTCTGCTCCCAGCCGTTCTCCCAGCAACGGCCAAAGTCGAGGACGGTATGGGGCGCGAACAGCTCGGGAAGCCCGCGGTAGCGGTCTCGCAGATAGCGCAGGACGCGCGTGTTCTTTTCCGACGCCCAGAAATCCATCTTCTCCGCGTTGCGGAGCCTAATGAACAGCACGCGTGCGACCTCATCGCCGTCGGCGTCATCCGCCTCGGGGAAGGCGCGGTGCGCGAGGCGCAACAGACCTTCGCCGAGGTCCCGGGTCTCGATCGGCGCGCGGAAGACCATGCGCTCCCACCGCTTGTACAGCTTCGGGTCCGTCTGCAGCCGAGGGCGATGCCTGGCGAAGAAGTCATCTACCTGCTCGGATGGCTTGAGGTTCTCCTTGGCTAGATCGGCGAGTAGCTCATCGTCGGCCGGCTTCAGCGTTCCGGGGTACTGTCGATCGAAGAATGACTTCGTCTCTCCACCGAACGACTGCTTCGGCTTGCGCTTGGCCTCGCTGAAGAACGGCTCTATGCGATCCCATCCGAGTTCGGACACCGCCTGCTGACTCGAGGTCCACTGGCCGTCATGGACGCCCCGATCCGCGACGAGTGCTTGCAACTTGTCGTGCACCTCGTTGTTGAGGGTTCCATCTGCCTTCATGTCGGCCAGGCGCTGGCGCAGCTCACCCCTGTTGAGTGGATCGCCGTCCTTCGCGCGAAGGTAGATCGCGGGCTGCGCATCCTCAACAATCTTGCGGAAGAAGCGCGCTGCCGTTTCCGGAGACTCTGTGATCTTCATGCGCGGGTCGCCACTGTCGCGCGGAAGCCGTAATGCCGGCAGTGCCGCCCGGACGGCATTCTCGGGCGCGAGACCCTTGTCGATCAGGTGGAAGGCGACGCTCGACACGAATTCGCCGATGGTCTCGGCGTCATGCGCAACGAACGCGCCGAGCACCCCTTCCAGCACGTTGGTGAACTTGTCGCGGATTTCATCCGAACTCTGCTTCAGGGCCACCTCGGACCAGATCGCGGGGCTCTGCAGTAGCCATGCCTCGTCGATCTTAGAGTTGTGCGCCAACGTGGGCTCGGTCGCCTTCACCATGTCCGGCGGAACGGTGCAAACGGTGAGCTTCATCCCCGCCGTGGCATGGTTGCGGTGCCATGGCGCTGTCTGGTCGGAGATGACCGCCGGTGACACGTCGCCGACCGCTAGTCGGGGATGGACGAAGACCTCGACCCCGCCGCCGTGTGCCACGGCGTCCTGCGCCACGCTCTTCGCGATCGCGCTGGTGACCGCGGCGTCCAAGCCGATAATGCAGTAGAACGCGCGGCCGTTCGACGAATCCCGCACCTCGGCGAGACGGCGTGCCGCAACCTGCCCGATCAGTTCAAGCGTGGACAAGTTGCGCTGCTCCGCTGGTCGCCGCCGTGGCGTCGTGGAATGGATTGATGACGAAGGCACAGTCGTCGGATTTGCGATCGAGGAAGCCGAGTACGCGCAGCCTGTCTTCCAATCGTCGCTCGTTCTCCTTCAGGTCCGCGAGGGGCGCCGGAAGTGCGCTCGTCTTCACGTTGAAGGCGATGCGTACCTCCTCAGGGCCGATGACGATTTTGTACCTCGTCATAAGGCCGTGAAGGAAATCGCCGAACTCCATCGGCGTGGTGACGTTGGCCAGCACGAGTGCCTCGAGGAACGCGTCGCTTGGCGCGTACCACGTGCCCGAGCTGCGCTGCGCCCTGAGCATCCCGATATGCTTGGCGTGGTTCGAGAAGGTGGAGGAGATCGAGTGGCCCTTGCTATTCTGCGCCTGAGTGCGCAGCTCGGCCAGCTGCTCCTCGGGTGGCGGCATCCAGTCCGGATTTGGCGAGCGGCTGGGCTTCCATAGGAAGCGGGTGGCGAGAAGGTCCATCGCCTCCTTCCCCCCAGCCGCGCTAGAGAGGACAGCAGTCCATTGGTCGGAGGCCGCGAATGCGTCGATGAAGGCGCCGATCGCCTCGACCGGCATCGACCGATGGCGCTTGAACTGGTTGGCGGACAGCTTGCGTATGGGATTGTTGCCGGGCGCCCCGAGGAGGTCGAGGAAGAACGGCGGCACCGGGATGTTGTCGCCGATGGTCTCCTGGGCGCGCTCCAGGATGTAGAGGATCTGCATCAGCCCGCTGACGCGCTCCAGCGGATCGAGCAGGTTCTCGACCGGGATGTTTCGCAGCGACAGCAGGGCGACCCAGTCCCCCGCAAGGCGGTCGTAGCTGGAGGAGCTGGGCATCGGCAGGTATCCGATGTGCGTGTCCCCGACGGATGCTGCCGTCGATCCCCCAACACGGCGCGCAAGACGATTCCAGGGGCTTCCGGCGCTGAGCAAGCGTGTCTCGATCAGGTGGCCGAGCTCGTCCCGCAGCGATGCGCGGTTCAGCATCAGGTACAGCATCTCGCCCGTGCGCCGCATGAACTTGCGGTCCAGCGAGTTCTTGTCGTTGACGTCAGCGAACAACATGTCCGGGCCGAGCGGCAGGATGTGCCGCGACGTCCACCGCTTCGCCGACTGCGCCTCGATCTCGGCGGTGCGCAGAAGCTCGACCGACCGGGCCATCTCGCCGAACGTCTCGAACTCTTCCTGGAGATAGCCGAGCTCGAGCCCGGCATAGTCGCGGCTGACCGTGTCGAGCCATGCCTGCCATCGCGCCTTCTCGTCGACCGATTGGCCGTTGGCGATCCGGATCACCTCGCGGTCTCGGAAGAGCATGTGCCTGAGCTCATTGTTGAGCCGTAACCTGTAAGTGATCGCCTCATGCTCGGTCGACGTCGCGGAGGCGACCGCCGTGAAGACGGCGTCGCCCTGCACCTTGCGGTGGAAGCATATGTGCAGCGCCTCGACAACGGTGAGCCACGGCGACTGGTCGTCGTAGAACAGCAACCCCCAGATCGCATACTCGCACCAGAGCTTCACGCTGGAGAGGTTCTGTGTCTCGGGCACCCGGACGGCGCCCTCGGTGAGCTGCAGGAGTTGGTTCCGACTCGTCGTCATCAGATCTCGATCCTGCTGGCCTGGACCTCGCCCTGGGTGCCGAGCGAAAGCATGCGCACGACCTCCGGACCAGGTTCGTCGTCGACATGCATCGCCCGGATCGCGGCAGTCGCCACCAGCGCATAGTGGCGTATCTCCTGATTGCATTGCCGTGAGAAGCTCGCGGGCAAGCTGCCGTTCGCCACGCGCATCAGGTACTCAAAGAGGAGGGGGCGCAGGTCTAGCTGCGGCATCTTAGACTGCACCCACAGCTTGGGGACGGCGACGCCGAGTGTAGGCCGGCGGGTGACCGGATCGCGCGACAGCTTGACGGAGAGATTGGTCGACGAGGTGCGATCCACGGCCTCGACGGTGGCGACACGGCCTGAGGGATCGTCTGTCTTGCCGATCGTGCCGGACAGCCAGAGGTGGTTGTCGTCTGCGGCCATCATACCTGTGAGCGCGCGGTTGAGCCCGCGCACCAGCTGTCGAGTGAACGGGTCCGTGACGTCTCGGCCCGCATTGGCCTCCAGCGCGTCCAGCAGCCTGAGGTATTCACCGCCGTGGTGAAAGATCGTCAGCCGCCAGGGTATCGCCGCCTCGAAGTCCGGGTGGTCGGGGAGCAGGAAGAACCCGCGCCGACGCTGCGCCTCGAGGCCGCGGCGAAAGTTGCGGATCGCGACTTCGCCGCCACCTCCGCCGAGGTATTCCCGACGGAGCGGGTCGAACAGGTTCGACCCGTAGGTCGGCTCCTGCTCGAACAGGGAGTCGTAGAGCGGCTTGGGCTCGCGCTGAACGAGCATGGCATCCACCAGGTTGTTAGTCTCGAACCCGACGCCGAGGACCTCGAAAATTCCGAACACGCGGTTCGCACGGCGCCGGTCATCCCGCAGGTTGCGGCCCATCGCGTTATTGTAGGGGTTGGTGCTGCCGTAGTCGCGGGCTGCCGCACGCCTCTTTGCCGTCGTGCAGTCGAGAAGCGGGCGATCGGCGTTCTTCGCGTCGCCGAGGATGATGTTCACGACGAGGGTTAGCAGCTGCCGGATTGGCACGTGCTGATCGTTGGCTGCGGCTAGGCGGAGCGACTCGCGGAGACGGCGGCGGAACGAGGACGGCACCCCATTGGTAGCCATCAGCAGTGACCGGTTCAGCTGGATGGGACAAGGGTTCTCGCCCGTGGCGCCTCCACATCCCGAGCAGGCGCCGTCCCAGTCGGGATGATTCAGGACGGCGTCGAAGATGGCGTCGACGGTCGCGCTGCTCCACGTCCTGCTGAGATTCATGAGCCGCAGCGACACGCCGTCGGCAGTCTCGCTCTCCGCCCGCAGCATCTCGGTTATGTTTTCGTGCAGGAGGCGGTAGCGCGCCGCTTCCGGCCCACCGGCGCGCGCGGCGTCGCGGAAGTACTTCAGCAACTGCCCATCGTTCGCGGCCACGAGGTATAGGCGCTCGTTGGCTTCGCCGAGCAAGGCGCTGGCGAAGCTCGCGAGCTCGGCAAGCTTCTCGCTATCCGAGATCTCGCTCAGGTCGCGGATGACGCGGAGCTCCCTACCGCCTGGCAAGTCGATCCGAAGCACACCCTCCGCTCCAGGCCAACCGGTCAGCGCGGCGGGGTGGTGGTCCTCGAGGAAGCGGCGGATGTGGAAGGTCTTCCCATCGCCCGCGGTTCCGGTGAGGATGACGTTCCTGCCACCATCGCCGGCAAGTTCTGCGGCGATGTCCTGGAGGCGGGGCGCCTGCGTGCTGATGCTGGCGACGCCGTACTCGTCCTCGGCCAGCCGCACATTCTCGTCGCACAGGCTGTCGGACGCGGCCACCGGCCCATATGTCGCGAGGAAGTCTACCAGCCTATTGTGAGCCTGCGCGTTCATCAGAGGTGGCAGACGGCGCAGCCGTCCTCGGCCTTCGATCGAACCGCGCGGCGTGGCATGTTCTCCACGTCATCCAGCGAGCGGCCGTCGACCCAAGTGTACTTGCGGCCCTTCTTCATCGTCTCGTACGCTTTCGCCTTCTCGTACAGTTCGGGGTGCCGTTCCTTGAGGCCCTGCCACTCGCCGATCTGCTGGTAGAAGCAGAAATAGCAGCCCGACCGGCTGCGCCACTCGTAGTAATCCGGCAGGCCCAGACCCGCGCTGTCGAGGATCCGTCCTACCTCCGCGAGGTCGATCGCATCGTCGCGGTAGGGATATACGGGCGTGATGTTGGGCTTTTCAGAGATCACGACCGGCTTAGCGCCGGCGGTACCGGTCCCGAGATAGCCAGCACGGGTCTCGTCCGCGCGGATGCCGATGTACGAGTAAGCCCGATCGGCGCCGATGAAACGCTCGAATGGAGCGATCTTCATGATGCGCGTGCACCACCTGGCACGCGGGCTGGGAAGGAAGCCGGCGAAGTGCTCGAATAGCGCCACGTCGAATGCGGTGCGTCCTGGCTTCTCCGCAACGTCGAACATCTCCATCGCCGAGACGCGATGGATCTTAACGCCGAGGATGTTCTCCAGCCGGTCCAGGTAGTCGATCGTCTCGGGAAGCTCGACACCCGTGTCGGAGAAGACGTACTCGAAGTTCACCTCGGGATTGCGCTGCTTTAGGTAGACCGCCAGCGCGGAAGAATCCTTGCCGCCTGAGACCGGCACAATGTGTCGCGCCTCGGTGTCCCTCACGGCGTCGTCGACGTTGGTAGCCAGCAAGCTCATCTCTTTCCCCCAGCCGCCTGTAGGCCGCGGACTCGACTGTCTTCGGTCTCGTCGATTTTAACAAGCATTCTAGTAAGTTCTTCGACCCGCGCCTGTATGATTGGCCTTAGCGCAGCTAGAGGGGTCTCGGTGTCCAGCGCGGCCGCCTCGATCCGCTCCCTCGCATCGCGCAGGGCGGACCTGAACTGCGCAGAGGTGCGGTCGTCCCACTTGTCCAGACTGCGCTGGAGAAGGATCGAGCTAAGGGCGTTTGCTAGGGATTTCGGCGAGAAACGGCCGTTGACGGCCTCGACGGCCTTCCGGAGCACGGCACGGTCGACGATGCGGAGGTCGTCGCGTCGGTCGAGCGATGCGGCGTCGAAGCATCCCGCCCATGCGGTGACCGCCTCCAGCGGATCGATGCCGAGATAGGCCGACCGAAAGCTTTCAGCGATCACATCGACTGCTTCCTGGGCGAATTCGTCGCGCAGATGGTCAATCTCGTTCCTCGCGACTTCGAGCTTCGCGATCAGGCTCGGGGAGGGCCGTTTAGCACCGAGCGCTGCAGGCAGGGTTTCGAGCAGCAGCTGCACGGGGTCGGACGAGCTTCCGACGGTCCGTAACAATCCCTTTGCGTGCGTCCCCAGCTTTTGTGAGCGTCTTGATCCGTCGGGCACGGTGAGCAGCCAGCGCGTCAGTGCGTCGTGCGCGAAGCGGACCAGTTCGTCGTTCGCCGTGGGCCGCTCGTGCGTGAAGACATAAGCGATCTCGGACAGGTACTCTACGAGGTCCGGCGTGGGATCCAGGACTTGCACGCAGAATCCTTCCGGATTCGACACCATGTTGTCGAACTGGAAGCCCAGCGTGTCGGTGACGTACTGCCCGTCGTCGTACAGCGCCACCGCGCGGGAGAAGTGCTTGAAGCCCGCGGCCATGAGTACCGGGATGACAGCCAGGGGAACGCCCATCGGTGCCGACGCCAGGGTCGACACGAAGGTGTTCAGGTCACGGTACGCGCCGCCATTGCGGCCAGTTGGCGTGCGGAAGAAGTGGGCGATGCGAAGCCAGACCTCGTGCAGGCCTGGATCGGTGATCTGGTCGGGATCGGCGAAGCGTGTCGAGCCTGCAGGGCGGAGTCCGGTGTTCTCGATGACCGTGCGGTAGATCGACCCTTCTGCACTTCGATCGCCTTCTTCGTAGCCCAACCGTTCGCGGTCGGACCGTTCGAGGATCGACCCAACGACGCGGACGCGCGCAGTCTGCATCGTGCGCGACGCCGTGTTGCGCATCAGCTGCTCGTTCGCGATCATAGGTGTCTTGTCGAACCATTGGCCTAGAAGGCGCGATGCCGCCATGGGGCCTGGCCGCTCGGGCGAGACGTCCAGACGCTCGCCCTGGGAATACCATGTCGCGGCGGTAGCGCGCGGATCCAGCAGACCCCGCAGGAGGGTCGCCAGCTCCTCAAACGCGACCGACTGGAGTTCGTCGATCTCCGTCGTCACCATCGGATCCGAAGCCACGAATTCTTTGTCGGCGCGGAGCGCTTCGATCGATATTAACTCGATCGCTGCGCTTTCGGCGGCGAGCGGCCTGTCGGGAATCGCGATGATCGCCTGGACGCCGGATTTCTTCGCCAGTTTCCGGGCGGCGGCGATCTCGGCCTTGTCCTCTGCAAGCACGTAGATGATCGCGCCAGCGGCGCGGTCGCCGTCTTCCAGCAGAGCGGCCATTTCGATGACAGACGCGTAGCGTCCCATCAGAAAGCGGTTCACGCCGAATTCTGCGTTGTGCCGTGGAGCGCGGAGATGCGGCGCGGGGAAACGATCTTCCAGGAATGACCGGAGATCGAAGGCGCTCGAGCGCCGCTCGCGTTCCTCGCGCACGCGGATCGCGACGTCGATGTCGGCGCCGTGCCAAACCGCTACGTCGTCGGTGTGTTTGCGCCAGAGCAGCAGCTTGGCGTCAAGCAGTTCATCCACCGCGGCCGCGACTACCTTGGCGGGAAGTTCCGCCTCGGCGACAGCCAGTTCGAGAACGTCGCGCGGCAGGCGCCGTCGTTCGCCGCTGGTCCCAAGCTGCAGCAGGCATGCGGCTGCGAGCAGCATTCGCTGGAGCGGCGTGTCCGCCCTTGAACGCGCACTCTCGGTCTCGATCCAGCGCCGATATGTGCCGCCAATCCCCACGTCGGTCCGCATAGCGTCCGAGAATGACGTGTAGACCGCCTCGATGTCGACCTTACGGGTCAGGTCAATCTCGCGCAGGAAGGAGAAGAGGCTGCGCTCGTTCTGTCCGACCCGGGCGACCAGCGTCGGCAGGATCTGCAACGCTCCCGCTGTCAACGGCCTGACGTCGTCCAAGATCCCAAGCGCCTGACCAGCGTCCTCGATGCCATCGAGCCACTTCCACTTGACGACCTCGTCTGCGAGGGCCTGATCAACGCGGGCCATCACTGCGACACTCTCCGGAGGACGCATCTCCGAGACCACATCCGCGATCAGGCGGTAGAATTCCTGGCTGTCCTCGATCATCCGAAGCGGCCGGAATCGCCCTTCAATCTTACGCCATTCGCTCCGCGACGTCTCGTTCAGACGTGTTGCGTAGGCGAGCAGGTTCTGGTGGAGGAGCAGTGTGAGGCTCATCGTCGGCCCGGACGCGCGCGCTACCCGCTCGGCGAGACGCTGGACGACGTCCAGTTCGCCCGACCGCCCGTCGGCCACCAGCCCTTCGAGATGTCGCCCAAACTCGTCCCAGATGATCGCGACGTGATCCCATCCACCGTCGCGCATGGCCTTGCCGAAGCCCTCGACGCTCTTCGGTGGCCGGGCCATTCCAAGCGCTTCAGCGATCGCGGCGATGGGGTCGTCGATCATTCCCGAAAGGATGACGACGTGTCCCTGAAGTGGCGCCGAGGCGCGGCTGCGTAGCGCCCCGCCGACCGCGGGG